>Ga0326721_10000005_pt1 | contig 302071 bp, 305 predicted proteins | sample SGPome_FD_203951 | JGI IMG/M metagenome (GOLD analysis project Ga0326721, IMG submission 203951) | Soil microbial communities from Southern Great Plains, Lamont, Oklahoma, United States - SGP_1_2016 | ecosystem: Engineered > Artificial ecosystem > Soil microcosm > Unclassified | place: USA... | reverse complement strand
GAGCGCTGATGCCACAGAATGAGCGGATCAGCCTCGCGCAGTTTGCGAGGCTTCCCGTAGTTGTTGCTGCGACTTCAGTCGCCGGTGGGGGGCCAGGCCGCGAACTTTCTATTCAGGCCGGCCACACTGTCATCAGCGGCCGCACGGTAGGTCGCAGGCCGAAGGATCCATAGCCGCGGCAGCACGTGACTGGGACGAGATGCGCTGATATAAGCGGCGGCGGCCCCGGAGGAAGCTTCCTCCGGGGCCGCCGTTGTTCACTCGTGCGTTGGTGCGCTCAGCTCTGCGTCCAGGTGCGGGTGACGTCGATGGTCTGGCGGCAGAGGGTGCCGGAGACGTGCAGCGTGTGCGTGGCCGGGTCCCAGGTGTGGGTCACGTCCACGGTGCAGGTGCCCGAGCCGCCGGTGCTCTTGGTCCAGGTGAAGCTGCCCTTCTTGGTGGCCGTGCGGATGCCGGGGGTGCCGTTCGTGACCGACTGGCTGGCCGTGAGCTGCGTGTTGGGGCTGCCGGTGACGGTGATCGTGGCGCCGTTGTGGTTGAAGGCGCACGCCTCTTCCGTCCGCGTGGCGGTGAACTGGATGCTTCCCGTCTGCGCCGCGCGGTCCCAGCTGCGGACCAGGCTGCCCTCCAGCTTCACGTCGCCGCCCTGCGGGCAGGTGCGCGTGCGGGTGAAGGTGGTCGTCACCGTGCTCGTGGCGAACGACGGGCCGTCCGGCGACGCGCTGAACGCCGGGCCGCCGAAGCCGTCCAGCATCGCGCCGTCCTGGTCGCCGAAGTCGCCGGCCAGCGCCACCGCGTCGCTGCGGCTCAGCTGGTTCGCGGTCCCGGCGTTCGTGATCCCCCGGTCGCAGGCGGCCAGAGCGAGGACCGCGGCCAGCGCGGTGGGGAAGAGCAGCTTGCGTTGCATGGCGTCCGTTCCGGATTGGAGGGTCCTGTCGCGCACGGCGCCCGCCGTGCCGAGCCATCCCAGTTTACAGCGGCTCCCCGGTAAGCGTTGGGGGGAGATTTTCATCCGTCCCATCCCCATCTTCCGCCCGCATATCACAAGCCGATGTGCGGCAATCTGTTACTACATTCGTGCGGGGCAACGACGGTGTGGCCGGCCTGCATAAGAAAGCTTCGAGCGCAGCCGATCACCGGCGACTGAAGTCGCAGCAACAACAACGGGAAGCCTCGCAAACTGCGCGAGGCTGATCCGCTCACTCCGCGGCATTGGTGCTGACGATCGATCTCCCTTTCATCCTCCCCCGGACGCGCCCAGCACGGGGACGACTCAGGATGACGCCTCTGTGCGTTTTGAATGCGCAGGTGATTGCCAGATCCGCTATCAGGGGGATGGGTCGCATCATCGCTTCGCCCGCAGGAGACGCGTGAGGACGCGGTCGAGCGCGGCGGCGAAGGCCTGCTTGTCGCGGTCGCCGTACGGGCGCGAGCCGCCGGTCTCCACGCCCGCGCCGCGCAGGCCGTCCATGAAGTCGCGCACCGACAGCCGCTCGCCGATGGTGTCGGGCGTGTGCTCATCGCCGCGCGGGTCCAGCACTTTCACCTGCTTCTCCACCAGCGCGGCGGCCAGCGGGATGTCGGCGGTCACGGCCAGGTCGCCCGGCGCGGCGTTCTCGGCGATGTGGCGGTCGGCCACGTCCGGCCCGCCCTCCACGCGCACGGCGCTCACGAACGGGTTCCCCGGCGGCGGCGTCAGCCGCAGGTTGGCCACCATCACCGTCTCCACCTGCAGCCGTTTGGCCGCGCGGAATACGATCTCCTTCACGTCCCGCGGCGCCGCGTCCGCATCGATCCAGATCTTCACCGGTCCCCATCCCATGGTTCGCGTGCCAGCGTCCGGATCTGCGCCCGGCGCACGGGTGCATCCAGACGGCCCGGCTCCGTCGCGTAAACTGCGTCCAGTCTCTCCGTGACGGAAGATGCGTCGTGCTTCGCCACGAATGCGGCCACGGCTTCCGCAACAAGCTCGTCGCGGCTCATCCCCAGCCGACTCGCTGCGGCATCGGCGGCCGCGAGAAGGTCATCGGGAAGGTCGATCGAGATCTTCATCTTCCTGTTCCTCCGCCGGGCCGAGGAGGCGCTCGACGATGACGGTGTCGCGCCACGCGCCGTCCAGCCTGCCGTGGCGGCGGTAGGTGCCGACCACGCGGAAGCCGTGGCGCGCGCAGAGGGCCAGCGAGGCGGCGTTCTCGGGGAAGATGCGCGAGAGCACCTTCCAGAACCCCGCCGCCTCGAGCGCGGGGACGAACGCGCGCATCAGCGCATCGCCCACGCCGCGGCGGCGGGCGCGCCCGGCCACGTACACCGAGAACTCCGCCACGCCCGCGTAGCAGTCGCGCGGCCGGTACTCCGACGCGGCGACCCAGCCGACCACCGCGCCGCCCATCTCCGCCACCAGCAGCGGGTGGCGCTCGCGACGGAACCACGCGCGCACCTCGTCGACCGTGCGCTCGCGCGTCTCGAAGGTGGCGCCGCGGCCGCGGATCCCCTCGTTGTAGATCTCCGCGATCGCCGCCGCGTCTTGCTCGACCGCGGTCCGCACCTCCACCCTCTCCATCCGCTTCTCCCTGACCTGGATCCGAACGCCGCACCTTCACCTGAACGGGCGTTTCTTGCATCTTACTGGATACGACCTCCGGGCGTAATCCGCCCCCGCGGGCGCGCCCGCCGCCGTCCTCGATTTCGCGTGGACTCCGGCGGCGTCCGTGGCGGTGTCGTCCCCCCGAAGCATCCGCATGACCGACCTCGCCGCCGCCGCGCCGGCGTCCGCCCTCTCCCTCCTCGCCGCCAGCCCCGACGGCGTGCTGGCGTACGACCGCGACTTCCGCGTCACCTTCTGGAACGGGGCGATGGAGCGCCTTTTCGGCGTTCCCGCCGCGGAGATGCTGGGCCGCGACGCGCACGAGGTCTTCCCCTTCCTCCGCGACCTGAACGAGCGCGAGATCGCCCGGACTGCGCTCCGCGGCGAGACGGCGGCCGCTCCGGAGTGGGAGATCACCCTCCCCGCGACCGGCACCGGCGTCCGCATCGAGGCGCGCTACGCCCCGCTGCGCGACGAGGCGGGCGAGGTGTGCGGGGTGATGGCGACGGTGCGGAAGGTCGAGGCGCGCCGGCGGACGGACGACGCGGAGGCGGGCTCCATCCCCACCCGCCCTTCCGCCGAGGCCGAGACGGCGCTGCGCCGGAGCGAGGAGCGCTACCGCTCGCTGGTGGAGGCGTGGACGCAGATGGTGTGGACCACCGACCCCCGCGGAATGGTGGTGGACATGCCCTTCTGGCGCCACCTCACCGGGCAGACGGTGGAGGAGGTGCGCGGCGACGGGTGGCTGTCGGCCATCCACCCCGGCGACCGCGAGCGCGTGCTGGCCGTGTGGTGGAGCGCCGTGGAGGCGCGCTCGGTCTACGAGGCCGAGTACCGGCTGCGGCTGCGCGACGGGAGCTACCGCTGGTTCGTGGCCCGCGGCGTTCCGGTGCTGGAGGCCGACGGGAGCATCCGCGAGTGGGTGGGCGTGTTCAACGACGTGCACGACCGCCGCGTGGCCGAGGCGGCGCTGCGCGACAGCGAGGAGCGCTATCGCCTGGCGACCCTCGCCACCCGCGACGTGGTGTGGGACTGGGACCTGGCCACCGACGAGGTGCGCTTCGGCGACTCCATCCGCCAGGTGCTGGGCTTCCACCCCGGCGACGTGGCGCCCGAGGCCAACTGGTGGTACGACCACATCCACCCCCACGACCGCGACCGCGTGGTGGCCGGCGTGCACGACGCCATCCGCCGCCGCGCCGAGGTGTGGACCGACAGCTACCGCCACCTGCGCGCCGACGGCCAGTGGGCGCAGGTGGAGGACCGCGCCTTTCTGCTGTACGGCGACGACGGCCGCCCGGTGCGGATGGTGGGCGCCACGCAGGACGTGACCGAGCGCCGCCGGGCCGAGGCCGTGCGCGAGGCCGAGCGCCTGCGCCTGCGCCGCGTGCTGTCGCGGATGCCCGCCGCCGTGTCGGTGCACGAGGGGCCGGAGCTCACCTTCGTGGCGCTCAGCGAGGCCATGCAGCGGCAGATCGGCGGGCGCCCGGTGCTGGGGCTTTCCGCGCGCGAGGCGCTTCCCGAGCTGGCCGCGCAGGGGTTCGTGGACGAGCTGGAGCGCGTGTACGCCACCGGCGAGCCCTTCACCGCGCGCGCCGTGTCGGCCTGGTACGACTCGGACGGCGACGGCGTGGCCGAGGAGCACGTGATGGACTACGCCTACGAGCCGCTGCTGGACGCGGAGGGCGGCGTGTACGGCGTGGTCAGCCACGTGGCCGACGTCACCGGCCGCGAGCAGGCCGCGCGCGAGCTGGCCGAGGCCCGCCGCGAGGCCGAGTGGCGCGCCGACGAGTCGGCCCGGCTGGCACGCGAGCTGGCGGAGAAGGCGGCGGCGCTGCAGGAGCGGGCGGACGAGGCGCACCGGCTGGCGGTGGAGCTGGGGCTCGCCAACCTGGAGCTGCGCGCCGCCAGCGCCCGCGCCGAGGAGGCCGGCCGCCGCATCGCCGTGCTGGCCGAGGCCAGCAGCCGGCTGGCGGCGTCGCTGGACTACCGCGAGACGGTGCGCACCGTGGCCGACCTGGCCGTGCCGGCGCTGGCGGACTGGTGCTTCGTGGAGATGCGGGAGGAGGGCGGCCCCATCCGCCTCCTGGCCTGCGGGCACCGCGACCCGGAGCTGGTGGAGCTGGTGGCCGAGACGCTGCGCCGCAACCCGATCGACATCGACGCGCCGCACGGGACGGGCAAGGTCCTCCGCACCGGCGAGCCCGAGGTGGTGCTCGACATCCCCCCGGAGTTCGTGGAGCTGATGGGGAAGGACGACGCGCACCGCGACCTGCTGCGCCGCGTGGGCTTCCGCTCCTACGTCTCCGTCCCCCTCGCCGTCGCGGGGCGGACGTTCGGCGTGCTCTCGCTGGTCCACTCCGACTCGGGCCGCCGCTTCGGCGCCGACGACGTGGATCTCGCGGCCGAGCTGGCGCACCGCGCCGCCGTGGCGATCGAGAACGCGCGATTGTACGAGGAGGCGCTGGCGGCCAACCAGGCCAAGGCGGGGTTCCTGGCCACCATGAGCCACGAGCTGCGCACCCCGCTGAACGCCATGATCGGCTACGTGGACCTGCTGCTGATGGGGATCCCCGACCCGATCCCCGTTTCCGCGCAGGGGCAGGTGGAGCGCATCCGCCTCGCGTCGCGCCACCTCCTCTCCATCATCGAGGAGATCCTCACCTTCTCGCGCATCGAGGCGGGGCGCGAGACGCCGGAGATGGAGGACGTGGACCTGGCCTCGGTGGCCAACGAGGTGAGCGCCATCATCGAGCCGCTGGCGCGGGAGAAGGGGCTGCTCTTCCACCTGCCGGACGAGATCGACCCGCCCATGCTGCGCACCGACCCGCGCAAGCTGCGGCAGATCCTGGTGAACCTGCTGGGGAACGCGGTGAAGTTCACGGCGCGCGGGAGCGTGGGCTTCGCGGTGGAGCGGGGCGATGGAGAGGTGCTGCTGCACGTCCGCGACACGGGGCTGGGGATCGCCCCCGAGTTCCACGAGATCGTCTTCGAGCCCTTCCGCCAGGTGGACGACGCCAAGACCCGCGCGGCCGCGGGCACCGGCCTGGGCCTTACCGTCAGCCGCGAGCTCGCCCGCCTCCTCGGCGGCGACGTGACGCTTGCGAGCACGCTCGGCGAGGGAAGCGTGTTCACGGTGCGGCTGCCCGAAGGGGAGAGGGGTTAAGGAGACTTTTCCGCGTCCTCCAACCTCGTTGATCTCACGCGGAGACGCGGAGACGCGGAGGTGCATGCCCAGCCACCTCCGCGTCTCCGCGTGAGATCCTACCGCGTTACGGTATCGCTGCGGCGCTCGACGGGCGCGTTCTCGGGCCAGAGGCGGTGGCGGCCCTTGAGCAGCGGCGCGAGGGCGGCGAGCATGCCGCTGACGGTCTGGAAGCGCCTGGCCGGGTCGCGCTCCAGAGCGCGCAGGATCAGCCGCTCCAGCTCCGGGGTGACCTGCGAGTTGCGCTGGCGCGGGGGGACCACCTCCTGCGAGATCTGCGGGTAGCGCATCGTCAGCTCGCGCGTGGTCAGGTTCCGCGGCGTCCCGTCGGGGCTCACCGGCGGGAGCGCGGTCCGCGGCTCGAAATCGTCGTCGTCCTCGTCGAACCAGTCCTCGTCCTCGTCTTCCTCGAACTCCTCGGTGGGCCACTTTCCGGTCAGCAGCTCGTACAGCAGCGCGCCCAGGCCGTAGACGTCCGTCGCCGGGGCCAGGGGCTCGCGCAGCACCTGCTCGGGGGCCATGTACGGCGCCGTTCCCAGCCGGTCGCCGGGGCGGCGCGCCTCCTTCCCCAGCGTCCAGACCACGTCGAAGTCCAGGAGGACGGGGATCCCCTCGCGGAGGTGCACGTTGCCCGGCTTCAGGTCGCGGTACAGCCAGCCGCAGCGGTGGAGGTAGTGCACGGCGGCGCCCACGTGCATCACCGCGCGGATGGCGTCGGGAACGTGCAGGCGGCGCTTGGGCAGGCTCTCCAGCACGTCGAAGAGCGAGGGGCCGGCCAGGTACTCCATGAGCAGGTAGTGGCGCCCGTCGGCGTCGCCGGTGCCGAACACCTGCACGATGTTGGGGTGCCGCACCCGCGCCAGCACGCGCTCCTCCTTGCGCAGCGATGCCGGGAGATTGCCCTTTCCCATGTGCTCGGGCGCCACGATCTTGGCGGTCAGCGCGCACCAGTGCCGGTTGCTCCACACCTGGTACAGCTCGGTGAAGCGTCCGCGCGCCAGGTGGCCGATCACGGTCAGCTCGCCCACGCGGTCGCCGACCGCCAGCGAGAACTCGGCGCGCGGGCGCGCCGGGTCGTGCTCCCACCGGCGCGCGGCCACCAATCCCTGGTAGCGCGGCTTTGCGACTGCCGCCATCTGGTTGTCCCGCAGAAGGTTGGGCGCCCGGGGCCGATGGACGCATGGAAATCCGCATGAATGCTACGCAACGCGCGTACCCCGCGCGGAACCCCGGCGTTTCGGCAGGGTAGGGGTTGAGGTTGGAAACCGGTCTCCCCGCCATCCCCGCGCCCGGTCCCGGACGTGACGCTCGGCCCCCCGCCTTCGTCCCCCCAGGTGACCCCCGCGAGCCCCGCGCGAGGACGAGAGGGACCCCATTCCCAAAGAGGTGCCAGATGCAACGCATCCACACGGCCGCGGGCCTGGTGGTGCTGGCGGCGGTCGCGCTGGGCGCGGCGCCGGCCCGGGCCGGGCAGGAGTGGACTCCGCCGTCGCGGCAGATGCCGCAGATGCCCGCCGCGGGCGAGCTGGACGGCGGGTGGAGGGGTTCGCTGGGCGCGTGGTTCGGCGGCACGGGCGTGCAGCTGGACCAGGTGCGCGCCAGCGGCGACGACGGCGGCGCGCGCCCGCGCTTCGTGCGCTTCACCGCGCAGTCGCGCCCGGTGGAGGCGTGGAGCGACCGCAACGGCGACGGCCGCGCCGACCAGGTGGAGGTGTTCCGCGACGGCGCGCGGGCCTACCAGCTGGTGGACACCGACTACGACGGCCGCGCCAACGTCCTGCGCGTGTACGGCGCGGGCGGCGGGCTGGCCCGCGAAGAGCGCTACTGAGCCCCATCCGCCGGGGATGGGCGCCCCGCCCTTTTCCCGCGCACCGTGAGCGACTCCGACCTCCTGCACGCCTACCTCGCCACCGTCTGGACCGTCCATGGTCCCGGCGGTGAGGTCGAGGTGCGCCCGGGCCGCTCCGCGCCGCCGCCGCTCCGCCCCGCCGGCATCGTCACCGCCTGGAACCCGGCCTCCGCGCAGCTTTCGCTGGATGAGAACGAGCGCGCCGACGGCCAGCTCCGCGCCCGCATCGCCGCCGCGGGACTCATTGCGTGGCCGACGCTCGCGCACGGGACGGGGGATGACGGGTCGTGGGACGAGCCCGGCTGGTGCCTCCGCGGCGACGTGCGCGGCGACGCCATCCGGCTCGGCGCGGAGTTCGGCCAGAACGCGATCGTGTGGATCGATGCGGAGGGCGGGGTGACGATCGTCTGCACCCGCGCGAGGTTCTGTGGCGGGGAGATCGGGGAGGTACTGGATGCCCGGTAGATGGGGATCGGTGCGCGAGGCTGGCATCGCGCCCTCTCCGGCCGGCCTAGGCCGTCCACCTCTCCCGTACCGGGAGAGGTAGCTTTCCGGCATCGACTCGGTCCCACAAGCACTTGCGTGTGAAGGAGTTGCGGAATCGCGGAGATGCTGGAGAGCCACCCTCTCCCGGAACGGGAGAGGGTCGCGCCCTCCGGCGCGGGGTGAGGGCGGCGCGAGGGTGAGGACGCGCAGCCCGGTTCCGCACCTCGGCGCCAAACACGCCCGGAACCTGCAGTTCAAGATCTGTCCTTCGATCATCCTGAAGATCCGTCAGAAGATACAGACATGCTGGTCAAGAACCGCATGACCGCGGAGCCCGTGACCGTGACGCCGGAGGACTCCCTGGCGCACGCGCTGCGGCTCACGCGCGAGCACCGCGTCCGCCACCTTCCCGTGGTGCGCAACGGCGAGCTGGTCGGCATCCTCTCCGACCGCGACATCCGGCTGGCGATGCCGTCTCCCATCGAGGTGGCCGACCCCGAGCGCGCCGCCATGCTGGAGCGCACCCCCGTGGAGCGGGTGATGACGCGCGAGGTGATCACCGCCGGCCCGTTCGACGCGGTGGAAGACGCGGCCGAGCAGATCTGCCGCCACCGCATCGGCGCGCTTCCCGTGGTCGACGCGCACGGGCATCTGCTGGGCGTCATCACCGAGACCGACGTGGTGGTGGCCTTCGCAGAGGTGCTGGCGGCGGGCGGGCCGTCGTCGCGGCTGGAAGTCTCCATCGCCGACCGGCCGGGAGAATTGGCGCGCCTCCTCGCGATCATCGGCGGCGAGCTGAAGCTGAATGTCACCAGCCTGATGGTGCTGCCGGACGGAAAGGACGGGCGGAAGACGGCGGTGCTGCACGTCGCGACGATCGATCCGCGCGAGGCGATCGAGGCGCTGGAGCGCGCGGGCGCCACGGTCGGCTGGCCCTCGCTCGAGGCGGACCTGCGCCGGGGGATGGACGCGTGAGCGAGCACCGCACGGCGCTGATCTGGGACCCCGCGGTCACCGCCTACCAGTTCCGCCCCGACCACCCGTTCAACCCCAAGCGCCTGGAGCTCACCGTCTCCCTCATCGAGGCGATGGGTCTCGCCGGCGGCGAGCGCACGCCGATCGTCGCGCCCCGCCAGGCGACGGACGCCGAGCTTCTGCGCGTCCATTCGCCCGAGTACATCGATGCGGTGAAGCGCTTCAGCGCGCCGGGCGCCGACGTCTCGGACGCGTGGCGGTGGGGATTGGGGACCGACGACACGCCGGTCTTCCCCGGAATGCACGAGGTGACGTCGCTGGTCTGCGGCGGCTCGATCCGCGCGGCCGAGCTGGTGATGGGCGGCGAGGTAACGCGCGCCTTCAACCTCTGCGGCGGGCTGCACCACGCGCACCGCGACCGCGGATCCGGCTTCTGCGTGTACAGCGACCTGGCCGCGGCCATCGCCTGGATCCGCGAGGCGCACGGCGCGCGGGTGATGTACCTCGACTACGACGCCCACCACGGCGACGGGGTGCAGGGGATCTTCTACCAGGACCCCGAGGTACTCACCCTCTCCATCCACGAGTCGGGGCGATACCTCTTTCCCGGCACCGGCTTCGTGGACGAGCTGGGCGACGGCGAGGGATACGGCTACTCGCTGAACCTGCCGCTGGACCCGTTCACCGAGGACGGCTCCTGGACCTCGATCCAGGCCAAGCTGATCCCCGAGGCGGCCGAGGCCTTCCGCCCCGACGTGATCGTCCTGCAGAACGGCTGCGACGGCCACATGCTGGACCCGCTCACCCACCTGCGCGCATCCACCCGGCTGTACGAGGAGACCGTCCGCGTGGTGTGCGAGACGGCGGACCGCCTGTGCGGCGGCCGGGTCGTCGCCACCGGCGGCGGCGGGTACGCGGTGTGGAGCGTGGTTCCCCGCGCGTGGACGCTGGTGTGGGCGGGGCTCAGCGGGCAGCAGGCGCCCGACGCCATCCCGCGCGAGTGGCTGGACCGGTGGCAGGGGGAGAGCCCGGAGCTCCTGCCCGAGCGCCTGCGCGACCCCGAGGGCGCCTACCCGCCCGTCCCCCGCCGCGACGAGATCGAGGCCACCAACCGCCGCACCTTCGAGTCGCTGCGCCGGCAGGCGTACCCGCTGCTGCGCGGCTGGGGGCTGGGGTTCTGATGATGGCCGCCGCCCCCGCCGCCCTCCCGGTGCCCACCGTGTTTCCCCTCATCCCCGCCCACCTCCACGACAAGGGAGGCCGCGTGTTCACCGTACGGGAGCTGCGCGCGGAAGACCGCGCCGCCCTGGAAGACTTCTACGACGCCTTCGACCCCAAGCGCGCCGCGCAGGGGCTGCCCCCCGACGGCCGCCCGCGCGTGGCCCGCTGGCTGGACCAGGTGCTCCCCAACGGCACGCACCTGGCCGTGGAGCGCGACGGCCGCCTGATCGGCCACGCCATGCTGATCCCCACCGGCAAGCCGGGGGTGAACGAGTACGCCATCTTCCTTTCGCGCGAGGTGCGCGGGCAGGGGGTGGGCACGCAGGTGAACCGCCTCTCCGTCGAGCTGGCGCGGTCGATGGAGCTGCGCGGACTCTGGCTTTCGGTCGAGCCGCACAACCGCCCGGCGCTGCGCAGCTACGAGAAGGCCGGCTTCCGCTTCGTCCCCGGCACCATCTTCTCCCCCGAGGTGGAGATGGAGATGGCACTGTAGGGAGATCGATCCACGGTCGATGGATGTTGACGCGCCCGCCCACTCCCGATTGCGGAGGGGCGGGCGCTGCGCTTATGCTGGCCCGCGTTTTGATTCCCCGTCGCTTGCTTGTTTCCGCAGTCCGGTCCTTAACGCGGAGCCCCACATCTTGTCCATCCGGTTCGTTTACAGCGCGGCGCTGCTGGGCGCCGTCCTCTCGGCGTGTGCGCCCGTGGCGGAGCCCATCGTGGCGCCCGTGCCGCGCGGCGCCGCCGGCGACACCGCCGCGCGCCCGCTGCTGCAGCCCGTGCCCGTGATCCCCGAGTACATGGCGGCCGTGCAGCGCGGCACCCGCGGCACCACCGGCGCGCCGGGCCCCCGCTACTGGCAGCAGCGCCAGCGCTACAGCATCCAGGCGCGGGTGGCGCCGGACTCGCTGCGCGTGAGCGGCCGCGAGCGCGTGGTGTACTTCAACCACTCGCCCGACGCGCTGCGCTTCGTCGTCCTCAACCTCTACCAGAACCTGTTCCGCAACGTCACCGGCGGGCTGACCATGACGCGCGTGGCCGCGCAGGGGCAGACGCTGGCGCGCCTCAGCTCCATGCAGGTGGAGCAGAACCTGGCGGCGGTGAACGTGGCGGCGGGGTGGTTCGAGAACGGCTCGCTGGGCCGCATCTACCTCCCGCGCCCGCTGGCGCCGGGCGACAGCGCGGTGTTCGAGTTCGAGTGGAGCTTCCGCGTGCCGCCCTCCACCGCGCCGCGCACCGGCTACGAGGACGCGCTGGGTGGCCGGGTGCTGCAGGTGGCGCAGTGGTATCCCCAGCTCGCCGTGTACGACGACGTGATGGGCGCCGACGTGACGCCGTACACCGGCAACGCCGAGTTCTACCTGGACTACGGCGACTTCGACTACTCGGTCACCGCGCCGGCGGGGTGGCTGGTGGCGGGAACGGGAACGCTGCAGAACCCCGAGCAGGTGCTGACCCCCGAGGTGCGCCAGCGCCTCGCGCAGGCCATGCAGCAGGACTCGCCGGTGCACGTGGTGGGGCACGAGGCCGAGAACCTGGGGCGCGGCACGCTGCAGGGCGACGGGGGGATGGTGACCTGGCGCTACACCGCGCAGAACGTGCGCGACGTGGCCTGGGCCACCAGCAACCGCTACAACTGGGACGCCATGCGCGCCCCCATCCCGCAGGCGGGGGGCGGGGTGAAGTACATCCCCGCGTACGCCTTCTACCGCACCGGCGCGCCCTTCTGGGACCACGCGGTGCGGCACGGCGCGCACGCCATCTCCTTCCTGAGCCGCGAGGAGGTGCCGTACATCTACCCGCAGATCACGGTCACCGAGGGGCCGGTGTACGGGATGGAGTACCCGATGATCGTGTTCGTGGGACGGCCGCCCACGGGGGGCGAGAAGGAGCTGTACGCCGTGGTGGGCCACGAGGTGGGGCACGAGTGGTTCCCCATGATGGTGGGCGGCGACGAGGCCGTGGCGGTGTGGATGGACGAGGGGATCAACACCTACCAGGAAGCGCTGGCGTACAACGACTACTGGCGCGGCACCGACCACTGGACCGAGCCGCGTGGCTACTACCTGACGGTGGCCGGCCGCCGCGGCGACGTGCCGCTGATGCGCAACGGCGAGTCGCTGGACAACGAGTCGCTCGGGGTCGCGGGCTACTACAAGCCGGGGCTGGTGATGCGGGCGCTGCGGGCCACGCTGGGCGACTCGGTGTTCCACACGGCCATGCGCACCTACATGAACGAGTGGATGCTGAAGCACCCGTATCCGTGGGACTTCTTCAACACCTTCGAGCGGGTGGCGGGGCGCGACCTGGACTGGTTCTGGTACCCGTGGTTCTTCACCAACGCCACGCTGGACCTGGGGCTGGGCACGGTGACGCCGGGCGCGGGGAACGTGACGGTGACGGTGCGCGACGTGGGCCAGGTGCCCGCCCCCGCCTTCGTGGTGGTGACGACCGATGCCGGCGTGGTGCGGCAGACCATTCCCGCGGAGCGCTTCCTGAACCCGCCCAACCAGCGCGCGGTGACCATCACCATCCCGGTGCAGGGGCGGGTGACGCGGGTGGAGATCGACCCCGAGCAGCAGTTCCCGGACGTGAACCGCCGCAACAACGTGTGGACCGGGCAGTGACCGTTCTTCGGTAGATGGAGAGGGCGCGGAAGGGCGGCTGCCGGCGCGGGGCCGCCTTTCCATTTGGATCACGCGGAGGAAACGGAGGAGCTCTCCGCCCCTCCGTGGTTCTTCACCAACGCCACGCTCGACCTGGGGCTGGGCACGGTGACGCCGGGCGCGGGGAACGTGACGGTGACGGTGCGCGACGTGGGCCAAGTGCCCGCCCTACCGGATCTGGCAATCACCTGTGCATGACAAACGCACAGAGGGACGTCATCCTGAGGCCGGCCACACCATCTTTGCTCAGCACGAGTGGTGGCAGGCCGAAGGATCTATGGGCGAGGTCGCACGTGCGCTTCCGGATTGCACGATCGATCCCCGAATTCAGTGTGACATCCGTTGCTTTTCTGAGGAGATGGGGATGGTGAGGAAGATGATGGTGCTCTGCGCGCTGGCGCTGTCCGCGTGCGGGCCGGGGATGCGCACGGCGGCCCCGACGCCCGCGTCGATCGTGATGGACACGGCGCGGCGATGGAACGTGCGCCCGGTGCCGGTCTCCGAGGCGTTCCGGCGCGGCCTCGCGGCGGGGACCCGCACGGCCACGGGGGAGCCGGGCGCGCGCTACTGGCAGCAGGGCGTGCGCTACCGCATCCGCGCGGAGCTGGATCCACAGTCGACGGTGCTGCACGGCTCGGAGCGCATCGTCTACCGCAACCGCTCGCCGGACGCGCTCGCGACCGTCGTCCTCAACCTCTACCAGAACATCTACACCGAGAACGCGGCCCGGAACCGCCGCGCCCCCAACACCGGCGGCGTCACGCTGCAGCGCGTCGTGGCGCAGGGGACGACGCTGGCGGAGCGCCCCACGGCGAGCATCGGCGTCGTGCGCGCGGCGGAGAATCCCGCGGCGGGGTACGCGGTGGAGGGGACGCTCGCGCGGCTCGTCCTTCCGCGCCCCATCGCGCCGGGGGACAGCGCGGTGTTCGAGATCGACTGGCACCACAGGGTTCCGCCCGCGCCCACCTTCCGCACCGCGTGGGAGGACGCGCTGGGCGCCCGCGCGTTCGTCGTCGGCCAGTGGTATCCGCAGATCGCCGTGTACGACGACGTGAACGGGTGGGATGCCACGCCGTACCTGGGCGACGGCGAGTTCTACCTGGAGTACGGCGACTTCGACGTCGACCTCACGCTGCCCGCCGGGTGGATCGCCGGGGCGACGGGGACGCTGGCGAACGCGGCGGAGGTGCTGTCTGCCCAGACGCGTGAGCGCCTGGCTCGCGCCGCCGCGGGTACCGACAGCGTGGTGCACGCGGTCACCGCGGCGGACCTGGCGTCCGGCGCGGCGCTCGCCCGCCCGGCGAACGGGCGGCTGACGTGGCGCTTCTCCGCGCGAAACGTGCGCGACTTCGCCTTCGCCACGAGCGACCACTACCTGTGGGACGCGGCGCGGGCGGCGGTGCCGGACCCGGCCGGCGGCGAGCGGACGGTTGCCATCACCGCGCTGTACCGGCCGGGTGCGCCGGGGTGGGAGCGGGCGTGGCGCTACGGGCAGCACGCCATCTCCTATCTCTCCAGTCTCGTCATTCCCTACGCCTACGATCAGGCCACGATCGCGGAGGGGCCGATCGCGGGGATGGAGTACCCGATGCTGGTCTTCATCCACCGCGCGCCCACGGCGGAGAGCCTGGAGGCCGTCATCGCCCACGAGCTGGGGCACCAGTGGTTCCCCATGATGGTGGGCTCGGACGAGGCGCGGTACGCGTGGATGGACGAGGGGGTGAACAGCTACCACGAGGACCGCGCGGCCGCCGACTTCTTCCGCGGTAGCGACCCGCGCGCCGGCACCCGCGCCGCGTACCTGGGCGTGGCCGGGCACGACGCCGAGGTGCCGCTGATGCGCCACACCGACCTGGTCACGCCGTACGGCGCGCGGACGGTGGCGGCATACAGCAAGCCCGCCGCGGTGCTCGTCGCCCTCCGCGCCGTGCTGGGCGACAACGCGTTCGACCGGGCGATGCGGGAGTACGCGCGGAGCTGGTCGTTCCGCCACCCGCAGCCGTGGGACTTCTTCGCCACCTTCGAGCGGGTGGCCGGGTGCGACCTGGACTGGTTCTGGACGCCGTGGTTCTTCGAGACCGGCGTGCTGGACCAGTCTATCGAGTCCGTCCGTGCGGTCAGCGGCGGCGTGGAGGTGGTCGTCCGCGACCGCGGCGACAACCCGATGCCCGTGATCGTCGCCGCGACGTCGGGGAACGGTGTGGTCGCCGAGGCGGAGGCGGGCGTGGAGGAGTGGCTGGCGCACGGCGGCACGCGGACGGTCACCGTCCTGGTCCCCACGCAGGGCGCGGCGACGCGCGTGGAGATCGACCCGCGGCAGCTCCTCCCCGACGCCGACCGCGCCAACAACGTGTGGACGCCGCCGGCGCCGTAGCGGGAGATCAACAAGACGCGCCACGTGCCCTCCCCCACATCGGCCATGGGGCGGAACGAGAGAGTCCCCCTTCCCGGAACGGGGAAGGGGGACTCTTCTTCAGCGGGTCACGCCGAAACCGCTCGTACGGTCTTCCGGTGTCCGCCCATCCGTACGGGCGGTCTCGGCCGGATCGGGGATCCGATCAGCAGTAGTACTTGCCGCACATGGGGTTGTCGGGCTCCTGGTAGTCTTCCACCGTGACGGTGCCGGCGCCGGCCACCCCGTCGATCGTGGCGCGAGCCGTGGTGGAGCCGAGGGCCTGTCCCGTCACCACGCCGCTCGAGGTGATGGTGGCGACAGCGGGGTTGTCGATGCTCCAGGTCGCGGTCTTCCCGCTCATCTGGTTGTTGTACTGGTCGTAGGCACGAGCCGTGAGCTGCGCGCTCTGGCCAGGCGCCACCGACACGGAGGTCACGGTCACTTTCGTAACCACCGGTGGCGCCGGGGGCGGGGCGACGTATACGGACGCGGAGGCCATGTAGCCGCCGTAGGAGGCGTAGATCGTCGCGGCACCGGGAGAGATGCCGTACAAGAAGCCACCACTGTTTGCGCTCACCACACCCGGGTTGGTCGACCAGTAGCTGGGATAGATGAAGCCGCCGGAGTAGGAGTAGGCGGAGCAGTGTCCGGTGCCCCCTACCGTGAGGCTGCTCGTGCAGTTGATCCAGAACGGACCGGTGAGGTCCGCGCGAGGCTTCTGGGGAGCCCGCGCCTGCCCGGTCGGCAGATCCGTGCAGGACGCCGCCAGCGCGGGCAGCATGAGCGCGGCAGCGAAGAGACGGAATGCTTTCATCGAGGTCCTCCTGAGCTTGGAGTGGGTAAAATGGGCGTCAAATGATAATGTGAATGAGCGCCGAAGCTCAAGACCCGGGCGAACGAGCGTCCGTGGAAGCCGCTGGGTCCCGAACGGGAACGTTGTCCGCGCACGCCGAGTATCTCGGCCGCGCACGTTCCCCTCGCGTGCGAGTGCGGCGCGCAGCATCTTTGTAGCGGTGAACGCGCCCAGCCGGCACCTCCCGCACAGTCAGGCAGATCCCCGCAGATGAACACGCAACCCCTCCTCCGTGCGGCCGCCATCGCGGCGTTCGCCCTGGCCGCGGCGTGCGGCAAGGACACGCCCGCGCGCACCGGCGGCACGTCCGCGGGCGGCGACACGTCGTCCGCGACGAAGACGGACTCCGCCACCGCGACCGCCTCGCCCGCCGCCCCCGGCTCCACCTCGCAGGGCGACGTGCGCGACAACGCGCCCCCGCAGATCCGCGGGCTGTACATCAACGCCTACGCGGCCGGCTCGCGCACCCGCTTTCCGCAACTGCTGAAGATGGCGGACGAGACCGAGATCAACGCGTTCGTGGTGGACGTGAAGGACGAGAAGGGGATCCGCTACCACACCGACCTGCCGCTGCAGCACTCGCTGGAGCAGCCGGGCGAGGTCACGCTGCGCGACCTGAAGGCGCTGGTGGACACCATGCACGCGCACCACATCTACGCCATGGCGCGGATCGTGGTCTTCAAGGACCCCATCCTGAGCAAGGCCCGGCCCGACTGGAGCGTGAAGGCGCCCGGCGGCGGGCTGTGGCACGACAAGAAGGGGAACACCTGGGTGAGCCCGTGGGACCCGCACGTGTGGGACTACAACCTGGCCATCGCCGAGCAGGCGGCGCGCGCCGGGTTCGACGCCATCCAGTTCGACTACGTGCGCTTCGCCGAGCCGTACAAGAGCCTTCCGCCGCAGATCCATCCGCTCGCGAAGGGCGACCGCAGCGACGCCATCGCCGCGTTCCTGAACGAGGCCAAGCGCCGGCTGCACCCGCTGGGGGTGATGATCCAGGCCGACGTGTTCGGCCTGGTTCCCAACGACCCGGGCGACGTGGACATCGGGCAGCAGTGGGAGACGGTGGCCAGCACGGCCGACCACGTGAACCCGATGATGTATCCGTCGCACTACCTGCCGACCCACCTGCCCGGCGTGCCGAAGCCGGACCTGATGCCGTACCAGACCATCTTCAAGTCGGCGGGGATGGCGCGGCTGCGCAACGACCGGCTGCGCGAGGTGGGGGTGACGCCGGCGCGGGTGAACGTGTGGCTGCAGGCGTTCAACGCCACCTGGCTGGGGCGCAACCACCAGGACTACGGCCCGCAGCAGCTGCGCGAGCAGAAGCAGGGCGTGTACGACGTGGGGTTCGACGACTGGATCCTGTGGAGCCCGGGGTCGCACTACGAGCAGGTGGCGGCGGGGCTGGAGCGCGAGACGGTGTCGCGCCGCAAGCCGCAGTACGCGCCGCCCGCCGACGTGCTGTCGACGGTGAACATCTTCGACCGGCAGGGGGTGCGCACCGCGCGCGAGAAGGCGGCGCGGCAGGCGCACGGGCAGATCGGCAACCCGCAGGCGGCGCAGGCCGCGCGGCAGGGCGCCCCCGAGCCCAACCAGCCGCCCACACGCACCGTCCCCGGCCAGAACGCCCCCGCCGAGGCCGCCCCGAAGGCCACCGGCGGCACGCGCTGAGCGTCGGGCGGAGATGACGATCGGAAGGCCCGCGGGGATCGTTTCTCCGCGGGCCTTCGTCTCTGATAAACATGATCATTTCGACCGCTCGTGATCACGTTAATCACTCGTGATCATGATTTCTCCCACGTCGCATCGCGGCCCGGACGCGTGCACCGGATGATGCCCTCTTCCCGCAGCTCGCGCAGGGCCCGGTTGATGGTGGGGCGGCTGACGCCGGGGCATGCACGCTCGACGTCCACGTAGCGGAAGGTGGTGGGCAGCCGCTGTACTGCATCGCGGACCAGCTCGCGCTTGGCCCCGCGCCCGGACGTGACCGCGCCGACCCGCGCGTCGATCTCGGAGTAGGCGCCGAACACGACCACTCCCAACAGGTACTCGAGCCAGGGCCGGAGCGTATGCGTGCCTTCGTGCCAACCACGGGACGATGCCCGCAGCGCCTCGTGATAGCTCTCCTTCGTCTGCTCGACCAGGCGCTCCAGGCTGACGTACCGGCCCACGTCGTGCCCGGCGTGGTAGAGCAGAAGCAGCGTGAGCAGACGCGCCATCCGGCCATTGCCGTCGAGGAACGGGTGGATGCACAGGAAGTCGAGGACGTAAGCCGCGATGAGGATCAGCGGCTCCACCTCTCCGCGCTCCCACTCCTCTTCGAAACGCTGGTGCAGATCGCGCATCGCGCCGGCCGTCTGGTATGCCGGCACCGGCTCGAAGCGCACGATGCGCGTGCCGTCGGGCTGCACCTCGGTGATGCTGTTGTCCACCGATTTCCAGCGGCCGCCGGGAAGGGTGGTGAAGTGGTAGAGATCGCGGTGCAGCTGCAGCACCACGTTCGGCGTGCGGGAAATGTACGGATGGTTCGCGTGGATGGTGGCCAGCACGTCTCGATAACCGGCGATCTCCTGTTCCGGCCGGTCGCGGGGCGCCGTGCTTTCTGCCACCAGCGCGCGCAGCCGTTCGGGCGCGGCGGTAATTCCCTCGATGCGATTCGATGATTCGGTGCTCTCGATCACCGCGGCATGCCTCAGCGTCTCGAGCACCTGCGGTGCGTGGTCGCGGAACAGCTGGATCCGCCCCTTGCGCTCGGCGATCGCGGTGAGCGTCCGCAGGAGCCCGTGGGTTATCTGCGTGTTCCGAAGAAAGCCGGGATCGAAAGATCGCATCGATGCTGCCCTGCAAAATGTGATCACGAACACGCGAGATGATCATGTTAATGAATCATGATCACGTTTGCCAAGCCATTCGAGGGGGCCTGTCACGCATTCAGGGCGTCAAAACGTGATCATCCCCGCCGCTCGTGATCACGTTAATCGATCATGATCATCTTCCCATCTCCACCTCCGCGACTCCCACCCCGGATAGATCTTACGCGGAGACGCGGAGAACTCATCGCGGCGCGGCACTCCCCGCGTCTCCGCGGCTCCGCGTGAGACCAGAAGACCGCATCCTCCGCGCGGGATGTGAAAAGCGGACAGAACGCAACCCGTTGTGGAGAGCGCGTCTCCACATCACCAGATCTGCGGGTGCGGGAAGGTTTCGCGGCGGGCGCGGAGGTGCTAAATTAGGGAGCACCCATCCGCCGGGAATCATCCCCGTTTTCAGCGCCGTTCCAGATCGCCCTTGAGCCGTATCCGCAGAGCCGACGCGTCACCGCAGCCCGTAGGCGACCTGGTCGCGCGCTTCCTGGACCGGTCGGGGCTGGCGGGCCGCGTCGAGGCCGCCAGCGTGCTCACCGACTGGCCGCAGCGCGTGGGCCCGCAGATCGCCGCGGTGACCGCGCCCACCCGCCTGGCCGACGACACGCTGTTCGTGTCGGTGGCCACCAGCGCGTGGATGATGGAGCTGAACCTGATGAAGGGCGAGCTGATCAAGCGCGTGAACACGGGGCGCAAGGAGGGGCGGATCCGCCACATCGTGTTCGTGATGGCGGCGTGACCCGGCACCGCGCAAACCCTTGCGCGGCGCGAACTTTCGGCCCTGCTTCGGGGTACTGGAAGGGATGATGGACTCAGCGAATCACAGCGACGAGGGGGGCATGGCTTCCAGCTCCGCAGCCCACGAATACAATGCCGGCCAGATCCAGGTCCTAAAGGGGCTGGAGGCGGTCCGCAAGCGCCCGGGGATGTACATCGGCTCCACCAGCGCGCGCGGCCTGCACCACCTGGTCTACGAGGTGGTCGACAACTCGATCGACGAGGCGCTGGCGGGCTACGCCACGCACGTGGACGTGGTCATCCACCCCGACAACTCGATCACCGTGGTCGACGACGGCCGCGGCATTCCCGTCGACCTGCACCCCACCGAGAAGGTGCCCGCCGTTGAGCTGGCGCTGACGGTGCTGCACGCCGGCGGCAAGTTCGACAACGAGGGCGAGGGATCGTACAAGGTCTCGGGCGGCCTGCACGGCGTGGGCGTGTCGGTCGTCAACGCGCTCAGCGAGTGGCTGCGCGTGACGGTGAAGCGCGGCGGCCAGATCCACGAGATGAGCTTCTCGCGCGGCGACAAGACCAGCGACCTGGCCGTCATCGGGGAGACCGGGGAGCGCGGGACCACCGTCTCCTTCAAGCCCGACACCGAGATCTTCGAGGAGACCACCTACTCGTTCGACGTGCTGTCGAGCCGCCTGCGCGAGCTGGCGTTCCTGAACAAGGGCGTGCAGATCACCCTCACCGACGAGCGGCCCACGCTGGAGGGCGGCGAGGTGCGGCGCGACGAGTACCACTACGAGGGCGGGCTGCGCGAGTTCGTGGAGCACCTGCGCGGCGCGCGCAAGCCGCTGCACCCCGAGGTGGTGTACATCGAGGCGTCGAAGCCCGAGGCCGAGATCGAGATCGCCTTCCAGTACGACGACGGGTACAACGAGAACACGTTCACCTTCGTCAACAACATCAACACGCACGAAGGCGGCACGCACCTCACCGGCTTCAAGAGCGCGCTGACGCGCACCATCAACGACTACGCCCGCCGCGTGGGGCTGTTCAAGAAGGGCGGCGTGGAAGGTCTCTCGGGCGACGACGTGCGCGAGGGGCTGACCTGCGTGATCAGCGTGAAGGTGCGCGAGCCGCAGTTCGAGGGGCAGACCAAGACCAAGCTGGGCAACAGCGAGGTCAAGGGCGCGGTGGAGAGCACGGTCAACGAGAAGTTCAGCGAGTACCTGGAGGAGCACCCGGGCGTCGGCCGCGCGATCATCGAGAAGGCGATCAGCGCCGCCCGCGCCCGCGAGGCCGCCCGCAAGGCGCGCGACCTGACGCGCAAGAAGAGCGCGCTGGAGACGGGCGTCCTCCCCGGCAAGCTGGCCGACTGCTCCAGCAGCAACCCCGAGATCGGCGAGCTGTACATCGTCGAGGGCGACTCGGCCGGCGGCAGCGCCAAGCAGGGGCGCAAGCGCGAGTTCCAGGCGATCCTCCCGCTGAAGGGGAAGATCCTGAACGTGGAGAAGGCGCGCTTCGACAAGGTGCTCTCGAACGACGAGATCCGGGCCATCATCACGGCCATCGGCACGGGGATCGGCGACGACGAGTTCAGCCTGGAGAACGCGCGCTACCACAAGATCATCATCATGACCGACGCGGACGTGGACGGCAGCCACATCCGCACCCTGCTGCTGACCTTCTTCTTCCGGCAGATGCGGCAGCTGATCGACGAGGGGTACGTCTACATTGCCCAGCCGCCGCTGTACCTGGTGAAGAAGGGCAAGCAGGAGACGTACGCGTACAGCGACGCCGAGCGCGACGAGCTGCTGGCGCGGCTGAAAGGTCCGGCGAGCGGGGACGGGGATGGCAAGGAGACCAAGGGGATCCACATCCAGCGCTACAAGGGCCTGGGGGAGATGAACCCCGACCAGCTCTGGAAGACCACCATGGACCCGGAGACGCGCACGCTGCTCCAGGTGACCATGGAGGACGCCGCCCTGGCCGCCGACATCTTCGAGCGGCTGATGGGCGAAGAGGTGGAGCCGCGCCGCAAGTTCATCGAGGAGAACGCGCGCTACGTGAAGAATCTGGACGTGTGACGAGCACGCCGGGCGCAGGCGGTCGCGAAGAGCGGCTCCGGGACGAGTTCCCGGGGCCGCTCGCGCGTTACGGCCACTCTTGCCACTTGGCGGGAAGCGAGCTATACATTCCGATGAACCCCAAGAATTCTGGTCCAACTGGACGCAAGCCCGATCGCCGGCGGGAGTTCCACATCACCCGCCACCCGGGGTACGTCCCCGAGGATGCGATCCGGGAGTTCCTGCTCCAGCGTCAGGACGAGGTGACGCTTCGCGGCGTCGCGGAAGAGGTCGAGACTTCGCACGAGACGGTGCGCGGCTTCATCGAGGGCGACCGGGTCACGCGCAGCACCACGATCTGGAAATTCTCGAAGTACTACCTCGACTTTCACCCCGTGGGGTACGTGGCCGAACGGAAGCCTTCTCCCGACGATCCGCCGTCCGGCGTCACGGTGCCTCTTCCGCAGCTGAAGGAGGTGCTGCGCGAGCCGGGGCTGGGTTCGGCCGAGCAGAACCTCGAACTGCTGGTGGAGCTGGCGAAGCGGTTTCCCGACGAAGTTCCCGAGTTCGCCGACCGGCTGAAGGAGTGGCTGAAGACCGTCGTGGCCGCGGAGTACCTCGGGAGCTCACCGCCGAAGCGCCCTCCCCGGCGGAGGCAGCGGAAAAGCTCAAATGGGTAGAGGGACGATCGAGCGATGTGTCGAGCGGCCCCGGGACGAACTCCCGGGGCCGCTTTTTCGTCCATCCGTGTGAAAGCGTGCACCATCCTTTCGCGCTCCGAATCGGACTTCCGTACGAGCGGTGGCGGTGTTTTGGCGCTCTGTTGCTGCGGCGCGGGGCGCCTGCTAAACATTTGCATGAACAGCCTACCTCGTGGCCAAAGTGGCCGCATCGCCGGGGAAGCCCGGTACGTGCACTTCGCCTCTTCGTGGCGCTACATCCCCACCGAGCTGCTGCGCGAGTTCACCCTGGAGCTGATCGCGCAGTTCCGCATCCGCGGCGTGGCCGAGATGGCGGGCGTGGCCAAGGACACCGTGCGCAAGTTCGCGCACGGGCTGAGCGAGCCCAACCTGACCACCCAGAAGGCGCTGGGCGAGCTCTTCCTGCAGATGCACCCGGCCGGGGTGCTGGCGGAGCACGGCCGCGAGCACGACCGGAAGTGGCGCCTTCGCCCGCGCCTGGCCGACCTGCTGCCGCGCGGCGAGCCGGCCGCGCGCGCCGCCCTGGCGGCCATCTTCCGCGAGGCGCGCGGCGCCACGGCGGGCGCGCAGGAGAGCATCGGCCGCATCGAGCGGTGGCTGGAGCTGCAGGTGCGCGGCGAGTACTGGGCCGAGCACAACTGCCGCGAGGTCGCCCGGCGCCCGCCGCGCCGCGTGGGCGCGGAGCCGGGAACGCGCACCACTCGCCGCCGCCGCAGGCGCGAGCCGTGGGAGATGGACGAGGACGACGGTTAGCGCCCGCCCGGCCTTGTCGCGCGGGGAGCGGGTGGCGAGCTTGTCGCGCTCGCGAACCCACTCTCCCGCCGCGGACGCCGCTTGCTCGACCTGGACACGCTGATCTCGACGCTCCCCGCGCGGCCGGACCCGGCGGCGCTGGTGGCCGGGTTCGTTCCGCCGCGCCGCTTCGCGGAGAAGCGGTTCGACGACTACCGCCCCGACCCGCGGCACCCGTCGCAGGCCGGGGCGGTGCGGCGGCTGCGCGAGATCGCGGGGGAGCTGCGCGGCGCGGCGGAGGCGGGGCTCGGCCGGCGCCTCCGCGCGCTCTTCGGGGCGGAGGAGCGGGGGAGCGGGGTGTACCTGGATGGCGGGTTCGGGGTGGGCAAGACGCACCTGCTGGCGGCGCTCTGGCACGAGGCGCCCGGGCCGAGCGCCTACCTGAGCTTCGACGAGCTGGTGTACACGATCGGGCTGCTGGGCGTGGAGGGGACGCGCGAGGCCTTCCGCGGGCGGCGGCTGGTGGCGGTGGACGAGTGGGAGCTGGACGACCCCGGGAACCTGAAGATGGCGCTGGCGTTCCTGCGAGGTGCGCTGGCGGACGGGATCCGGGTCGCGACGACGTCCAACACCATTCCCGACGAGCTGGGGCGGGGGCGATTCGACCAGAAGAACTTCCGGTCGGAGATCGAGGAGCTCTCGGGCGCCTTCGAGGTGCTGGAGATCGAGGGCGCGGACTTCCGCCACCGCCGCTTCCAGGCGGACCCGGGCCGCGCGTACTTTCTGGACGCCGCGGCGCTGGAGCAGGCGGAGCGGCGCGCGGGGGACAGGGCGCTCGCGGCGGACTTCGGCGCGCTCCTCCGCGCGCTGGGCGAAGTGCACCCGATCCGCTACGTGGCGCTGGTGGAGAGCGCCGACGAGCTGCTGGTGAGGGACGTGCGCCGGGTCACCTCGCTGTTTGACGGGCTGCGGTGGGTGCACTTCGTCGACAAGCTCTACGACCGCGCCGTCTCGGTCGCCATGTCGTCCGAGGCGGCGCTGGGGGAGCTGTTCCCGGCGGAGTTCCTGAGCGGCGCGTACGGGAAGAAGTTCTCGCGCTGCCTGTCGCGGATGGAGGAGATGCTGGGGGAACGGGAGGGGGAAGGAAGTGCTGAGTGCTGAGTGCTGAGTGCCAAGTGCCAAGTGCCAAGTGCCAAGTGCCAAGTGCCAAGTGGCAAGTGCCAGACGGTTGGAAGTCGCGGCGAGCGTAGGAGCTGGATCTTCGCTCCCAGGCGACCTTGCCCGATCTTCTCGCTGTCCCCTGCTGTTGCGTGAGGGATGCGCGCCCGAAGGGCCGGGAACCCGGCGGGGCGGATGCAATGATGCAGGTTGATCGAGACGGGCTCTCGGCGGAGATGAATCCGCCGGGGGCCCGGCGCCGTTGGGCACAGTCGTACCGTGCCCTACGGCGCGCGCAGCCCGGTTTGGCGCCCAAGCGCCAAACACGCCCGAATCCCGAAGTTCAGGATCGTCCTGTCGCGACGCGGGGATCGGCGCGGGTGTCCGGTGCAACGCGTAACTTCGGCACCCCATTTGCGTTACCGGCCGCCGACGACGGAGCGGAGGCCCCGTCGCGGCGGAAACACGAAAGGGTGGAGGAAACGTATGGGTATCCTGTGGATGATCATCATCGGCCTGATCGCCGGCGCGATTGCCAAGCTGATCATGCCGGGGCGTGACCCGGGCGGGATCATCGTCACCATCCTGCTCGGCATCGCGGGCTCGCTGATCGGTGGGTTCCTGTTCGGCGGCAGCGACGGGCGGGTCGGCCTCATCGGCTCGGTCGTCGGCGCGCTGATCCTCCTGGGGCTCTACCGCCTCATCATCGGCCGGCGCGCGCACGTCTAACCGCGCGCGCACCCGACGCAACGAGCCCCCTCCGGAGAGATCCGGCGGGGGCTCGGTGCTTTTCTACCGACCTTGTCGCGGGTGAGGTGCGGTAAAGAGTTCGCGTCGCGGCGGGGATGGTATCGCGAAAATGCGAGTGAACTCGCGGCTACAAAAGCACGCAGTCCGCCTTCGCGGACTTCCCGCGGGGCAGATGGCGGCGCGCGTCCGCCGGTCACGAACGGTATCGTACTTCCGTACTCTCGTACTTCCGTACTCGGCCGTCAGTCTTCCAGCGTCCGGCGGCTCCGCTTCACCTCGGAACGGTGCTTCTTGGCGCGGAGGCGCTCCTCGCGCGAGGCGGCGCTGGGGCGGGTCTTCCTGCGCTTCTTGGGCACGACGAGCGCCTGGCGGACCAGCTCCACGAAGCGCTCGGTGACCGCTTCCTTGTTCTGGTGCTGGCTGCGGTGCTCGCTGGCCGCCAGCAGCAGCGTGCCCTCGCCGCTGATGCGGTTCGCCAGCTTCTCGCGGATGCGGGCGCGCTGCTCGTCGCTCAGGCTGGGCGACGCGTCCACGTCCCACACCAGTTCCACGCGCGTGGAGCTGGTGTTCACGTGCTGGCCGCCGGGGCCGCCCGAGCGGGTGGCGCGGTACGCCAGCTCGGTCCGGGGAACCCAGAGCGACTCATTGATGGCCAGGACGCCGTCGTCGCTCATCCCGGCTGCACCGACACCAGCTCTACGTCGAAGATGAGCGTGGAGTTGGCGGGGATGATCACCCGTCCGCTGGCGTCGGTCTGCGGCGTGGAGCCGTACCCGAGCGACGGCGGGATGATCAGCCGGCGCGTGCCGCCCTCCTTCATCCCCGGGATCCCCTGGCTGAAGCCGGCGATCAGCCCGGCGTCGCCCAGCGTGAAGAGGAGCGGCGCTCCGCCCCGCGAGGTCTCGATGCCGCTGCCGTTGGACAGCCAGAGCGTGTAGTGCACCTGCACCCGGCTGTTGGCCTGGGCCACGTCGCCCGTGCCCACGATGATGTCGGCGTACTTCAGCCCCGACGCGGTGGTCACGGTGTCGGTGCCGGCGGGGAGCGCGGGTGGGGGCCCGATCTCCAGCCGGGCGCCGGTGGGGTCGCCGAAGCAGGCGGAAAGCACGGCCAGCGAGGCCGTGGCGAACAGGATCCCGAGCTTCAAGAGGTCTTCCTTGCGGCGGTGGTTTTTTGACGCGAGCGCACGGAGGATGGAATATACCACTCCGGGCGCGTTCGCTGAACCCGCTGCCGGGCACGCACTTCGCAGTCGCCCTGCGCCCGCTCGATGCATTCCGAGCCACTTTCGTTCCCGACGGATCAACGCCGATGACCGACATGCGCTCCACCGTGCAGAGCTCCACCCCACGCCACTACCACCTGATCGGCATCGCGGGGACGGCGATGGCCTCGCTCGCCGGGCTGCTGCGCGCGGCGGGGCACACGGTCACCGGGAGCGACGAGAACGTCTACCCGCCCATGTCGGACCAGCTGCGGGAGATGGGGATCGACTACGCGGTCGGCTTCCGGCCCGAGAACCTGGAGCCGCGCCCGGACTGGGTGATCGTGGGAAACGCCATCTCCCGCGGGAACCCCGAGCTGGAGGCGGTGCTGGACCGGCGGCTGCCGTACACCTCGGCGGCGCACACCCTGAAGGAAGAGTTCCTGCGCACCCGCAAGGTGCTGGCGGTGGCGGGAACGCACGGGAAGACGACCACCACGTCGCTGCTGGCCGCGGCGCTCGAGGGCGCGGGGCTGAACCCGTCGTTCCTGATCGGCGGGGTGGCCGAGAACTTCGGCAGCAGCTACCGGCTGACCGACTCGGAGTGGTTCGTGATCGAGGCCGACGAGTACGACACGGCGTACTTCGACAAGGGCCCCAAGATGTGGCACTACCTGCCGTACGTGGGGCTGGTGAACAACATCGAGTTCGACCACGCCGACATCTACCGCGACGAGGAGGCGTACCGCTTCGCCTTCGCGCGCTTCATCAACCTCGTCCCCGGCAACGGCGCGCTGGTGGCCGGGTGGGACTCGCCCATCGTGCGCGAGCTGGCGCCGAAGGCCTTCGCGCCGGTGGAGAGCTTCGCCTACGGCGACGGTGCTTCCGGAGACGGCGGGCACCCGGTGTGGACGGCGGAGGGGGTGGAGTTCGGGGCGGAGGGAACGCGCTTCACCGTGCTGCGCGGCGGCGAGCGCTGGGGCGAGGTGGACACGCCGCTCTCCGGCGCGTTTAACGTGCGCAATTGTCTGGCGGTGATCGCGGTGGCCGAGTTCATCGGCGCCGACCGCGACGGCGTGCGCGAGGGGCTGCGCACCTTCCGCAGCGTGAAGCGGCGCATGGAGGTGCGCGGCGAGGCGCGCGGGGTCACGGTGATCGACGACTTCGCGCACCATCCCACCGCTGTGCGCGAGACCATCGACGCGGTGCGGCAGCGGTACGGCGACCGGCCTCTCGTCGCGATCTTCGAGCCGCGCAGCTACACGGCGCAGCGCCGCGAATTCCAGGATGCGTACCGGGCCGCGTTCGCCTCGGCGGACCAGGTGGTGCTGGCGGGGCTCTTCCACCCCGAGCGCTACACCGAGCAGACGGCGATGAACCCGCGCGAGCTGGTGGAGGCGTGGAAGGGCGAGGGAAAGGAGGCGTGGTACATCCCCGAGCCCGACGACATCGTGGCGCACCTGGCGCCGCGGCTGCACCACCGCGAGGTGGTGCTGGTGATGTCGAACGGCGGCTTCGGCGGCATCCACGACAAGCTGCTGAAGGCGCTCGGCGAGGGGGGGTGAGGCGGGGAGCTACGCGGGCGTGGAGATGCGGGCGGCGATGCTGGGGAGTTCGGCGCGGAGGTTTTCGGCAGCCAGCCCCAGCAGGCGCGCGACGATTGGAACCGCTCGCTCGGCGTCCCGCTCCGACGCGGCCTCCCAGCCGTACTCCAGCGTGTTTCGCAGCTTGCGCAGCTGGTTCACGTCGCGGAGCGCCCGCTCGAAGTCTTCCCCGCCGATGATTCCCGCCGCGGTGAGCGTGACCTCGTGATGGTTCTGGGCGCGCGCCTTCACGTTGCGCGAGCGCACCAGCGCGTAGGCGGCCAGCCGCGCCGCGTCGTACGCGCGGATCACGCGGCCTTCGGCGCTCAGGCCGGCGGCTCGCGCGTCGTGATAACCCTTGAGCGCGTTGGCCCAGATCCCGGCCACCTCTTCGTCGGGGGCGGATTCCCGGGCAAGCATCCCCGCGGATAAAAGCGCTTCGATGCGGTCCGTCATGCGGCCATTCGCTCCCGCTGCGGGAAGAGGTTCTCGGAGCCGATCAGCCAGATCTTCGGGGCGCGAAGCGCCGACGGGAGAAAGCTGACCCGCGGGTCGTTCCAGCGAAGGAAACGCTCCCGGTCGATCCACTTGTCGTCGAGCTTGCGATCGAGCAGGCCGAAGATGTACAGGAAATCGAAGGAATCGCCGAGCTCCTCCCCGTACACAAGCAGGTCGATGTCGCTGTCGGGGCGGGCGTCGCCGCGGGCGAGGGAGCCGAAGATGAACGCCGCCTCCACGCCGGGAACGCCCGCGAGCCCCGCGCGGAGGAGGAGGGGGATGCCGTACGTGGCCACCAGCTTCTCGATCGCGCGCCACTCGGGCGTGTAGCCGCTGCGCACGTACACCACGCGCCGGCCCTCGTGCTCGCGCCGCACCAGCCCCATCTCCACCAGCCGGGCCAGCTCCTTCTGCAGCGAGCGCTTGCCGATGCCGGTGTCGCGCTCCAGCGCGCGCACGTGCAGCCGCGACTCCGGCCGCGCGACGAAGTGCGCGAGCAGGCGGGCGCGGGCCTCGGAGCCTACGAAGGCGGAGAGCTGATCCAGTTCCATGCCCTCAATTGTAGGGCAACGCTGCGGCACGTCAAGCCGTCAGCTGGGGGCGCCGTTCCGTGCTCTCGTACTCCCGTACTTTTCCTACTTCTGCGAGCACGAAAAAAGGCCCCCCGGCGCACCAGCGCCGGGAGGCCTCCGATTCATCGACCAGCAAGCGGCGAAGCTCAGCCGAGGCGCCGGGGCTCGCCGGCGGCGGCGGGCGTCTCCACGACCGGCGCGGCCGGGGCGGCGGCGACCTGCGCGGGCGCGGCGGGCGTCGCCTGCAGGTAGTTCTGCTGCTGGTTGGCCTGCACCGACTGGTCGTCGAGGCCGTTCAGCGAGCGCTTGAAGTCGCGGATCCCCTTGCCCATGCCGCTGGCGAGCTCGGGCAGCCGCTTCGCGCCGAAGAGCAGCAGCAGGACGGCGAAGATCAGGATCATCTCGAAGGGGCCGAGTCCGAGTCCCATCGGAACCTCCTCACGGAAAGGGAAGCGCGGGCGCATGCCCGCGCATGTGCTGGCGGAGAGCCGGAGCGCAGTTTCATATCCTGCAAGCCGTACAAGATACTACAATCGGCCGTGCCGTTCAATGGTGGCGGCGGGCGCGCTCCCGCGCCGGAAATCGTTCGCGAACAATATGTTAGCCGCGCGGATCGCCGATGGTCGGGCAACGGCGGATGTCGTCCGGAGCCATCGCCGACGCGGTGTAGGAGTTTGGCTGACGCGTGGGGAGATGAGGGGGACAGGGGGACAGGTGCGTGTCCGGATGCGGCGGGGCGGGGGAGCGGGGGATGCGCTACATTGCCGCGTCGCCCGATTCCACCGCTGATGGAGATGCCGTGTTCGCGAATCGCCCGCTCATCCTCGGCCACCGCGGCGCGCCGCGCGAGGCGCCGGAGAACACCATGCGCGCCTTCCGCCGGGCGATGGAGCAGGGCGCGGACGGCATCGAGCTGGACGTGCAGCCCTCCGCCGACGGCGTTCCCGTCATCCTGCACGACGACACGCTGGACCGCACCACGGACTCGCGCGGCGACGTCGCCGACCTGGCGTGGGAGAGTATCTCCGCCGCGCGCGCGGGCGGCGAGCCGGTGCCGCGGCTGGAGGAGGTGGCGGCGTGGGCGGCCGAGTCGGGCGCGTTCCTGAACGTCGAGATCAAGCGCCGCGGCGTGGAGGCCGCCGCGCTCGCCGCCATCGCCGAGGCGGGGCGGACGCGGGCGACACTCTTCTCCTCGTTCGACGTGGGCTCCGTGGCCGAGGTGCGGCGGCTGGACCCGTCCGCGGCGTGCTGGCTGCTGACGGAGCGGTGGAGCCCGGCGGTGCTGGAGCTGGCGCGCGACCTGGGCGTCGGGGGCGTGTGCCTGCACGATCCGCTCGCCACGCCCGCGGTGCTGGAGACGCTGCGCGCCGCCAGCCTGGGCTCGGTCGTGTGGACGGTGGACAAGCCCGGGCGCATCCGCGCGCTGCTGCGGGCCGGCGTCGCGGGGATCATCACCAATCATCCCGCCACCGGTATCCAGGCGCGCGCGGAGGTGGAGGCGGAGGGCGCGTCATCGACTGGGTGATGGGGAAGACACGGGAGGCGGTGCATCTCCCTGTCCCCTGTCCCCTTGCAGTTGGTCCGCCGCTTGCCTTTGATCGGCGCAACGATCCACAATCGAGGCCGGACCGATGCTCCTGACCCTTGCCGCGGCGGCGCTCTTCCAGCAGCAGCCGCAGCGTGACACCACGCCGCGTCCGCGCACGGACACCATCTACATCGGCCCGCGGCCGGCGGCCCCGCCCGGCGCGCCGCCGTCCGCGCAGCCGGGCATCGTGACGCGGGCACCGTCCGCCGTGGCGGACACTTCGACCGCCATCTTCGACTCGCCGGCCACGCGCGCGCTGGTGGAGCGGGTGATCCGCGCGGGGGCGCAGGTGCCCGCGGGGCTGGACGACTACACTGCGCGGATGAACGCGGCCATCTACCTCTCCATCCGTGCCGACTCGGCGCAGAACGGCGAGGTGCCGGTCACGATCGACGAGTTCGCGGGGCAGGTGCGATGGGCGCGCGGTGAGGCCTTCGAGCAGCGCGTGACCGGGCACCGCGTGCGGATGCTGGCGCCCACGCCGTACACCGTGGGCTCGCTGCTCGAGTCGCCGTGGGTGATCCCGCACCTGTACGGCAACACCATCTCCGTCTTCTCCCTTTCCGCCACCCCCGGCGCCCGCACGCGGGTCTCCGTGGCCGTGCATCCGTTCTCGTGGCGCGGGCTGGACTTCTACCACTACACCGCGGGCGACACGGTGCGCGTGCGCACGCAGCAGGGCGTAACCACGCTGGTGCCCGTCACCGTGCGCCAGCGCGTGGGGATCACCGACACCGCGCGGACGGTGGCGGGGACCTTCTACGTGGACGTGGACCGTGCCGCCGTGGCCCGCGCGCGCTTCGGGTTCGTGGAGCGGCAGGGGCGATTCATCGCCACCGAGAGCGGCATCTACTTCGAGCTGGAGAACGGGCTCGTCGGCGGGCGCTACTGGCTGCCGTACCGCCAGCGGCGGGAGATCCAGGTCTCCTCGCCGCTCTTCGGCGGTGCGGCGGCCATCCGCATGGTGACGGCGCTCTCCGACTTCCAGGTGAACACCGGCGTGCGCCCCGAGCAGCCCGGGCAGCGCCTGGTGCGCAGGCTGGCGCCGGGCGACACGGCGTTCGCCGACTTCTCGCGCGCGGTGGGCGAATTCGCGCAGGCGGCCGACATCGCCGACTTCTCGGACCTGCGCGCCGCCGTGCGCCCGCCCAGCGCCGACCCCGGCGCGGTGCGCGTCTCCCTGCGCTACGAGCGCGGCGACCACCTCTTCCGCTACAACCGGGTGGAGGGGGCGTACCTGGGGCTGGGAGTGCGGCTGGAGCCGGGGAGCCCCGAGCGGCGCGACTGGGACGTGTACGCCACCGGCGGATGGGCCTTCGCGGAGGGAACGCCGCGCGGCGAGCTTTCCGCGCGGTGGCACCCGCAGCCGCGCCTGCCGGGGGCGCCGCGCTACACGCTGGCGGCCACCGGGTACCGGCGGCTGCGCGACCTGCAGGCCTTCCGCCCGCCGCTGCAGTGGGACCTGGGCTACTCGCTGGGCGCCGCGCTGGCCGGGTACGACGTGCGCGACTACCTGGACGCCACGGGCGGCGAGCTGCAGCTGACGCGGCGCAGTGGGCCGTTCCTGGCCATCCTGGGCGGCCGCTACGAGCGGCAGGACTCGGTGAGCAAGAACGTGAACGGCGGCCTGTTCGGCGGCGTCTCGGGCGACTTCCCGGAGCTGGCCGCCGTCGATCCCGGCACGCACGCCGCGGCCGAGGGCGAGCTGCGCTGGGCGCGCGGGGCGGGGGCGCTGTCGCTGGGGAACTCGCTCTTCGCCTCGCTGCGCGGGGAGCTGGGGCTGGCGGACTTCCGCACGCAGCGGGTGACGGCGCTCCTCTCCTTCCGCCGCACCGGCAAGTACCTCACCTTCAGTGGCCGGGGGGATGCAGGGATCGTAGGCGGGATGGCGCCGCCGCAGTTCCTCTTCCGCTTCGGGGGGACGGAGGGGCTGCGCGGCTACGAGCGCAACGAGTTCGGCGGCAGCCGCGCGGCGCTGGGCCGGGGACGGGTGCTCCTGCATCTCCCCCCGTACGGGAGCCAGCCGATCGCGCGCGCGGCGGGGTTCATCATCCCCCCGCTGCGCCCGGCCATCGTGGTGTCGGCGGACGCGGGGTGGTCGGACGTGTCCGAGGCCTCGCGTCCGTCGCTGGTCCGGCTGGGATCGTCTACGACGGACGGGGTGCGCTGGTCGTACGGGACGGGGCTCAGCATCTTCGAGGACGCCTTCTCGGTGGAGTACGTGCGGCCGGGCGGCGGGGGAAAGGGGAAGTGGTACGTGGGGTTCGTGACCGCGTTCTAGACGGCGTTCGTAAGTTCTGTCAGGTGTGAGAGTCCTAAGTCCTAAGTCCTAAGTCCTAAGTGCTGGAAGCAACAGGATATCGGTCTGTTGACTTGGGACTTGGGACTTAGGACTTAGGACTACTTACTTCGACGGGGCGCGGCGCTTGCAACCTTCGCGGGCGAGCACGGCGGCGCGGCCGCCATCCACCGGAAAGACGGAGCCGGAGACCATGTCGTCCATCAGCCGCCCCCTGGCGGGGCCCTCGTTGACCTTCCGCCTCACCGACCACCTGGGCGAGCTGCGCCAGGAAGAGGCATACTCCCGCAGCGGCCGCGCGGGGCGCACGCTGGCCAAGTCCGGCCGCCTGCGCGTGGTGCTGCTGGCGCTGGCCGACGGGATGGAGATCGGCACGCACCAGGCCGACAGCCCCATGACGCTGCAGGTGCTGGAAGGCGGCCTGCGCTACCGCGACGCGGGCGGCGAGTACGAGCTGCGGCAGGGTGACCTGCTCTTCTTCGGCCCCGGCCAGGCCGAGGACATCCGCGCCATGGCCGCCAGCGCGCTTCTCCTCACAATCAGCGCCGTGGACGACGACTTCCGCCCGGAAGAGCGGGGGAATACGAATTCGTAGGGAAGTACGGGAGTGCGGGAGTGCGGAAGTGCGGAAGTGCGGAAGTGCGGGGATCGTCGTGCCGCGCGGCATCATCCACAGACGAACTGTCGGTGCTCGCCGCGGAAGCCCTCTCCCCGCGCCTTAGAGCGCTCGCCCTCTCCCGATAACGGGAGAGGGTGGGATCGGCGCGGCCTGCAACCTGTCGATCGCACGTCGAAGTCACGTGTGGCGGAGGACGGCGGCCGATGGCTGTCTCGCGAAACGCACTCACGCACTTCCGCACTTCCGCACTTCTTCTATTCCATGTCCACCTGGCGGACGTCCAGCACCTCGGGGAGGGTGGAGAGGCGGTCGCAGACGTCCTTCGGCATCGGGCCGTCGACGGAGATGGCGGCGAGGGCCTCGCCGCCTACCTGGAGACGGGCCTGGTGGTACTCGGCGATGTTGACGCCTGCCTCGCCTAGGATCGTTCCGACGCGGCCGATGACGCCGGGGACGTCGCGGTTGCGCAGGACGACCATGTTCCCGCGCGGCGCCACGTCCACGCGGAAGGCGCCGATGCGCACGATGCGGCCCTGCACGTCGCCCAGGAGCGCGCCCACCACGCGGATGCTGCGGTCGCCTCCCTCCAGCCGCAGCTCCACCTCCTCGCCCGTGTCGCCGGGGCCGTCCACCCGCGTGAACGCCGTCTCGATCCCCCGCTCGGCGGCCACATGGTGCACGTTGACCATGTTGACGTTGCGTCGGTCCACCACGTCGCGCATGGCCCCCATCAGCGCGCCCAGCAGCAGCGGGCGCGGCGCCTGGTCGCGCTTGCCGGCGTAGCGCAGCTCCAGGCTGCTGAGCGGGCCGGGGAGGAGCGCGCGCCCCAGCCGCCCCAGCCGGTCGGCCAGGTTCAGCAGCGGCCGCAGGTCCGCCCACGCGGCGCCGCCCACCCCCGCCGCGTTGATCGCCGCCGACAGGTCGCCCGTGAGCAGCGCGTCGCGGACGGAGAGGCACGCCTCGATGGCCACGCTGCGCTGCGCGTCGGAGGTCGACGCGCCCAGGTGCGGGGTGAGGACGACGTTGGGGAGCCTGCGCAGCGGGCTGTCGGCCGCCAGCGGCTCGGCGGCGTACACGTCCAGCGCCGCGCCGCCGATGCGGCCGCTCTGCAGCGCGTCGATCAGCGGCTCCTCGGCCACGATGCCGCCGCGCGCCAGGTTCAGCACGAAGGCGCCGCGCGGGAGCCGCGCCAGCTCCGGCGCGCCAATCATCCCCTTCGTCTCCGCCGTCAGCGGGGTGTGCACGGTCAGCACGTCGGCGCGGTCCAGCAGGTCGCCCAGCCGCTCGGCGCGCTCCACGCCCAGCTCCTCGAACCGCCCGTTGCCCACGTACGGATCGTACGCCACCAGGTTCATCCCGAAGGCGCGGCCGCGGCGCGCCACCTCGCTGCCGATGCGCCCCAGCCCCACGATCCCCAGCGTCCGCCCGCGGATCTCCGTCCCCCCCAGCTTGGAGCGGTCCCACCGCCCCTCGCGCATCGACGCGTCGGCGCGGGTGATGTGGCGCGCGAGGGAGATGACGACGCCGAAGAAGAGCTCCGCCACCGAGACGGTGTTGCCGCCCGGCGCGTTGATCACCGCGATCCCCAGCTCGGTGGCGGTGGGGAGGTCGATGTTGTCCACGCCCACGCCCGCGCGGCCGATCACCTTCAGCCGCTCGCCGCGGCGCAGCAGGTCGCCGGTGACGCGGGTGGCGCTGCGGCCGATGAAGGCGTCGTACTCGCCGATCTCCTCCAGCACCTCGGCCAGCGGGCGCGTGGGCTTCTCCACCACCTCCACGCGCGGCTCGCCGCGGAGCACGGCCAGTCCCTCGGGGTCCACCTCGTCGGTGACGAGGATGCGGAAGCGGTCCGTCATCCCAGCACCTCCTCGATCGCCGCCAGCAGTGCTTCCAGCTCGTCCACGGTGTGGTCTCCCATGTGCCCGATGCGGATCGTCCGTTCCTTCAGCGGCCCGTAGCCGCCGCCGATCACCCAACCCTCCGCCTTCAGCCGCGCCACGATCTCCGGCGCGGCGACCGGCCCGTCCACGCCGATGCAGGTGACCGTCGGCGAGCGGCATCCCTCCGGCGCGAAGAGCGAGAATCCCCACCTCGCCCCGTCCTCCATCACCCAGTCCCAGCAGCGCCTCGCCATCGCCCGGTGCCGCTCGGCGCGCGCGTCCACACCCTCGGCGGCGATGTGGCGGCACTGCTCGGCCAGCGCGTAGATGAGGGAAACGGCGGGCGTGGTCGGCGTCTGGTGCTTCTTCCAGAACTCGTCGTACTCGATCAGGTCGAAGTACTGCCCGCGCCCGGTGAGCGTGGCCGCGCGCGCCATCATCCGCGCGGACGCGGTGCCGAAGGCAAGGCCGGGCGGCAGCGCCATCGCCTTCTGGCTGCCGGTGAGGACGAAATCCAGCCCCCACGCCTCGGATTCCACGATCGCACCGCCCACGCTGGTGACGCCGTCGGCGAGGACCAGGATCTCCTCCCCCGTCTCGCGCTCCGCCCGCCGCACCGCCTCGGCGATCCCGGAGAGCGGGTCCAGGACGCCGGTGGACGTCTCGGAGTGGACGGCGGTGACCGCGTCGAAGCCGCCAGCGCGCAGGCGCTCGAACACCTGCTCCGGGTCGTGGCACTGCCCCATCGCCACCTCGTACGTCTCCACCTCGCGCCCGCAGTCGGCCACCAGATCGCGGAAGCGCTTGCTGAACGCGCCGTTGACGAGGGAGAGCGCCTTCGACCGAATGCCGTTGCGCACCGACGCCTCCATCAGCCCCGTGGCCGACGACGAGGCCACGTAGACGGGGCGCGAGGTGCGGAAAAGGTCGCGCAGCACGGGATCGCACTCCGCCAGGATGCGCGACATCTCGCTGCCGCGGTGCCCGATCACGGGGCGCACCATGGCTTCGAGCACCTCGCGGCGGACCTCGGTGGGCCCGGGGAGGAAGAAGCGGCCGAAATCGGTCATCTATCGATCAGTCCCAAGTGCCAAGTGCCAAGTAACTGCGGAGTCGGGAGATGCGACGAAATTCGGCGGGCACGATGAAGTCCGCGCAGGCGGACTGCGTGCCGTTGTAGCCGCGACTTCAGTCGCATCTTCGGCCACCTCCGCTCCCGATCTCCCTCCCGACATTCTGGGGGGATGGCGGGGCGCGCGAAACCCGTATGACGGGCAGTCCGCCCCTGCCCGATCTAAGGGGCGGGGGCGGACTGATGGCGTGCGGACAGTCTATCGCGCGGCCGCGGATGCGGCGAGGTCCGCGTCGCCGCGGCCAAGCACGGCGGCCCACTCGCTGGCGCGCAGCCGCTCTCTGTCCGCCGCCGTCGCGGCGAGGGCGAGGACGGGCGCCAGGCTCCGGCCGCGCAGCACGAAGTCCGCGCCCGCGGCCACCGCCGGGCGAAAGGCGACGCCCATGTACGCGGCGAACGCATCCACCGCGGGCCGCGCCTCCAGGTCCGTCGCGCCGTCGCCGACGAGCAGGGAGGGGCGAGGAAGATTCCACCCGCGGATCACCTCCGTCTTCCCCCCGCTCCGCGCCACCGGCGACGCGGTTTCGTATCCCGCGTACGAGCCGTCGTCCGCGAAGTCGAGGCCCACGGCGGTGACGGCGTCCAGCGGGAGGCCCAGCGCGCGGGCGACGTCGTCCACCGCGGGGCGCACGCCGCCGGAGAGGATGCGCACCGTCTTTCCCAGCCAGAGCAGCGCGGCCACGACCTCGCGCGCGTCCGGCACCAGCGCGGCCACGTAGTCGCGCCCGAGCCCCTCCACCTGCGCGCGGGTGGGGCGGATGATGGCGAGGCGACGGCCGTAGACCTCTTCCAGCGCCACCTCACCCTGCATGGCCGCGTCGGTGAGCGCGCTGATCTCGGCCGCGAACGGGCCGGCCAGCTCGTCGATGCCCTCGATCGCCGCGAGGGTGGAGTCGCAATCGAAGATGACGGAGGCGAAGCCGGTCATCTAGCGGCCCTGCTCGGATTCGGAAAGAGCAAGGAAGGCGAATGAATTCGCGGCAACAACGGCCCGAAGTCCGCCTTCGCGGACTCGCGCTTCGCCATCCGCGCGCGCATCCGGCCTCGTCGCATCCTGAACTCCGCGCAGGCGGAGTGTGTGCCGTTGTAGCCGCGAGTTTACTCGCATTTTCGATATCAATCCTCGCACTCCGATCTCCATCAATCCCCACCTCCCACGCGGCCCAGACCCGCCGGGAGCGCGAGGACGAAGAGCGAGCCGCGGCCGGGCTCCGAGCGCACGCTGATGTCGCCGCCCAGGCGCCGGGCGAGCTGGCGGGAGAGGGCGAGGCCGATCCCCACCCCGCCGAAGCGGCGCGTGGCCGAGCCGTCGGCCTGGCGGAACTCGTCGAAGACGCGGTCCAGCGCCGCCTCGTCCATCCCGATCCCCGTGTCCTCCACCTCCCACACCACCAGGTGCCGCGCGTCGCCCGTCCGCCGCGCCTCGTCGCTCCACGGCGAGCCGCTGGACATGCGCACGCGCAGCGCCACCCCGCCCTGGAAGGTGAACTTGAAGGCGTTGGAGACGAGGTGGCGGAGGATGCGCACCACCTGGCTGGGGTCGGTGCGCACGGGAACGGTCGCGTCGGGCACGTCCACGCGCACTTCCAGGTGCGGCGGCGGCGGGGCGATGCCGGACATGGCGGCGCGGAGGAGCGCCACGGCGTCGCAGGTCTCCACCTGCGGCTCCAGGCGGCCCAGCTGCAGGCTGTTCAGGTCCAGCAGGTCCTCGATCAGCCGCAGCAGCTGCGAGCCGGCCTCCTCGATCCGCACCACCTGCGCCGCCGCGTCGTCCGGCAGCCTGCCCGTGTCGCGCAGGAGGAAGGCGTAGCCCAGGATGGCGGTGAGCGGCGTCCGCAGCTCGTGCGACACGTTGGCCAGCAGCTCGCCGCGCAGCCGGCGCGCCTCCTCGGCCTCGCGGAAGCGCGCCTCCAGCTCCACGTTCTGCAGCCGCAGGAGCGCGTTGGCGCGCTGCAGGTCGTCGATCAGGTGCGCCTTCTCGGCCGTGGCGGAAAGCTGGTCGGCCACGAGGCGGAGGAGATGCCGGTCGTGCGGGCGGGGCGCCCCGGCGTCGCGGAAGTAGAAGGTGATGGCCCCCTCCGGCTGCCCGTCCAGCAGCAGGGGAAGGGAGACGGCCGAGGCGAAGCCCAGCTCGCGCGCCACCTCCCACCAGTCGTCCAGCGCGGGGTCGGCGAACACGTCGTGCACCTCGACCACGCGGTTCTCGCCCGCTGCCACCCCGGTGGGCCCGGCGCCCAGGCGCACGCGCGTCTCGCCCAGGAAGGCGGCGTACTCCGGGGGCCAGTTCCACGCCGCCGCCAGGCGCAGCACCGGCCCGTTCTCGCGCAGGAACACGGAGGCGAACGCAGCGCCCACGAGCGGCGAAACGCGTTCCAGCGCAAGACGATACACTTCGGCCGGCGAGGCGGCGGTCAGGAACGCGTGGGCGATCTCGCGGGCGGCCTGCACCTCGCGCAGCAGCGTGTCGGCAGCCGGAAGCGGCGCCGCGACTGGAAATTCGGGCAATGACGGTCTCTTGACGGAAGAGGGGGCGGCTCCTACTGTAGGTGCGAACGGCGTTGCCGTTTGTGGGTTTTCGCCGATTTCCACCCCTCTACAGGAGCTCCGCGGTGAACAAGACCGAACTAGTCAGCGCGCTCGCGGCGAGCGCGGAACTGAGCAAGGCCGAGGCCTCGCGCGCCGTCGATGCGCTGTTCTCGGTGGAGAACGGCCTCATCGCCAGGGCGCTGCGCGAAGGCAACAAGGTGCAGATCACCGGGTTCGGCAGCTTCGAGGCCAAGAAGCGCGAGGCCCGCAAGGGGCGCAACCCCCGCACCGGCAAGGAGATCAACATCGCCGCCTCGACCAGCCCCGTGTTCCGCGGCGGCAAGAGCTTCAAGGACTCGTTCGGAGGCTGAGGCCGAGCGACCGGCAGCCGCGAGAGCCACGGCCCCGCCGTGGCTCTCGTCGCGTCCGCACGCATGGCGCGCCGAAGACGCCCTTCCGAGCCTTCGCGGGGAACCATCTATCCCCTGCTGGACCTGCACGGCCACACCGGTGGCGAGGCGCGGGCCCGGACCGAGTCGTGGCTGCGCGCCCGCGCCGCCGGCGGCGAGCGCACGGTGGTGATCGTCACCGGCCGCGGCAACCGCTCGCAGGGCCTCCCAGTCCTCCGCGGCGAGGTGGAGCACCTGCTCACCCTGCTCACCGGCGAGGTGGTGCTGCGCTGGGAGATGACGGTCGGCGGCGGCGGCTTCCGCGTGGAGCTGCGCCCCGCGCGCGAGACCGTTGCCCGCGCGGACGACGGCAGGCTGCTGCGCGACCACTCGCACGCCCTCCGCCGCCAGGCCGAGGAGGCGCTGATCGAGCTGGGGATCACCCCCACGCCGCCGCTGGTCCTCGCCGAGATCCGCCGCATCCTGGCGGAGGAAGAGGGCTGAGGATTGGCACCGGCGGATGGCGGCGAAGCTATTTCCCGAATCGCCCCCCGCGCAAGCCGTTTTCCGGGCCGCGCATCATGCCGGTCACCGGCGACTGAAGTCGCAGCAACAACGACGGGAAGCCTCGCAAACTGCGCGAGGCTGTTCGGCTCGCTTCCGGCTGCGGAGTGACGTCAGCGCGGCGGAAGGCGCCATCATCATCATCGAAACCAAGAAGAAGCGGGGGCGGCAGAACCTTCTGCCGCCCCCACTTTCTTCATCTCCATGCCTGTCTTGCGGTTAGCGCTCCAGCGCGAGGGTCCTCACCGCCTGGGTGTCGGCGCTCACCGTGACGACCGGCTCGCGCACCTCGGGGAGCTGCACGCCGCCGCGGGCGAGGCGGAGCGGGGTGGCCGGGGCGCGGCTCAGCTGCACCTGGGCCAGCACCGTGGCCGGGTCGGCGCCGGCGGCGTTCATCTCCTGCCGCACGCGGGCATCGTAACGGCCCGCCGCGCGGCCGTAGACGTCCGGGTGCAGCGTGACCGAATCCGCCGCCACCTCGGCCAGGCGGTACTCCACGCGCACCCGGACCCGGCCGGCCAGCGCCAGCTCGCGGGTGGCGTGCGGGTTCCGCACCAGCGACTGCACCGTGGCCTGCGAGACGGGGGTGCCGTCGGCCTGCAGCACCAGCTGCGCCAGCTCCATCACGTCCTGGTTGCGCATCCGGATGCACCCGTGCGAGGCCGGGCGCCCCAGGTGCCGCTCGTTGGACGCGGGCGTGCCGTGCACGTAGTAGTCGGCGAACAGGTGCATCTTCACGCGGCCCATGGGGTTGCCCCATCCCGGGCCCTTGGGCTTCTCGTTGCGCGCCCACGCCGCGTCGGGCGGCGGCGTCCACGAGGGGTTCCACACCATGCGGCGGATGCTGGCCTCGGCGGTGGGGGTGGCGTGGTTCGCGGTGCCCACCGACACCGGGTAGCTGCGGATGCGCTCGCCACCCTGGAACACGTCCAGGCGGCCGGCGGGAATATTGACGACGATCTCCATCGGCCCCTGGGCGGCGGCCGGAATCGAGCTGACGGCGGTCACGAACAGCGCGGGGATGATCCCCTTCAGGGCGAACATGGTCGGGTTCAGGCGGCGTTGCGGACCTGTTCGGGACGCTTCCGAGAGACGGGAGCGTTTGATCCGCTGGTACTGCGGGGCACTTCCCCACGGTACTTGGCGTGAGGGTTACGAGGGCCGTTCGGAAAGAGTTTCAGCCGCGACCTTCCGCGGCGGCGCCCTCCGACCGGCGAGGACCCACCAAGGCAACCCGGGAGCCACGCCGGCGCAGCCGTCCGCACTGGTGCCCAAGTCGTTCGGATCATGGTAGATGGGCGAAGAAGACCCGGTGAGCGCCACGGCCGCATTGTGCGACGCGCCTGTCCCGTATGCACCAGGGATGCCCCAGCGGGAACGGAGATCGGGCCAACGTGTCCCCTCGATCGCACCTGCATCGATGCCACGCAAGCAAGGCCGCGGAGAGCTCGTGCCCTCCGCGGCCCCTTCTTCCCTGTCCCCTGTCCCCTGTCTCCTTCAGAACGTCCGCACCTTCACCGCGTCGCGGAAGATGGCGGCGGCGACCAGGCGCGTGGCCGGGTTCGCGGCGGAGAGCCACGCCGATGCGTCCAGGTCGATCAGCAGCCGCACGTCCGCCTCGGGCGCGCCGAGATCGACGGCGCGCTCCACGACGATGCTGTCGCCGCGGGTGATGGAGACGTTGATCAGCCCGGTCACGCTCGTGCCGCCGATCACCAGCCCGCTGGTGACGTTGGCCTGCACGCGGGTGAAGGCGACGCGCACCGCCGTGTACCGCGCCGCCGGCACGTCCCCCGAGATGACGGTGACGGTGTCGCTGCCGTCGATGCGCACGACGGCCGTGGCGAGCGACGAATTCAGCGGCACGACCGAGCCCGTCGAGGTGACCAGCGACACCTTCGCGTCGAAGGTGATGGTTCCCTCGGCGCGCCCGGCCACCGCGAGCGCGGGGGCGAGATCGTACGCCGCCGCGCGCGAGCCCGACGCGCCGCCCTCCGGCGTGCCGTCACCCGTGGCGCGGGTGTCCACGTGCTTCTGGCCGCCGACGACGACCTCCTTGGCGCATCCCCCCAACCCCATGGCCAGCAGCAGCGCGGCGGCCGCCCATCTCGCATGCGTCTTCATCATCCACCATCTCCCCAAAAGTCCAGCGTTCAATCGCCTTCATGCGGCGCGCGGAGTTGCGCCCGCAGCTCGTCCATCTCTCGCGTGGCCCTCGCCATCTCCGGCCGGGTCCCCAGGCGCCGGTAGATCGCCAGCGCCTCCTCCAGCCGCGCCACGGCGCTCTCGGTGCGGCCCATCTCCCTCTCCCAGAGCGCGTACTCGTGCTGCGTCTGCGCCAGCTCGAAAGGGGGCGATCCCGGGGCGTGGCAGAGCTCCAGCGCCTGCTCGTAGAACACGAACCCCTCCTCCTCGCGCCGGGCGCGGGCAACGGCGCCCAGCGTCCGGTACGCGTCGGGGAGGAGCGTGGGCAGCCGGTGCACCACGGCCAGCCGCTCCAGCTCGCGCGCGGCGGCCTCGGTGCCGCGCAGGTCGCCCGCCGCCAGCAGGCACTCGGCCAGCGCCGCCAGCACCGCGCCGCGCACCGTCGGCGAGCCCTGCCCCTCCAGGGAGCGCCGGTACGCACGCGCCGCCGCGGCGTAGTTCCCGCGCGCCACCAGCAGCCGCGCGCGGCCGTTCTCGATGGGCAGGCGCCCGACCGGGTCGTCGGTGGCCAGCACCAGCGCCTCGGCGCGGTCCAGCCACTCGCCGCTGGCCTGCAGCTCGCCGGAGCGCCGCGCGACCACCGACAGGTTGCTGAACAGCTGCCAGAGCAGCTGCGAGCGCGTGCTCTCGCCGGCCTGCCCCACGCCGCGCTCGTACCACTCGCGGGCCTTCTCCCACAGCCCCTGGTCCACGTACACGTTGCCCACGCCCTGACAGGCCACGATGGCGCCCTCGGTGTCGCGCTGGGCCACGGCGACCTCGTAGCCCGCCAGATAGAAGCGCAGCGCGGGCTCCAGGTCACCGCGCTCGCGGGCCACGCGGCCCAGCCGGCGCAGCGCCAGCCCCTCCGCGCGCCGGTCGCGCGGCCGCCGCCCCAGGGCGAGCGCCTGCCGGTAGAACGCCTCGGCCGCGTCCAGCCGCGCCGCGTCCTCCTCCACCTCGCCCGCGGCCACCAGCGCGCGCGCGGCGGCGGCCTCGTCGCCCGCCTCCAGCGCGCGGAGGGCGGCAACGGAGTGGCGCATCACCGCGTCCACCCGCTCGCGCGCCTCCTCCGCCAGCGCGGCGATGCGCGCTTCCAGCGCGGCGACGTCGGCCAGGCGCCCGTCCACCGTGGCGTACGCGGCCGATGCGGCCCACGCGCGCCGGCTGTCCTCGCGCGATACGCCGATCAGCGCCTCGCGCAGCCCGCCCAGGTCGTCGACCTCGGGAAGGGCCTTGAGCGCGTGGTCGACTTTCAGCGGGCGCGTGGTCACGGTTCGAACAGTCCTGGTCTGCGTGGATGCGTCGCGTCCCGGCCCTCCGGTCCGCGCCCAGCCCCAAAGCACGCGCCGTTCCACGCGGGCACGCGACGGCGGCGGCGTGGTTGCTGGCGTTCCGGAGGGTCGGGGGGAGATGGAGATCGGATGGGGATATCACTTTTTGTGGCAGGGGGATGGGAAATCCGGCAGCGACTTCGGTGCATCTCGGGATCGGTTCACCGGGACAAAGCCTGTGCGCGCGTCCGGCTTACCGCGGGGATGGGCGGTGGCTAGTGCCCGCGGCATCGCGCCCTCTCCGGCCGGCCGAGGCCGTCCACCTCTCCCGTACCGGGAGAGGTAGCCGTCCCGCATCACCGCCACACCGAACCCTCATTGCAACCAGAGGCTGCAGGCCCCGCCGGCGCCGGACAGCCCCCCTCGCCCGGGACGGGAGAGGGCGAGCGCTCTCAGGCGCGGGGAGAGGGCTCCGCGGCGAGCACCGGCGCCCGGCCTGCACCGCTACCGCGCGGCTCACCGATTCCAGCGCACTCCCGCACTCCCGCACTCCCGCACTCCCGCACTCCCGCACTCCCGCACTCCCGCACTCCCGCACTCCCTTTCCCCTCGCCATTCCATCCGTTCCCCTTACCTTCATGCGCCCGCCCATGGCGCGGCGCTTGCGCGCGGCGCGCGGGCCGGAGAACGACCCTCGAACCACCCACAGGATCTGCAGATGCCGGAGACGATCGACGCCAGCCGGAAGATCGTGATCGAATGCGTGGAGCCGGAGCTGGACGGCGGCCGCTACGCCGTCAAACGCGAAGTCGGCGACACCGTGGAGGTGTTCGCCGACATCTTCAAGGAGGGGCACGACGCCATCGCCGCCGCCATCCGCTACCGCGCCGAGGACGAGGCGGAATGGCGTGAGGCGCCCATGCGCTTCTTCGACAACGACCGGTGGACGGGGTCGTTCACCGTGGACCGCAACTGCCGCTGGCACTTCACCGTCATCGCCTGGACGGACTGGTTCGGCACCTGGCAGAGCGAACTGCGCAAGAAGTACGACGCCGGCCAGAACGTCTTCCTGGAGCTGTACGAGGGCGCCCAGCTCGTCGCCGTGGCGGCGGCGCACGCGCGCGGCGGCGACGCCGCGCGGCTGAACGCCTACCTCGCCGAGATCCTGGGCGACGAGCGCGGCGAGGTCCGCCATCTCCACGAGGAGGCGGAGTTCGAGACGGTCGCCACCATCCTCGAATCCGGCGCGGGCGACCGCACCCTGGCCGACCGCGTGGCCGCCGCGCTGGACGCCGAGCTGCTGGCGCTGATGGCGGCCAACCCCATCCGCACCGACCTGACCGGGTACGACCGCCATCTCCCCGTGCAGGTGGACCGCGTGGCCGCGCGCTACGCCGCCTGGTACGAGCTGTTCCCGCGCTCGATGTCGGACGACGCGGCGCGCCACGGCACCTTCCGCGACGTCATCGCCAGGCTGCCGTACGTGCGCGACATGGGGTTCGACGTGCTGTACTTTCCCCCCATCCACCCCATCGGCAAGCAGTTCCGGAAGGGGAAGAACAACACGCTCACGCCGGGGGACGACGACCCCGGATCGCCCTACGCCATCGGCGGCGAGGCGGGCGGGCACCGCGACGTGCACCCGGAGCTGGGGACGATGCAGGACTTCCGCGCGCTGGTGGACGCCGCGCAGGAGCACGGGCTGGAGATCGCCATCGACTTCGCCATCCAGGTCTCGCCCGACCATCCCTACGTCGAAGATCATCCCGGCTGGTTCTACGTCCGCCCCGACGGCACCATCAAGTACGCCGAGAACCCGCCGAAGAAGTACCAGGACATCTATCCCCTGAACTTCTACGGCGACGACTGGGAGGGGCAGTGGCGCGAGTGGCGCGACGTGATCCTGCACTGGGTGGCGCAGGGCGTCCGCATCTTCCGCGTGGACAACCCGCACACCAAGCCGGTGCAGTTCTGGGAGTGGATGATCCGCGAGGTGCAGCGCGAGTACCCGGACGTGATCTTCCTCTCCGAGGCGTTCACGCGGCCCAAGATGATGAAGGCGCTGGCCAAAGCGGGGTTCACGCAGAGCTACACCTACTTCACCTGGCGCAACTTCAAGCGCGAGCTCGAGGAGTACTTCACCGAGCTCACGCAGACGCCCATGAAGGAGTACTTCCGCGGCAACCTGTTCCCCAACACGCCCGACATCCTTCCCGAGTTCCTGCAGCGGGGCGGGCGCCCGGCGTTCATGATCCGCGCGATCCTGGCCACCACGCTGTCGTCGGTCTACGGCATCTACAGCGGCTTCGAGCTGTGCGAGAACCGCGCGCTGCCGGGGAAGGAGGAGTACCTGGACAGCGAGAAGTACGAGGTGAAGGCGTGGGACTGGGACCGGCCGGGGAACATCCGCCCGCTGATCACGCGGCTGAACCAGGTGCGGCGCCAGAACCCCGCGCTGCACGAGTACGACAACCTGCGCTTCTACCCGGCCGACGGCGAGGACGTGCTGTTCTACGGGAAGATGACGGAGGACAGGACCAGCATGGTGTTCGTGGCGGTGAACCTGGACCCGTTCCGCGCGCACGAAACCGTGCTCCACTTCCCGCTGGGGGAGATGGGGATCGGCTGGGGAGACCCGTGGGAGGTGGAGGAATTGCTCACCGGCGAGCGCCACTTCTGGCACGGCGCCGACCAGTACGTGCGCCTGGAGCCCGACGCCCCCGGCCGGATCTACCGGGTGCGCGCCTGGCGGAGCTCGGAGACGGGGTTCGACTACTTCATGGAGCCGACGCTGGTGTAGGGAAGTACGAAAGTACGGGGAGTACGGAAGTACGAGACGGAAGTGCGGGAGTGCGGAAGTGCGGAAGTGCGTGGGGATGGTGAGAGGCGAGGCGGCGGTGCGTGCCCGAGGCCTCGCGCCCTCTCCCCGCGCCTTAGAGCGCTCGCCCTCTCCCGTTCCGGGCGAGGGGGGCTATCCGGAATCGGGGGGGCCTGCAGCCTCTGGTAGCGATGATGGTTCAGGGGGTCGGTGATGCGGGATGGCTACCTCTCCCGGTACGGGAGAGGTGGACGGCCTCGGCCGGCCGGTGAGGGCGCGATGCCAGCGGACGCGCACGTAAAACCGAACGGCAACAGCGCAGAGGCTGTTGCCGTTCGATTGTTACGCTCTTCGTCGAGAGCCGCGGATGCCGACCCTCACCACCGCGGCTGGGTGGCGACCAGCTTGTCGATCTCCGGGCCGGGGAGCGGGTGCGAGAAGAGGTAGCCCTGGCCGAACTCGCAATTCAGCGATCGGAGCTCGCTGAGTACCTCGGCGCTCTCGATCCCCTCCGTCACCACCGCGACGCCGAGCGCGTGGGCGAGGGCCACGATGGTGCGGACCAGCGGCAGGTTGGCGCCCTGGCCGCCCATCACGAACGAGCGGTCGATCTTCAGCGCGTCCAGCGGCAGGCGGTGCAGGTAGCCCAGCGACGAATAGCCGGTGCCGAAGTCGTCGATGTGCAGCTGCACGCCCAGCGCCTTCAGCCGGTGCAGCGTGGCCGTCACCGCGTCGGTGTGCTGCATCAGCACGCTCTCGGTGATCTCCAGCTTCAGCGTTCCCGGCGCGATCGCCGTCTCCGTCAGCACGCGGGCCACGCGCTCGGCCAGGTCTGCCTGCAGGAACTGCCGCGCGCACAGGTTCACGGCCATGGTCAGCGGCGCATCGTCCCCCTGCCTGTCCTGCCAGCGGCGCAGCTCGCGGCACGCCTCCTCCAGCACCCACGTTCCCAGCGGCAGGATGAGCCCCGTCTCCTCGGCCAGCGGGATGAATGCGTCCGGCGCCAGAAGGCCGCGCTCGGGGTGCTGCCACCGCACCAGCGCCTCGAACCCCGCGATCCGCCCCGAATCCAGCGAGATGATGGGCTGGTAGTGCACGCGCAGCTCGCCGCGGTCCAGCGCGCGCCGCAGCTCCGTCTCCATCCTGAGCCGCGCCATGGCCCGCGCGTGCATCTCGCGGTCGAACACCTCGTACTGCCCCTGCCGGGCGTCGCGGCTGCGCCCCAGCGCGATGGCCGCGTCGCGCAGCACGTCCTCGGCGCGCTCGTAGCCGGTGTAGCTGAGCGCGATCCCCACGCTGGCCCCGGTGGCCACCTCCGTCCCGGCAACGGGGAAGGGGCGGGCGAGCGAGTCCTGGATGCAGGCGGCCACGCGGCTGGTTTCGGCGATCCCCTCCACGTCGTCCAGCAGCACCGCGAACTCGTCGCGGGCCACGTGCGCCACCAGCGTCTCCGTCTTCACGCACTCGCGCACCCGCGCGGCCACGCCGGCCAGCAGCTCGTCGGCGGCCTCGCGCCCCAGCGACTCGCCGATCAGCGCGAAGCGGTCGATCCCCACCGCCAGCACCGCGAAGTCGCCCTCGCCGCGGCGCTCACGGTCGACGGCCAGCTCCAGGCGATGGGAGAAGAGGCCGCGGTTGGGAAGGCCGGTGACGGGGTCGAAGAAGGCGTTGCGCAGGAGCTGCCGCTCCATCTCCTTGCGCTGGGTGATGTCCTCGCAGCAGGTGACGATCCCCACCACGTTCCCGCGCGAGTCCTTCACCACGTCGGAGCGCAGCAGCACGGGGAAGAGGGTGCCGTCCTTGCGCACGTTCACCGTCTCGCGCATCCAGCTGGTCACCCCCTCCATCTCCTGGCGGGTGATGGGCTGCGCGTGCTCGGGCGGCGCGAACACGCGGGCGTGCATCCCCCGCAGCTCGTCGGCCGCGTACCCGTGCATGCGCGCCTCGGCCGGATTGGAGTAGAGGATGCGGCCGTCGGCGTCGGTGATGGTGACGCCGATCTGCATGGTCTCGATCGCCTTCTCCAGCATCCGCAGGGACAGCCGGCCGCGCGAGCCGGCGATGGCCCCCACGAACCCCGCCTCGCCGGCGTGGCTCTGGCGCCGGTCCAGGAGCACGCCGGCCAGCGCGGCCAGGTGCTCCAGCGCCTCGGCGTCCTCGCCGGTCCAGGTGCGCGGCCGCGTGTCGATGGCGCAGATGGAGCCCGCCACCGTGCCGTCGGCGGTGCGGATGGGGGCGCCGGCGTAGGCCACCTCGCCCATCCACAGCGCCGGGTTCTCGCGCACCAGCGGGTGGGCGCGCGCGTCCTCGACCAGGAGCGTGCGCCCGGTGCGCGCGGGAACGCCGCACAGCGAGCGGTGGAGCGGGGTTTCGCGGCGGGGCTGCCACCGCGCGCCGGCGGCGGGGCCGCACCAGGCGCGGCCTTCGGCCAGGGTGATGAGGGAGACGGGGACGTCCAGCAGTCGCTCGGCAAAGCCGGCGAGGCGGGCCAGCGCGTCGGGAGCGGGCGGCGCGCTGAGGCGCAGCGCCAGGGCTTCCAGGGTCGAAGCGGGCATTCGCTTCCCTGCGGCGGGAACAGGAATCATGTCTCCGTTATCACGAAGACGCGGATGCTGCTTGCGCCGTGCTTTGTGTGGAAGCCTGGCGGCAGGTCGGTATGGGGGAGATCGTCTGCGGAGATGCTGACGAACGAAACTAAACGCGCGTCACGTGGGTCGGTACGTCTTCGTTCGCTTTATGCGCAAAGCGGCCAATCTTCGATTTAGCCGTATACGCCGCATTCCCGTTTCCCACCGCGCACAAGCTCTGCGTTCGCCAAGACTTACGGGCGATTTACCAGACCAGAGCGGGAACCGGGTGTTTGCGCTTGAAGGCACGAAACATACCGAATCTGTAGCATGGACCCGGTCACATCGCGGACCGGAATCTCCCAAAAATCTCACGCGGAGACGCGGAGACACGGAGACGCAGAGGAACTCCGTTGGGCGATGAGTTCTCTGCGTCTCCGCGTCTCCGCGTGAGATTTCAGGAAAACCGGGGGATGAAAACGGGAGATGGAGATAGGCGCATGGATGACCGGCTGACCATGCGCCGACTCAGCCGTACAGCGCGCCGGCCCGGCTTCCCGGGAGCGGGCGCCGCCGCTCGCGCGCCTCCTCGCGCAGATCGCGAAGCTCGGCGTTGAAGCGGTCCGCGGCGCGCCCGAACAGCTCCTTTCGCGCGATGGTGGACGGGTCGCCGTCCACCAGCTCGCGCATGGCCCGGCGCAGCGCGTGGTCGGTCGCGTATCCCGCCCCCCGCGCGGAGTTCACGATGCTGCGCCCACGCTCCTCCAGCAGCGACGCCGCCAGCAGCACGCGCATCCACGCCAGCAGCCGGCGCGGCGCGGGAAGGCCCTCGCGGCGGCACCACCCCGCCACCGTGCGCGGGTCCGCGCCGAAGAGCGCGGCCATCTCCGGCGCACCACCGCCTTCCACCGCCGCCTCGCACGCCGCGCGCAGCAGGTTGCGCGCGTTCTCGGACGCGTACGCCGAGAGGATGGCCTCCACGCGGCGCTTCAGCGGGCGGGCGCGGGCGTCGCGCAGCCGCGCCTGCACCGCGGCGGGACGCGTCTCCAGCACCAGGTCCAGCACCTGGCTCACGCCCCAGCCGAACAGCGCGCGCAGGTCGGCCGCGCGCTCGGGCTTCAGCGGCAGCGCGGCCACGAGCGGGATGCTGGGCCGCCACTCCAGCAGCTCCCGGATCCGCGGCGACGGGCCCTCGCCGGGCGCAGAGCCGAGATAGGCGTCGGCCAGCACGGTCGTGGCGGGCGGCGCGGTCGCCATCGCCTCGGCCAGGTCGTCCCACCCGTTGAACCAGCGCGGCTGGTAGATGCCGGTGCGCCCGGCCAGCCGCCGCAGCGCCGGCGTGGCGGTGATGAGCACCGTGCGCTCGTCCGCGCGCGTCACGGCACCGCCCATTCGGCGCGTGACACACTCATTTCATGCAGTCGGTGTGTGGCTGCGTCCACGTTGACCCCTATGTTTCGGTGTTCGCGTCTCACCCGTTCTCACACAGAGAGGTCAGCTCCGATGAGAAGCAAGCTCGCGCTCGCCCTTGCCACCGCCGCCCTGCTTGCCGCCTGCGGGCAGTCGCCCACCGCGTCGAACCGTCCCTCGGCGCCGCGCTATGACGGCGGGAGTACGTTGGGTAGCGGGCACGTCACCACTCCGCCGGACACTTCCGCCGCCACGGAGACCACTTCCACGACGCCCGGGGGGAACGGCCTGGGTTCGGGCCACTGATCAATCCGGGAGGGCCGGCACCAGCGCGCGAATCACGTCGGATGCGACTTGGTCTGCCGCTGCCGTGCGCCGTGACACCACCGGCACACGTTCGGCCGCGCCCTCCCGCTTTCTTGCCAGCTCCAGCGCGGCTTCGGCCTTGAACCGCACATCCGCCTCACCGCGCCGGGATGCGACCGCGAGCGCGGCTTCAAACGCGTCGATCGCCTGGTCCCAGCGACGCAGGGTCGACGCTCCCCTTCCCATTTCCAGGAACGCCGCGGCACTGAGGCGGTCGATGCCGACCGTCGCCTCGCATTCCCAAGCTCCTGTCCAGACCGCGTCAAACGCATCCTCATCACACGCCCCACCCGCCGCACGCGCCGCGGCCGAATAGGTCTGGAATCTCTCCGCCGGATCCGGAAGATGGCCGGCTACGCAAAGAAGCACCGGCAGCGCACGGCCAAAGTGGCCCTGGGCTATCCACAGGTTCGCGATATCGTGCGCGAGAGCCGGTAAGCGTTCATGGTCGGAGAGATAGATCTCCATGGCTCGTACGCCGTACTCTTCGGCCCGGGCCAGCTCGTGCCGTTCCGTCTCGATCACCATCAGGTTGTGCAGGACCTCCCCTTCGAGTACCCGCGATCCCTGACGCGTCGCGACGAACAGCGCTTCTTTCAGCCGCCGCTCGGCCATCCCGAAATTTCCGCCCGTGTACGCCAGCATCCCGAGGCTGCTCAGCGCGATGCTCTGCGCGTATGCGTCGCCCGTCCACACCGCCACGCGGTGGCTCCGCTCCAGCCAGAACTCCGCCTCGCGCATGCGGCCGTTGCCCCTCAGCATGCGGCCCGCGGCCCACGCGTAGCGCGGGTGGCGCGGACAGACAAGCGCTGCCAAGAGCATGAACGCCTGTGCGGTCGCGCCGGCGTTCCGCGCGAGCGCCCAGTCCGCGATGCAGAAGCACGCCTGCGCGACCTGGGCGCGGTCCGCACGCTCCGCCGCGAGCTGCGCCGCGATCACCGCCGCGGCGGGCCAGCACTCGTCCTCGTCCAGCCGCGCCAGGGCGTGCTCCTCGAGGGCCGCCAGCTCGGCCATGGGCGGCCCGGGATCGTTGCTCCACGCCAGCGCCGTCCGGAACAGGGAGCAGAGCACGACGCCCATACCGGATTCGAGATCCGCCATGATTTCCGCGCCGGGAACGGCCGCGCCCGGAATGGCGGCGGGATGCACCATCTGGAGGGGGGCGCGCGGAAGTTCGGAGACGCTGCGACGGCGAGCGCCCATTCTGCCTCCTCATTGTCGCGGGGCCGCGCGCCGCAACGTCCCGGCGCGCCCGATAGATGCCTTACATCTTACAAGGACAAAGGGGACAAACACAGTGCCGGAAACGGGCTTCCGCCACCCGCCCCCCAACCGCATGCGAAACGACACGACTTCCCGGCACGGACGAAGATTTTGGCTACTCCTAGCCCGAGCTGGCGCAGACGGAGCGGCCGCATCTCACGACATAGCTTGGAGATGAAGAGAAAAGTGCCGTCCAGCTTGTCGATCGATGTGCTGCCGGAGGCCGGTAAGTAGTGGTAAAAGCGCGGGTTAGCCCACCTTCTTGCACTCTTGACAGCGGCGCCGTTCGGGATGAGAGTTAAGGCGATTTCCGCGACTCGACCCTCATGTGAGCAGAGACATGGAAACGCAGCTGAACGACCTCGACACCCTCGACCTCTGGCCTCAGGACGAGGACGAGGTGGAACGGATCGTCCTCGCAAGGATGCGCGCCGCCGGCGTCCAGCTCGCCACGGAGCCGCTCTCCCGGCCGAGAATCACCGTCAGGCAGCGCCCACGGTGGTGGGCGTTCATCCTCCGGACGCTGCGGCTCACGTGAGCAGCCTCTTCTGGGACGCAAGCGCGCTGGTGAAGGCCTACGTGAATGAAGACGGAACCCGAACGTGAAGAGTGCGATGGCTCTCCGGAACGTCCGGGGTTTCGTATCCGAGTTCGTAGCGCTGGAACTGCTGTCGGCTCTCGGGAAGAAGCGTCGCTCGGGCCTGATCACCGCCTCGCGATACCGAACGGCTGTGCCTGAGTTCCACAAGGATTTCCCGCGCGCGTTCGACTTCTTTCGCGTGGACGCTCCAGTAGTGGCGGATTCGCTCGCGCTCGTGGAGAAGCACCATGATCGCGCCACCGGGGCGATGGATATTCTCCATCTCGCCAGTGCCCGGAAGGCGGCGCTGCTCTGTAAACCGCTGCCGTTGGTGCTCATCTCCTGCGACCGCCCTCTGCTAGAGGTTGCCCAAGCCGAGGGGGTGGCCACCTATAATCCCGAAGCGGAGCCTCAAGCCGCCCTTCGCGCGGCGTTGTGGCTTCGCTCCTAGCCAGCACCCGCGTCCCACCGAGGTCGAATGGACCCCTCACGCAACGAGCAACTCCGCGATGCATATCGCGAAGCTGCGTCGGATCCTGAGTATCAAGCGGAAATGGCGGAGATCGACCGGGCATTCGACTGCACGCTGCTCGATGGGCTGGACGAGGAGCCACACCGCACTCCGCCTGCGGACCACGAGGAATTTGCGGCATACCGGAGCTTCGGGCTGAAAGGAGTGCGCGAACAGCTGGCTCGCAGACGAAAACAAAGGCCATAACACCAATCCTCCCCCACCATATCAATCCGGACGCTGCTTCCGGTTCGGCACGGGTTTCGCCTTCCCGCCGCTCTCCCTGTGAACCCGAACGTGGAGAGAGTGACATGGCCGATGAACCCGTGAGCGGCGCGAAGCTGATCGCCGAGCTGAACGACCTGCTGCGGCTGGACCACGACGCCATCGGCGCCTACACCATCGCCATCGAGAGCGTGGAGAGCGTCACCTACCGCGAAACGCTGGAAGGCTTCCGGCGCGACCACGAGCGCCACGTGCGGGAGCTGACCGAGCTCGTCCGTGCCGCCGGCGGCACCCCGGCGGAGGGGCCGCACGCGTCCAGCAGCCCGTTCAAGCTGGCCGTGCAGTCGCTGGGCAAGCTGGCGGGGAGCGACCGCGCGCTGATCCTGGCCTTCAAGGCCAACGAGGGCGAGAGCGTGGCGAAGTACGCGGCCGCCGCCGAGCGCCCGCATCCCGACGCCATCGCCGAGGTGCTGCGCCGCGCCGCCCGCGACGAGGAAAAGCACTACGAGTGGGCCGAGAGCCGCCTGAAGCGCCTGGACGCCGGCCCCGGCACGCTGCTGGGCAAGGCCGAGGCGGTCGGCGAGGCGATCCACGGCGCCACCGCGGCCGCGATGGAGGGTGTGGGACGCAAGGCGTCGGAGATCGTCAACAGGGTGAAGGGATGATTCGACCCGCGCCCGCCTCGAGGGGCGGGCGCGAGTGCGGCGTGCGGACCCGGATCCTGGAGTCGAGCGGATGGCGGGGGGAGGGCGGAGCGTGGTGCTGCTGGGGCGATTCGATCCTGGACAACGGGGCGTACACCAGCGGCGGGCCGCAGGTGGCCGCACAGGTGCAGGCGGTGCTGCCGGACGGCTGGCGATGCGTGCTGGCGGCGGTCGACGGCGCCACCACCGGCGACGTGCCGCGGCAGATGGGCGACGTGCCGGACGATGCGGCGGTGTTGGTGCTGAGCGCGGGCGGCAACGACCTGCTGATGCACGTGAACGTGCTCGACGAGCCGGCCACCGGCTCCGCGCAGGTGCTGGCGCGGCTCGCCGAGCTGGCCGACGGCTTCGAGGTGGACTACCGCGCCATGCTCCGCCACGTCATGGCGGCGGGGCTGCCGCTGGTGCTCTGCACGGTCTACAACGGCGGTTTCCCGGACGCGCGGATGGCGCGGCTCGCGGCCACGGCGATGGCCGTGTTCGACGACCGCATCCTGCGCGTGGCGCTGGAGCACGGCCTTCCCGTCATCGAGCTGCGCGCCGTGTGCAACCGCCCGGAAGACTACGCGAATCCCATCGAGCCCTCGTCCATCGGCGGCGAGAAGATCGCCCGCGCCATCGCCCGCGTGGTAGCGGAGCACGACTTCACGGTACGGTGGACGGTGATCTACACCTAGCGAATCATCTCCCGAAGGCCGTTGTTGCGGTTACCTCTCCCAGCAGTTTGGGAGAGGTCGAAAAATCGGGGAGGAGAACACGGCGGTTACGTCTTCTCCTCCTCGATTTTTCGGGTGAGGGCCTGCGCCGTGGCTGGCGTGATCCTTGACACTTCTGCGCGCGACGAAGGTAGCCGGGACGCACACGAGGGAGCGACATGTCCAGCCAGAATGGGAACGGCAGGCGCCGGATGGGACGGCTGCTGGTGATCGGCGGGGCGGAAGACCCCGACGAGGAGAACATGACCATCCTCCCGCACCTGGTGAAGATGGCCGGGGGCAGGCAGGCGCGCATCGTCATCTGCTCGTCGCCCTCCGAGGATCCGCTCGGAAAGGTGCGCACTTACGGCCCGCTGTTCGAGAAGCTCGGCGTGGCCGAGGCCTTTCCCGCGCCCATCACCGAGCGCAACCAGGCGTCGTCGAAGGAGATCCTGGACGCGCTGGGGCGCGCCACCGCGGTGTTCTTCACCGGCGGCGACCAGCTGCGGCTGACCGCGCTGATGGCGGGGACGGAGTTCTGCGAGGGGATCCGCGAGCGCCTGTTCGGCGAGGGAATGGTGGTAGCCGGGACCAGCGCGGGCGCGGCGGCCATGAGCAGCGTGATGTTCATCGGCGGGCGCAGCGACGGCACCGTGCGCCGCGCCGACGTCTCGCTGGCGCCGGGGCTGGGCTACTGGCGCGACACCGTGGTCGACACGCACTTCAACCAGCGCGGCCGGCCCAGCCGCCTGTTCACCGTCTTCGCCCACAACCCGCAGGTACTGGGGGTGGGGATCGACGAGAACACCGCGCTCGAGGTGGAGCCCGGCGAGCGCTTCACCGTGATCGGCGAGGGGGCGGTGATGGTGCTGGGCGGCCGCGTGACGCACACCAACGCCCCCACCGCGGGGGATGACGACATCATCGCCGTGACCGACTCGCTGGTGCACATCCTGGCCGACGGCTACGGCTTCGACGTGAAGCGCGGCCGGCCCCTTCTCCCCGGCGGCACGGTGATCGAGGAGCTGCTGCACGTGCGGCCGCAGCCCAGCCGCCGCGCGCGCGAGCGGCAGACCACCTGACCGCTCGCCCCGGCCCGATGGACGCCCACCCGCCCGAGCTCGCGCGCGCCCACGCCCCGCACCCAATGCCGGTGCGCGTGGTGGGCGACCGCTGGAGCGCGCGCACGCACGAGGTGAAGGACTTCCTGGCGCGCAGCCGCGTGCCGTACCAGTGGTCCGACCCCGCCGTCTCCGCCGACGCGCGCGCCATCCTGGCCCAGGTGCCGGAGGAGGAGCGCGCGCGCCTTCCGCTCCTCGTCTTTCCCGACGGCTCGCGGCTGGCGGACCCTTCGCCCGAGGCGCTGGCGGAGAAGGTGGGGCTGCGCACCGAGCCCGCGGCGCCCTTCTACGACCTGGTGATCGCCGGCTCCGGACCGGCGGGGCTGGCCGCCGCGGTCTACGGCGCCTCCGAGGGGCTGCGCACGGTGATCGTGGAGCGCGAGGCGCCGGGTGGGCAGGCGGCGCAGAGCGCGCGCATCGAGAACTACCTGGGCTTTCCCGACGGCCTGACCGGCGCCGAGCTCACCGAGCGGGCCATGCGGCAGGCGCGCAAGTTCGGGGTGGAGATCGTGGTCACCCGCGCGGCGGCGGGGCTGCACGTGGACGGCGACTACCGCACGGTCCGGCTGGACGACGGCGCGGAGCTGGGCGCGCATGCCGTGCTCGTGGCCACCGGCGTGGCCTGGCGCACCATCGACGCGCCGGGGTGCGGCGAGTTCATCGGCCGCGGCGTGTACTACGGCGCCGCCGCGGCCGAGGCGGCGGCGGTGCGCGGGCGCGACGTGTACATGCTGGGCGCGGGGAACTCCGCCGGCCAAGCCGCGCTGCTGCTGGCGCGATACGCGCGCTCGGTGACCATGCTGGCGCTGGAGGAGGACTTCGGCGAGCGCATGTCGCAGTACCTGCTGGACCGCATCCGCGCGGCGCCCAACATCGCCCTGCGCCCCTGCTGCACCATCGCCGCGGCCGAGGGAGACGGGCGCCTGCGCCGCATCACCATGCAGCGGGTGGAGACGGGGGATACCGAGCAGGTGGCGTGCGAGGCGCTGTTCGTGTTCATCGGCGCCGCGCCGGAGACGGACTGGCTGGGCGACGGCGTGATGCGCGACGACGCCGGCTACCTGCTGACGGGCGACGCCGTGCGCCCGCGCTGGCCGCTGGAGCGCGCCCCGCTCCCGCGCGAAACCAGCTGCCCCGGCGTCTTCGCCGCCGGCGACGTGCGCGCGGGCGCCGTCAAGCGCGTGGGCTCCGCCGTCGGCGACGGCTCGGTCGCGGTGACGTCCATCCACGAGTATCTGGCCGAGCGCTGACCGAAGAAGTGCGGGAGTGCGGGAGTGCGATCGTCGACATTGGCCTGATGCCGCTGCCGCGCGCCATCTTCCAGTCGACCTTCGTGCTACTGGGTTGAAGCCCAAAACGCCGGCCGCTCGCTGGAGCGGCCGGCGTCAATTCTGGTGAGGTCAGTTGCGGCGGACGGAGCGGGCGCGCTCCAGGAGGCCCTCCAGCTCCGTCTCCCCGGCCTCGTCCCAGCCGGCGGGGATCGGCGTCAGGCGGCGCTTGTCGACCTGCGCCTCGAAGCACAGCCAGCCCCCCTCCAGCCCCGGCGTCATCAGCGTGGCGGTGCGGATGCGGCGGTCGCGGCCGGTGCGCCGCTCCGGGCCGGTGTACGCGCCCGACTGCGCCACCCGCCGGTCGTTCGCCCGGCGCTCGCCGGAACGCGTCCCGTACGGGACCACGTCCCACACCCGCCACTCGTTCCCGCCCGCGTCCTTGAAATTTCTCAGCGACATAGACTTACCCGTTTTGGAATCCGCTGTCATTGATGCAGATTCCGTGCCTTGGCCAACCGTGCTACAAGTGTTCCAAACCACTCTCCCACATCATTTTACGTGAATCGATCAGGGGAAGTTTCTGGCAGATGGGCAGGAGTTGCGCGCGGGTCCGGCATCGCGCCCTCTCCGGCCAGCTCAGTCCACCTCTCCCGTGCCGGGAGAGGTAGCTGGATAAGATCGGCGCGGCTGCGGAGGCGCCCTGCCCGCCCGGCCTTGGCTCCCCTCTGCGGGAAGGAGAAAAACTAACCGCGAGAAAGCCTCCGGATCGCGGCACGATGCTGGACTGGGCCTCGCATCGCACCACCTCGCGGCGAGTGCGCAGACGCTGGAGCGCCGCACGTGAAGTGACCCCCATCCCGTTATCGGGGCCCGTTATCGGGAAGAGGGTACGCGGCCCCAGCCGCGGGCGGAGAGGGCTTCTGCGCGCGGGCACGCATGGATCATCAGCGCGAATGCCGCCCCGCACTCCCGCACTCCCGCACTGCTTTTCTCCGGCCCGCTCCTTGCTTGCTCTCCCGTTCGGAGTGCATCTGCCACAAACGCCTGATCCACGAGGGCGACATGGGACTGCGGGACTGGATCCGGAAGCGGATGGCCGAGACGGTGGACGACGACGGCAGCTCGCCGCCGGTGGCCTCGCTCGTCTATTCGGTGCTGGGCAGGGACGAGGAAGCGCCGCACGCGCTCGGCGAGTTCACCGCCGACACGTATCCCGGCCAGCTGGTGAACGTGCTGCGCCGGCGCCAGGACGTGGCCGCCGAGCTGATGCGCATGGGCATCGGCAGCCCCGACCGGCGCCGCGAGTCGATCCCGCGGCTGCAGGAGCTGCTGCGCACGTATCCGCATCCGCTGGCCTACGAGGCGCTGATCCTGGCCTACGTGGAGCAGAAGCGGTGGGACGAGGCCCGCGGCGTGGCCTTCGCCGCGCGCGAGCGGCGCTGGGAGGTGGAGCACTCGCCCTTCCCCGAGATCCGCTCCGAGATCGCGCGCCTCAAGGCGTGGGACCCGGACGAGGTCGAGACGCTGCGCCGCGAGGCCCTGGGCGAGCTGGTCACGCCGGGTGTCCCCAGCCCCGCCGCCGCCGTCTCCGCCGCCGCGCCCGCGGGAATGACGCCCGCGCTGGGCTGATCGAGCTCGGAATCACGGAAGACGAAGCGCCCGCCGGAACCAAATCCGGCGGGCGCTTCATCTTTTCCCTGTTCCCTGTCCCCTCGACTACGCGGGATTCAGAAAGTTCGTAACGTACCACGCGATGATCGCGTGCCCCCACGGCTCCGTGATCCCCGCTCCGAGCGCGAGAAAGATCCCGAACGGCACCAGCTTCCCCGTCTTCAGGCTGATGGGCCCGAAGATCAGGCTCCCGAACAGCGCGCCCAGGAAGATGGTGAGCAGCACCCCCGGCGGGCCCAGGAAGGCGCCCACCATCGCCATCATCTTGATGTCGCCCCCACCCATCGCGGGCTTGCGGAAGACGACCTCGCCCAGCACCGCGATCACCCAGAGCAGCGCGAAGCCGAGCAGCGCGCCCAGGAACGACTGCAGCGGGTCGATCCCCCCGGGGGCGAGCGAAAGGAACAGCCCCATCACCAGCCCGCCCCAGGTGAACTGGTCGGGGATGATGTAGGTGCGCGCGTCGGTCAGCGCGATCCCCAGCAGCAGCGTGAAGAAGACGGCCGACGACAGCGCCTGCCAGGTGAAGCCGTGCCGCAGCACCGCCGCCACCCAGAGCGACGCCGTGGTCAGCTCGATCAGCGGGTACTGGATGGAGATGCGCTCGCCGCACGTCCGGCACTTCCCGCGCAGCAGCAGCCACCCGATGATGGGAAGGTTGTCGTACCAGCGGATCGCCGTCCCGCAGCTGGGGCAGCGCGAGCCGGGGTGGACGACCGACTCGCCCGCGGGCCAGCGGTAGATGCACACGTTCAGGAACGAGCCCACGCAGGCCCCGATCAAGGCCGCGTAGGCCCACAGCAGAAAATCCGGCATCTATCCGTCAGGTCCTGAGAAGCTCGTAAAGAAGGATGGCCCCGGCCGCGGCCACGTTCAGCGACTCGGCGCGCCCGCGGAGCGGAATCCCCGCGTGGAGAGCGGCCCGCGCGAGCGTGGCCTCGCCCACGCCGGCGCCCTCGTTCCCCAGCACCAGCGCCCCCCGCGCCGGCCGCGGCGACGGCAGCGGATCGGCGCCGACCACGGAGGCGATCACCGTCAACCGATGTTCCGCGAGCCACGGCGCCGCGTCGTCCCACCCCGCCTCCACGATCGGCAGGCGGAACGACGAGCCCATCGCCGCGCGGACCGACTTGGGGTTCCACGCGTCCACCGTGCCGGGGAGCGAGATCACTCCCGCCGCGCCCAGCGCCTCGGCGGTGCGCACCAGCGTGCCGAAGTTGCCGGGGTCCTGCACCGCGTCCAGCACCAGCACCACCGCGGGCTCGGCATCCACCCGCAGCGCGCCGAGCCCGCCGCGCGGGATCTCGGCCACCGCCACGATCCCCTGCGGATGCTCGGTATCCGCGAGATCGCGCAGCTCGCGGTCGCCGGCCTCGCGGACGGGAACCCCCCGCGCCTCCAGCGCGCGCCGCAGCGCCGCCCCGCGCGGGCTGTCCTCCAGCGAGGACGAGGCAGCGGCGAAGCGCACCGCGAGCGCCGATGCGGACAGGTCCTCCACCGCGCGCACGCCTTCGGCCACGAACAGGCCTTCCGCCTCGCGATGCTTGCGCTGCGCGAGCGACCGCAGCAGGCGCTCCTCGCGGCGGCTCAGCGTGTCCGGCATCTGGTCCGCAACTTGCCTTTCAGCCCTCGTTGAACGGTCCAACCCCAAGCCGATGGAGAGCGTTATGAGTCTTCGACTTACGTCCTTCCGGGCGGGCGCGCTGGCGCTCGCGCTGGGCGGTGCTGCCGCGGCCGGCGGATGCGCCCCGGCGGTGACCACGCAGCAGGAGACGCAGATCGGGCAGCAGTACTCGCAGCAGATCAACCAGCAGCTGCCCCTGCTGCGCGACTCGTACACCAACCAGTACATCAACCAGCTGGGCCGCCAGATCGCCGCGCAGGCGGACCCGCGCGGGATCCCGTACACGTTTTACGTGGTGAACTCCGACGTTGTCAACGCCTTCTCCATTCCCGGCGGCTACGTGTACGTGAACCGCGGGCTCATCGAGCGCGCCGACAACGTGGCGCAGCTGGCCGGCGTGCTGAGCCACGAGATCGCCCACGTGGTGGAGCGCCACTCGATCACCCAGATGCAGCGCGCGCAGAACGCCAACACGGTGCTCTCGGTGCTGTACGGCGTGCTGCTGCGGCGCAACCCCAGCGGCGTGGAGCAGGCGGGGATCCAGGTGGGCGGCGGCGCGGTGTTCGCCGGCTACAGCCGCGACGCCGAGCGCCAGGCCGACCACGACGCGGTGATCTTCATGACGCGCACGGGCTACAACCCCAACCAGCTCCCGGTGTTCTTCGAGAAGCTGATGTCGCTGGAGAAGAGCCAGCCCAGCAAGATCGAGAGCTGGTTCGCCACGCACCCGGGAAGCCAGGAGCGCGTGACCGCCACGCGTGCCGAGATCGCCCAGACGCCGGGCGCCAACAACGCGCGGCTGGTGACCGACACGCGCGAGTTCCAGAACTTCCGCGCCCGCGTGCGCTCGCTGACGCCGGCCCCGCAGGACCGTCGGTGAGCCCGGCCGCCGGCGGCACCCAGCGGACCCGCGCCCGCGCGCGGGTCCGCCTGGCGGCCCTCGCCCTCGTGGTGGCCCCGGCGCTGGCCGGGTGCGTGAACGAGGCGCGCGAGAAGCAGCTGGGCGCGCAGATCGCGGCCAACCTGAACGCCCGCGTGCCGCTGGTGCAGGACGTGCCGCTGAACCTGTACGTGAACGACCTGGGGCAGCTCATCGCCCGGCACAGCGAGCGCCCCGACCTGCAGTACCACTTCTACATCGTCGACACCGACGCGGTGAACGCGTTCGCGCTCCCCGGCGGCTACATCTACGTGGACCGCGGGCTGATCGAGCGCACGCGCAGCGTGAGCGAGCTGTCGGGGGTGCTGGCGCACGAGATCGCGCACGTTGCGCTGCGGCACGGCGCCAAGAACCTGCAGCGGCAGATGCGCACCAGCTCCATGTCGACCGTGCTGTACCGCACGATCCTGGGGCGCGACCCGCTGCTGGACCAGCAGGCGCTGCAGCTGGGCAACCAGCTGTGGTCCGCCGGCCACTCGCGCGCCGACGAGACGGCGGCCGACAGCGAGGCGGTGAAGTACCTGATCGCCTCGGGGGTGGATCCGCACGGGATGCTGGCGCTGTTCCGCGAGCTGATGGTGGAGGAGCGGCAGGAGCCGCACGCCGAGAACGTGGCGTGGTTCAGCACGCACCCCAACACGGCGCGCCGCATCACCTCCACCGAGCAGACCATCAACCGGCTGATGCCCAGGCCCAGCCCGCGGCTGGCGCGGAACAACGCCTCGTACCCGCTGTTCCTGGCGCGGATTTCCATGCTCCCGCCGCCCCCGCCGCTGATCCCCGGGCAGCAGGCGAACTGAGCACCGCTCTCCATGCATGACAGCAGAGGCCCCGTCGTCAGGCGGGGCTTTCCTGTTTCATGACGACCGTGCGGCCTCCTCGGCTTCCAACGAAACGGTTGACGAAGTAAACGGGGGAGATTAGCATCCGCGCTCCCGAATCTCCCGTTCACTCTGTCCCGAACGTCCCATGGATCCGGTGCTTCCCGCCGCGGACGTCTACGGCGAGTTCCTGCATGCGCTGAAGGAGCGGATCCGCTCCGCCCAGCTGCGCGCCGCCGTCTCGGTGAACCGCGAGCTGGTGCTGCTCTACTGGGAGATCGGGCGCGACCTCACCGAGCGGCAGGAGCGGGAGGGATGGGGCACGCGGGTGATCGACCGGCTCGCGGCCGACCTGCGCACCGCGTTTCCCGGCCAGCAGGGGTTCTCGCCGCGGAACCTGCGGTACATGAAGCTCTTCGCGGAGGAGTGGCCCGATCGTGCGATGGTGCAGGGGCTGCTGGCACAATTGTCCTGGTCGCACCACATCGCGCTGCTGGAGAAGGTGATCGATCCGGCCGAGCGGGCATGGTACGCGGGCCGGTGTGCCGAGAACGGCTGGTCGCGGAACGTGCTGCTCCACCAGATCGCCAGCGGCCTGGCGCACCGGCAGGGCCGCGCGCTCCACAACTTCGGCCGCACGCTGCCGCCCGCGCATTCCGATCTCGCCGCCGCGCTGCTGAAGAGCCCCTACTCGTTCGAGTTCCTGACGCTCGAGGGTGAGGTGCGGGAGAAGGAGCTCGAAGGTGCGCTTGTCGAGCACATCCGCGACTTCCTGCTCGAGCTGGGCGTCGGCTTCGCCTTCATGGGGCGCCAGCACCGGATCGAGGTGGGCGGGCAGGAGTTCTTCCTCGATCTCCTCTTCTACCACGTCCGGCTGCGCTGCTACGTGGTGATCGAGCTGAAGGTCGGCCCGTTCATCCCGGAGAGCGCCGGAAAGATGAGCTTCTACCTGGCGGCGGTGGACGACCGGATGCGGGCTCCCGGCGACCAGCCCACCATCGGCCTCATCCTCTGCACGAACCGCAACGACGTCGTGGTGGAGTACACCCTGCGCGATATGAATCGCCCGATCGGCGTGGCCACGTATTCTCTCCGCGAACCGCTTCCGAAATCGTTCCGCAGCGTCCTTCCCAGCGCCGACGCGCTGATGGCGCAGATCGAGGCCGTCGTCCAGGGGCCGGGCACAAAGCAGGAATGAGGCAGAGCATGTGGAGTGTCAATGTTGCAGACGGCGGCTGCAACATTGACGAAGCGGACAGCGAGTAGCGCAGAATTCGTCAGGTATGTAAATGTTGCAGACACCGTCTGCACTATTGACAGAAAGGACAGCCAAGTGTCCGATCTGCGGAATCAGTCAAGTGTCACTTGCCTGATTGCACAGTCCGGCAGATCGGTGGAGGACTACGGCTCCTCGCCTGCAGGCATGGGCGGGCCCTTGGGCGGCTTCAGGAGGGTGGCGGCGGCCTCGCGCACGCCGTGGCCCTCGACGGCGGTGACCTCGAAGCGGACGTCGTCGTACTCCACCACGTCGCCCACGGCGGGGGGGCGGCCGAGGAGGTCGAGCACCAGGCCGCTGACGCTGTCCACCTCCTCGTGCTCCAGCACCACGCCCAGGAACTCGCCCACCTCCTCCACCCGCACCGTGCCGGCGACGATCGCGCGGCCGCGGTCGTCGCGGTACATCTCGGGGCGGCGGGTGGCGCTCTCCTCGATGTCGCCCACCACCTCCTCGAACAGGTCCTCGATGGTCACGATCCCCGCCGTGCCGCCGTGCTCGTCCATCACCACGGCCATCTGCGTGCGGGCGGCCCGCAGCGCCTTCATCACGTCGTCGATGTCGGCGGTCTCGGGAACGAACGGGACCTCGCGGGCATCGTGCTCGTGCACCGCGCGCCGGGCGCGCAGGCGGCGGAAGAGGTCCTTGATGTGGACCATTCCCACGATGTGGTCCAGGTCGTCGCGATAGACGGGGTAGCGGGTGTGCGGGTGGCGGCGGACGATGCGCACCACCTCGTCGAACGGGGTGCCCACCTTCAGCCCGGTCACGCGGACGCGCGGCACCATCACCTCGCCCGCCGTCAGGTCGCCGAAGTCCAGGAGCTCCTGGACCACGGCGGCGCTCTCGCGGCGCAGCATTCCCCCCGCCTGGCTCTCGCGGACGATGTAGCGCAGCTCCTCGGGGGTGCGCACGTTCTCGTTGCTGAGCTCGGTGCGGTCGATGCCGAACACCCTGAGCAGCCCGTTCCCCGCGAAGCTGAGGAAGCGGATGAGCGGGAGCGCGACCGTCTGCACCCCCAGCAGCACCGGCGTGACCAGGCGCGAGGTGCGGTCGGGCGCCTGCAGCGAGATGGACTTGGGGATCATCTCGCCGAGGACGATGTGGAAGTAGGTGAGGATCACCAGCGCCAGGAAGCTGGCCAGCCCGTGCGCCGTCACGTACCGCCACTCGCCCATCCCCAGCGCGTGCAGCCCGGCGGCCAGCCACTCGGCCAGCGCGTGCTCGCCGTACATCCCCAGCAGCAGGCTGGCCACGCTGATCCCCAGCTGCGCCGTGGCGATGTAGCGGTCGCGGCGAGCGGCGTCCTTCAGCACCCGCACCACCATCCGCGCCAGCCGGTCGCCCTGGGCGGCGCGGCGCTCCATGGTGGTGTGCGGCACGCTGACGATGGCGAACTCGGCGGCCACGAACACCGCGTTCAGCATCACCAGCACGAAGACAATGAGGACGGTGAGGAGCTTATCCACCGTGCTCCTCCTCCGCCTCGTCGCGGCCGCCCACGCCGCGCCGCGGCCGGGCCACGATCCAGGCCACGGCGTGGTGGAGCACGCTCTCCACCTCCATCTCCACCCCGTGGATGCGCACCTGCTCACCCACCGCCGGCACGTGCCCCAGCTCCTCGGTGATGCGGCCGCCCAGGGTGTCGCTCTCGCCCTCGAGGTAGGCGCCGATCCAGGGCTCGGCCTCGTCCACGCGCAGCCACCCGGGAAGGCGTACGCGGCCGTCGGGCAGGCGCTCGGGGCCGGGCTCGTCGCCCTTCAGCTCGTCGCCCACGTCGCCCATCACCTCGGTCAGCACGTCGTCCAGCGTCACCAGCCCGCTCACCCCGCCGAACTCGTCGAGCAGCACCGCCTGGTGGGTGCGGCTCTCGCGCATCCGTGCCAGCAGCTGCTCGGCGGTCACCGTCTCGGGCACCTGCAGCACCGGGCGCAGCAGCGCGTCGATGCCCGTGCCGGCCACCCCGCCGCCCGATAGCTCGCGCACGAACAGGTCGCGGGTGTGCAGCACCCCCACGATGTCGTCGATGTCCTGCCGGTAGACGGGGAGGCGGGTGTACGGGCTCTCGGCCACGATCCGCATCACTTCGTCGGGCGGGGTGGAGATCTCGATGGCCGAGATCTGGTTGCGCGGAACCATCAGATGGCGCGCCGGGCGGATCCCCAGCTGCAGCGCGCGGCGCAGGCGCCGGTGCTCGTCGGGCTCCAGCATCCCCCCGTCGCGGCTCTCGGCGATCAGGAGGTCGATCTCCTCGGGCGAGTGGATGTGCCGGTGCCCCACCTCGGGGATGCCGAACAGGCGCAGCACCGCCGCGGCGCTCCCGTTCAGGAAGGAGATGAAGGGCCCGAACACGGTGAGCGACCACTTCATGGGCAGCACCGTGAACAGCGCCACCTGCGTGGGCCGCGCCAGCGCCAGGTACTTGGGCACCAGCTCCGACAGCACCATCTGCAGCATGGTCAGCACCAGCAGCACGGCCACCGTGGTCACCGACACGGCGGCCGCGGGGCGCAGCCGGAACCAGCGGGCGAAGAGGGGAACCAGCTGCACGGCCAGGGTCCCCTGCGCGAAGGCACCGACCACCAGCGAGGTGACGGTGATCCCCATCTGGCTGCCCGAGATGTAGCGGTCCAGCCGGCGCGGGTCCTCGAGCACGGGCAGCAGCCGCGCGGCCACCGCGCTTCCCTGCTCGGCCTTCTGCCGGATGCGGGCGCGGCGCACGCTGACCGCCGAGAACTCGGCGGCCACGTACAGCGCGGAGAAAAGAAGGAGGAGAAGAACGACCAGGAGCGGTCCGACCATCTCTCGGCGATGGGAGAATGCGCGGGAGCGGCGCCCGCGCGCGCGCCCCGCCCTTTCCCGGCGCCTGGCGGTGGGAAGGGCGGGGTCGGTGAAGCCGACGGGCGCTGCCCGTCTTCCTGCCGTGGCGGGAGCACGCACGAGCCACGCCACGCGTGGGGCGCGGGACCCGCTTTCCGCGCGCCCGCCCCCGGCCGAAGATGGACGCTACGGCTCCCGGGGGCGCGCCGCAAGCGCGCGGGCGGCGCCATCCGCGCGTCCCGATTCGTCCCGCCGGAGCGCGGCTATGGGCGAAATTCACAATCGCACGTTACATTGAGCACCCTTCGGTCCTTTCGCCTCCAAAACTCGTTCCCTCAGGGAGACCTTTCGATGGAACCCGACGCCGGCCTGAGTGACCGTCTGCGGGACCGCATCCTGAACGCGCTGCACCTGGGGCTGCTGCGCCCGGGCGACCGTCTTCCCAGCATCCGCACGCTCTGGCGGGAGATGGGGGTGGACCACCGCGTGGTGGCGCAGGCCTACCGCACCCTGGAAGCCGAGGGGCTGGTGGAGGTCCGCGGCCGGTCGGGCGTGTACCTGGCGCCCCAGGACCAGTTCGGGGGCGAGCTGCTGGCCGAGACGGCGCGGTGGCTGGCCGGCGTGCTGGTGGAGGCGTGGAAGCGGCGGCTGACGATCGCCGACGTTCCCGAGCTCATCCGCCGCTGCACGCAGACGGCCACGCTGCGCTGCGCCTGCGTGGAGAGCAACGAGGACCAGATGACGGCGTACACGGCCGAGCTGCAGGAGCAGTTCGGGCTCGACCCGTACCCGGTGCGCATCTCGCACCTCCCGCTCCCGCGCCCCGAGCGCTCGGTGGAGTTCCACTGGGTCGAGGACGAGCTGCGCAAGTGCGACCTGGTGGTCACCACCAGCTACCACGCGCGCCTGGTGCGCAAGGCGGCCGAGAACGTGGGCATTCCCGCGGTGGTGCTGACGGTGAACCCCGACGTGGTGGAGACCATCCAGAAGCGGCTGCGCGAGGGGCCCCTTACCGTGGTCGCCGTCGAGCCGTCGTTCGGCGACCGGATGCGGGCGATGTACGCCGACGAGACGCCGGAGCGGGTGCGCGTGGTGCTGGCCGGCGACCGCGAGGGGCTGCGCGCGCTGGACCCCGACGAGCCGGTGCTGCTGACCCGCGCCGCGCGGCAGAGCCTGGGGCCCGACGACGACCTGCCCATGCTCCTTCCCCACTCGCCCACCTTCTCGCCGCACACCGCGCGCGAGCTGCTGGGGGTGATCATCCGCCTGAACCTGGAGGCCGCCGCCGCCAGCGACCAGCAGCCGGTGCTCCGCCATCAGGAGCCGGTGACGCTGGACACCTGATCCCGCGACGGGGGGTGATCCGGACCGGGAAACCGGCCGTGCATTCGGATCGATCGGCAAGGAGTCTCACACGGAGGGAACGGAGAACTGCGATCCGTCCTCCGTTCCCTCCGTGTGATGCCCTGCTGTTCGTTGGTCGAGGAAGCGCACGGCCGGCGGGGGGGATTGATTCCGGTCGCCGCGACCGCCCGCGGGGTCCATCGAGCAAAATGTCCAATCGCGCGGTGCGGGCCGCCGGAGGGGACGGGGTTGGACAAGGGTTCTCTCTCCCCCGTCCGTCCGCATTGCCAAGGAGTGGTTTGCCCGCTATTCTTCTGCGAAAGCCTCCCGGCGCCCTCCCGCCGCATCCGGTTTCGTTTCCCCACACGCCCAAGCCAGAGCTACCGATGACCAACCCGACCGCTCCCCGCATCCCGTCCAGCGCCGCTCGCGGCCGCCGCCCCTGGGAGTCGCCCCGGGTCACGGATCTGCCGCGCCTGACCGAGCTTACGCTTGCCACCGGCCCCGCAATTCCCGGCGGCGGCGGCCCCGGCGGCGGCGGCAGCACGGTCGTTCCGTAAGCTGCCGCACGCCCAGCTTGCAGATGCCCCGTCCCGGCCACCGCCGGGACGGGGCATCGCGTTCCAGGGCCGACGGCGGGAGCCGCGCCGCCGGTCCGGCGCGGAAGCTGCATTGGCGCGGAGGTTTGTATCAGGTTGTGCCGCACCGCCGCTTCCGGCGGCGCCGGAGACGTGAAACACCGTGCCCCAGCGGGCCGCCGGAACCGACCCGGCGGCCCGCGCGGGCGCCCGGCCCGGGGCCGATGAGCCGCTACCGCTTCACCCTGTTCGTGGCGGGCGACACCGCGAGGTCGCAGCAGGCGTACGCCGACCTGCGGCGCATCTGCCGCGAGCGCCTGGGCGACGGCGGCTTCGACCTGCGCGTGGTGGACGTCACGCGCACCCCCGAGGAAGCCGAGACGCACCGCGTGCTCACCACCCCCACCGTGGTGAAGGAGGAGCCGGAGCCGCGCCGGCGCATCACCGGCGACCTGTCGGACGCGGACAAGGTGCTGGCCGGGCTGGGGCTGCTCCCCGGCTGGCCCGATCCCCTTCCCCAGACACAGCCATGACGGCAGCGCTGCACCCGGTCGAGAAGCTGGCGACCGGCATTCCGGGCTTCGACCTGATCGCCGACGGCGGCCTGCCGCTGAACCGCGCCACCCTCATCGCGGGGACGGCGGGGAGCGCCAAGACCGTGTTCGCCACGCACTTCCTGGCCGCGGGGATCGCGCGCGGCCAGCCGGGGGTGTTCGTGACCTTCGAAGACTCGGTCGACGACATCCGCCGCAACGTGGGGAGCTTCGGGTGGGACGTGGCCGCCTGGGAGGCCGCGGGCACCTGGGCGTTCGTGGACGCCAGCCCCAACGCCGAGCAGGCCACCACCGTGGTGGGCGACTTCGACCTGGGCGCGCTGCTGGCGCGGCTGGAGCACGCGGTGCGGAAGTCGGGGGCCAAGCGCGTGTCGCTGGACTCGCTGAACGCGCTGTTCGTGCAGTACCGCGACCACGCCGTGCTCCGCTCCGAGCTGTACCGCATCACCAGCCACCTGAAGAAGATGGGCGTGACGCTGGTCTTCACCAGCGAGCGCACCGAGGAGTACGGCCAGGTCAGCATGTACGGCGTGGAAGAGTTCGTGGCCGACAACGTGGTCATCCTGCGCAACCTGCTGGTGGACGAGCGCCGCCGCCGCACGCTGGAGCTGCTGAAGGTGCGCGGCGCCCCGCACCAGCGCGGCGAGTTCCCCTTCACCATCACCGGCGAGGGGATCATCGCGCTCCCGCTGTCGGGGATCTCGCTCACGCAGACCTCGTCGTCGGTGCGGCTCCCCACGGGGAACGCCACGCTCGACGAGATGTGCGGCGGCGGCTTCTTCCGCGACTCCATCATCCTCCTTTCCGGCGCCACCGGGGCGGGGAAGACGCTGATGGTCACGCAGTTCCTGGCGGCGGGGTTCGAGGCCGGCGAGCGCTGCCTGCTCTTCGCCTTCGAGGAGAGCCGCGACCAGCTGTACCGCAACGCCGCGGCGTGGGGGTACGACTTCGCGGGGATGGAGAGGGACGGCAAGCTGAAGGTGGTGAACACGTATCCGCACGCCATGGCCATGGAGGACCACCTGGTGCTGATGCGCGACACCATCGAGAGCTTCCGCCCCGGCCGGGTGGCGGTCGACTCGCTCTCGGCGCTGGAGCGGGTGACCAGCGTGCGCAGCTTCCGCGAGTTCGTCATCTCCCTCACCTCGTTCCTGAAGCTGAAGGAAACGGTGGGGCTGTTCACCTCCACCACGCCCTCGCTGATGGGCGGCACCTCGGTCACCGAGAAGCACATCTCCACGCTCACCGACACCATCATCCTGCTGCGCTACGTGGAAAGCTACGGGCAGATGCGGCGCGGGCTGACGGTGCTGAAGATGCGGGGCTCGGCGCACGACCACGACATCCGCGAGTACACGATCGACGGGACGGGGATGCACATCCTGGGGCCCTTCCGCGACGTGAGCGGGGTGCTTTCGGGAAGCCCGGTGTTCCTGGCGGGCGAGGTTCACGGGGCGCCCGCCGGGGGCGGCGAGCGCCACGGGTGATAGGCACCGTGGGCTCCGTGCGCGCGGCGCGCTCCGACGAGCGCCTGAGAGGCGTCATCGACCGCCTGGCCGACGGGGTGATGATCGTGGGGCGCGACGGGGTGGTGCGCTTCGCCAACCCGGCCGCCGAGGCGCTGTTCGGCCGCCCGGCCGAGGAGCTGGTGGGCGGCGAGCTGGGCTTTCCCACGCTGGCGGGGGAGACCACCGAGATCGACGTGGTGCGCCGCGGCGGCGGTACGGCGGCGGCCGAGCTGCGCGCGGTGGAGACCGACTGGGAGGGCGAGCCCGCCTTCATCGTCTCGCTGCGCGACGTGACCGACCGGCGCGAGGCCGAGGAGCGCCGCCGCCAGGCCGAGGCCGACCAGGCCGCCCGCCGCCACGCCGAGGCCGAGGCCCGCCGCGCGCGCTTCCTCTCCAACGTGAGCTCGGTCCTGTCCGGCTCGCTCGACTACCACGCCACGCTGTCGACGCTGGCGCGGCTGGCGGTGCCCGAGCTGGCCGACTGGTGCGTGATCGACGTGGCGGAGGAGGACGGGCGGATGGCGCGCGTGGCGGCCGCGCACTCGGACGGCGACCGCGAGCCGCTGCTGGCGGTGCTCTGCGAGGACTTTCCGCCGCGCCGCGACGGCGGCTCGGTGGCCACGCAGGCCGCCCGCGGGCGCGCGCCGGTGTACGTGCCGCACGTGACCGACCCTTGGCTCGAGGCGGTGACCACCGGCCCCGAGCACGCCGCGCTGGTGCGCGCCCTGGGGATCCGCTCGCTGATCGCCGTCCCCCTGGTGGCGCGGACGGAGACGCTGGGGGTGGCCACGCTGGTGTGCGCCGACCGCGTCTACTCGCGCAACGACCTGGCCACCGCCGAGGACTTCGCGCAGCGCGCCGCGCTCTCCATCTCCAACGCGCGGCTGTACGCGGCGGCGCAGCAGGCCAGCCGGGCCAAGAGCGAGTTCCTGGCGGTGATGAGCCACGAGCTGCGCACCCCGCTGAACGCGGTGATGGGGTACGCCGACCTGCTGCAGGCGGGGATCGGCGGCGAGGTGAGCGACCGGCAGCGCTCGTACCTGGACCGCATCAAGGACGGGGCGCGGCACCTGGAGGGGATCATCGACGAGATCCTGGCCTTTTCGCGGATGGAGGCCGGGCACGAGGAGGTGCGCACCCGCCGCGTGGACCTGCGCGACGTGCTGCGGCAGGTGGGCGACCTGCTGCGCCCGGTGGCGCGGCAGAAGGGGCTGGGCTTCGACCTGCGGCTTCCGCCCGAGGCGGCCATCGCGGAGACGGACCCCGAGAAGGTGATGCAGATCCTGCGCAACCTGGGGACGAACGCGGTGAAGTTCACCGACGAGGGGGAGGTCCGCATCGAGGGGGTGCGGGGCGGCACGCACCACCTGGTGCGCGTGGTGGACACGGGGATCGGCATCCGCCGCGAGCACCGCGAGCGCATCTTCGAGCCCTTCTGGCAGGTGGAGCAGTCCAACCGCCGCGAGGTGGGTGGCACCGGGCTGGGGCTCTCGGTGGCGCGGCGGCTGGCGGAGCTGCTGGGCGGCCGGCTGTCGCTGGAGAGCACGACCAACCACGGCACCACCTTCACCCTGGCGCTTCCCGCCGCCGACCATCCCGAGAACGGCGGCGGCGCGTCTTCCTGACGCGGCGCGGCGTGATTGGCATCTCCATCTCCATCTTCATCCCGCTTCCCGAGGCGAGCCATGTCACGAGGAAGAGTGCTGCTGAATGCGGCCGTCGCGGCGTTCGTGGCCGTCATGCTGGCGGGGCCCGGCGCGGCGGTCTTTCCGTCCACGATGCGCTGGGCCGCGTGGGCCGCGTGCCCGTCGGGAACGACGCCCGCGCCGAAGCGCTTCCGCGAGCCGTACAACCGCCCGGGAGAGACGCAGGTCGCCTTCCTCTGCGTCGCGCCCGACGGTTCGGCGCGCGACCGGACGCTGGCGGCCATGGGCGGGCTCTGGGCGATGTACTTCATGGGCGGATGCGTCCTCCTCTCGCTCCTCTCCCTGCGCGGCGGATCACGCTCGGCGGATGCGGCACCCCGCTCCGTGCTCTCCGCGCGCCCCGTCCCGGCGGAAGTCGAGGCGCAGGCGCGGGAGATGATGGAGCACGAGCAGAAGATCACCGCCATCCGGATCGTACGCGACGCGACGGGGATGGGGTTGAAGGAGGCGAAGGAGTGGGTGGAGGCGCTTCCCCATCGCCCCGCGTCTCCCATGTCCCCGTCCCGGGCGATGGAGTCGAACCCGCCGGTCGCGCGCCTGGCGGAGCTGAAGCGGATGCTGGACGCCGGACTCATCACCCAGGCCGAGTACGACGCGAAGAAGGGCGAGATCCTGGCCGGGCTGTAATTCCGGGATCTGGCAATCATCCGTGCATCGCAAGCGCACGGAGAGACGTCATCCTGAGGCCGGCCACACCGTCGTTGCCTCTGCACGGGCGATTGCAGGCCGAAGGATCTACAGGCGAGGTCGCACGTGCGCTTCCGGATTGCACGATCGATCTCCGAAACGATATAGGCCCGCATCCCCGCCGACTCCCGGCCCGTTGGGATGCCACGCTCCGTTGCATCCGTTCCCCGCAACTTGCACGGAGCCTGTGCAATCGCGGACAGGCGGGAGTGGCGGCGAGAGAGCGGGGATGGCCGCTATGGGCCGAAGCCGTGCGCGGCGGGGCGGGAAACGTTATTTTGCCGCTGCCTGAATCATCTGCTTGCCCGCCTTGCAGTTCACTGCGATCGGACGCGCCGCGGAAACGCGCGCCGGCGCGGCGCCGGGATGACTTCCGGCGCGTGTTCCCATTCGGGAACGCGGCCGGTGGAACACGGTATGCACTTTCGGGGCGCCGGTTATGGTGTGCCGGATTCACAGCCCCGCCCCCATCATCTTCATGCACGTCGCCACCCATCCGAGCGTGCAGCTCCCCGAGATCCACCTCGAGCCCGGCGCCTGGCCGAGCGCATCCGAGATCGCGCACCTGTTCTCGGCCATCCCGCTGCTGGCCACCACCGACGAGGTGGCGGCCGCCTGCGTGGAGGCCGCGCGCCGCGTCGCGCGCTGTCCCTGCTCGCTGGCTGTTCCCACGCGCCCCGTGCCCCTTTCCGTAGGCGACGACCGCGACGGGATGTCGCCGCGGCTGCGCTTTCCCGCGCCCGGCGGCGAGGGCGAGCTGTGGACGCCGGACGCCACGGAGCTCCCCCCCGAGGTGCGCGACGCGCTGGCCGAGCACCTGACGCGCGTGTGGCAGGTGCAGGAGCTGCGCGCCGGGCAGGCGGCCGAGCTGGACCAGCTGCGCTTCCACCTGACCGCGCTGCAGCAGGTGGCCCGCACGCTGTCGGTGGTGCGCAGCCTGGAAGAGACGGAGCGGCTGGTGCTGGACTCGGTGGGCGAGGTGTTCTTCGCCTGGTGGGCGGCGCTGTACCACACCGACGGCGAGCAGTACACCTGCCGCGCCGTGCGCTCGCTGCGCGGCGAGTCGGTGGCCTACGCCATCCCCGCGCGGGTGGTGCGGTCCGTCGCCATGCCGGGGCAGCCGCCGGTGGTGCCGCCGCAGGACGCCGAGATCCGCGACCACGTGCCCGCCGAGGTGGCGGTGGTGGCGCCGCTGGACTTCGGCGACGGCGACGCGGGGCTGCTGATCCTGGGGCGGCGGATGACCGAGGCGCCGTACGAGGCGCACGACCTGGCGCTGCTGCGGGCGCTGGCGGACTCGTCGGCCATCGCGCTGCGCAACGCCGAGCTGCTGGACCGGCTGCGCGCGCAGGCCACCATCGACCCGCTCACCGGCTGCCACAACCGCCGCGGCTTCGACGAGATCCTGGGGGTGGAGTTCTCGCGCGCCAAGCGCTACGGGCGCCCGCTCACGCTGGTGCTGCTGGACATCGACCACTTCAAGACGGTGAACGACCAGTACGGCCACGAGGTGGGCGACAACGCGCTGCAGCGCATCGGGCGCGCGGTGCGCCACACCTTCCGCAGCACCGACAGCGCCTGCCGCTACGGCGGCGAGGAGTTCGCGCTGATCTTTCCGGAAACGGGGAAGGACGAGGGCGCGCGTCTGGCCGAGCGGCTGCGCATCCTGATCGAGACACTGCCGCCCAACGCCGAGGTGCCGCGGTCGCTGACCGCCAGCTTCGGCGTCTCCGCCTTCCCCGACGACGGGAGCGACATCTCCGCGCTGATCCGCGCGGCGGACCGGGCGCTGTACCTGGCCAAGGCGAACGGGCGGAACCGGGTGGAGCCGGCGTAGGAAGGTTAGGGGACAGGGGACAGGGACGGCGGCGCGGGTCGAGGCATTACCGCGCGGCCCAGGCATCCCCCGGCGGATGAATCCGCGGCAACAACGGCCCGAAGTCCGCCTTCGCGGACTGCGATCCCGGCATCGGCGCGAGAGCCCTCTTTCCGTGTGGGAGAGGGCTTCTGCTTTTGCCGCATCGCGGCTCGGGCGCGGAGTGTGTATCTTCCCGCCTCCGAATGCAGCGGCGGACCGGAACCGGAGACTGGACTCGTGGCGATCACCCCCAAGCAGCGCGCGTTCCTCAAGAGCCAGGCGCACCACCTGAAGCCCGTGGCCTTCGTGGGCAAGGAGGGCGTGAGCGATGCCACCATCCGCTCCATCCAGGAGGCGCTGAACACCCGCGAGCTGATCAAGGTGAAGGTGCTCGAAGCCTCGCCGCTGCACGTGCGCGAGGCCGGCGCCGAGCTGGAGCAGCGCATCGACGACCTGCAGCTGGTGCAGACCATCGGCCGCATTGCCGTGCTCTACCGCCGCCACCCCGAGAAGCCGGAGATCGAGCTTCCATAGGCAGGCACGGAAGCCTTCGGAGCGCTCCACCATGCTCGGCCGGGCCTCGCGTCACGCAGTCGTCGGACGAGTACGCCACCGGTTGCGCGGAGCGATCGAAGTTACCCCCTCCCGTTATCGGGAGGGGGTACGCGGCCCCAGCTGCGGGGGGAGGGTCCCACGGGTGCCGCGGTGGCGCAAAGAAATCGGGGGGGCACCGTCCGCCGGCGCCTCCCCGATTCTCTATCCCCATCCCTCGCCATCCCGTCAGTAGATGTACACCGGGGTGCCGACGGGGATGTGGTGGTACATCCACAGGATGTCGTCGCGGAGCATGCGCAGGCACCCGTGGCTGGCGGCGTCGCCCACGGAGTTCGGGTTGTCGGTTCCGTGGAAGTAGTAGCCGTCGTACATCTCCAGCTTGGCGGCGCCCAGCGTGCCGCGCATGGCGCGCTGCGGGCTGCCCCAGGGCGGAATGATGACCTTGCCGCCGCTGATGGGCACCTGTCCCGGCGGGAAGCGGCCGTTCAGCGCGTTGGGCGGCGCGTCGCTCATGTCCACGATCCCCAGCCCGTTGCGCCGCGCGATCTGCACGTAGTGCCAGTTGGGCGGAACCCACACCGGGTCCAGCTCCTTGGCGGTGATCGACATCTTCCCGCGCGGCGTCTGGAAGCGCTTGGTCACGCCGTCGATCACCATCGTCTCGCCCGAGCCGATGGCGACGGGGGCCTTGAACAGCGTGTCGTCGCCCTTCAGGTACAGCACGCGGCGCTCGGCCAGCGACACCACCAGGTACGGCCGGTCGCGCGGCGCAAGCTCCTCTTCCTTGCGCGCCAGCGACCGCTCGCGCTGCGCCACCTGCTGCGTGATCTCGGCCTCGCGGCGGCGCATGAACTCCATCGAGCGCTCGTCGCGCGTGGCCACCATCTCGGCCACGCGCCGGTCCAGCCGCGCGTTCACCGCCATGGCGCTGGTGGCGGCGAACAGCCCCGCCGCGATCAGCACGCCCAGCAGCAGCGCCACCGTGGTCCCGCGGTAGTCGTGCGCGATCCGCCGCAGCCGCCCCGGCGGGGTGTAGTTGCGCCGGTCCTCGATCCCCGCGCGCGTCACTCGTCTGGCCATCTATCCCTCACCTCCGCATAGAGTTGCATCCCCCCTCCGCACTCCCGCACTCCCGCACCGTCAGTAGATGTAGACCGGCGTGTCCTCCTTCACCGCGTCGAAGATGGCCACCAGGTCGCGCGCGCGGGCCATGAACCCGGCGGGGATCACCACGTCCTTCAGCGGCCCGGCCTGCGGCTGCGAGTAGATCTGCGTCCCGTCGTCGAGCGCGATGAGGTACGCGCCCATCCCGCCGGCCACGCGGCGCTCGCCCTCGGGGGGCACCGGCTGGCCGCGGCTCACGTACACCCATTCGGGCACGGTGATGGTGGGGTTCTGCTGCCGGCTGGCGATGTGCCGCTCGCCCATGCCGCGCACGAAGCGCCACTGCCGCCCGTCCGGCGCGCGCACGATGGAGTCCGGTCCGATGGCCAGCTTCGCGCGGCGCAGCGTGGCCCGCCCCTGCCGCAGCTCCAGCACCGAGTCCTTCAGCACGATGGCCAGGTGGCGCTTGTTGGTTTCCAGCGAGCGGATGCGCATGTCGCGCTGCAGCAGCGCCACCGCCAGCTTCGTGCGCTGCTCGCGGTGCCGCAGCAGCTCGGCCTGCGTCTGCTTCTGCGCGGCGGTCATCTGCTGCGTGAACCCCTGCGCCTCGCGGTTGTAGCGGGGGATGCGCATGGCCACCGCCCCGGCCGCCAGAACGAACAGCGCGATCAGCGCGACCGAGCCCCAGAAGAACACCGGGTGCTCGCGCCTGAAGCCTTCGCGCCTCGGAGCCGCCTCGTCCATGATCGTTCCCGTAAGCCGTCTGGGTGGAACGGTTTGCATTCCCGGTGGCGCCCACCGGTTGCAAGACACGTTCCGCGCCCGCCTAAGCGTTTGCGCGCGCCGGATTTAGCTGGCCGGGTGGAGGAGCCCGCGGAAACAGCCGTACGAACTCCGCTTTCGCGGATCGCGCGAGCCGTCGAGCGAAGCCGGCGGAGTGGCGCGGGGATGGGAGATGATGGATCTTCATCTCCATTCGCGGTTTGCTGGGGATGGGGATTCAGACGGCGAGGGGGGAGATGGAGCGGACGTTCTGGAGACTGGGGTGCGCGTTCGGGTTCCTGGGCGTGGCGGCGGGGGCGTTCGGCGCGCACGCGCTGCGCAGCCGGGTGCCGGCGGAGCTGCTGGCGGTGTTCGAGACCGGCGCGCGCTACCAGATGTATCACGCGCTGGCCCTGCTGGCCGTCGCGCTGGTGGCGGGGCGCGCGCCCTCCAAGGCCGCGCGGGCGGCGGGGTGGCTGTTCGCGGCGGGGATCGTGGTGTTTTCCGGCAGCCTGTACCTGCTGGCGCTCACCGGCGTCCGCGTCCTGGGGGCCGTCACCCCGCTGGGCGGGCTCTGCTTCCTGGGAGGATGGATCGCGCTGGCGCTCGCGGCCCGCGCACCGGCGGCGGATTGAGCGTACTACGCAGATCGTCTCGCGCCTGTCCCCGCCGGGGGACGCGCGCTTGTCCGCGTGCGGGAACGAAACGGCCCGGGGCACACGGGTGCCTTCATCTCAACCCGTTGCGCTGGAACGGGTTGCGAAACCGGGGGTAGGGGCGCATGGATTGCTTTGCATGGGAGCCGAACGCTTCTCTCCCCACTGCCGCTTCACGAAGGATCGAACCATGAGACGCCTGGCTACCCTCCTGCTGCCGGTGCTCGCACTCACTGCCTGCGTGGGCCCCGCCTACGGGCCCGGCTCCTACGGCGGACGCTACTCCTCCTCCAACTCCCGCGAGCGCTGGATCGACGACGAGCGCCAGCCCATCGCCGCGCGCATCGTCCCCGACGGCAACTGGTTCGGCGTGGAGCTGAACCGCCCGGCGTACGTGGCCGTGTTCGAGATCCTCCCCGGCCGCGGGGTGGCGATGGTGTACCCGCAGTACGCGGGCGGCGAGTCGTACTTCCCCACGGGGTATTCGTCGCTGCGCACGCCCGGCACCCGGCGCTACGACTGGTACGACCAGAGATACACCTCGCGCTTCGCCAACGACGAGCCCACCTACTACTTCCTGGTGGCGTCGCGCCGGCCGCTGCGCGTCTCGCGCTTCCAGCGCTCGCAGAACGCGCTGCGCAGCGTGCTGGGGTACAACTCGTACACCACGCTGAACTACCGCACGGTGATGAACGACCTGGTGCAGGCCATCGTTCCGAGCCAGCCGGACGACGACTGGACCACCGACGTGTACGCCATCTGGCCCAACGGCGGCCGCAGCCTGTACGCGAACGACGACCGGCGCTTCACCTACGTGCGCTGCCCCGACGGCTACGTGGACCTGGTGCCGGTGGAGCTGGGGCTCTTCGCCTGCCGCGGCATCCACGCGGGCAACGAGGGCCGCCACCGCGGCGCGAACGGCAACAACCCGCCGCCGCCCCCGCCCGCGGACACCTCGACCGTGCACGTCCCCGGCCGGCGCCGCCCCGAGCCCGCGACCCCCGCCGGCGGGAACACGGCCACGAACGGCAACGCCGGCAGGCGCGCGGCGCCCGAGCGCCGTCCCGAGCCGCGGACCGACGCGCCGCGGATGCGCCCGAACGACGACGACAAGCCGCGCGTGGCGCCGCAGAGCAGCGGCAGCGACGAGCAGCCCAGCCGCGCCGAGCCGCGCGCCGAGGAGCCGCGGCGGGCGGAGCCCCGGCACGAGGAGCCGCGCGCGGAGCCCAGGTCGGAGCCGCGGAGCGAGTCGCCGCGGGCGGAGGCCCCGCGCTACGAGCGGCCGTCCGCGCCGCCGCCGCCCCCACCGCCGCCGCCGCCGCCTCCTCCCCCGCCGCCGTCTCCGCCTCCGGCGCCCGCGGCGGAGCCGTCGCGGACCGCCGAGCCGCAGTCGGTGCGCCCCCGCGTCCAGCCGTAACGGCCTGGACGGGAGATGAAGATGAAGCGCCGCACCCGCCGGATCGCCGGCGGGTGCGGCGCTTTTATGCGTTTGCGGTGTAAACCTGTGCGGGAGAATGCGATCCATCCCCCGTCAACCCGATTTCACCGCACGCCCGGCATGCTGAAGGTCATCGAAAACGAAGTGGTCGCCTGCCGCCGGTGCGCGCGGCTGGTGGAGTGGCGCGAGCAGGTGGCGCGCGAGAAGCGGCGCGCGTACCGCAACGAGGAGTACTGGGGGCGGCCGATCCCGGGCTTCGGCGACCCCGCGGCGCGGCTGCTGATCCTGGGGCTGGCCCCGGCGGCGCACGGCGGCAACCGCACCGGCCGCGTGTTCACCGGCGACCGCAGCGGCGACTGGCTGTACGCGGCGCTGCACCGCGCGGGCTTCGCCAACCAGCCCACCAGCACGCACCGCGGCGACGGCCTGGCGGTGACGGACGCGTGGATCACCGCCGCGGTGAAGTGCGCGCCACCCGACAACAAGCCGCTCCCCGACGAGCGCGACGCCTGCTTCCCGTTCGCCGTGGCCGAGCTGGCGGCGCTGCCGAACCTGCGGGCCATCGTCTGCCTGGGGAAGTTCGCGTGGGATGGCGCCCTGCGCCTTCTGCGCGACGCCGGCCACGCGCTCCCCACGCCGCTGCCGAAGTTCGGGCACGCGGCCGAGGCGCGGCTGGCGTCGGGGCTCACGCTCATCGGCTCGTACCACCCCAGCCAGCAGAACACCTTCACCGGCCGCCTGACCGAGCCCATGCTCGACGCCGTCTTCACCGCCGCGCGCCGGGCGATCGACGAGGACGGGGGATGATCAGGGGATCGTTGCGCCGCGCCGGATCCGGTCCGACATTCCGTCACACCGCCTCGCCGCGGACGGCGATCCGGCGCGAACGATCTCTCCCCCCAGACAGGATGGCGAAGATGAAACGGACGCGACTCGACCTCTCCAACCTGCGCGTGCAGTCGTTCGCCACCTCCGCCGTGCTGAGCGACGACGAGGCGCAGGCGGACCACGACTCGTACCGCCAGTGCATCAGCGAGCTCTCCGCCTGCGGCGTGTGCCCGACGGACACCTTCGCGAGCCCGGCCTGATCTTGAAGGCGGAAAGACTCGGAGGATGGCTGAGTAGATAGAAAGGCCCGCGCGCAGCCGGTCACCGGCGACTGAAGTTGCAGCGTTGCAGCAACAACTATGGGAAGCCTCGCAAACTGCGCGAGGCTGATCCGCTCACTCCGCGGCACCGGCGCTCAGGACTGATCTCCTTCCATCCTCCCCGGACGCGCGCAGGCGGACGACTCAGCTCAGGATCAGGTCGGATGGACGTGAAGAGCCGCGGGGGAATCGCTCCTCCGCGGCTCTTCGTCCGTCTGGGGAATCGAATCCCCCTACTCTTCGTCCTCGCCCGTCATCATCCGCCGGTAGCTCTCGTATCGGCCCGCATCCAGCTTGCCCGCCGCGGCGGCGTCCTGGATGGCGCAGCCGGGCTCGTGCACGTGCGTGCAGGTGGGGTAGCGGCAGCCGCCCAGCAGCGCCTCGAACTCGGGGAAGTAGAACTGCAGCTGGTCGCGGTCGATCTCCCACAGCCCCAGCTCGCGCAGGCCCGGAGTGTCGGCCACGTACCCGCCGCACTCCAGCGGGATGAGCTGCGCGGTGACGGTGGTGTGGCGCCCCTTGTTCACCGCCTCGCTGATCTCGGCCACGCGCAGCCCCAGCCCGGGCTGCACCGCGTTCAGCAGGCTGCTCTTTCCCACCCCCGACGGCCCCGCGAGCGCCGACGTGCATCCGCAGATGGCGCCGCGCACGTCCTCGACCCCCACGCCGCGCTTGGCCGCGGTGAAAAGCACGTCGTACCCCGCCGCCACATAGGGGGCGAAGGTGCGCCGCGCCTCGTCCTCGCCCGACACGTCCGTCTTGTTCACCACGATCACGGGGCGGATGTCGGCGTCGGCGGCGATGACCAGGAAGCGGTCCAGCATGCGCAGGTGCGGCGCGGGGTTGGCCGCGGCGAACACGATCAGCACCTGGTCCAGGTTGGCGGCGATGACCTTGGCGCGCGGCGCCTTTCCCGGCGCGCGGCGGGCCAGCACCGTGGAGCGGTCGTGCACGCGCATGATGGCCCACGCGGCGTCGGTTCCCGCCTGCTCGCGGTCCATGTCCACGCGGTCGCCGACCACCACCATGTCGCCCGAGCGGTCGTCGCGCTTCAGCTTGCCGCGCAGCACCGCGTCGCGCAGGCCCTCGGCGGTTTCCACCTCGTACACGCCGCCCTGCTTGCGGAGAACGGTGCCGGTCAGCATGGCGGGAACCCCAGTGCGGACGTGCGTGAGTGCGGGAGTGCGCCGGGTCCGGACGCACTCACGCACTCGCGCACTTCCGCACTTCCGCACTTTGGAGAAAGCGAAGGGCACTCCGCCGCGTGGCGGAGTGCCCTCGTTTCCCTCCCGTCGCGCCCGCTCATGCGGTGGCGAAGGAGGCCAGCGCCTCGCCCATCTCGCCCTCGCGCAGGCGCTTGAGCGCGCGGTCGCGCAGCTGGCGGATGCGCTCGCGGGTCACGCCCAGGATGTCGCCGATCTCCTCGAGCGTGTGCTCGCGCCCGCCCTCCAGCCCGAAGTACAGCTTCAGCACCTTGGCGTCGCGCGGCTGCAGCGTGCCCAGCGCACGCTCCACCCGCTCGGAAAGCAGCCGCTCCTCCACCTCGTCCTCGGTGACGATCGCCTCCTCGGCGATGAAGCGGTCCATCAGCTGGCTGTCGTCGCTGTCGCCGATGGGCGCGTCCAGCCGGATCTCGGCGGCGTTCAGCGTCTGCAGGCTCTCCACGATCTCGGTGGACAGCCCCGTGGCCTCGCTGAGCTCCTGCGGCGTGGGGTCGCGCCGCAGCTCCTGCTTCAGGCGCTCGCGCTCGCGGAAGATCTTGGCCAGGTCGCTGGCGCGGTTCAGGGGCACGCGCACGCTGCGCCCCTGGTTGGCCAGCGCCGACAGGATGGCCTGGCGGATCCACCACACGGCGTAGGAGATGAACTTCACCCCCTGGTCCGGGTCGAACTTCCGCGCGGCCGTCACCAGCCCCACGTTCCCCTCCTGGATCAGGTCCGAGAGGGACACACCGCGGTTCTGGTACTTCTTGGCCACCGAGATCACGAAGCGCAGGTTGGCCCGCGTGAGCTCGTTGACGGCGTCTTCCTCACCCGCGCGCGCGCGGCGGCCCAGCTCGATCTCCTCGGCGGGGGTGAGCAGCTTGTGCGTGCTCACCTCCTTGAGGTACTGGTCGAGACTGCTCTGGTCCTCGTTGGGCGCGCCGAACTCGCCGTCCGGCCGGGTGGCCGTACGCTTGCGCTTGCGTGCCGGGGTGTTCGTGCTCTTGCGCGCTGCCGTAGCCATGTCTTCTGTCGCCTCTCCGCCTTCACGGAGGCCCGCCTGCCGTTGTGGCCGGCGCGGGCCGGAAATGGGGCCGGTTCTGCAAAAGGTCTGCCCGCCGGAAAACAAATCCGCCCGGCGCTGCGGGTGCGGCCGGGCGGGAAACGGTGCGGGACGCGGATTTCCGCGCCTACGCCTGCTCCCGCCCCCTTCCCGTGCCGAAGCACCCCACCCCGCGCATCGCTGCGCGGAGCCGCTCCCGGTCATGGCCGGGGTGTTGCCGGGTGCTTGCCACGGTGAAGCTCATGCTGCCGAAAAGGGGTGAAAAGTCTGCCGCCGGTACGCCCTCGCGGAGCGTGGGGGGCGCACAAGGTAGTGCGCCCTCCGTGCCCCGTCAACGGGAAAGAACGCGCGGGCCGGCCCTCGTTCGCACAGGTGGAATACCGCCGGGCCCGCCCCAGGTTCCCGAAGTTCCTACCGTAGATGACGATTAATCCACCGCAAACGTTTCATCTGCTTCCCGCTCTCCGGAATCGCCCGTCAATTCCCCCGTCCTTGCGGGAAAGGCGAATGAATTCGCGGCAACAACAGCACAAAGTCCCTGCGGGACTGCTCTCCGGCTTTCGCGCAGGTGGCGGAACCGGTGCCGGAAAGGCTCGGCTGCACAGTGCTGGCAATCCGCCCGGATGCTGGAAGCGGAGTCCGCGAAGGCGGCGCGAAGGCGGACTTCGGGCCGTTGTTGCCGCGAATTCATTCGCCTTCCAGAGAGGTTGCGCCCGCGCGCCGGCGCATCGACCTTCTCCATCTTCCCCCCAACCGATCGGAGCACGGCAATGGCGGTACGCGCACCCGACTTCAGGCCCGAGCTGGAGTGGATCAACACCGGCGGGCGGCATCTCACGCTGGCGGACTTCCGCGGGCGCATCCTGGTGCTCGATTTCTGGACCTACGGCTGCATCAATTGTCTTCACATGATCCCCGAGCTGGCCGAGCTGGAGCGGCGCTTTCCCGACGAGGTGATCGTGGCCGGCGTGCACTCGGGGAAGTTCATCAACGAGCGGGTGACGGCCAACATCGCCCGCGCCTGCGAGCGGCTGGGCGTGCATCACCCCGTGCTGAACGACCGGCAGTTCCGCACCTGGCGCGAGTACACGGTGAACGCCTGGCCCACGCTGGCGGTGGTATCTCCCGATGGCTACGTGCTGGGGATGCAGCCCGGCGAGGTGACGGCCGAGCAGCTGACGCCGGTGATCGGCGAGTTCGTGGACGCGCTGCGCAGGGCGGGGAAGATGGGCGGAGCGCCCGCCCCCTTCGTGCCGCAGACGCAGCCGCCAGAGCCGGGGATCCTGCGCTTCCCCGCGAAGGCGCACGCGGCGGCGGACGGGCAGCTGTTCGTGGCCGATACGGGGCACCACCGCGTGCTGCAGGTGGCGCTGGACGGCGGCGGCGCGAGCGGGCGGGTGCTGCGCGCCTACGGCTCGGGGGAGGCGGGGTGGATGGACGGCGATGCGGGCTCCGCCGCCTTCCGCGCGCCGCACGGGCTGGCGCTGGCGGACCGCACCCTCTACGTCGCCGACACCGGCAATCACCTGGTCCGCGCGATCGACCTGAACGGCGAGCGGGTGGCGACGGTGGCGGGCGTGGGCGACCAGGCGCGGCAGCGCTACCAGGGCGGCCCGGCGCTGGACACGCCGCTGAACTCGCCATGGGACCTGCTGTGGAAGGACGGGCGGCTGTATGTGGCGATGGCCGGCCCGCACCAGCTCTGGCGCATCGATCCGGACGCGGGCGCGGCGGAGGTGTTCGCGGGCTCCGGCGCGGAGGAGGTGTACGACGCGGAGCTGCCGCTGGCGGCGCTCGCGCAGCCCAGCGGCATCGCCACGGATGGCAACCGCATCTGGTTCGCCGACGCGGAGTCGTCGGCGATCCGCTACGCCGTGGCGGGGGCGGACGTGCGCACGATCGTGGGCACCGGCCTCTTCGACTTCGGCGACCAGGACGGCACCGGCGACGACGTGCGGCTGCAGCACGCGCAGGGGCTGGCGTGGTGGCCGGGCGAGCGGAAGCTGCTCGTCGCCGACACCTACAACCACCGTGTGAAGACGGTCGATCCGTACACCCGCGAGGCCCGCGCCTTCGCCGGCTCGGGCGAGGCGGGGCTGATGGATGGGGATGGGGAAGCGGCGCGCTTCTGGGAGCCGGGCGGCATCTCCGTGACGCCCGACGGCGCGCGGGCGTACGTGGCCGACACCAACAACCACGCGCTGCGGGTGATCGACCTGGCGACGCGGCAGGTGCGGACGGTGGAGCTGCGGGAGGGGTGATCGGGGGTGGGGTGGCCGGCTTCTCTCTTCCCCTTACCCCGAATGGAATTCGGGGGCAACAACAGCACAAAGTCCCTGCGGGACTGCTGTCATGCATCCGGGCTGATCGCCTGCACCGGTGTTGCATTGGCTCTCCAACAGCGGTGCTGCCGACTCGCCGGGAAGCCGGGGGGCAGTCCCGCAGGGACTTTGTGCTGTTGTTGCCGCGAATTCATTCGCCCGGTGCGAGGGCGGCTGCCGCGACGAAACCTCATGCAGCGCAACGACATAGATCGTACGCGGCCGAACGGCCGGCGAGCGGTTTCACCGTTGATGGAGCGCGGTCATGAGCAAGGCGGAGCGGCAGGAGATCGGGAAGTGCCCGTCGTGCGGTGCCACGATCTGGAGCGACCATCCGTACGCGTGGTGCTCGAAGTGCGGCGAAACGCTCCCCGGGGAGATCGGCGCGCGGCTCCCGTCGGCGCAGGTAAAGCGGGAGGAGGGCACCTCGTTGGTGGTTCAGGGACGCCAGGTGCCTTGCCCCATCTGCGCGCACGACCGGTTCTGGACCCGCAAAACGCTGATGGACACCCGCGGCGCCTCATTCTTCGGGATCGACTGGGCAAACCCGTCCGCCGAGAACTACATCTGCCTCCGCTGCGGCCACGTACTCTGGTTCATGCGGTGATAACCGACCGGGGTGCGTACCGAACCCAAGCCCCGGGCTCCGGGTCCCGAGGCCGCAGTCCCGCAGGGACTTTGTGCTGTTGTTGCAGGGGAATTCCATTCCCCTGATCCTGCCTGGGCTCGGCTTGATCCATCGCAAAGCCCCCCGCCCGAGTGCTTCCGGGCGAGGGGCTTCTTCGCGAAATCCCGATGGAGGATCAGTACTCCAGCATCGCGTACACGTCGTGGTTCTGCAACAGCTTGCGGCCGCCCAGGAAGCCGAGCTCGACGAGGAAGGCGATCGCCGCCACCTGGCCGCCGAGCTGCTCGACCAGGTGCGCGCTGGCGGAGGCGGTGCCGCCGGTGGCCAGCAGGTCGTCGATCAGCAGCACGCGCTCGCCGGATCGGACGCCGTCGACGTGCATCTCCAGCGCGGCGGTGCCGTACTCCAGCGCGTACTCGCGGTGGATCTTCTCGGCGGGGAGCTTGCCCACCTTGCGGATGGGGACGAAGCCCACGCCCAGCTCCAGCGCCAGCGGCGCGCCGAAGATGAAGCCGCGCGACTCGATCCCCGCCACCACGTCGATCCGCGCGTCGCGGTAGCGCTCGGCGAGGTGCGTCACCACCTCGCGCAGCGCGCCGGGCGCGCGCAGCAGCGGCGTCACGTCGCGGAAAAGGATGCCTTCGACGGGAAAGTCGGGTACGTCGCGGATCAGCGTCTTGAGGTGGTCCACGGGTCGGGAGGGGTTGGGGTGGGAAGTCGTAAGTCCTGAGTCCTAAGTCCTAAGTCCTAAGTGGGAGTGATCAGTCCCACTTAGGACTTGGCACTTAGGACTTAGGACTTCTTTTCTCCTCTTATCGTGCCAGCACGCCGCTGTACTTGTCCCAGTCATCCAGCACCATCCCCGCGCCGCGGACCACGCAGGACAGCGGCTCGGAGTCGACGTGGATGGGGAGCTGGGTTTCCTCGGCCAGCAGGAGGTCCAGGCCCTTCAGCAGCGCGCCGCCGCCGGTCATCACGATCCCCTCGTCCACGATATCGGCGGAAAGCTCGGGCGGGGTGATCTCCAGCGCGCGGCGCACGGCGCTGGCGATGGCGTGCACCGGCTCCTGAATGGCCTCGCGGATCTCCTCGCTGTACAGCCGCACCGTCTTGGGGATGCCGCTCACCAGGTCGCGGCCGTTCACGTCCATCTCGCGCTCCTGTCCGGTGGCGCGCGCGGAGCCGATCTGGATCTTGATGCTCTCGGCCGTGGCCTCGCCGATCAGCAGGTTGTAGCTCTTGCGCACGAAGGCCATGATCGCCTCGTCGAACTCCCAGCCGCCCGTGCGGATGGAGGCGTCGGCCACGATGCCGGAGAGGGCGATGACCCCGATCTCCGTGGTCCCCCCGCCGATGTTCACCACCATGCTGCCGCGGGGCGAGACGACGGGAAGGCCCACGCCGATGGCGGCCGCCATGGGCTCGGAGATGAGCCACACCTCCTTGGCGCCCGCGGCCATCACCGCCGCGCGCACCGCCCGCCGCTCCATCTCGGTGATGCCCGAGGGCACGCCGATGACCACGCGCGGCTTGATGCGGAAGATGCGCTTGGGAAGGACGCGGGCCAGGTACTCGCGCAGCATCCGCTCGGCCATGTCCACGTCAGCGATCACGCCGTCGCGCATGGGCTTGACGGCGATGATCCCCTCGGGCGTGCGGCCCAGCATGCGCTTGGCCTCGAGGCCGATGGCGCGCACCTTTCCGGTGCGGCGCTCCACGGCAACCACCGAGGGCTCGTTCAGCACGATGCCCTCGCCCTTCACCTGGATCAGCGTGTTTGCGGTGCCGAGGTCTACCGCGATATCTGGCACGGAGTTGCGCAGTCGTTCCGGTGGAGGTGGCGCGTCCGCTACGGGCCCGGGGCTGGTGCGGATGAACGGCCGGAATCTAACCCGACAGTCGGCGCGCGGACAGGCGCGGAGTAGTCCTGAGTCCCAAGTCCCAAGTCCCAAGTGGTTCGGAACCCGGATCTCGCCCCTGATACCCGGCACTCAGCACTCAGCACTCAGCACTCAGCACTTAGGACTCAGGACTTAGGACTCAGGACTTAGGACTTCTTTTCCCCTTCTCCACGATTGACCTCGCCCCGCCGGGCGTTTAGCCTTCGCAGTGAGGCCCCACCCAACCCGATCGGAGCACGCATGTCGTTCTTCCACCGCGAGACCCAGGGGATCCGCGTCATCGCCCAGCCGTTCTACGTGGCCGAGCACAGCGATCCCGGCGACGAGCGCTACGTGTTCGCCTACCGCATGCGCATCGAGAACGTGGGCGACCAGGCGGCGCAGCTCGTCTGGCGCCACTGGTACATCCACGACTCGGCCAGCGGCGAGAGCGAGGTCGAGGGCGAGGGCGTGGTCGGCGAGCAGCCGCTCATCGGCCCCGGCGACGTGCACGAGTACCAGAGCTTCTGCGTCCTCGAAGGGCCCGAGGGGTCGATGGAGGGCTACTACGAGTTCCGCCGCCCCGACGGCGGTGTCTTCCGCGCCGACATCCCCCGCTTCCTCCTCCGCACCTTCAGCGCCTGATCCGGCATCGAAAGCGAGGTCGGGGGCGATGGGGAGATGGAGATGGTTCCATCTTCATCCCCATCCCCCCGGCGTGTTTTCGGCGGATCGCGAGCGTGATGTGAAACGTCCGGCGCGCGGCGCGGTAGAATCTACATCCTCCGAAGTTCGTCTCCTCCCGAAGTCCGCTCCTCTCCCCCGATGAACAGCATCGCCCGGCTCCCGCGCGTCGCGGCCGTCCTCGCGTGCGCGTCCCTGGCCGCGTGCGGAGATGCGCATCCGCGCGCGCCGAGGCAGGCGCATGCGAGCGCGCCGCCCGCCGCCACGCCTTCCGCTGCTTTGACCCTGTCCGACAGCGCCGCCGCCGTCGTCGAGAGCCCGAACGTGCCGGTGGGCATCCTGCGCGACATGGCGCGCGACTGGGACTGGATCGGCGTGCGGCACGAGGAGTTCGGCATCCGCACCCGCACCGACCTGAACGGCGACGGCAGGGAGGAGGTGGAGATGCTGGGGATGTGCGGGAGCGCCGAGCTGTGCGTGAGCTACTACTATCGCCAGGAGGCAGACGGCGCGTTCACCCGGCTGCTGGCCGCCGAGACGGCGGAGGGCGGGCTGGAGCCGCTGCGCCACCGCACGCACGGCTACCGCGATCTGCGCAGCGAGGCGCCGATGACCGGCACGCAGCGGCCCGTGCCGGTCATCTACCGCTACGACGGCACCGAGTACCAGCCAAACGGGCTGGCCACGGCCATTCCGCACTCGCTTTCCGCGGCGGACCTGAACGGCGACGGGCGGATGGACCTGCTCGTGGGCGGCTACACGGGAACGACCTTCCTGCTCCCCGGCGACGGCCGCGGCGGGTTCGGCGCGCCGTCGTTCACCACCACGCCGCGCTTCACCGACGTGGTCACACTCGCGGACGTGAACCGCGACGGCCGCGCGGACCTGGTCGTGGCCCCCGAATACTCCGCCGTGCGCCTCCACCCGGGCGACGGCCGCGGCGGCTTCGGCGCGGCGAGGGAGCTGGCCGACAGCGCCAACTGGCTGGCGGTGGCCGACATGAACGGCGACGGAGCGCCTGACCTGGTCGCCACGCGCCAGGACCACGGCACGGTGACGGTGATGCTGAACGACGGGCGAGGCGGCTTCCGCGCGGCCCGCGGCTTCTCCGCCGACGCGCGCCTCGGCGCTCTCGCCGTCGCCGACCTGGACGGCGACGGGCGGCAGGACGTGGCCGTCGCGGACGCCGGCGCGCTCGGGCTCGACCACCGCGTCGCCATCCTGCGCGGCGACGGCCGGGGCGGGCTGGGCGCCCGCACTGACGCCGACGCCGGGTTCGCGCCGAGCCAGCTCCACGTCGCCGACGTGGACGGAGACGGGAAGCCGGACGTGGTCGCCTCGGGGCAGGTGCGGAACGTTGCGGTGCTGCTGAACCGCGGCGGGAGCTTCGCGGTGAGGCAGGTGCCCGTGGAACTGTGGGTGGACGCGTCGGCGGTGGGCGACGTGAACGGTGACGGGCGCCCCGACCTGGTGGCCGCCACCAGCCGCTACCGCGACGTGCTGGTGGTGCTGCTGGGCACCGGCGGCGGGCGCTTCCGCCGCAGCGCACGCCTCCCGGTGGGGCGCTGGCCCGCCGCGCTGGCCATCGCGGACGTGAACGGAGACGGGAAGCCGGACATCGCGGTCGCCAACGAGGATTCCGACGACATCGCCCTGCTGATGGGGCGCGGCGACGGCACCTTCGGCCGCGGCGCCGTGGTCCGGCTGAGGCGGCCCTTCCACTGACCAGGACCCAAATCTCCCGAATCTCGCTAAGCGGCCACTTGACTTAAACTTGGAATGGCAGTAAGTTAGATGCGTTCGGCATGGCAGAGAGTTTCATGTTTGAGCCGATATCATTGAAGCCGGGGGCTGATCCTGCAGCGGACGTGGAGTCCTTCGACGGACATCGCGGAAGACTGCGGGGATGTCACCCAACGATACTCACGTATCAGGCTTCAAACCTTGCTCTCTGTTATGTCGGCACACGCGTCGCGGGGTGGAGCAGCCTGGTAGCTCGTCGGGCTCATAACCCGAAGGTCGCGGGTTCGAATCCCGCCCCCGCTATGGCCGAAAGCGCCTCCGGATCTCACGATCCGGAGGCGCTTCGTGTTTCCGCCGCCTCCGCCTGACCCTCGCTCGCCGTCGTCGGCGAGGACGGGGCACGGGGGAGGATGAGGGTGAAGACGGAGCCCTCGCCCTCGCGGCTCTCGGCGTCGAGCTCGCCGCCCATCGCCCGGGCCAGGTCGCGGCTGATGGAGAGCCCCAGCCCCGTGCCCTCGCTGGTGCGCGTGTACCCCGCGTTCACCTGCACGAAGGGCTCGAAGATGGTGCCCAGCTTGTCGGCGGGGATGCCGATCCCCGTGTCGGCCACACGCACCCGCACCGCGTCGCCGTCCGCCTCGCCCGACAGCGTGATGCACCCGCCCTCGGGGGTGAACTTCACCGCGTTGGAGAGCAGGTTCAGCACGATCTGCCGCAGCTTCTCGGCGTCGGCGCGCACCTCCACCGCCGCATCGCAGCGCCGGTACTCGTACGACTGCCCGCGCGCCCGGACCTGCGGCGCGATCAGCTCCTCCACCCCCTCCAGCAGCTCGCCCACCGCCACGTCGCGCACGTCGAAGTGCACGTGCCCGGTTTCGATGCGCGCGAAGTTCAGCACGTCGTTGATCAGCCCCAGCAGGTGCGTCTGGCTGCGGCGGATGCGCTGCAGGTCGGCGTGCTGCGCCTCGGTCAGGGGGCCGCGGATCTCCAACTCCAGCAGGTCCACGTACCCGGCGATGGCATTCAGCGGCGTGCGCAGCTCGTGGCTCATGGTGGTCAGGAACTCGAACTTGGCGCGGTTGGCCGCCTCGGCTTCGGCGCGGGCGGTGCGCTCGGCCTCGTACAGCCGCGCCCGCTCCAGCGCCAGCGCGCCCTGCCGCGCCACCGCCAGCAGGTAGTCGCGCGTCTCGCCGTCGAACGCCCGCGCCTCGGCGAAGTTCAGCACCAGCCCGCCCACCGCGCGCCCCTCCACCCACATCGGCACCACCGCCCACGCGCCGTAGCGCGAGCGCTGGCCGCGGTCGGGGATGCCGGGGTACAGCCGCTCCAGCGCCTCGCGGCTCTCCAGGCACAGGATCTCGCCGGTGCGCACCGCGTCGGCCAGGGGGATGTTGAGGTCCAGGGGAACGCTGCGGAACTCGTCCATCACGTCGGCCGCGTGGCCGGTGGCCCACACCAGCTCCACCCGGTCGCTCGCCGGCTTCAGCTGGCTGATCCACCCGGCGGCCGCGCCGAGCGCGCGCATGCTCTCGCCCAGCGCGGCCTGCGCCACCTCCTCCATCGTCCGCGCGGTGGCCAGCCCGGCGGTGACGGCCTGCAGCCGCGCGATCTGCCCCGCCGCCCGCTCGGCCTGGCGGCGGGCCTCGTGCTCGGCCTGGTGAAGGCGCGCGTTCTCCAGCGCGGTGGCGGCGCGGCGCGCCAGCTCCTCGGCCAGCGCGCGGTCGGCCGGGCCGTAGCGCCGCGCCGCGTCTGCCGACGCCAGCACGATGGCCCCACGCGCGGCGCCGTCCAGCACGAGGGGGACGATAACGAGGGAGACGGGGGCGAGCTCCGCCAGCAGCTCGTCGTAGCGCGGATGGGCCACCTGCCCGCGCAGCACCTCGGCGGCGTGGTCCTCCACCAGCACCGAGCGCCCCGAGCGGACCGCGCCGCCGATGGTGGTCTCGCCGCCGGCTGCGGCGCGCACGGCCAGCAGCTCGCGCACCCGCGGCGCCCGCGCGGGGTCGGCGTGCGCCACCTCGGCCTGCGGGCCGCCGTCGCCGGCCAGCACCACGGCGCACCAGTCGGCCAGCCGCGGCACCACCAGCCGCGACAGGCTGGCCAGCACCGTGGGGTAGTCCAGCGACTGCGCCAGCACGCGGCTGGCCTCGGCCAGGAAGCGCATGGACTCCTCGGCGCGGCGGCGGTCGGTCACGTCGGTGACCATCGCCAGCGTTCCCGCCTCTTCCGCCTGGCCGCCGGAAACGGTGCTGAGCGACACCAGCGCCCACAGGTCCGAGCCGTCGGCGCGCACCAGCCGCACGTCGTGGCGCTCGCGCGCGCCGTCCATGCGGCGGGCCAGGTGCGCGGCCACCTCGGCGCGGGCATCCGGATGCACGAACGCGGTCAGCGGCCGGCCCGCGATCTCCGCCGCCGGGCGGCCGAGCAGCGCCGTCATCCGCTCGTTCACGTAGGTGGTGCGCCCCTCCGCGTCCAGCAGCCAGATCCCCTCCTCGGCCGTCTCGATCAGCCGCCGGTAGCGCGCCTCGCCGGCCCGCAGCGCGGCTTCCGTCCGCTTCCGCTCGGTCACGTCGCGGGCGATGGTGCTGGCCCCCGTCACCCGCCCCGCCGCGTCGTGCAGGGGGGAGATGGCGAGCAGGACGTCGATCGGCGTTCCGTCGCGCCGCACCCGCACCGTTTCGAACGACGGCAGCCGCTCGCCCGCGGCGATCCACCGCAGGATGTCCGGGATCTCGTCGGGGCGGTCGGGCGGGGCAAGGAGGGCGACGCTGCGTCCCACCATCTCCCCGGCCGTGTAGCCGTAGAGCCGCTCGGCGCCGCGGTTCCAGGTCAGCACGGTGCCGTCGAGCGACTTGGAGAAGATGGCGTCCTCGCTGGACTCCACGATGGCCGCCAGCCGCGCCCGCTCTTCCTGCGCCTGCCGCTGCCCGGTGACGTCCTCGAAGAACATCGAGATCCCGCCGTCCCACGGCGCCACGTGCAGGCTGAACCAGCCGCCCAGCGCCCGCGAGTGGAACTCCAGGTGCTCCGGCCGCCGCTCGCGGGCCACGCGGTGGAGCACCTCCCACGAGGGGCTCTGCTCGATCTCGGGAAACGCCTCGTTCACCACGCGCCCCAGGAAGGCCGCGCGCGGGGTGCGCATCATCTCCTCGGCGCGCCGGTTGGCCCAGGTGCAGCGCCACTCGGCGTCCACCGCGAGGAAGGCCTCGCCGATCCCCTCCAGGATGGCCTCCAGCCGCCAGCGGCCGGCCTCGGCCTCGGCGCGGGCGGCCTGCTCGGCGGCCAGGCGGCGCGCGGTTTCCTCGGCCTGGCGCGCGCCGGTCACGTCCTGCCCCGTGCCCGCCATCCGCACCACGCGCCCCCGGCCGTCCGTCTCCGCGCGGCCGCGGGCGTGGAGCATCCGCGCCTCGCCGTCGGAAAGGACGATGCGGTGGTCCAGCTCGAAGGGCTCCCCCGTCTCCACGCTCCGCTCCACCGCGGCGCGGACGCGGCCGCGGTCGCCGGGGTGCACGCGCTCCAGGAAGGTGCCCAGCGTCACCCGCACCTCGCCGGGGCGGAAGCCGTACACGCGGTACATCTCGTCGGACCACCAGACGTGGTCGCGCTCCACCTCCCACTCCCAGCTTCCCACGTGCGCCAGCGCCTGGGCCTCGGCCAGGCTGCGCGCGGCGCTCTCTTCCAGGCGGCGGTTGGCCTCGGCCAGCTCCTCGGCCAGCACCTGCGCCTCCTCGGTCTGCGCCTCGAGCTCGGCCGCCTGCGACTCGAGCTCCACCGCCTGCTCCTCCAGCCGCAGCGCGTGCTCGCCGCTCTCGCGCGCCGCCTCCACGGCGCGGCGGCGGGCGGCGTCCAGCGACTCGCGCATGGTGCCGATCAGCACCGCCAGGCTGGCGAACAGCGCCAGCCGCAGCAGCGTGACCGGCGCGGTGCTCCACGCGAACGGGGCGTCCAGGAAGAACCAGTTCACCAGCGGGAGGGCGAGCACCGTGACCAGCAGCGCCGGCCCCCGCCCGCCGAACCACGCCGTGAGGATGACCGCGGCGAAGAAGAAGATGAAGACGTTGGGGGCGATGAACTGCCTGAGCGACAGCGACACGGCCAGCGCCACCGCGGTCCCCGCCAGCGCGGCGCCGTAGCGCACCCGGGCCGGGCGTTCGCGCGCCCCGGCGGCGCCGGGATCGAACGGAGAAGAAGGGCGATCGGGTACGGGTGCCGCCATGTTTCCTTCCGGTGGGCAGCGCGGGCGGGGCGGAGAATCGACAATCATAGGATCATCCCCCGCGCTTCACCAGCATCCGCCCGGCCCTTCCGCGCCTGCGCCGGCGAGACGTCTCCCTCTCGCCTCCGGACCGCCTCCGCATCGCCCCCGCCATCCCGGAAGCGGCGGGGGATTCGTGGCCGGAGCGGGGAGCGGCTTTCCGCGCGCCGCATCGCCCGCCATCTTCCCCGCCCGTCGTTCAGGCGGTGATTTCGATGGAGATCGAGAACCGAAGAGGAGCGAGATGGCGGAGAGGATGATCCGGCCGGTGGAGATCTACCTGAAGTCGGCGCCGCCGGACCCGGCGGTGCCGCGGCCGGTGCGGCTGAGCCAGGTGACGTTCGCGGACCTGGCCGAGCCGCAGAGCCAGAACGTGGCGGGCACGCTGTTCGGCGGCGTGCTGCTGGGCTTCATCGACCGCGCGGCGGCGTTCTGCGCCATGAAGCACGCGGGGCGGCCGGTGGTGACCAAGAGCTTCGACAGCGTGGAGTTCAACGAGCCCATCTACATCGGCGAGCTGGTGGTGGCGCACGCGTCGGTGAACTTCGCGGGCACCACCAGCATGGAGGTGGGGGTGAAGGTGCTGGCGCAGAACCCCGTGACCGGCGAGGAGCGCCACACCAACACCTGCTACGCCACCTTCGTGGCCCTGGACGGGAACGGCCGCCCCGCCCGCGTCCCGCCCGTGCTGGCCGAGACGGACGAGGAGAAGCGCCGCTACCAGGCCGGCGAGCAGCGCCGCGCCGAGCGCCTCGCCCGGCGCAGGCGGTAGATCAAAGGAAGAGAGTCACGCGGAGGAAGCGGAGGAACGGAGGCGTTCTCCGTTTCCTCCGTTCGATCCGGCGCCATGATATATGAGTGAAAGCAGCCCCACACCGGCAACGGCCAGTGTGGGGCTTCTCGCCGCGCGTCCTCCTCATTCCCCGGCTTCCACGCGGGCTACGAGACGCGCGAATGCGGGGTCGGAGCGCAACGGGTCGAATACCGGCTCGACGGGGAGGTAGACCACCCAGTCGTCGTGCGTGGCGAAGGCGCGCTCCAGCTGCGCGGTGGCCGAGTCCGGCTCGCCGAGGGCCGCATGGATGGCCGCGGCGTACGCTGGCGACACGTAGCGGCGGCTCCCCTGCTCCGCGAGGCCCCGGATAACGGCGCGCGCCTCGTCGCGGCGGCCCGAGAGCGCGAGCACGTACCCGCGCAGGGCCTCCGCGATCGGTTGCCCGTGCGCCAGCCGCCGTGCCCGCTCCGCTTCGGCGAGCGCCTCTCCGTAGCGCCCCTGCTGCGCGTGCGTCTGGGCGAGCCGAAGGTATGCCGGCCAGAAGCCGGGGTCGACCGTGAGGGCGGCGCGGAAGCGCTCGAGCGCCTCGTCGTAGCGGTGCGCGTAGTAGAGGATGGCCCCTTCCGCCGTCAGCGCGGGCGCCGAGAAGGGGTCCAGACGCTGCGCCGCCTCCACCGCGGCGAGCGCTTCACCGAAGCGCCGCTGGTAGGCCAGATAGGTGGCGTAGCGCTGCCGGGCCGTGGCGTACCCCGGGTTCAGGCGCAGCGCCCGCTCGAACGACAGCCCGGCGCCCCGCCAGTCGCGGTCGTAGTACAGTTGCACCAGCGCCAGCGAAGCGTGCGCCTCGGCAAGGGTCGAGTCCAGGGCCAGCGCCCGCTCGGCGGCGGGCCGGGCCCGCGAGTACCCCTCCTGCGGCGAAAGCACGCCGTAGGTGACCAGCAGGGCGAAGCACTCGGCGCGCCCCGCGTGGGCCCTGGCGTTCGACGGGTCGCGCGCGATGGACTGCTCCAGCAGGTACAGCCCGCGCGCCAGCCCCTCGCCCGTACGGCTGCTCCAGGCTTCGCGCGCCTGCAGGAACAGCCGGTACGACTCCGGGTTCACGGCGCGCCGGGCGCCCGGGGGAGGCGGCGCGTCGTCGGCGTGCGGCCGCAGGCGGGCCACCACGGCGCGCGCGATCTCGTCCTGCACCGCGAAGGCGCTGTCGATCCCGCGGTCGAACGTGCCGGACCACACGCGATACCCGTTGTCCACGCTGACCAGCGAGGCGTTCACCCGCAGCCGGTCCGCGCTCGTCCCGACGCTCCCCTCCAGGACGTAGCGAACGCCCAGCCGCCGCCCGATCTCGCGCACGTCCATTTCCCGGGCGCGGAACGCGAAGGCGGAGGTACGGGCAGGCACCCGCATCCCCGGCAGGCGCGCCAGGGCCGTGAGAATCTCCTCGCTGATTCCGTCCGCGAGGTACGCCTGGTCGCCGTGCGGGCTGCGGTCCGCGAACGGGAGCACGGCCACGGCCGTCGTGCCCGGATCTGCCCGCGGAGCGCCTGGGCGGCCGGTCGCCCCGAGGTAGAGTGCCGCCGCCGTCGCGACGGCGAGCACGCCGGCGGCCGCGCCAGCCGGCCGCCGCCGGCGGAGCCGCTTCGGAACCGGGGACGGAGCCTCCGCCACCCCCGTGGCGGCGGCGGGTTCGGCCGAGGTCGGGGGAGGCGCGGCCGCGGCGGGCGCCGAGCGCAGGCGCCCGGCCAGCGCGGCGATGGCGGGGTCCGGGGGTGCGTCCAGCGTTGCGCGGACCATTGCTTCGTGCACCCGCGCGTGCTGGAGCGCACCCGCGCGGTCACCGGCGGCGGAAAGCGCCTCCATGAGCCGCAGCGCCACCCGCGAGTCGCACGGATCGTGGCCGGCGCGCCGCTTCCACCACGCCGCCGCCCGCACGGGATCTCCCGCGCGCCCGGCCGCGTCCGCCAGCCGCTCCAGCGCCTCCGCCAACGCTCCCGCCAGCCGCGCCCGCTCCCCCTCCGCCCAGCCGTCGAACGCCTCCGCGTCCAGGTAGAAGCCGTCCAGGAAGGGCCCCGCGTACACCTCCACCGCCCGCTCCGGCTCCCCTTGCGCCAGCGCATCCGCGAACGCGCGCACGTCGCTTCGCACGCTCGCCCTGTCCAGCTGCAGGCTGCCGCCCACCGAGACGATGGCACCCTCGCCCAGTGCCTTGCGGATGGCGTGGACGGCCACGTTCAGCAGCCCGCGGGCGCGGTCGGTGTCGCTGTCCGGCCAGAGCAGCCCCAGCAGCTTTTCGCGGCTTACGGTAGCCGAGGGGGCGGCGGCGAGCACGGCCAGGAGCGCCAGGGGGTGGCGCTGCGCGATACGGCCGCCGAGCGGCCCATCGGGACCGTCGACGCCCGGCGCGCCGAAAAGGCGCAGGGAAAACGGCATGGGAGGAGATGTCCCGGGGGAGGTAACGCTGGGGTAACGCTGCGTTCAGGGCTCCGCCGCACGATAGAGGCGCACGACGACGGGAGCAAGAAAACCGCTCCCATGGAATGTCCCCTCTCATCGGAGGCCATCATGTCCACACCCACCAGCATGTTCACCACCCTGCTCGCCCTCTCGTCCGCCCTGGGCCTGGCGCTTACGCCCGGCTGCGAGAACCGGGTCGACTTCGAGGCGCCGGCCGTCGGCGAGGAGGTCGGCAGGCAGTACCTGGAGGCGCCGGGGGTAGAGTTCCTCACGGCCGTGAACTGCGCCGGCGGCCCCGCGTGCGTTCCCGTGAGCGAACGGTGGCGGGGACGATGCGAGGCCCTTCCCAGGGTGATCGCGGAAGCGGGGGCGCTCTCGGGTTCCAAGGTCGCCGACATCCGCCACGGCCAGCCGGAGTTCGCCGTGAACGCCGTCTGCGCGCGGCTGGTGCGGCCTGCCTGGCGGCTGCTGCTGCACGTGCGCAACGCGCCGGGCCGGGCGCAGTCCGAGGTGACGCTCGTGGCCCTGGACGCCGCGGGCACGGAGATCGGGCGGTCCGTGCAGACCGTGCTGCCCGGCACCGGCTTCACCCCCCTGGAGGTGCAGGTGGCGGACGACCGGATCTCCTCCTTCGTCCTCTGGGGCATGCGCGACGCCGGCCTCGCCATCGACGACCTGACCTTCTTCGAGCACACGTAGCCTTCCCGCGGGCCCGCGAGCGCCGCGCGGGCCCGCCGTCCACCCCCCGTCCTTGGTCCTCACGCGACCCGCCTCGCGTGAATCTTGCGGCGAAGCTGCGGCGGGACACATCATCCGAAAACTCTTGTTGGCTCGGTGCCGCCGCGGCACCTTGGGATGACGCGCCCCGGCCGGAAGCCCTCGCCCGGAGCCGCGCCGCTCCGCGCCCACAACGGAGGTTGGCCATGGGGATCCTGGATCGTGCGATCTCGGTGTTCCGTCCCGACTCGTCCAGCGCGGCCGCCGCGCCGCGCGGCCTTTCCCGCGCCGAGGTGGAGGAGCGCCTCGCCGCGGGCGGGGAGCGCTCGCTGGCGGGCCTCGACCTCACCGGGGCGGACCTGAGCGCGGTGGACCTGGAGGGCGCCGACCTGACCGGCACCCGCCTCCGCGACGTGAACCTCACGCGGGCCAACCTGCGCGGCGCCAACCTGACCATGGCGCAGCTCTGCAACGCCAACCTCACCGGCGCGGTGCTGGAGAACGCGACCCTGCGCGACGTGAACTGCGTCCGCACCGGCGCGCTCGCCCCGCCCATGCTGGAGGAGGCGAACCTGGCCGGCGCGGACCTGACCGGCGCCGAGCTTTCGCGCGCCATCCTGCGCAACGCCAACCTCACCGGCGCGGTGCTGGACGAGGCGGGGCTGGGCAAGGCCGACCTGCGCGGCGTGCACGCGGGCGGGGCCAGCTTCCGCGGCGCCAACCTGCGCCACGCGCGGCTGGACGACGGCGTCTTCTCCGGCGCCAGCTTCGACGAGGCCGACCTGTCGCGCGCCGTCTGCCGGGGCGCCAACCTGAGCGGCGCGTCGCTGGTGCGCGCGAACCTGGCCGAGGCGGTGCTCGAGGGCGCCGACCTCTCCAGCGCCAACCTGCGCGAGGCGCAGATGGACGGCGTCGTGGTGCGCGGCGCCTCCCTCCGTGGCGCGTCGTTCATCGGCGCCGACCTGGACGGCCTCACGCTCGACGGCGCCGACGTGCAGGGTGCCGACTTCGCCGGGAGCCACAACTATCGCGCGCCCGCGACGACGTGAAGGGAAGTACGAAAGTACGGAAGTACGATGGGATGATCGGGAGATGGGAATCCCCCGTCGGTATCGAACCGGCGGGGGTTCGTATTTCGATCTCCTTCCACGGATTCATACCGGATCTGGCAATCACCTGTGCATTACAAACGCACAGGGGACGTCATCCTGAGGCAGGCCACACCAACTTTGCCCGGCACGAGTCATTGCAGGCCGAAGGATCTCTAGGCGAAGTCGCACGTGCGCTGCTGGACTGCACGATTGATCCCCGAAACCGGTGTCGTGTCATACCGATTTCGAGAATCGGCTGCATTTCCTCAGCGGACGTGCGGCACCGGCTATAGATCCTTCGGCCTGCAAATACCCGTGCAGATTCAGCTTGCAGTGTGGCCGGCCTCAGGATGACGTCTCCCTGCCACGAGCGGAAATGCACAGGTAATCTCCAGATACGGTGTCACTTCGCCCAATCCGCCGATCCACCCGACCCAGTCGCTCAAGGCTTGACATCTCCAATCTACAAGTGTAGTACTACAGGTGTAGATGAACTCGCCACCCTGGAATCGCGATGAGCGACGCGCCCGACCTGACCGATCTGCAGCTTGCCGTGCTCCGCGTTCTCTGGGAGCGGGGCGAGGCGACCGTGCAGGAGATCCACGCCGGGCTGCTGGACGAGCGCGGGCTGGCGCCGACGACCGTGGCCACGCTGCTGACGCGGCTGGAGCGGCGCGGCGTCGTGTCGCGGCGGGCGGACGGGCGCGTGCACCGCTACCGGGCGCGCGTCACCGAGCCCGAGGTGCGGCGGAGCATGGTGGGCGGGCTGGCGTCGCGCCTGTTCGGTGGCGACGTGGCCGCGATGGTGAGCCACCTGCTGGGCGGCGAGCACGTGGGGGCGGACGACCTGGAGCGCATCAGGGCGCTCGTGGAGAAGCGGGAACGCGAGCTGAAGGAGGGGCACGATGGGTGAGACCGGATCGATCCGCGCGCTGGCGGACGCTGCCGCCGCGTGGCTGCTGACGTACGGCATCCACAGCACCGCGTTGCTCGGCGCCGCGTGGCTGGCGTCGCGCGGGGTCTGGGCGGACGAGCGCACGCGGGAGATGCTCTGGAAGCTCGCGCTCGCCGGCGCCCTTGCGACGGCGACGATCGCGCAGCTGCGTCCCGGCGCGTCCGCGCTTCACGTGGCGCCCGTGCCCGCGGCGACGGCGAATCCTGCGGTGGCGATGGAGCGCTCTCTCGCGGCTGGCGGCGGGCTTCCGGGCATCGCCCCCGCGGTGGATCCGGCGAGCGAAGCGGCGGACGGGGTGCGGTGGACGGAGATCGGGGTGCTGGCGTGGCTCGTGGGCGCGGCCGTAGCGCTGGGGAGATTCGGGGCGGGATGGCTGCGCTTCACGCGGCGGCTGGCCCGCACGCCCGTGCGCGAGGACCATGCGCTGGCGGTGGCGCTGCGCGAGATGTGCGCCGCGGCCGGGGTGCGGCGGCGCATCCGGCTGACCTGCTCGGACGCGCTGGCCTCGCCGGTGGCGGTGCTGCGCGGGGAGATCTGCGTTCCGCGCGGCACCGCGTCGCGGCTGGACGGCGAGCAGCAGCGCGCCATGCTGGCCCACGAGACGGCGCACCTGCTGCGCCGCGACCCGCTCTGGCTGTGCGCGGCGGGCGCGCTGGCCAGCGTGTTCTGGTTCCAGCCGCTGCTGCGCCTGTGCGTCCGGCGCCTGCGCGAAACCGCCGAGTACCAGTGCGACGCCTGGGCCGCCCGCCATGCCGGCCCGTTCGCGCTGGCGCGGTGCCTGGCCGAGGTCGCCTCGTGGCCCGCCTCGCGCCCGTATCCCGCGGCGGCCGCGGCGATGTCGGCCGGGGGCGCGCACCTGGTCCGCCGCGTGGAGCGGTTGCTGGCGGGCGCGCCCGAGCCGCGCGGCGCGCACCGGTGGACGGCGGCCGCGCTGCTGGCGACCTTCGCGGCCGCGGCGTGGGCGCCGGCGGTCTCGGCCGGGCCCCTGCCGCCGATGACGGCGGCGCCGCAGCAGTCGTACGCCGCGCGCTTCGGCATCTCGCCGGAGCTGGCGGGCGCGGTGGAGCGCGCCGCGCGCGCCGAGGGGGTGGACGCGGAGCTGGCGTTCCGGCTGGTGCGGACGGAGAGCCGCTTCGACGAGCGGAAGGAGGGGCCCGGGGGGATCGGGCTGACGCAGATCATCCTGCCCACCGCGCGGAGGCTGCAGCCCGGCATCACCCGCGGCCAGCTGTTCGAGCGCGACACCAACCTGCGCCTGGGGTTGCGCTACCTGCATGCCATGCTCGTCCGCTACCACGGCGACGCCACCCGCGCGGTGCAGGCCTACTACCAGGGTCCTCGCCAGCTCGACCACGCGGGGCCGCATCCCGGGACGCGCGCGTACGCCGCCGGGCTGCTCGGCCCCGTCGCCGGTCTTCCCGCCTACCGCGGCCCCGGCCTGCGGAGCGGGCGATGAGGCGCCACCGGTTCACGGCCCCGCTGCTCGCCGCGGCCATCGCCGCCGCGGCCTGCCGTCCCCCGGCCGGGCCGCCGTTCCGCGATCCGCGGCCCGCGCGGGTGACGGTGGCCGAGCTGCAGCGCCTGCGCTGGATCGTGGGCGACTGGCGTGGCACGGGAACGAACCAGCCGGCGTTCTACGAGCGCTACCGCTTCCAGGACGACTCCACGCTGGTGGTGGAATCGTTCGCGGACTCCAGCTTCTCGGCCCCGACGGATCCCACCTTCTTCGTGCTCCGCGGCGGCCGCCTGGGCCCGGACGCCCGCACCGCCGCGTCGCGGATCGACGCCCGCTCGGTGACCTTCGCGCCGCAGGCGGCCGGGCGAAACTGGTACCGGTTCCGCTACCGCGCCCCGGACGAGTGGGAGGCCGTCCTCTGGTGGCCCGCGACGCCAACGCGCCCGGAGCGTCTGGTCACCTACCGGATGGTGCGCGTCCGCTGAACGGAAGTGCGGAAGTGCGGGAGTGCGGGAGTGCGGGAGTGCGGGAGTGCGGGAGTGCGGGAGTGCGGGAGTGCGGGAGTGCGGGAGTGCGGGAGTGCGGAAGTACGAGGGATATCGGGAGATGGAGAAATCCCCCGCCGGGCACCGGGCCGGCGGGGGATTTTCTCGTCTGATCGAAAGCGAGGAGAGCGCGATGAGTATCGCACTTACGCACTCCCGCACTCCCGCACTCCCGCACTTTGTTGTCAGGTCTGGAAGCCGGAGACCAGCTCCCGCATCCGCTCGGCCGAGTGCAGCAGCTCCATGCTGCTGGCCGACATCTCCTGCGTGGCGGCACTCTGCTCCTCGGCCGCGGCGCTGACCTCCTCGGCGCTGGCGGCGTGGCTTTCCGACGTGCCGCTGACCTCGGCCACCGCCATCTCCACCCCCTCCATTGCCGCGCTGTTGCGCCCCACCGCGTCCTCCACCTGGCCGGCGGCCAGGCGCACCCCGTCGACCGCGGCCAGGATCTGCTCCAGCGCGGCGTCGGCGCCCTTGGACACGTGCTCCACGTCGGCCACCTTCTCCTGCCCGCGCGCCATCGTTCCCACCACCCCCTCGATGCGCGAGCGGATGGCGTGCACGTTCTGCGCGACCTCCTGCGCCGCGCGCGCCGAGCCCTCGGCCAGCTTGCGCACCTCCTCGGCCACCACCGCGAAGCCGCGGCCGTGCTCGCCCGCGCGCGCCGCCTCGATGGCCGCGTTCAGCGCCAGCAGGTTGGTCTGCCGCGCGATCCCGGTGATGGTCTCCACGAAGCGGTCGATCTGCAGCGAGGTCTGCTCCAGCTCGGTCACCTGGTTGGCGCTGGCCTGCACCACGTCGCGGATCTCCACCAGCCGGGCCAGCGCCGTCGAAACCTCCTGCCGCGAGCGCGTCGCCACCTCGAAGATCTGCCCGGTCAGGCTGGTCACCATCCGGCTGGCGTTGGCGATCTCCTGCGTGCGCGTCTTCATCTCGTCCAGCGCCTCCTGCGTGGCCTGCAGGCCGTGGCTCTGGCTCTCGGCGCCCCCCGCGATCCCCACCATGGCCGTGGCCACCTCTCCGCTCGACGCCGCCACCTCCTCGGAGATGCTGGAGAGGTCCGAGGCGAAGGTGGAGATGCGCTCGGCGGTGGACACCGTCTCGCTCACGATGTTGCGCAGCTGCACCGCCATCCCGCTGAACGCGCCGGCCAGCGAGGCGAACTCGCCGGTCATGTTGCCGTTCAGGCTCACCCGCAGGTCGCCCTGCCCCAGCCGGTCGGCCGCGCCCACCAGCTCGTTCAGCGGGCGGGTGATGGAGCGGATGGTGGTGTACACCAGCCCGGCGGCGATGGCCGCGGCCACCAGCCCGATCAGCAGCAGCAGCAGCTCGGTCTTGCGTGCGTTCTCCTTCAGCTGCGTGGACGCGGTGGCCACCTTCTCGGCCTGCGCCGCGCTGACCTTGCGGATCTCCTGCTGCAGCTCCTGCGTCTGCGGGCGCACGGCGGCCACGCGGCGCAGCGCCCCCTCGGTGTCGCCGATGTCGCGCTGGGCGTGCGCCAGCGCGTACTCCACCTCGATGCGCGAGTGCAGCCCCTCCACCTTCACGATCTCCTGCTGCTCGGCGGGCGACAGGTCCTTCAGGTCCTTGTACTGGCGCCGCTGCTCGTGCCCCTGCCGCCCCAGCGTGGCGAACTGCTCGGCGATGTCGGGGCTGGGCGTCACCAGGTAGCGCTCGCCCGCGGCGATCTGGTTCAGGATCAGCGACTCCAGCGAGCTGCCGATCTCGGTGCTGCGGCGCAGGGATCCCAGCCGCTCGTCCATGCGGCCGGTCAGCTGGCTCACCGTCCACAGGCTTCCCAGCGCGCCCGCGGTGATCAGGATCACCAGGAACGCGCCGCCCCAGATCAGGCGGTCCCGGATCGACTGGAAGAAGCCGGACCGGTTGGCGCGAGTGCTCATCGAGTGCCGTTGCTAAGCTGGATGGTTCCGTTCGTGATGACGCCCACGGCGAACGCCTTCTGCTCGGGGTCGCCGTTCCGGTCGAAGCGGATCTCGCCCGTGGCGCCCTGGAACGCCTGCGCGCCGCCGGGCTGCCCGAGCGTGTGGAGATAGCGCTGGATCCCCTCTCGCGACGCGCCGTTCGCCTTCGCGGCCGCCGCCAGCAGGTTCACCGCGTCGTACGCCGCCGCGGCGAAGGGGTCGGGGTCGCTCCCGTACGCCTGCCGGTACGCGGCGGCGAAGGCCTTCGCGCGGTCGTTCGCGGCGGGGTGATAGAGGAGGCCGACGAGCGTCCCGTCGTACGTCGGCCCCTGCCCGGCCAGGGGGACCAGCCCGTCGCCGCCGATGAAGCGGGCCTGCATCCCCAGCTGCCGCGCCTGGCGGATGATGATCCCCCCGGCCACGTCCAGCCCGGCGATGAACACCACCTGCACCCCGCGCGACTGCATCCGCTTCAGGTAGGGCGAGAAGTCGGCGGTCGAGTCGTTGAACGGGTCGTACTCGGCCACCGTGCCGCCCGCCTTCAGCAGCGCGTCGCGAAAGCTTCCCGCCAGCCCGCGGCCGTAGTCGTCGTTGGTGTACAGGATGGCCACGTTCTGCGCCATCCCCCGCGCCGTGGCCGCCAGCGCCACCGCGTTGGCCGAGTCCGACGAGGCCACGCGGTAGGTCCAGTCGCCCAGCCGGCTCACGGCGGGCGAGGTGGCCGTGGTCGCCACCTCGGGGAGCCGGCCGCGCACGCTGTCGGACTCGCCGTTGTAGAGGGGCGCCGAGGCGATGGTCGTCCCCGAGTTCACCGGCCCGGCCAGCGCCACCACCTTGGCGTCGCGCACCAGCTCGGCGGCGATGGAGATGGCGGTGTGCGCGTCGGCGCCGTCGTCGCGGGCCAGCAGCACCAGGTTGCGGCCGTTGATCCCCCCGGCGGCGTTGATCTCCTTCACCGCCAGGTCGGCGCCCTGCTTGGTGGCGATGCCGTATCCCTGCTTCAGCGGCCCCGCCAGCGCGAAGGTCACGTCGCCTCCGCCGCCGGCGCCCTTGCAGCCGCCCAGCGCCAGCGCGAGCGCGAGCATGCGCACGGCCGGCACGCGGCGCGCGCGTGCCGAATGCCGCAGCCGTGCATTGCGGCGGAAAGGCGGGTGGGGCATGTCGGGGCCGGGAATGCGGGATAGGTGAGAACGCCGCATAGTACGGGCGCCGTCCAGCCGTTGTCAACGCCGCCGCGCGCGCCGACGCGGTTGCGGGAGCGGGCTTTGGATGCGATCGCCATTGCTGGCGGAAAAACATCCGGCGCCGCCTTTCCGCCGTCGCAGTTGTCGCGCGACGACGGCATCTGCTCACGCCCGGACGCCCTCAACGGCAATCTCACGCGGAGACGCGGAGGCGCGGAGAGCTCCGGGCGGTCCGGCCCGAGGCGCGGAGCCGAGATCCGAGCCGGGGGAGGGGGGTGAGCCGGGCGGGCAGGACGTATCCTCTTCCACGCCAATGCCGTCCAGCTACCTCTCCCGGTACGGGAGAGGTGGACGGCCTCGGCCGGCCGGAGAGGGTGCGAGGCGGAGGGATAGCATCGGCGGGAGGAACAGCATCGAACGTGGTGCGCGCGACGGGAAGAGCGAGAGCGGTGCACGCGGGCGAGGCACGGTGGATAGGACGCGGAGGAGGGCGAGAGCGCCATCGTCCTGCGCCTCAACATCTTGCCGGAGCGTACGTTGCATCGGCCCCGGCGTCCGGCTACGTTCCGCCCATGACGCACACCATCGCGCAGCTCGCTCCTCTACGGCATCGGCCGCGTCCTCGCACGTTCGTGGGAGGACGCGGATGAGCGACGCGGCCGTCGCGGCGCACCACGAGGAAGAGCCGCTGGAAAAGCCGTACGACATGCGGCTGATGCGGCGCCTGCTCTCCTATCTGCGGCCCTACCGGCTGCGGGTGGCGCTCGCCGTGTTCCTCCTCTTCGCCGGCTCGTTCACCGAGCTGGCCGGGCCGTACCTGACCAAGGTGGCGCTCGACCGCGCCGTGCCGACGGGCGACCTGCACCTGCTGACGGTGCTCGTGGCCGCGTACTTCGGGTCGCTGGTGCTGGCCTTCCTCTTCGAGTACGGGCAGACGCTGCTGACCACCTGGCTGGGGCAGCGCATCATGTACGACCTGCGCGTGGAGGTGTTCGCGCACCTCCAGCGCCTGTCGCTGCGCTACTTCGACCGGCACCCGGTCGGGCGGCTGATGACGCGGGTGACCAACGACGTCGAGGCGCTGAACGAGGCCTTTTCCTCCGGCATCGTCACCGTCTTCGGCGACGTCTTCACCCTGGTCTTCATCCTGGCGGCGATGGTGAAGCTGGACTGGCGGCTGGCGCTGGTCACCTTCGCCGTCCTCCCCTTCGTCGGCATCGCCGCGTTCGTCTTCCGCGCGCTCATCCGCCGCGCCTTCCGCGACATCCGCGTGCGGCTGGCGCGCATCAACGCGTACCTTGCCGAGCAGCTGAGCGGGATGCGCGTGACCCAGCTCTTCGGGCGCGAGCGGCAGTCGATGGAGCGCTTCGCCGAGGTGAACCGCGACCACCTGCTGGTGAACCTGCGCTCCATCACCTACTACGCGCTCTTCTTTCCCGTCATCGAGGTGCTGACCTCGGTGGCGATGGCGCTCATCCTCTGGTACGGCGGCTGGCAGTCGCTGGGGGGGACCATGACGGTGGGCGTGGTGGCGGCCTTCCTCCAGTACACGCGCCGCTTCTTCCGCCCCATCCAGGACCTGTCGGAGAAGTACAACCTGCTGCAGGGGGCGATGGCGGCCAGCGAACGCATCTTCGAGCTGGTCGACACCGCGCCGGAGATCCAGGACCCCCCCGACCCGCTGCATCTCCCCAGTCCCGGACGGGGGGAGATCGAGTTTCGCGATGTCTGGTTCCGCTACGACGAGGGGGGCGACTGGATCCTGCGCGGGATCTCGTTCACCGCGCGGCCGGGGGAGCGGGTGGCCATCGTGGGGGCGACCGGGGCGGGGAAGAGCACCATCATCAACCTGCTGATGCGCTTCTACGAGCCGGAGCGGGGGGAGATCCGGCTCGATGGCGTGCCCATCCCCCGCGTGCCCGTGGCCGAGCTGCGCGGGCGGATCGGGCTGGTGCTTCAGGACGTGTTCCTGTTCAGCGAGGACGTGCGCCGCAACATCCGCCTGGGGCGCGACGACATCGCCGACGAGCGGGTGCACGAGGCGTCGCGGCGCGTGGGGCTGGAGCCCTTCGTGGCGCGCCTCCCGGCGGGGTACGACCAGCCGCTGGGCGAGCGCGGGACCTCGCTCTCGGTGGGCGAGCGGCAGCTGGTGAGCTTCGCGCGGGCGCTGGCGTTCGAGCCGCTGGTGCTGGTGCTGGACGAGGCCACCTCGTCGGTCGACAGCGAGCTGGAGGCGCGCATCGAGGAGGCGCTGCGCGAGCTGATGCGCGGCCGCACCTCGCTGGTCATCGCCCACCGCCTGTCCACCGTCCAGGGCGCGGACCAGATCCTGGTGCTGCAACACGGCGAGATCCGCGAGCGCGGCACCCACGCGCAGCTGCTGGCGAAAGGCGGGCTCTACGCGCGCCTCTACGAGCTCCAGTTCGTCCGCATCCAGTCCGCGTCCGGCGGCGACCGCGAGGCGGCGGACTAGGGGTGCGAGACCGTTCCCCGGACCCTTCGGGACTCGTCGCGGGACTGGCGCTCGATCATATGCAGAAGCGCCAGTAACAGTGGCTATTTCGCGGCCTCGCAAAAATTTCTTGCTCCATCGTATGCAAAAGCGATATTTGAAGTGTATGATCTGCATACGATGCAGCAACGTTCGCGTGATTGCTCTCTACAGCCAAAGCAATGGTGACGCATGGCAGGTCCCGCGGGAGCGCGGGTGAGCGAGGGCAGGTAGAGCGGTTCGTGGAAGAGGTGCAGGCCAGCGGCAGGTATTTCTTCGCCGATGAAGAGCTGAACGCCAAGGTTTCCCTCACCTCTCCAGGGATGCGGGGGGCTTTGGCGAGGTTGCTCTCAGCCCGTCGTATCACGCGGCCGCTGCGAAACAGCGGCTTCTTCATCATCGTTCCGGCCGAGTTCCGGACCCGCGGGGCTCCGCCGCTCACCTGGTACCTGGATGGACTGATGCGCTCGCTTGAGGTTCCCACGTACTACGTGGGGCTGCTGACGGCCGCCGAGTGGCACGGTGCTTCGCATTATGCCGCGCAGGAAACCCAGATCGTATCGCCGCGGCAGATCCGCCCGATCACGATCGGGCGCGAACGCCTTCGCTTCATCCGGAAGGCCACGGCGGCGGAGACCCCTGTCGAGGAGAAGCCGACCGAAGTAGCGCCGGTGCGGCTCTCGACAGCGGAGGCCACGGCGTACGACCTCGTCCGGTACGTTCGCGCTGCGGGCGGGTTGAGTGTCGTCGCGACGGCGCTGGCGGAGCTGGCGCTGCGTCCGGCCGCACTGGAGCAGGCCCTGGACGCGGGTGGCGAGGTGGCGGTGGCGCAGCGCCTGGGATATCTGCTGGAGCGGGTCGGCCGGGGCCGCGAGGCGGGCGTGGCGGAACGCTGGCTTTCGCGCCGGGACCGCGTTCGCACCAGTGCCCTCGTGCCGTCCGAGCCCGCTGGCGGGGCGCCGCTCGCGCAACGCTGGAACCTGCTCGTCAACGCGGAATTCGAGGTAGCCGCTTGAGGCCACGGCCGGAGATCATCGCCTGGCGCGAGCACGCTGCCTGGCGCACGGATGCACAGGTGGAGCAGGATCTCCTTCTCACCCGCGCGGTCGTTGCCATCTTCCGCGACGATTTCCTGGCCAGCCAGGTTGCCATGCGCGGCGGAACGGTGCTCCACAAGGTGCACCTCGCACCCGCGTCCCGGTACTCCGAAGACATCGACCTCGTGCTGGTGGGCGCCCGGCCCATCTCTCACGTCCTGCGGGCGTTGGCGCGGGTGCTCACGCCAGAGCTGGGGCCGCCCGTGCGGAGTATCTTCACGACCCTCCAGCTTGCCGTCCGGAACGCGGTGCAGCCGTCGAAGATCGCACGGATGGTCTTTGCCTACCGGCCAACGTTCGCGCCTCCGGCCGAGATGACGATCAAGGTGGAGGTGAACTACAGCGAGCGCGACCCGGTGTTCGCCGTGATCGACCTGCCGTATCACCCTCCGCTGGCGGGGCTGTCCGGGCCGGTGATGCTCCGATCCTATGATCTGAACGAGATGCTCGGGACCAAGCTGCGCGCGCTGCTGCAGCGAACCCAGGGGCGGGACCTCTTCGACCTTCAGTGCGCCCTTGCCCGGTACGAAGCTTCGGTACGGAACGGCGGGACTCCGCTGTTCGAGCCGGAACGCGTGGCTGTGGCCTTCCTGGACTACATGCGCCGCGAGAACACGGTCATCACGCGGGCGCTGTTCGAACGCGAGCTCGAGCGGAAGCTGGCGAACCGGAGCTTTCGCGACGACATGCCGCTGGTGCTTCCGGCGGGACTGGAATTCGACGTGCTCGCCGCGGGGGAGGCTGTACGCTCTGTTCTCCTGTCCCACCTGCCCTGAGGCATCTCATATCAGGGGGATGCAGGTGAGCCGGAACGACATCCGCGCCCGCATCTCCCCGAAAGCGAAAACGCACGCGGAAAGACGGAGCAGCGGAGAACCTCGTCGGGCTCTCCGCTGCTCCGTTTCTCTGTGTGGAACCAATCCATTCTGATTCCTACGCGTACCGCCAGAGGTCGTCCGGGTCGGCGGCGGCGGCGCGGACGAGCTTGTCCCACTCCACGGGCCCGGCGAGGCCGATCGGCGGCTCGTCGTCCGGGTGCGGCGCGGCGTCCATCGAGGCCAGCACGCGGCGGCCGCCCAGCTCGTCGCCCAGCGCGTCGAGCTGCGCGGCCAGGTAGCGCTTCACCCCGGGCTCCTTCACCGCCTCGGCCAGCAGCCGCAGGCGCGGGATGGTGAGCCGCTCGGTGCGCGTGCGCCGCGACGCCTCCACGAACGAGCGCACCTCGCGCTCCACCTCGCCGAACTGGCGGCCGTGCGCGGCCAGGCATGCCAGCGTGCAATGCGCGCGCACCGCCTCGGGCGAGTGGCGCAGGATCTTGCGGCACATGGCCGCGGCCGGGCCGGTGTATCCCGCCTTCAGGTACGCGTCCACCGCGCGGCCGTAGTACACCAGCGCGCGGCGCACCTGCCGCGCGGCCACGCACAGGTCGCCGCCGCGGTTGAACAGCTGCGCGCGCGCCGAGTCGCCCGCGCCCTCGGCCGCCGCGTCGACCACCTGGAGCTTGCGGTTCAGCTCCGCCTTGCCGGGCTCCGCGATGCGCCGGCGAATCCATTCCAGCATGAGTCGGGATGAGGTGGGATCGGGGAAGGAGTTCGGCGAATGCCGGGGAGGGAGGGGCGGATGCGGATCCGCGTGCGGCGAATCTGCTTTCGCCGTCATTTCGGATGGGCAATGCACATGCCGCGATCCGCTGATACGCATCTCCGCCGTAACTTGTTGGATTTTAAGGAGATTCCCTGCTACTCACGATCATCGCCCACCCACCTTCTGTTGCGGCCACGCATCACGTGGCGGGGGGGACGAGCGAAGTATCGTCTCCCATCGAACGCAGGAGGGCTCCACGCTGCGTGGAGCCCTCCGTCCGAACCGCGACTTCACAGGGTCTCGCCCGTCGTAACGGTCACGGGGCGAAGGTGAAGGCGCAGGGCGTGGCCTGCACGAAGTTCAGGTTGTTGTTGCCGCGGTCCAGCGCGTTCTTCAGCGCTTCCTGGTACGAGCGGAAGGCGCTTCCGTCCGTGGCCACGCCGTGCGCCCCGAGCTCGGTGTTGGCCTCGGCCATCACCGCGTTCACGGCCGCGAAGCCGAGCGCGTTGGCGCTGGTGCTTCCCGGCGCGTAGATCAGCGACCCGCCGTTCACCTTGCCGTTGAACACGTTCAGCTCCATCGCCGCCAGCTGCGCCGAGAGCATGTACGCCATGTTGGTGGCGGTCGCGCTCAGGATCCAGCTGCGGAAGCCCGCGTAGTTCGCCGGGTCGAACCCCGTGCCGTTCGCGTTGCGCAGGTTCAGCGCGGTCAGCATCGCCAGGTCGGCCGCGTCGATGAACGACTGGCCGTTCTTGTTCGACCAGAAGCCCAGCGTCAGCCCGCCGCCGGCGCCCACGCACAGGTTGCCGAACGTCACCGTCGCGTCGGGCGGCAGGGAGACGATGGCCGAGGTCGCCGTGGTTGCCATCCAGTTCGTCTCCACCGGCATGAACTCGGTCACCGTGTAGGTGTCCTGCTCCAGGAGCACGTCCACCGGCGTGTAGCGGGTCCAGTCCAGGCCGTCCTGGATGCGCACCTTCCAGCCGGTGACCGGCTGCGCGTCGTCATCCAGGCCGTTGGCGTTGGCGTCGTAGAACTTGCGCACGTGCAGCGTGCCGGTGATGGGGTCTTCCTTCACCTTGAAGTTGTCGGTCTTCGAGGCGCTCGGGTCGAACCCCGCGTCCTTGCTCACCCACACCTTGTACTCGCCGCCGGGGTTCGACGTGGTGTTGAATCCCTTCACCGCCAGGCCGGGCGGCAGGAAGACGATGTCCTGCAGCTGGTAGCACGAGGCGAACTCGCCGCCCGCCACGTGCACCGGCGTGGGCGCGGCGCTGCCGACGCTGGTGCCCAGCAGCGTGCCGCCGGGCTCGGTCACCTGCACGTAGTAGTCGCCGTCCGGGAGGCCGGCCGCGCCGGTGTGCGCCGGCCCGCCGTCGACGTAGACGTCGGCCTTGCTGCCGAAGATGTTGACGTTGGTTCCCGTGCACGCCACGCCGGTGGTGAAGATCGCGCCCGCGACCGGCCCCAGTGCCGCGGAGGGGGGCGTCGGCGTGCGGCCCGGCGCCGTGGGCGAGCCGCCCTGGTCCGAGCACGCCGCCGCGGCGGCGAGAAGCGCGAGGGGGATGAAGCGGAGGGTCCTCATGATGGGGCTCCTTCGACAGGGCCGGCGCGAGCGGCCGGCGGTGCGCTTCTTCGGTAGCCCGGCAGTCTGCGGGAGACCCGTGGCTTTGCGGACCGGCCTCGCGGCCGGGGTGCCGTTGTCGGAAGGAGGGTGGGGAGGGCGGAGTGCCCGTCCCCGGGGAAAGCTCGTGAGGGATTGGGTTCCCGTGGCTCCCCGTCAGCCGGGCCCGGCGCGAAGCGGGCGCGGAACCATTCGAATGGATTCGGCTGAATCGGGGGAGAGGCGCGTTCCGGTGCCGCGGAAGAAGTGCTGCGTCATGGCATCGGGCAGGGATGGATAGAGCAAGCGCCATTCCCCTCCCACACCACGTCGCCCCTGAGGAAAGCTGTTGGTGGACAATGACTTGGGTGATCGGTGAATCTGTCGGAAAAGGCGCCGTGTGGGTGGTGCGCGACATCTTGGCGACACTCATGTCCCACCCACCCCACAGAAAGAATGGGGCCACATATGAACAAACGGCGCACATCGGAGGAGACATTTTGGGAAAAACGGGACTCGTGCGCTGAGACTGCGGGACATCGGAAGGCTCCGGACGTTTGCTCCCTCGCCCGCGGCGGTTAGACTGTCGGCAGCTTCCACCTGAATCCCCCAGCGCCGGACCGCGGAATGGGCGAGCGGCCCTCCTTCACCCTCCGTTTCCTGGACCACCTTGCCGCGCTGGGGGTGGGAGATGGCGCGCACGTGCTGGTGGCGCTCTCCGGCGGCGTGGACTCCGTCGTCCTCCTGCACCTGCTCCGCTTCGCCGCGCGCGGGATGGGGATCGCCCTCTCCGCCGCGCACTTCGACCACGCGATGCGGCCCGGCAGCGAGTGTGACGCGCGCTGGGCCGCCGGCCTCTGCCGCGCGTGGGAGGTGCCGCTCATCGCCGATCGAAGCAATCGCCCGCTGCGGACGGAGGAGGAGGCGCGGGACGCGCGCTACGCCTTCCTGCGCGAGGCGCGCGAGCGGTCGAACGCGGATTGGATCGCCACCGCGCACCACGCCGACGACCAGGCGGAGACCGTGCTCTTCCGCGTGCTGCGGGGGACGGGCGTCGCCGGGCTGGCGGGGATCGCGCCGGTGGACGATGCGCGGCGACTCGTCCGCCCGCTCCTCCCCTTCTGGCGCGCGGAGATCCGGCGCCACGCCCGCGAGCACCGCCTGCGCTGGCGCGAGGACCCGACCAACGCCGCCGCCGACCCCGCGCGCAACCGCATCCGCCTGGAGATCCTCCCCGCCATCGAGCGGACGATCGCTCCCGGCGCGCGGCGCGCGCTGGTGCGCCTGGCCGCGCTCGCGCGCGAGGACGAAGCCGCCTGGGAGGCCGTTCTCCGGGCCGAGGCGGAGGGGTTGGCGAGGGAGGAAGACGGGGGCATCGTCCTTGTTCGGGAACGGCTTGCGGGTTATGATTCCGCCGTGGCCGCACGGCTGCTGCGCGGCCTGCTGCGCCGGCTGGGGGCGGTCCCGGACAGGGACGGAACCCGGTCGGCGCTCCGGTTTATCGGAGCCGCGCCCAGCGGGCGCGAGATGGCGCTCCCCGGCGGCATCCGCATCCGCACCGAGTTCGGCACCGCCCGCATCGAGCGCGCGTCCGCCCCCCCGCCCCCCGACCTCCCCCTGGCCATCGACGGCCCGCGCGGGGCCGGGACCTGCCGCATCGGCGGCCGCGAGCGCCGCGTCGCCTGGCGCTCGGACGGCGGGCACGCGGCGGCGGACGACGCGACGGCGGTGACGCTCCCGGCCGGCGAGGTGGAGCTCCCGCTGCTGCTGCGCGGGCGGCTCCCCGGCGACCGGGTGCGCACCCCCGCGGGCGGGCGCACGCTGAAGCGGCTGTTCAACGACCGGCGCGTGCCGCGGGGCTCCCGCGCGCGCGTTCCCGTGCTGGCCGACGCGGCGGGAAGGGTGGTGTGGGTGGCGGGGCTCGCGCGTCCGGTGCGCCTGCCCGGGCCGGGCGAGCCGGCACTAACAGTCCAGATCGACGATGCCTGATTCGGCGGAAACGCTGCAGCGGACGGGGGGGCGCGAGCTCACCCGGATCGTGTATGACGAGAAGACCATCGCCGCGCGCGTGGCCGAGATGGGCCAGGAGATCGCGGGCGCGTACGAACCCGACGAGCCCCTGCTGGTGCTGGGGCTGCTGAAGGGCTCCTTCATCTTCCTCAGCGACCTGGTGCGGCACATCCCGCGGCCGCTGCACGTGGACTTCATCGTGGCCAGCAGCTACGGGAGCGGCACCACCACGTCGGGCCACGTGAACCTCCTCTACGATCCCTCCATCTCCCTCGAGAACAAGCACATCGTGCTCGTGGAAGACATCGTGGACAGCGGGACCACGCTCTCGCGGCTGGTGCCCATGCTGGAGGAGCGCGGACCCTTGTCGCTGGAGATTTGTACTCTTCTCCACAAGCACATCGCGGCCAACCTGATCCGCGAGCCCCGCTGGGTGGGCTTCGACGCCCCCCACGAGTTCCTGATCGGGTACGGGCTGGACCATTCCGAGGATTTCCGCAACCTGCCGTTCATCGGGAGCCTGAAGCACGACTCCTGAGGCGGCGGGCTGCATCGCGGCCGGGCGACCGGCGCGCACACGGGACGCAAGCAATGGCTGAAGCACCCAATCCCCCTCCCGCCAAGGGGCCCAAGCTGGGCCGCATCACCCGCACGGTCAGCTTCTGGGCGCTGCTGGTGGTCATGTCCATCCTGCTGGTGGAGATGACCAGCGGGAGCCAGCGGCAGACCGCGCAGATCACCTACTCGGAGCTGCAGAAGCAGATCACCGAGCGCAACGTGGCCAGCATCGAGATCATGGGCGGGCTCGAGGGGCAGACCGCGCAGGGCGAGCTGCGCCGCGCCATCCAGGGGCAGCAGGGCCCGGTGCAGCGCTTCCGCACGCGCCTGCCCATGGCCAACTCCGAGAAGCTGCTGGAGCAGCTGCAGGGCTCGGGCGCCATCATCAGCGGCAAGGACGCCGAGATGAACTGGTGGTCGCTGCTCAAGAACATGTTCCCGTGGCTGCTGATCATCGGCTTCTGGGTGTTCATCTTCCGGCAGATGCAGGCCAGCGGGAACAAGGCCTTCCAGTTCGGCAAGAGCAAGGCGAAGCTCCTCTCGGGCGACACCCCCAAGGTCACCTTCGACGACGTCGCGGGCGCCGACGAGGCCAAGCAGGAGCTGCAGGAGATCGTGGAGTTCCTGAAGGACCCCAAGCGCTTCAGCCGCCTGGGCGGCCGCATCCCCAAGGGCGCGCTGCTGGTGGGCCCCCCGGGAACGGGGAAGACGCTGCTCGCGCGCGCCGTGGCCGGCGAGGCCGGGCGCCCCTTCTTCTCCATGTCGGGCTCGGACTTCGTGGAGATGTTCGTGGGCGTGGGCGCCAGCCGCGTGCGCGACCTGTTCGAGCAGGGGAAGGCCCATGCGCCGTGCATCATCTTCATCGACGAGATCGACGCCGTGGGCCGGCACCGCGGCGCCGGGCTGGGCGGCGGGCACGACGAGCGCGAGCAGACGCTGAACCAGCTCCTGGTGGAGATGGACGGCTTCGAGGGGAACGACGGGGTGATCCTGGTGGCCGCCACCAACCGCCCCGACGTGCTGGACCCGGCGCTCCTGCGCCCGGGCCGCTTCGACCGCCAGATCGTGGTCGACAGCCCCGATGTGAAGGGGCGCGAGGGGATCCTGAAGGTGCACCTGAAGAAGGTGCCCACCGCGGGCGACGTCAGCATTCCCGTCCTCGCCCGCAGCACGCCGGGAATGAGCGGCGCCGACCTGGCCAACCTGGTGAACGAGGGCGCGCTCCTGGCCGCGCGGCGCAACAAGGACCTGGTCTACATGGCCGACCTCGAGGACGCCAAGGACAAGGTGATGCTGGGCGCCGAGCGCCGCTCGCTGGTGATGAAGGACGAGGAGCGCCGGCTGACCGCCTACCACGAGGCGGGCCACGCCATCTGCGCGGTGAAGGTGGCGGGGAACGACCCGCTGCATAAGGTCACCATCATCCCCCGCGGCCGCACCCTGGGCGTGGCGTACACGCTTCCCGAGGACGACCGGGTGTCGATGACGCGCCAGCAGATCGAGGCGCGGCTGGTGATGGCGTACGGCGGGCGCGTGGCCGAGGAGCTGGTGTTCGGCCGCGAGCGGGTGACCACCGGCGCGCAGGGCGACATCCAGATGGCCACCTCCATCGCCCGCAACTACGTGACGCACTGGGGGCTCTCCGACGTGGTGGGCCCCATCCTGGTGGCCGAGGCGGAGACCGAGGTGTTCCTGGGCCGCGACCTGGGAACGCGCCGCGGGATCAGCGAGAGCACCGCGCAGACGGTGGACGCCGAGGTGGCGCGCATCATCGGCGAGGCGTACGAGCGGGCCCGCGGGGTGCTGACCGAGCACCTGGACCTGCTGCACCGCGTGGCCGGCGCGCTGCTGGAGCGCGAGACGCTGACGCGCGAGGACGTGGAGCTGATGGCCGAGGGGAAGCAGCTGCCGCCCTTCCGCACCTCGGAGCCGGTCCTTTCGCCCCCCGACATCCCCGAGCCGGTCCCGGCCGCCGCCAAGGAGCGCGCGCCGAGCGGGCCGGTGGAGCTGAAGCCGCGGCTCGCCTGAACGGCGGGTGCGAAAGTGCGAGGGTGCGAGAGTGCGAAAGTGACGGGCTGAAGCGCGAATCCGTGCTCTTCGACGGGGCTTGCAGCGAGTGGCGGAACTGCCGTGGAGACGGTAGTTTCGCCACTCGCTCTTTGTACTCTCGCACCTTCGCACTCTCGCACTTTCGCACTCGTTTGCTGACTGCGGCGAACCCCGGCACCTGGCGCATCCGCGGACGGACGCTCTCGCTGGAGCGCCCCGTGGTGGTCGGCGTGCTGAACGTGACGCCCGACAGCTTCAGCGACGGGGGCCGCTTCCACGCGGTGGCCCCCGCCTTCGCGCGCGCCCGCCAGCTGGTGGCCGACGGCGCGCACGCGCTGGACCTGGGCGGCGAGTCCACCCGTCCCGGCGCCGCGCCGGTGCAGGCGGACGAGGAGATCGCGCGCATCCTTCCCGTGCTGCGCGCGGTGAAGGCGGAGCTGGGCGTTCCCGTCACCGTCGACACGCGCAAGGCGGCGGTCGCGCGCGCGGTGCTGGCCGAGGGCGCGGACGCCATCAACGACGTTTCCGCGCTGGCGGATCCGGAGATGGCGGCCGTGGTGGCCGACTCCGGCGCCGGGCTGGTGCTGATGCACATGCGCGGCACGCCGGAAACGATGCAGACGCTGATCGGCTACCGCGACGTGGCGGCCGAGGTTGCCGACGAGCTGGAGCCGCGGCTGGCGCGGGCGGTGGACGCCGGCGTCGCCCCCGAGCGGATCGTGGTCGACCCGGGGATCGGCTTCGCCAAGACGGCGGCGCAGAACCTGGAGCTGATCGCGCGGCTGGACGTCATCGCCGAGCGGCTGGGGCGGCCGGTGCTGCTGGGGCCCAGCCGCAAGGCGTTCATCGGCGCGCTGCTGGGCGGCGTGGAGGCTTCGGGGCGCGACGCGGGGACGGTGGGGGCGTGCGTGGCGGGGCTGGCGCGCGGCGCCCGCATCTTCCGCGTGCACGAGGTCCGCGCGGCGCGCGAGGCGCTGGACGTGGCCGACGCCATCTTCCAGGCGGGGGCGGCGTGGGCGCGCTGATCGACCGCATCGCCTTCCTGGCGCCCGGGTGGCGCGACGTGGTGGAGGTGCTCCTCGTCGCCGCCGTCATCTACCGCATCCTGCTGGTGTTCGCGGGCACGCGGGCCTTCCAGATGCTGCTGGGCTTTTTCCTCCTGGTCGGCATCTACGTCGTCTCGCGCATCCTGGGCCTCACGCTGGTGGAGTACCTGCTGACGCAGCTCTTCAACTTCGGCGTGATCGCGGCGCTCATCGTCTTCCAGCCGGAGCTGCGCAGCGGGCTGGCCGCCCTGGGGCAGAACCGCATCTTCCGCGCGTTCACGGGAATGCAGGGGCGCGAGGTGGCCGGCGAGATCGTGGAGGCGGTGGAGGAGCTGTCGCGCGACAAGGTGGGCGCCATCATCGCCATCGAGGAGGAGATCGGGCTGGGCGAGTACCTGGAAACGGGAACGCAGCTGCAGGCCCGCGTTTCCGCGCCGCTCCTGCAGAACATCTTCACCCCGTACTCGCTGCTGCACGACGGCGCCGCGGTGGTGCGGGGCGACGAGATCGTGGCCGCGGGCGTCATCCTTCCGCTCACGCAGTTCCCCGTGACCGACCGCACCCTGGGCACCCGCCACCGCGCCGCGCTCGGCCTGAGCGAGGAGACGGACGCGCTGGTGATCGTGGTCAGCGAGGAAACCGGGATCGTCTCGGTCGCTCACCGGGGCCGCCTGGTCCGCGGCGTGACGCCGGACAGGCTCCAGCACATCCTCGCCGCCGGCGCGCTGCCGGGCGAGAACGGCGGCGCGCCCGCGGCAATCGCATCCGGCGCCGGAGCATCCGCGCCGCCGCCGAAGGGCTGAGCGACGCAGGAGGATGAACGAAGAGGGCCGCCAGCGATGGCGGCCCTCTTAGTCTGAAAATTCGGCGGCAGGCCGGCCGGGGCTCAGAGGCGGTCGCGCCAGTATCTCGGCTCACGGCTCTGATGAGCCAGCGCGATGATCTCCACCGCGTCTTCTTCGGTGACGCGGAATACGACCGTGTACGGGAAACGGCGGAGCGGCTTGTTTCGCACGCCCTCGGGCCCGGCGGCGAGGCTTCTCGGATATTCGAGGATCAGATCCAGCGCGGAGCGAAAATCCTCCGCGAAGGCAGCTCCCCGCGCCTGCGATTCGGCCTTGTGCCGCGCGATCGCGCCGAGATACTCGGCTTTCGCGCTCGGGTCGAACCACAGCGGCCTCACCGGAGCAGTTCCTCGGCCTCCCGGAGCACATCGTCACCCGGAACCAGCTTCGTCTTTCCGGAATCGATGTCGTGGATCCGGCGGCGGATCTCCTCGTTCCACGGCGCCTCGACCGCAGGTTCCACGCGCAGGCTGGCGATCAGTGCCTCGGCCAGCCGCTCGCGCTCCTCCCTCGGGCGGGAAAGCACATCCGCCGCAACTTCGTCGATCGTCTTCACCGCTCCTCCGCATCCAGGATTGGCATCTCCATCCACTTTAACGGCTTCGGGTGCGGTCTGGAAGTGAGGTCGTTCCCGCTCGCGGCGCCTGGAATCATACTCGGGCGTGCCCGGAGTGTATTCCGCACGGAGCCGTGCCAGCGCTTCCCTGGCATCCACCGCTTCGATCTCGCCCCTGAGAAAAGCCTCGTACCGGCGCGTGGACTCTGCGTCCCACCACTCGGCGATCTCGCGCTCCACGCTTTCGGCCAGCAGGTCGGCGAGGCGCGCGCGCTCTTCGCGGGGGAGCCGGAAGAGCTCGGCTTCGAGCTGGTCGAGCGGGATCGTCATCTCGTGATGCAGCGCGGTTCCCATGCAATCCTTCCTTTCCCAATGTGTAGAAGGTCTCGTGCCATGTGCGCGAGACCGTTGCAGCGGGAGGCGGGGAGATGGACGGCGGTTTGCAAATATTCTGTTCAACTTAATGGGTGTCATCTCCGGACGGAAGCTCTCGCCGTGGACGCACTGGCGCCGCCGAACGGCTTGCCGCACCCCGTGCCCGGGCTTACGTTCGTCGCCATGGAAACCGATGGGCTCGCGGCCCGGCTGGCGGAGGTGCGGGAGCGGATCGAGCGGGCGCGGCAGCGCGCGGGACGCACCGACGGGGTGACGCTGGTCGCCGTCACCAAGACGCATCCCCCCGCCGTCGTCCAGGCCGCGATCCGCGCCGGCGTGGCGGACGTGGGCGAGAACCGGGTGCAGGAACTGGGCGACAAGGTGGACGCGGTGGGCCGGCGCGCCGTGCGCTGGCACCTGATCGGCCACCTGCAGCGCAACAAGGTGGCGAAGGCGCTTCCGCTCTTCGACCTGCTGCACTCGCTCGACTCGGTGCGCCTGGCGGAGACCCTCTCCGCCGAGGCGGTGAAGGCGGGCGTCACCGTGCGCGCGCTGGTGGAGGTGAACTCGGCGGGCGAGGCCACGAAGGGCGGCTTCCCGGCGGCCGGGGCGGTGGACGCCGTCGGGCGGATCCTGGAGCTGCCGGGGATCGAGCTGGCGGGGATGATGACGATGGCGCCGTTCACCGACGACCAGGCCGTGGTCCGCCGCGCCTTCGCCGCGACGCGCGAGCTGCGCGACGAGGCCGCGCGGCAGCTGCCCGCCTTCCGCGGCGGGGAGCTTTCGATGGGAATGAGCAACGACTTCGAGATCGCCGTGGAAGAGGGTGCCACCCTGGTCCGCGTCGGCTCCAGCATCTTCGGGGAGCGGGGATGATCGACCTTACGCCGCTCGACGTCCGCAAGAAGAAGGGCGACTTCCGGCGGGTGATGCGGGGGTACGACCCCGAGGCGGTCGACAACTTCCTGGACGAAGTGGTCGCCCGCATGGAGGAGCTGGTCCGCGAGAACCAGGCGAACACGGGCAAGGTCGCGCAGATGGCCGAGGCCATCGCCGACTACCGCGAGCGCGAGCGGGCCATGAACGACGCCCTGGTCTCGGCCCAGCAGCTGCGCGAGGGGATGCGCGAGCAGGCCCAGCGCGAGGCCGACCTGGTGCTGCGCGAGGCGCGCTCCGAGGGCGAGCGCATCGTCTCCGACGCCAAGCGGCAGGTGACCTTCGCGCTCGAGGCGCTCCGGCGCGTGCAGGGGCAGCGCGTGCGCTTCCTGCGCCTGTTCCGCGCGCTGGTGGAGCGGCAGCTGGGCGAGATCTCGGAGGAAGAGGAGCGCACCGCGGCGCTCGGCCGGCTGGACGCCGAGGTGGACCGCGCCGGCATCGACGACGGGGAGGGGTGAGGGTGGAAGGAGACACGAAGCCGCTGGCGGAGCGCATCGCCGAGACCGTCGCCGCCATCCGCGCGCGGACGCAGGCAACGCCGCGCGTGGGAATCATCCTGGGCACCGGGCTGGGCGGGCTGGCGGAGCGCATCCAGGTGGAGACCGCCATCCCCTATGCCGATCTCCCCAATTTCCCGCTCTCCACGGTCGAGTCGCACACCGGGCGGCTGCTCTTCGGCACGCTGGGGGGGAAGGCGGTGGTGGCCATGCAGGGCCGCTTCCACCGCTACGAAGGGTACACGCTGCAGCAGGTGACCTTTCCCGTGCGGGTGATGCGGGCGCTGGGCGTGGACACGCTGATCGCCAGCAACGCGTGCGGGGGGATGAACCCGCTGTGGACGCCCGGCGACCTGATGCTGATGGCCGACCATATCAACCTGCTGGGCGAGAACCCGCTCACCGGGCCGAACGACGACGCGCTGGGGCCGCGCTTCCCCGACATGTCGCAGCCGTACGATGCCGAGCTCCAGCAGCTGGCGCGTGAAGTGGCGCTGGAGCTGAAGATTCCGCTGCGCACGGGCGTCTATGTCGCCGTCGCCGGACCGAACCTGGAGACGCGCGCCGAGTACCGCATGCTGCGGATGATGGGCGCCGACGTGGTGGGGATGAGCACCGTTCCCGAGGTGATCGTGGCCCGGCACGGGGGGATGCGGGTGATGGGCGTGTCGATCATCACCGACGCGTGCCTGCCGGACGCGCTGGAGGAGGCCGACATCGCCACCATCATCGCCACGGCGGGGCGCGCGGAGCCGAACCTGACCCGGCTGGTGGAGGGCGTCGTCGCGCGGATGTAGCGCGCCCCATCTCCATCCGCCCCAACCTTCTGAGCATCCCGATGAACCGCATCCTCTCCCGCGCCACGGCGGCAATCGCGGCGGCGCTTCTCCTCGCCGCCTGCGACGTGAACGCCAACGGCGGCGCGAACGCGGCGGCGGACTCCACGCAGCCGGCGGGAACGCGCCCCGCGCCCACCCCGCAGACCAACGCCGCGCCGCAGACGGGCCCCAACACGCCGCCGGCCGAATTCACCGAGCCGCCGGTGGAGAACCGCGACACCGTGCACCGCATGGGCCCTGCGCAGACGTACGCGTCGTGCATCGCCCGGGCGCGCGCCGCCAGCGAGGACGAGCGCCCGCTGCTGGAGCAGACCTGCAAGCGGCTTCCCGACGCGCCGAAGTAAGCCCCGCCATGCTCTATCCGGAGACGCTCCGCGCCGTGGACGGCTGGTGGGCGGGCGTCTTCGGGTGCTCCCACACCGCCCTGCTCCCGCGCCGCCCCACCGTCGTCCCGCGCCCCGCGGCGGACGCGTACCATGGCGTGCAGGCCATGACTTTCGGCGAGGCCGCGCCGGTCGCCACGATCTCCCCCGCGCTGTTCGCGGACTTCCGCGACCCCGTCAAGGCGGCGCTCGCGGGCGGGCTGGATGCATCCGCGCCCCTCTGGGCGGGGATCTTCGGCGCTGCGGTGGAGGCGATCGTCGGCCCCGCGGCGGTGCGTTGCGCCGACCGCGCCACCTTCCGCCCGCTCCCCGTCTCCCCCGCCGTCCGCCTGCTGGCGGAGGGGGACGAGCCGGCGCTCGCCCGGCTACGCGCGGCGGTGACGGCGACGGAGTGGGAGCACGGCGGGAGCGAGATCGTGCACCCGTGCGCCGGCGCGTTCGTGGACGGCGAGCTGGCGGCGCTGGCGGGGTACGAGGTGTGGGGGAAGTCGATCGCGCACATCTCCGTCGTCGCCCATCCCGCGCACCGCGGACGGGGCCACGCCGCCGCGGCGGTGAGCCGGATCGCGGCGCTGGCGCTGGAGCGGCGGCTGGTGGCGCAGTACCGGACGCTGGAATCGAACACGCCCTCGGCCGCCATCGCGGAGCGGCTGGGGTTCGTGCCGTACGCGCGCAGCCTGGCCGTGCGGCTCCGCGGGGAGGCGGGGGGCGGATGACGAACGACATGGCGGCGCCGGCGGGCGGCGCGTACAGCGAGCTGCAGGCCGGCCTCATCATCGGCACGGTGGAGCGGCTGGAGCAGCGGATCGCGGAGCGCTTCCCCGGCTCGGGCCTCAGCCGCGTGGCGGGCGAGCTGGCCCGCATCGGGGGCGAGACGGAGCGGGTCGTGGCGCGCCTGCGCCGCCCCATCTGGACGATCCGGATCGCCACGTTCGCCGGCGTGGTCGCGCTGATCATGTTCGCGCTCATGCTGGCGTCGCTGTTCGTGAGCGTGCCGCCGGCGGCCTCGCCGGGGGCCGAGAGCCTGTCCGAGCTGCTGCAGGGGGTGGAGGCGGGGGTCAACGAGGTCGTCTTCCTCTCGCTCGCCGTTTTCTTCCTGGTCTCGCTGGAAGCGCGGGTGAAGCGGCGCCGGGTGATCCGCGCGCTGCACCGGCTGCGCAGCATCGCGCACATCGTGGACATGCACCAGCTGACCAAGGACCCGCAGTTCGTGCTGGGCGGCGGGAAGGACACGGCCTCCAGCCCGCGGCGCACGCTCACGCGCTTCGAGCTGGCGCGGTACCTGGACTACTGCTCGGAGCTGCTGTCGCTGAGCAGCAAGCTGGCCGCGCTGCACGTGCAGTACGTGAACGACCCGGTGGTGCTGGACGCGGTGAACGACATCGAGACGCTGGCGGCCAGCCTGTCCAACAAGATCTGGCAGAAGATCATGATCCTGGACACGGTCGACGAGGAGCCGGACGCGAGGCGCGGGTGATGAGGGGGGAATCGGCCGGGCAGCGGCCGGTGGGCGGCTGGACGCGGGCGGCGAGGCGCCGCGGCCGGCCGCGCGATGGAGACGCGCCGCCGATTCGTCCACTCCGGCCGCCTCGTCCTCACCGCCGTCCTTCCATGCGCCCTCTGACGCTCGCCGCGCTCCTCCTGCTCCTGATCGTGCCGGCCACGGCCGCGCAGCGCGTGGTCGTCACCCACGGCGACGTGTGGTTCGAGCCGGGGCACGGCCGTGCGGCTCGCCGGCTGACCACGGACGGCCGCACGCTGCAGGCGGCGCTCTCGCCCGACGCGCGGCTGGTGGCGTACGTCCGCTCCACGCCGGGCCTGCCGGTGGAGACGGGGAGCGGGACGCAGGAGGCGACCGAGCTGTGGACCGTGGCCGCCGACGGCACGCGCCGCACGATGCGGGTGCGCGGCCACGGCGCCCGGCCGGTGGAGCGCATCGTGGCCGCGATGCAGGATCCGCAGTTCTCGCCGGGCGGGCGCCGCATCTACTTCGCGTCGGCGGCGTGGGCGGTGTCGGCGGCGGTGCACGTGTTCGACCTGGACGCGGGGCGCGAGCGGTTCGTGGCGCCCGGGTGGCTGGCCGAGGTGGTGCAGAAGGGCCGGTACGCGGGAAACCTGCTGGTAGGGCAGCACCGCTACTTCCTGGCGGGCGGCTCGTACGACTGGCTGTACCTCCTCACCCCTTCCGGAAGGGAGATCGGCCCGGTGCAGGCCGATGCGGTACCGTACGACAGCACCCTCGCCGACTTCCGCATGGACTCCGGCGCGGGGCTGATGGCGCCCGGCACCCCCGGCGCACGCCCCGCGGGCTCCGCGGAGCCGGATTGAACACCGGCATCGCGGGCAGGCGCGGCGAATTGCCGCGCCGGTTATATTCCGCGATCTTTTTTCGCGCCGCGCGGCCCGGGTCCGGAAGCTGCTGAACCCCGGCCCCACGCGTTCTCGTCCACCGCCCGCGTGTCGCGGGGATGGGGACCGGCCGGCGGCGTCCGCGGGTAACAGGTGGACTCCCGCCGATGATGCCGCGCCGGCGCGCGCGAACCGAAGCATGAACGGATGACCGAGAACGTGATGACGCAGAGCCAGCCCATGGCGGCAACGACCCCGGCCGACGAGGCGCGCCGCAAGATGGTGCTGTATGCCGCGACCGTGGGCGGCGTGATCGTGCTGGACCAGGTGACCAAGGCCATGGTCCTGCGCACGCTCCGCCCGTACACGCCGGTGGAGGTGGGCGGCGACTTCTTCCGCCTGACCTTCATCTACAACACCGGCGCCGCGTTCGGGCTGCACCTGGGCGATGCGTCACGCTGGGTGTTCATGGCGCTGGCCGCCGTGGCCGTGGTCGTGCTCTGGGTGATGTTCCGCGGCACGCCCTGGCGCGACCGGCTGCGGCTGATCGCCATCGCCAGCGTGACCGGCGGCGCCATCGGCAACGTGATCGACCGGGTGCGCTCGGCGCGCGGCGTGGTGGATTTCCTGGACTTCGGGGTGGGCGAAACGCGCTGGCCGGTGTTCAACGTGGCCGACATCGCCGTGACCTGCGGCGCGCTGCTGCTGGCCTACTCGCTCTGGCGCGAGGAGCAGAAGATCGAAACCGAGCTGGATATTGCAGAGCCCGCCGACTGACCGCACGCTGGAGCTGGCCGCCGGCGACGACGCGGCCGGCCGGCTGGACGCGTGGCTGGCCGCGCGTCTCGACGTGTCGCGCAGCCGCGCCACGCAGTGGATCGACGACGGCCGTGTGACGCTGAACGGCGCGCCCGTCCGCAAGAAGGACCCCGTCTCGCCGGGCGACCGCCTCACCGTCACCATCCCCGCTCCCGAGCCGTCGGACGTCGCGGCGGAAGACATCCCCCTCCACATCGTCTACCAGGACGCCGACCTGGCGGTGATCGACAAGCCCGCCGGCCTGGTCGTGCACCCCGCCGCCGGCCACCGCACCGGCACGCTGGTGAACGCGCTGCTGCACGGGGTGCGCGACCTGTCCGGCATCGGCGGCGTGCTGCGCCCGGGGATCGTGCACCGGCTGGACAAGGACACCAGCGGCCTCATGCTCGTGGCCAAGAACGACGACGCGCACCGCGCCCTCTCGCACGACCTGAAGCTGCGGAAGATCCGGCGCGCGTATCTCACCGCCTGCTGGGGCCACCTCCCGCAGGAGACGGCGAGCGTGGACGCGCCGATCGGCCGCCACACCACCGACCGAAAGAAGATGGGGGTGGTGCCCGACGGACGCCCGGCGCGCACGCACTTCCACCGCCTGGAGCGCTGGCGCGCCGCCGACCTGCTGCGCGCCGAGCTGGAGACCGGCCGCACGCACCAGATCCGCATCCACCTCCTCCATCTCGGCCACCCCGTGGTCGGCGACGCGACCTACGCGCCCGGGCGGGAGAAAGGCTTCGGCGGCGCCGAGCGCGGGTGGGCGCAGTCGTTTGCGCGCCGCGTCCCCCGCCAGTTCCTCCACGCCGCCGAGCTCCGCTTCCAGCACCCGAGGACGCGCGAGGAAATGCGCTTCGAGGCGCCGCTCCCCCCCGACCTTGCCGCCGCCACCGCGTGGGCGCGGGAGACGAGCGGGACGGCGCTTACGTAGTACGTTTTCTCCTTACGTGGTAAAATGTCTTCCTTTTTGGTGGCTTACGTGGTAAAATATTACCCGGAATCCCGAATCCGGGCGCTTACATGGTACGAAATCTCCCGCTCGCCAGTCTTCCCGAGGTCTTCGTCAGCACGCGGGAGCTATCCTCCGGCGTGGCCGAAGCCGTGCGCGCGGGTGCCGTGCGGAAGCTGGCCAGCCGGCTCTACACCACGAATCTCACCGATTCGCCCGACGCCGTCGTCCGGCGCCATCTCTGGCAGATCGTGGGGCTCCTCTTCCCCGATTCCGTCGTCAGCTACCGGACGGCGCTGGAGGCGAAGCCAACCCCGCGCGGGACGATCTTCCTCACCGGTCCCTATGATCGCATCGTCGAGCTTCCCGGGCTGCGCGTGCGGCAGCTGAAGGGGCCGGGGCCGCTGGACGGCGACAACCGCTTCGTGCAGACGCTGTGGCTGGCATCGCCCGCGCGGGCGTTCCTGGAATGCCTGCGCGTCCGGCGCGTGCGCGGGCCCGAGTCCCCCGCGCTCACGCGCGACGAGGTCGAGGCGCGGCTGGAGCGGATGGTGCGCCACGGCGGCGAGGCGGAGGCGAACGCGGTGCGCGACCGCGCGCGCGCCATCGCGCCGGCACTGGGTGCGGAAGCCGCGGCGGACGAGCTGGACGAGCTGATCGGCGCGCTGCTGCGGACGCGCACCGCGAACCTCGCCTCGCCCGCGGCGAGGGCGCGCGCGGCGGGCGAGCCGTACGACTCCGGGCGCACGGAGCTGTTCCGCGTGCTCCACTCGGCACTGCTGGAGTGGCCGGTGCGCGCGCGTCCCGACCCCGTCATGAGCGGAACGGCGTTCGAGAACCTGGCGTTCGTGGACGCCTACTTCTCCAACTTCATCGAGGGAACGGAGTTCGAGATCCAGGAAGCGGTGGAGATCGTCTTCGAGAACCGCATCCCGCGCGCGCGCCCCGAGGACGCCCACGACGTGCTGGGCACGTATCGCGTGGTCGGGAGCACGCGCGAGATGACGAGGAGCGCGGTGGGCGAGGGCGCCGATTTCGACGAGTTCATGGCGATGCTGAAGCAGCGGCACGCCACCATCATGGGCGGCCGCCCGGAGAAGCGCCCCGGCGAGCTGAAGAGCACCGTGAACCGCGCCGGGCTGACCGTCTTCGTCGCTCCCGAGCTGGTGACGGGAACGCTGCGGCAGGGGTGGGAGATGCTGCGCTCGCTCGCGGAGCCGTTCAAGCGCGCGGCGTTCATGATGTTCGTCGTGAGCGAGGTCCATCCCTTCGACGACGGGAACGGCCGCATCGCGCGGGCGATGATGAACGGCGAGCTGGTGGCGGGCGGCCAGCGGCGCATCTTCATCCCCACCTCGTACCGCGACGACTACCTGCTGGCGCTGCGCGCGCTCTCGCGGCAGAACGTGCCCGACGCACTGCTGAAGATGCTGGACTACGCGCAGGCGTTCTCGGCCGCGATCGACCTCGCGGACCTGCAGCGCGCGCTGGACGTGCTGCGGACGTGCAATGCCTTCGAGCGCGACACCGAAGCGCGGCTGCGCATGCCGCCGCCTCCGGGCGCCTGATCGCCGGCCGATCCCACCAGCGCGAGACTGCCCGGAAAGAAGGCCGCGGAAATCGTTCTCCCGGACGGGCGTGCCGGAGCGCGGTGGCCCTTCGTACTCCCGTACTTCCGTACTTTCGTACTCCCGCGCAGCGGGGCCGCGCTTTCTTGACCGCCCCTGACGCCCCCGCTATGTTGGTCCGCTCACGACCACAGAGTGCGGCTCCCCTTCAGGCCGGCGATGCTCCACACCGACACCGAAGACGTTCCCGCCGCGGCCGGCGCGCCCGAGGGCGAGGCGGCCGAGCCCGAGCGGATGGTGCTCTTCGTGGTCGGCGAGCACCGCTTTGCGGTTCCCGTCGCGCGCATCCGCGAGATCATTCCCGCCCGGCCGTACACGCCGCTCCCCGGGAGCGGCGCGCACGTGTGCGGGCTGATCAACCTGCGCGGGCGCATCGTGACCGTGGTGGACCTGGGCGCCCGCCTGAACCTTCCTCCCGCGTCGCGCATCCCCGAGCACAGCATCGTGATCGTGGAGCACCGCGGGAAGCTGGCGGGGCTGGCGGTGGAGGAGGTCGCGCGCATCGTGCAGGTGGACCCCGGCACCCTGGCCGACAGCGCCGAGACCCTGCGCTCGCTTCGCATCGACCGCGCGTACCTGCGCGGGGTGGGCGAGGTGGACGACGAGATCTTCGTCGCCATCGACCCCGACGAGATCTTCGACCCCATCCTGGCTTAGGGCGCTCCGGCGTACCCACCCCAACCCAAGCACGACAGACGGAGGCTTGATGAGTCAGACCGTGTTGATCTGCGATGACGCCATCTTCATGCGCACCATGATCGGCGACATCCTCACCCAGGCCGGCTTCCAGATCGTGGCCGAGGCCGAGACCGGGGTGCAGGCGGTGGAGAAGTACCGCCAGTTCAAGCCGGACCTGGTGACGATGGACATCGTGATGCCGGACATGGGCGGGATCGACGCCGTGCGCGAGATCATGAAGGAAGATCCCGGCGCCAAGATCCTGATGTGCAGCGCCATGGGCCAGCAGGCGCTGGTGATCGAGGCCATCCAGGCCGGCGCCCGCGACTTCGTGGTGAAGCCGTTCCAGCCCAGCCGGGTGCTGGAGGCCGTGCAGCGGGTTCTGGGGTGAACCGAAAGTGCGGAAGTGCGTGAGTGCGGAAGTGCGCTTCGACCGCGGATGCGGCCGGAGTCTTCGTCCACATCCCATGCACCGGCCGCACCGCCGCCCGGCCCGCGGCACACGGCCCGCCGCCGCTCCTGATTCAGCGCACTCCCGCACTTCCGCACTCACGCATTTTCCGTAATGGAACTCTCGCAGTACGGGGAGCTCTTCCTCTCCGAGTCGCGCGAGCACGTCTCGACGATCAACCACCTGCTGCTTTCCCTGGAGTCCGATCCGGGGTCGCGGCAGGTGGTGGAGGGGGTATTCCGCGCCGTCCACACCATCAAGGGGATGAGCGCGACGATGGGCTACCGCTCCGTCGCCGACCTCTCCCACGAGATGGAGAACCTGCTGGACCGCATCCGGCACGGGAAGGCGCAGGCCACGCCGGAGACCATCGACCTGCTCTTCGCCGCCTGCGACGCGCTGGAGCGGGCCATCGAGCTGGCGGTGGAGGAGAGCGGCGACGAGCCGCGGCTGGAGGCGCTGCTCACGCGGCTCCGCGCCGCCGCGGGCGACGACGTCTCGTTCGACATCTTCGCCCCGCAGATCGAGCTCGACGCCGCTCCGCCGCGCGAGATCGACCTCGCCGCCGAGGCGGAAGACGGGGCGCTCGCCGTCCGCGTTCAGGTCGCGAAGGAGGCTCTCCTTCCCGGCGTGCGCGCCTTCATGGCGCTGAAGCGCGCGCGCGAGCTGGGCGAGGTGAGCGGGGTGGAGCCGGGCGAGGCGGCGCTGAACGAGCCGGAGTTCACCGGCGCGCTGCGCTTCGTCCTGCGCACCGCCGCGCCCGCGGACGAGGTGCGGCGCGCCCTCCTCTCCGTCGGCGAGATCGGCTCGGTCGACGTGGGCGAGCGGCGCGTGGAAGCTGCGGCCGAGATCGCGTCGCCCGACGCGGGGGCGGAGGAGGGGCGCGCGGCGGCCGGGGCGGCGGGGCGGGCGCGGCACATCCGCGTGGACCTGCGCCGGCTGGACGCGCTGATGAACCAGGTGGGCGAGCTGGTCATCGCCCGCGACCGGCTGCGCAGGCTGGTGGGCCCCGACGTTCCCGAGCTGGCCGAGACGGTGGACCAGGCCAGCCGGCTGATCGGCGAGCTGCAGGACGAGGTGATGCGGGCGCGCCTCGCCCCCGTGTCGCAGGTTTTCGACCGCTTCCCCCGCCTGGTGCGCGACGCCGCGCGGACGCTGGGGAAGAAGGTCGACTTCGTGATGGAGGGGAAAGAGATCGAGCTGGACCGCTCGATGCTCGACGAGATCGGCGACCCGCTCGTCCACCTCCTGCGCAACTCGCTGGACCACGGCATCGAGGCGCCGGCCGAGCGCCGCGCGCACGGCAAGCCCGAGACGGGCACGCTCCGCCTGTCCGCCAGCCGCGAGCGCAGCCGCATCATCATCCGCGTGGAGGACGACGGGCGCGGGATCCAGCGCGAGCGCGTCCTCGCCAAGGCCGTGCAGAACGGGCTGGTGACGCGCGAGGAAGCCGCCGCGCTCCCCGACGAGGAAGTCCACCGCCTGCTGACGCGCCCCGGCTTCTCCACCGCCGAGACGGTGACGGACGTCAGCGGGCGCGGCGTGGGGCTGGACGTGGTGGCCACGCGCGTGCGGGCGCTGGGGGGGATGCTGGAGATCTTCAGCGAGCCCGGCCGCGGCACCTCGATGACGCTGCAGCTGCCGCAGACGCTGGCCATCGTTCGCGCGCTGCTGGTGCGGCAGAGCGGCGAGACCTACGCGCTGCCGCTCACCCACGTCGGCGAGACCGTCCATCTCCTGGCCGACGAGGTGGGGACGGTGAAGGGGCGCAACGTGGCCTTCCTGCGCGACGAGGTGATCCCGCTCCTGGGGTTGCGCCAGATCCTGCGCACCAACGGCACGCGCCCCGACGGCGAGAAGCGCCACGCGGTGATCCTGGAAGTGGGCGAGCAGCGCATCGGCCTGGAGGTCGATGCTCTGATGGGGCAGCAGGAGATCGTGGTGAAGCAGTTCGACACCACCGCCGACACGCTGCGCCTGTTCTCCGGCGCCACGATCCTCTCCGACGGGCGCCCGGCGCTGATCCTGGACGCCGGGAGTGTGCTGGCGGCGGCGAACGCGGCGTAGGGGACAGGGATAGGGGAGAGGGACAGGGCGAGCGGGACGATGCGAGTGTGCGTCCGCCGCATCGCGCCCTCTCCGGCCGGCTCAGGCCCTCCACCTCTCCCGTACCGGGAGAGGTAGCTTGGCCGGCATTGCTGCGGATGGACGCGCCTTCGTCGCGGAGGGGGCGCTCTGCGGGGGAGATGGAAACTCCGACGTTGCAGTTCGAGGCGTAAGAAGTTAGCTGTTCCTGATGGCGATGCGGACAGATCCGGCAGGACCACGACCCGAAGTTGATGCAGGTCCGACACACGCACACGAGGCGACCGCGAGTATGACGCTCGACCTGCGGGACCTGGGGGCCATTCAGATCGACGCCCTCCGCGAAGTCAGCAACATGGGGGCGGGGCACGCCGCCACGGCGCTGTCGCAGATGACCAACACGCGGATCATGATCAACGTTCCGCGCCTGCAGGTCACCGCGCTGGAGGACGTGCCCGACATCATGGGCCACCCCGAAGAGGTTGTGGCCGCCGTGCTGATGCACATGCTGGGCGACCTGACCGGGCGCACGCTGCTCATCTTTCCGCGCAACAGCGCCATGCGCCTGGCCGAGATCCTCCTGCACCGGCAGCCGGGCTCCAGCCACGTGTTCGGCGAGCTGGAGCAGAGCGCCATCAAGGAGGCGGGGAACATCCTCTCGGCCGCCTACATGAACGCGCTGTCGGACTTCATGGGGCTCATGCTCCTCCCGTCCGTCCCGTCGCTGGTGATCGACCTGTGCGGCGCGGTGCTGACCACGGCGTACACCAACTTCGGGCACGAGCGCGACTTCGTGTTCTGCATCCAGACCGAGTTCGTGATGGACGGCGACGAGACGGTGCAGGGCCAGTTCCTGCTCCTTCCCGACGTGGAGTCGCTCGAGATCATCCTCCAGGCGATCCGCCTTGCCTGAGCTGCAGGACCTTTCCCCCGCCGCCCACGAGCCGCGCCCGCCCCACTCGGAGCGCGACCTGCGCATCCTGCGCGGATTCGCCCAGCGGATCGACGCCGCCGACGCGGGCGCGCACAACAACCTGGGCGTCCTCTACTTCAACAAGGCGCTGTACGAGGAGGCGATCCAGCAGTTCCAGCGCGCGCTGGCCATCGACGCCAAGATGGTGGTGGCGCAGCGGAACTTGGAGATCGCCTACTTCGCCACCGGCTACTACGACCGGATGATCTCGGAGCTGCGCGAGCGGCTGCGCGAGGACCCGGCCGACGCCGAGGCGCGCACCCGGCTCGCGACCGCGTACCTCAACACCGGCGACCACGCCGGCGCGGTGGCCGAGCTGAAGCGCGTCCTGGCCCAGGACCCGGACGACCTGGGCGTCCTCATCCAGCTGGGGCAGGCGGAGAAGGCGGGGGGGAACTTCGAGACGGCGATGACGTGGTTCCTGCGCGCGCTGGAGCACGATCCCGACAGCGCCGTGCTCCACTTCTACGTGGGCGAGCTCTACTACAACCGCGGGCTGAACGACGAGGCGCTGCGCGAGCTGACGCGGGCGGTGGAGCTGAACCCGGAGCTCCCGGACGCGCACTACGTGCTGGCCTTCGTCTACGGCGACATGCAGGACATGGAGCGCGCCAGCCAGGAGTCGCGCCGGGCGATGCAGCTGAACCCCCACTTCGCCAAGGCGCAGGCCAACCTTTCGCTGGACCGCTACAGCACCGCGCGCTACCAGGAGCTGGTCGGCGGGCGCGTGCGCCGCCCCGAGGTGGCGCAGGGCGAGAAGCTGGCGCACTACAACCTGGGGATCGCCTTCCGCCAGAAGGCGCTGTACGACGAGGCGCTGCGCGAGTTCGGGCGCGCGCTGGAGCAGGCCGAAGAGCCGGCGCTGGTGCGCCAGGCCATGGCCGAGGTCTACCTCCTCCAGGGAAAGGCGTCGCAGGCGCTCGATCTCTACGACCGGCTGCTGGCCGAAGACGAGAAGAGCCCCAAGCTCTGGAACGAGCGCGGCGTCTGCCAGCACCAGACGGGGGATGTCGACGCAGCCGAGGGGAGCTACCGCCGCGCGCTGGACAGCGACGCCGGCTACGCGCTGGCGTGGAACAACCTGGGCGTGGTCCGCCTGCACCGCGGCGACGATGCGGGCGCCGAGGAGGCGTTCGCGCAGGCCGTGGGCCTCCGCGCCGAGTTCGTGGACGCGTGGTGCAACCGCGGGCTGATGTACCTGCGCCGCGGCCGCCACGGCGCCGCGCTGGACGCCTACCGCGCCGCGCTGCGCGCCAGCCCCGACGCGGCGGCCGCGTGGAACGGCATCGGCGCGGTGCTGATGGAGACCCGCCGGTACGAGGAGGCGAGGAACGCCTTCGTCCGCTCGGTGGAGGCCGACCCCGACTACGCCGAGGCGCGCTACAACCTTTCCTTCGTCCTCAGCAACCTGGGCGACTTCGAGGGGGCGCTGCGGGAGACCAAGCGCGCGCTGGAGCTGAACCCGTACTACACCACGCCGCGCTACAAGCTGTCGATCGACGTGCAGTTCGAGTACGCCGAGGTGCTGGCGCCCGAGCTGGACGCGGCCGAGCGCATCAGCGGCGACGCGGGGGTGGAGAGCTTCACCTTCGACGACCAGGCGCTGGACCAGATCTTCAGCGAGCTGGCCCCGCAGCCCGCCGCCGCGCCGGCGACGGCTCCCGTCGCCGCGGCGGACGCCTTCGCGCTGGCCGAGGACTATCTCTCCAAGGGGCTGCTGGACCGCGCGCTGGGCGAGGTGCGGCGCGTGGCCGTCGCCGGGGCCGACCCGGTGCAGGCGGCGCTGCTGACCGCGCAGATCTTCCTGCGGCAGGGGCTGGAGGGCGAGGCGCTGGAGCGCTTCGACAGCGCGATCGCGCGGCTGGAGGCGCAGCCGTGGGGGCCGGATCACGCGCGCGCCTGGGCCGGCCGCGCCCGCGCGCTCCTGCGCCTGGGCCGCCCGGCGGACGCGCGCGAGGCCGCCGAGATGGTGCGCGAGCACGACCCCGACCGCGTGGACAACCTGCAGGTGCTGGGCGAGGCGCTGCTGGGCGAGGGCGAGGCGACGGAGGCGGTGCGCGTCTTCTCGCGCGCGGTGGAGCTGGCGCCGAAGGATGCCGGGCTGCTGCGCAACCTGGGCCGCGCCGCGGTCGCCGCGGGAAAGCCGGACGACGCCGAGCGCGCGCTGAAGCTGGCCATCCGGCTCGATCCGGACTTCGTCGCGGCGCGGCTGGAGCTGGGGCGGCTCTACCTGGACCGCGGGCGGACGGAGGACGCGATCGCCGAGGCGCGGGCGGCGCTGGACGTGCTCCCCACGTACTTCGAGGGCGCGCTCCTCCTCGCCTCGGCCTACCGCGCGGCCGGGCGCTTCGGCGAGGCGGTGCACGGGCTGGTCGATCTCCTCGCGGGCGACCCGTACCACTTCGACGCGCTCCTCCTCCTGGGGCAGGTGCTGCTGGACGACGGGCGGCGGGCCGACGCGCGGACGGCCTTCGCGCGCATCCTGCGCTTCGATCCCCATCGCCCCGACGCGCTGTTCCACCTGGGGATGGTGGCCGCGGCGGAGCGGCGCTTCCGCGAGGCCATCGAGCACTGGCGCCGGGCGGTGGAGGCGGACCCCGAGGGGCCGTGGGCCGCGCCCGCGCGCGAGAACATCGACACGGCGCTGGACTTCGCGAGCGTGTTCCGCACCGCGGCGGCGCCCGCCGGCGCGGGCTGACGGGGGGCGGGGATGGCGATCGAGGGACCGCTTCGCGAGCTCGCGCTGAGCGACGTGTTCCAGCTCCTGGACCTGTCGCGCAAGACCGGCGTGCTCACCATTACCGCCGAGGGGCGCCGCCGCCCGGCCATCGTCCGCTTCGACCGCGGCGCCGTGACCGGCGCGGAGCTGGGCGAGGCGCACGAGCGCATCGGCCACCTGCTGCTGCGCGCGGGGAAGGTCACCGAGCGCCACATCGAGGCGGCGCGCGAGGTCCAGGCGCGCTCGCCCGGGCGGCCGCTGGGCGAGATCCTGGTGGAGATGGGCGCCGCCGGCGTGGCCGACGTCCGCCGCCAGCTGCGCTTCCAGATCGAGGAGGCGGTCTATGCGCTGATCCAGTGGAAGGACGGCTACTTCCGCTTCGAGGAGGGGCCCGCGCCGCAGGCCGGCGCCGTCCATCTCCGCGTTCCCACCGAGAGCCTGCTGATGGAGGCGGCGCGGCGGGTGGACGAGTGGAGCACGCTGGAGAGCAAGGTCCCCCACATGGGCGTCATCCCCGCCCTGGTCCCCGACACGCCCGACGGGACGATGCTCGACCTTCACCCCGCCGAGTGGGAGGTGCTGGCCGAGATCGACGGCGGGCGCACGCTGAAGGAGATCGCGGGGGCCATCGGGCGCGGCGAGTTCGAGGTGGCCAAGATCGTGTACGGGCTGGTGACGGCGGGGATCGTGGAGATCCTGGAGGAGCGCGCCGACGAGCCCGGCGGCCCGGTGATGGAGCGCCCGCTGCGCGACGCGCTGGGCGAGGCCAAGCTGGCGATCAGCGACGGCCACGCGGACCGGGCGCGGCGCACGCTGGACGAGCTGTCGCACACGCACTCGGACCACCCCGAGGTCTGGCTCCTCCTGGCGCAGGCGCAGCGCAAGCTGGGCCGCTGGGGCGAGGTGGTGGCGTCGCTGGCGCGCGCGGCGGCGCTGGACCCGCTCTCTGCCGTCACGCACTACGAGCTGGGCTTCGCGGCCGCGCACACGGGCGACATGCACCGCGCGCGCGACGCGTGGTCGACGTATCTCCGGCTGGAGGACGGCGACCCGGTGCGCCGCGAGAAGGCCCGCTCCGCGATGGCGGCGGCCGACGCGCTGCTGGCCACCATGGGCGAGGAGGCCGGATGAGCGCCACCCCGCAGCAGGTCCGCCAGTGGAGCGACGAGGTGGCGGCCGACGCCGGCAGCCCCGCCTTTCTCCCCCTCGCCGAGCACTACCGCGCGCTGGGGAAGGGCGATGCGGCGCTCCGGCTGGTGATCCGCGGGCTGGAGCGGCATCCTAACGACGTCGAGGCGCACTATCTTCTCGGCTGCCTGTACCGCGACGCGGGCGAGCAGGTGAAGGCGTTCGACGAGTGGGACATCGCCCTGGCGCTGGCCCCCGAGCACCACGGCGCGCGCCGGCAGATCGGCTTCCTCTGCCTGGAGCGCGGGGAGCTGGAAGACGCCGAGCGCCACCTGGAGCGCGCGCTGGAAAGCCAGTTCGACGATGCCGAGGTGCGCGACGCGCTGGAGCGGATCCTGGCGGAGCGGCGCGCGGCCCGCGGCCGCGGGAGGGGACAGGGGACGGGGGACAGGGGACAGGGAACGGCGGGGGCGACGGAGGCTCCGGCTCGTCCCGCGGTCGCCGCGACGACGTCACCGCCTGCCACGTCACCGATGACAGCCCCGGCTCCGTCCGCCGATACGCCGATCGCGAGCGCGGGGGAAGGGCACGTGTTCGACGTGCTGCTGCGCGACCTGGCGGCGCTGAGCGCGGAGCGGGGGATCGTGGGCGCGGTGATGCTGGACGCGCAGGGGTTCGTGGTCGCCGGCGAGATGCACGTGGGCGGGCGCGACCGCGGCCCCGAGATCGCCGCCGTCCTTTCCCCCGCATCCGACGAGGCGCAGCGCGCGGTGCGGCACCTGAAGCTGGGCGCGTGGAAGGGGATCATGGTGGAGACGCCCGACGCGGTCATCCGCCTCTCTCCCACGCCCGACGGGGGGATGGTGGCCGTGGCCGGGCGCCGCGACGTGCCGATGGGATGGGTGCTGCGGGTGGCCGCGCGGGCGCGCGACGCCGCGGTGCGCTTCCTGGGCGGAGGCGCCCCGTGAGCGCCTACGGCGAGCTGCTGGACCGGGTGAACCGCGTTCCCGGCGTGCGCGGCAGCATGGTCGTGGCCCTCGAGGACGGGCTGATCGTGGAGGAGGACCTGATGGTGGGCGTGCCCGGCGGCGCCGTGGCCGCGCTGGTGGCCTCCATCTTCCGCCGCGCCCGCCGCTCCGTGCAGTCGGCCGAGTTCGGGTCCGCCCAGTTCGTGCAGGTGGAGGCCGACGACGGCCTGCTCTTCGCCGCCGCGCCGCCGCAGCTGGGCGACCTGCTGCTGGTGGTGATCGCGGAAGGTTGGGTGAACGTCGGGCTGGTGCGGCTCGAAGCGGCGAAGGTCGTAGAGGCGCTGGGATGAGGCGCGCGGACCTCGCGCAGTTCGTGGGCGCGCTGGCGCCGCCGGTGGAGCGCTTCGCCCGCGAGGGCGGGCTGCGCCTGGTGCTGCTGATCAACGAGAGCGGGCAGGTGCTGGCTCAGCGGGGGTTCGCGCGGGCGCTGGACGTGATGGGGGTGGCCGCGCTGGGCGCCGGCATCCACGCCTCGTCGCACGCGCTGGCGGTGATGCTGGGCGAGGGCGGCTTCCGCCACCTGCACCAGGGCGGCGCGGTGAGCCAGGTGTTCATCGGCCCCTTCCGCACGCCGGCCGAGGACCTGATCGCCATCGCCGTGTTCGGCGAGGACTCGTCCATCGGGCTGGTGCAGGTGTTCTTCGACGAGTTCGTGCGCGAGGTTGCGGCGCTCCCCGGGTGGAGCGAGACGCGGCCCACGGCCGACGCGGCGTCGTTCGAGCGGGACCTTACGGCGGGGCTGGAAACCATCTTCGGCGGGCAGGACGGCGCCGCCGCGGGACCGGGTGCGTAGATTTCGCCATCGACGGCGAAGCGATGCACGGCAGAGAGATTGGAAGGAAGCGGAACGGCGAATGTCCCTGGTCAACTACTCGACCCGCGAGATCACCTCCAAGATCGTGTACTACGGTCCGGGGCGCTCGGGGAAGACCACCAACCTGCAGTACATCTACGGCCAGGTGCCGGAGGACCGGCGCGGGCGGATGGTGTCGCTCGCCACCGAGACGGACCGCACCCTCTTCTTCGACTTCCTGCCGCTGGACCTGGGCACCATCTCGGGCTTCCAGACGCGCTTCCAGCTCTACACCGTTCCCGGGCAGGTGTACTACGACGCCACGCGCAAGCTCGTGCTGCAGGGCGCCGACGGCGTGGTGTTCGTGGGCGACAGCCAGCGGGCGCAGGCCGAGGAGAACGTGGAGAGCTTCCGCAACCTGCAGGTGAACCTGCTGGAGCAGGGGGTGGACCCGCGCCAGATCCCCATCGTCCTCCAGTACAACAAGCGCGACCTGCCGGACGTGATGAGCGTGGAGGAGATGGACGACCTGCTGAACTACCGCGACCTGCCGCGCTACGAGGCCCGCGCGCTGGCCGGCGCCGGCGTGTTCGACACGCTGCGCGGCATCAGCGAGCAGGTGCTCCGCCGCCTCTCGCAGCGCTTCGGCCGCGGCGTCACCGCGGCCACCTGAGCAGCTGCCTTTCCTCCCGATTACCAGCCGCCGACGCGCATTTTTACGCCACCGTGCGTACGCGAGTACGCACGGTAGCCGTCTTCTGGCGCGGCCTTGTAGAATCTCCCGACCCGTTCATCTTTCGATGGACGGCTTCTCCTTCTGATCACGCGGGGCGGCCGGATTCCTGATCGATCGCATCCATCGAAAAGGGAGGGAGCAATGGCGAAGAAGAAGGTGCCCTGGCGCACGGTCATTCGTCCCGAAGGTTCGGGGCGGTTCACGGAGGAGCAGATCAGGGACGCCGTTCGCGCAGTGAAGGAGCGCAACGAGAAGCGTGCCGCCCAGGCGCGGAAGCGAGCCTCCGAGTCCGGCCGGGAGGCTGGCGATCCTCGGAACCGCTGATGGAGGATGGATACGAAAGGAACGTATTCATCAACTGTCCATTCGACTCGCGCTACCGCCCCATCTTTCACGCGCTTGTGTTCGCGGTCTACGACTGCGGGTTCATCGCGCGTTCCGCTCTGGAGGTCGAGGATGGGGGTGAGGTGCGGATCGTCAAGATCAAGCGGATCATCCGCGAGTGCCGGTACGGCATCCACGACATTTCACGCGTGACGCTGGATTCGAGCACGCGGCTCCCGCGCTTCAACATGCCGTTCGAGTTTGGCCTGTTCATGGGCGCGCAGGAGTACGGCGACCGGCGGCAGAGAACGAAGCGCTCGCTCGTGCTGGACCGGGACCGCTACCGGTACCAGAAGTTCTGCTCGGACATCGCGGGGCAGGATATCCGTGCCCACGACAACAGCCCCGCGCAGGCCATCGCGGCGGTGCGTGCGATGCTGGCGACGGCACTCGGCGGAACGGCCCGGATTCCCGGGCCGTCGGAGATCTGCAGGCGAGACGCGCAGTTCCGGTCCCCTTCCGTCGCTCTGTCGCCCCCTGCATGTGAAGCCCGCCGAGTTGCAGTTCGCCGAGTTGCGCTCCCTCATCTTCGAGTGGATGGCGGAGTACCCGGTCGGCACCTGAGCCGGGTTCCGGTGCCGGGCACCTAGCTTCAAGGCGCGTCGGGAGATAGCTTTCCCTCATCACCCTGACAATCGCCGCCGCCCGAATTCCGACGCCGCCAGCGACCCGATGAGGTTCCAGCCGGACCCCCGCTTCACCTTCGACACCTTCGTGGCAGGCCCCGGCAACCAGATGGCCGCGGCCGCCGCGCGCCGTGCCGCCGAGGCCCCGGGGACCAGCTACAACCCGCTGTTCGTATACGGCGCCGCCGGCGTGGGCAAGTCGCACCTGCTGCACGCGGTGGGCGCGCTGTCGCTGACCGTGCGCCCCGACCTGCACGTCACCTACCGCACCGCGCAGGAGCTGGTCGACGACATCTCCTCGGCCGTATCCGCCGGGACGCTGGAGGCGTTCGCCGACGAGCTGCTGGAGAGCGACGTCATCCTCATCGACGACGCGCATCTCCTGGCCGGGAAGAGCCGCACGCAGGCCGAGCTGCTGCGCGTGTGGGACGAGATCGTGTGGACGGGTACGCAGATCGTCCTGGCGGCGGAAGCGGCCCCGGCCGATCTCGAGGGCGTCACCGAGGAGTTCCGCGGGAAGCTTGCCGGCGGCCTCGTCGTCGACATGACGCCGGCCGAGCCCGAGACGCGGGTGGAGATCGTCCGCCGGGCGGCGGCGCGGCGCGGGGTGGAGCTGGGCGGCGGCGTGGGCGAGGCGCTGGCCGGCCTGCCGCTGGACGGCGCGCGCGAGCTGCACGCCGGGGTGGACCGCATCGGGCAGGTGCAGGAGGAGGAGCGGCGGCAGGTGCGCGTCTCCGAGCTTTCCTCGCTGGTCGGCCTCCCGCGCGCGGAGCACGCCGACGAGTTCAGCGCCTTCCTCTTCGACATCACCTCCACGGTCGAGCAGATCGTGGAGACCGACCCGTGGCGGAAGAAGCTGGCCGAGGCCATCCTGCGCTGGGAGGGCGAGGGCTTCCGTACGCGCCGCCTGGAGCACTCGCTGGACACCGACTCGGCGTTCGACGTGGACGCGCTGCTGGCCGGGTATGCGGCCGACGTGGAGAAGCTGCGCACCATCGCCGCCGCGCTGGCGGAGCTGGACTCCGAGGCGGCCGGCTCCGCCGTGCTGAAGGACCCCGACCGGGTGGCCGAGGCCGAGGCGCTGCTCCTGTCCGCGCGCGCCGCGGCCGAGCGGTCGCGCCCGGCGCCGCCGCCGGTGGACCGCTGGTACCTGAACAACCCCGAGAAGGTGGCGTGGGACTGGCTGGCGCTGGACGACCGCCTGATCGAGGAGCTGGCCTGAGATGGCGATCAAGGGCAACCTGCGCGAGGCCGGCCTTCCCGACGTGCTCCAGCTGCTGGCGATGGGGCAGAAGACGGGGTGCCTGTCGCTGACCGACCGCAGCAACTTCGGCTACATCTACTTCGACCGCGGGCGCATCACCTACGCCAGCATCGTGAACCGGCGCGACCGGCTGGGCGACCTGCTGGTGAAGAACGGCCTGCTGCGCGCGGAAGACCTGTTCGCCGCGATCGACGAGCAGGCGAAGACGCCGGGCGACAGGCTCGGAGAAATCCTCGTCCGCCGTGGCAACATCAGCCGCGAGCAGCTGCAGCACTACATCCGCATCCAGATCGAGGAGGCCGTCTACTTCCTCTTCACCTGGAACCAGGGGACCTTCCAGTTCGAGCCGGACCAGCGCCCCGAGGAGGGGGCGATGCTCGTCTCCATCAACCCCGAGAACCTTCTGCTTGAAGGCGCGCGGCGGATCGACGAGTGGAGCCTGATCGAGAAGAAGATCCCCTCGCTGGAGCTGGTGTTCGACATGGACCGCTCGAAGCCGATCGAGGGCTTCGAGCTGTCCGACGAGCAGCGCAAGATCCTGCCGCTGATCGACGGCAAGCGCAGCGTGCAGGACATCATCGACGACAGCGGGATGGTGGAGTTCGACGTGGGGAAGGCGCTGTACGGCCTGATCCAGGCCGGCTTCGCCCACCCGGTGGGCCGCCGCGCGCCCGAGGTGCAGCAGGTGCCCCGCGCGCGCATCGACGAGCACCGCAACCTGGGCATCGCCTTCTACAAGACGGGGATGTACGAGGAGAGCACGCGGGAATTCCGCCGTGTCGCCGAGCTGCAGCCGACCAATCCCGACTCGCGCTTCCATCTCGGCCTGATCGGGCTCAGGAAGGGCGACGACCGGTTCGCGCTGCGCTACTTCAAGGAGGTGGTGGAGATCGGCGGCGTGCGCGCCTCGGCGCTGCACAACATGGCGCTGGCGCTGGAGCGGATCGGCCGGCTGCAGGACGCGCGCTTCGCGGTGGACGAGGCGGCGCGGATGGCGCCGAAGCGGCCGCAGGTGCTGCTCTCCCGGGCGATCCTCACGCTGAAGCAGGGCGATCCGCACGCCGCGGCCGAGGCGTTCGAGAAGTATCGCGAGGTGCTGGGCGCGGGGAAGCCGCCCGCGGCCTACTTCGCCTACGGACTCATGGCCCTGGCGGCGGCGGGGAAGGCCGACGAGGCGGTGAAGCTGGGCGAGGAGGGGATCGCCGCGCACCCGCACAGCGCGCCGGTGCACCTGCACTACGGCGCCGTCCGCGAGCGCCGCGGCGAGTGGGACCAGGCCGAGGTGCTGTACCGCCGCGCCAGCGAGGAAGACGGCGAGCTGCCGCAGACGCACAAGGCGCTGGGCGACGCGCTGTACCGTCGCGGCGCCTACGACGAGGCGGCCGACGCCTACCGCCGCGCGCTGGAGCTGAGCCCGGAGCTGGGCGACGACGTGTATTTCCGCCTGGGCAACATCCACTACAAGCGGATGGAGCGGCCGGAAGCCGTGCGGCTCTGGCGGCGCGCGCTGGAGATCAATCCCCAGAACGGCGTGGTGCGGACGAACCTGGAGCTGGTGGAGAACGTGCTGCGATGAATTTGCCGCCGCCGTACCTCCCCTTCACCCTGCCGCTGGAGGGCGACGAGGAGGAGCTGGAGCGCCTGAAGCTGAAGATCGAGCGCGACCGGGGCTTCAACTGCTCGTTCTACAAGGACAAGTGCCTGCGCCGCCGCATCGCCGTGCGGATGCGCGCGCGGGGGCAGCGCTCGTTCGCCGACTACGCCTCGCTGCTGGACCGCGAGCCGGCCGAGTACGACCACCTGCTCGACACGCTGACCATCAACGTCACCAAGTTCTTCCGCAACATCGAGACGTGGCACGCCGTGGAGCAGCAGGTGCTGCCACCGCTCTTCGCCACGCCGGGGCCGCTGAAGGTGTGGAGCGCGGGAAGCGCCAGCGGCGAGGAGGCGTACACGGTGTCCATCCTGATGCGCGAGTGGGCCGAGAAGCACCACCGCCGCGGCGACGCGGACCGGGTGCGCGTGGTGGGCACCGACATCGACCGCAAGAGCCTGGAGAACGCGGCCAGGGGGAGCTACCCCGACCTGTCGCTGACCGAGACGCCGCCGCACATCCGGCAGCGCTGGTTCTCGCCCGGGCCGCCGTACTGCATCCGCCCCGAGGCGCAGAAGAACGTGAGCTTCGTGCGCCGCGACCTGATCTCCGAGCGCGCGGAGGGCGGGCAGAACCTCATCTTCTGCCGGAACGTGGTGATCTACTTCGACCGCGAGATCCAGGAGCGGCTGTTCAAGGACTTCTACGACGCGCTGGTGCCGGGCGGGTTCCTGGTGATGGGAAAGGTGGAGACGCTGGTGGGGGTGGCGCGCACCCTTTTCCGCTCCGTGAACAACCGCGAACGGATCTTCCAGAAGCCCGCATGAAGCCCCGGCAGATCTTCGTGAAGGTGGCCCACCACGCCACCGGCGCCCCCGGCGACGTGCTGATCACGCTGGGGCTGGGGAGCTGCGTGGCCATCCTCCTGCACGACCGGCAGGCGAAGGTGGGCGGGCTGGCGCACGTCCTCCTTCCCGAGCCGGCGCTGGCGCGCGACCGCGACAACTTCGCCAAGTTCGCCACCACCGCGGTGCCGATGATGGTGCGCGAGCTGGCGGCGATGGGCGCGCGCGAGGGGCGGCTGGAGGCGCGCATCGTGGGCGGCGCGTCGATGTTCACCTCGCTGATGGTGCCCGGCTCGCTGAACATGGGCGAGCGCAACATCCGCGCGACGCGCGAGGCGCTGCGGCAGGCGGGGATCCCGCTGCTGGGCGAGGCCGTGGGCGGCGACTACGGCCGCTCGGTGCGCTTCGACGTGGCCGCCGGACGCACGGTGGTCTCGTCGGTGGGGAAGCCGGATGTCGTCCTCTAGGCCGCCGTCGCCGCCGCCGCGCCCGCGCGGAAAGCGCCGCGGGCCGCACACCGTGCTGGTGGTGGACGACAGCGCCTTCATGCGCCGCGTGATCTCCGACATCCTTTCGCAGACCGACGAGTTCCGGGTGATCGGCACCGCGCGCGACGGCAACGACGCGCTGCGCAAGGTGCACCAGCTGGAGCCCGACCTGGTGACGATGGACGTGGAGATGCCGGGGCTCGACGGGCTGACGGCGCTGGGCTACATCATGAGCGAGACGCCTCGCCCCGTGGTGATGCTGAGCGCGTACACCACCGAGGGCGGCGAAGCCACCATGCGCGCGCTGGACTACGGCGCGGTGGACTTCGTCAGCAAGCCCAGCGGCACCATCTCGCTGAACCTGGAGACGGTGGCCGACCGGCTGCTGCAGGCGCTGCGCGCGGCGGCGTCGGCCAACCTGGAGATGATTCCCGTGCGCGTGGCCGGGCGCCCCGCGCCACGCGAACGCTCGGTGCTGGAGGCCGCGCCCGCCGCCGGGCCGAAGCCGCTCCGGCGCAGGCGGCGGCGCACGGTGGCGGCCGACGCGCCCGCGTCGGGAATGGCGGTGTGCATCGCGGCGTCCACCGGGGGGCCCCGCGCGCTGGCGGAGCTGCTGCCGCGGCTGCGCAACCCGCTGGGCGCGGCGGTGCTCATCGTCCAGCACATGCCCGCGCACTTCACCCGCACCTTCGCGGAGCGGCTGGACGCGCTGGACGGGCTTCCCGTGACCGAGGCGGCGGATGGCGAGCCGGTGCGGATGAACCACGTGTACATGGCGCCGGGCGACTTCCACATGCGCATCGTGCGCGACGAGGCGGGAACGCCGTGCGTGGCGCTGGACCAGGGGCCGTCGCTCTGGGGCGTGCGCCCCGCCGCGGACCCCCTCTTCCGCTCCGCCGCCGAGGTCTACGGCGCGCGCTCGGTCGGCGTGGTGCTCACGGGGATGGGGCGCGACGGCGCCGAGGGGCTGCGCGAGATCGTGGCCGCCGGCGGCGCGGGGATCGCGCAGGACAGGCGGACCAGCGTGATCTACGGGATGCCGCAGGCCGCCGCCGAGCACGCCACCACCATCCTGCCGCTGGAGCAGATCCACGCGGCCATCGAGGGCGCGGTGAACGCCCGCGCGGCGCTCGTCCCGGCACCCGCGGAGACGCCCACGGAGACGCCCGCGCTGGAGGAGGCGCCGTGAGCGGCGACGCGTTCCGCCCCTTCCGCGAGCGCGTGGCGGAGGACGAGGCGCAGGTGATCGCCTTCCGGCTGGGCGGCGAGCTGCACGCCTGCGACATCCAGCTGGTGGAGGAGGTGGTGACGAAGCGCCGCGTCCACCGTCTCCCCGACATGCCGCCGCGATTGATGGGGATGCTGCGCCTGCGCGGCGAGCTGGTGCCGGTGCTGGACGTGGCACCGCTGCTCGATCTCGCGCTGCAGGCCGAGCAGCCGGCGATCCTGGTCGTGGGGATGGGTGAGGCGCGCCTGGGCGTCGCCGTGGACGCGGCGCAGGACGTGGTGGCGCTCACCCCCGCCGACTACCGCCCCGCGCCCCTCACCGGCGGCGACCGCGACCAGTTCGTCGTCGGCGTGGCGCGGCTGGATGGAACGCTGGTGAGCCTGATCGACCTGGCGGAGATGCTGCGCGAGGCGGCGACCGCGGCGTAACGGGTTCGGCGCGCGCGACCGGCATCGCGCCCCCCTCCGGCTCGCCTGGGCTCGCCACCTCTCCCGTACCGGGAGAGGTAGCCGGATGGCAACGGTGCGGGATGGGATGCATCCTGCCCGCCCGGCTGGCCCTCTCCGCCCGTTCCGCGAGGGTTTCGTGCGGCGCGGGGATGGCGAGGTGGCAGTCCGCGAAGGCGGACTTCGGGCCGTTGTTGCCGCGAATTCATTCGCCCGGCCACGGCCGCGGGGATGCCTGCAAGCCGCCCCCGGCGCGGAACACGCCCACGCACAGCCGTTGAAGCTGCTTTTCACGATTTACTTTCCACGAACGGTCCCATGAGAAACGTTCGCGCGGCGGCGGTGCCGCAGGTGCAGCTCGTGACCTTCCGCATCGGCGGCGAGGAGTTCGGGCTCGACGTGTTCCAGGTGCACGAGATCCTGCGCTACGAGCCGCCCACCGCCATGCCCAAGGCGCCCGCCTTCGTGGAGGGCGTGCTGGACGTGCGCGGCGCCCTGGTGCCCGTGATCGACCTGCGCAAGCGGTTCGAGGTGCACGACCTGCGCTACGACGACGACACGCGCATCATGCTGGCCGATTTCCAGGGCGAGCGCCTGGGGCTGATCGTGGACGAGGTGACCGAGGTGCTGCGCGTGCCGGAAACCGCCGTGAACCCGCCGCCCGGCTACGTGAAGGGGCTGGCCGCCGAGTTCATCCGCGGGATCGTGCGGCTGGAGGGGCGCCTGGTGGTGCTGCTGGACCTGGAGCGCATCCTGAGCAGCCAGGAGCGGATGCAGCTCCTCTTCTCCGGCTTCGGCGCGGAGGACGAGGATGCGGGAACCCCGGCGGCGAAGGGCGCGAAGGGATGAACGCGGAGGATCTGCTGGCCGCGTACGAGGAGCGCCGCGCCGCCATCGTTGCCCGGCTGGACGCGGGCGACGCCGCCGATGCGGTCAAGAACGACATCGTGGGATTGTTCAAGGAGACCGAGGCGGCCATCGAGCGGCTGACGGCCTTCAAGGAGACCATCCGCGAGCTGGTGCAGCGCTACAAGTCGCTGGCCGGCGAGAAGCCCGCGCCCGCCCCGGCGCCGCGCGGGCGCACGGTGGTGTCCGACCTGATTGGCAGCACCACGTACATCGAGCGCGGGTGGAGCGCCATCGCCGGCGGCGACGCGAAGCGCGCGGTGAAGGAGCTGGAGCGCGCGCTGGAGCTGGCGCCCAACGACCCGCAGGCCGAGACGCTGCTGGGGTGGGCGCAGATGCTGCGCGGCCACTACGACGACGCGCTGTTCACCTACTACAAGGTGCTGGCGAAGACGCCCGACAACCCGCTGGCGCGCGTCAATCTCGGCTACATCTGCCTGAAGAAGGGGATCTTCGGCGAGGCCATCGAGCACCTGTCCAAGGCCATCCGCCAGGAGCAGGACCGCAAGGCATCGCTCTACGCCCACTTCTACATGGGGCTGGTGTACGCCGAGCGCGAGATGTTCGACGACGCGCGCGCCTTCTTCCGCAAGACGCTGGAGCTGGGCCCCAACATGCTCGAGGCGTGGTGGGAGATGGGGCGCGCCTTCTACCTGGAGGGCAACCACCGCGCGGCCGCCGAGGCGTGGCGGCAGGGGGTGGAGACGAACCGCTTCAGCCTGTGGGGCGAGCGCTGCGGCGTCGCGCTGAAGCAGGTGGACGCGGGCGAGCCGGTGACGTTCGCGACGCAGAACGTGGAAGCGGAGGCGGGGGAGACGGCGCAGGCGTGAGCAGGTGCGAGTCCGCAGCCGCAGCAACGGGTGGGCGCGGCGGTAGTGGCGTGATTGAAGAAGCCTCGCTGGCGAACGGCGAGGCTTCGTGCTTCCGGCGGCCTGGGATCGCGTCCGCCATGCAGCATCGTTTCCGATCCCTTCCTTCGGCATCGGAGAGAAGATCTGTATCGGTCAGGGATCGCGCTCGCAGTAGCAGCAGTGCGTCGAGAAGTTGCAGAGGGCCGGATAGCCACTGGGGAAGCCGGCGGCCTGGCACACTCCCTGGCACTGCGCCCCGGTGGAGCAGTAGCCCGACGCGAGGGGATCGGTGCAGAAGCCCCGCGCGGCAGGGGCCGCGAAGGCTTCACGCACGCCCGTACCCAACGCCACGCACACGCCGATGCCGAGGAGCAGTTTCAGGAAAAGGACGTTTCGGGTCATGCCGCCTCCGTTGCGTGGTTTTCGTCTGCTGAACCTTATGGCGCAATCTTGTCGCTCAGGGATGTGGGCTGCAAGACTTTTCTCGCTCGTCCGGTCGCCCTACGAAAGCCCGGGTTGAAGGATCGCCTTGGTCGGTGAGGCTTCACTTTTCCGGTACGCGCCGTGATCGTTCAGGGATGATGCGTCCCTTTTCCCTCCGGCGAGCGCTCCGGCTCGTCCTTGCCATCCTGTCGCTCGCCGCCGGTTCCGTCCCGATCGATTCACATCTCCATGCGCAGGCGACCGAGGCGATGTCGTCCGGCTCGGTGCGCGTGGTGTACGCGCCGCGGCAGAAGGATCTCGCGCGGCGGGTGCTTGCGGCGGCGCGTACGCCGGTGCGGTTTCCGGGGCTGGGCGCGGTCGCGGTGCCGGAGTCCACCACGATCATCCTGGCGTCCACGCCGGCGGAGTTTGCCGCGGCGACGGGGGGCGGCGTGCCGGAGTGGGCCGGCGGCGTGGCGATCCCCGAGATGCGGCGCATCGTGCTCCCCGAGTACCCCGGCGCGCGCGTCCGCGGCGAGGACGCGGCGACCATCCTGCGGCACGAGGTCGCGCATCTCGTCGTGCACGACCGGCTGGGCGACAACGTGCCGCGCTGGTTTGATGAGGGGTACGCCGAGGTGGCGAGCGGGGGATGGGACGTGGAGAGCGGATGGCAGCTGCGCGTGGCGTTCATGACCGGCTCCACGCCGCCGCTGGATTCGCTCACGCTGGACTGGCCGCGCGGCGCGGTCGAGGCGCGCTTCGCCTACCTGCTCTCCGCCACGGCGGTGGACTACCTGCGCCGGCGCGGCGGCGAGCGCGGGATGCAGCTGCTCTTCGCCAACTGGCAGCGCGAGGGAACGTTCGAGGCGGCGCTCCGCACCACGTTCGGCATCACCTTCGGCCAGCTGGAGGACGAGTGGCGCCGCGACGTGCGCTCGCGCTACGGCTGGCTGGCCATCCTCAGCAACGTCGCGCTCATCTGGCTCGTGGCGACGGTGCTGGTGCTGGCCGCCTGGATCCCGCGCCGCCGCCGCAACCGCCGCAAGCTCGCGCAGATGGATGCCGAGGAGCGCATGCTTCCGCCCATCCGCCCGGAGATGGCGGGTGTCGACTACCCGATCGCCGAGCCGGAGGAGGAAAGTGCCTGAGTGCGGGAGTGCGGGAGTGCGGGAGTGCGGGAGTGCGGGAGTGCGGGAGTGCGGGAGTGCGTCACCAGCGCGGGGAATCGCATCGCCAAAATCTCACCGCGGGAGGCGGAACGTGCCCCGCTTTCCGCATCTCCATGCGCCGTGCGGGGTTGACGCTTTCCGGCGCCGCAGCTAGGTTTTTCGCATGCCCAGACCGACTCCCGCGCGCACGGCGCGCAACGCTCCCGTCGCTCCCGCCCCGGGCGAATCCGCGGGCTCGCTCCGCTTCACGCCGAAGAACCTGGCGGTGCTGGGCGCGGGGCTGGCCTCCATCATCCTCGGCTACGTCTTGCTCGGCAACGCCGACAACGTGCTCGCGCCGCTGCTGCTGGTGCTGGGCTACGCCGTGCTGATCCCGCTGGGGATCATCCTGTAGCGCCATCCCGACGGGCGATTAGCTCAGCTGGTTAGAGCACCTGTCTTACACACAGGGGGTCGGGGGTTCGAATCCCTCATCGCCCACTTTTCCTTCCCGCCTCGCCGGCCGGCGCCACCGCCGCGCCGCCCTCGTCCGGACGATCTCGCAGGGTCCACCACCATGCCTTTGATCCCGTGCCCGGAGTGCCGGGGCTCGGTGAGCACCTCGGCCGCGCAGTGCCCGCACTGCGGGTTCCCGCTCGCGTCCGCGCCGTACGCGCCCCCTCCTCCGCCGCCCATGCCCGCGCAGTGGAGCGGCCCCGCCGCGCCGCCGCCCTCGGGGCGCGGCATCGGCACGGGGGTGATCGTGGCCGTGGTGGCGGGCGTGGGGCTCCTTGGCCTGCTCGCGTTCGTGGGGCTGATCGCGCTGGGCGCTTCGATGGATTCGGAGACGCGGGCGATGTCGGATTCCACGGTCGCGTTCTCCGCCACCGACACCACGTACGGCGACACGGTCGCGACGGTGCCCGGCGTGCCCGCCGGGAACTGGTCGGTCTCCGAGGACACCTCGGAGATGGACGGCACGCCCACGGTGGTGCTGACCGCGGTCGCCGACGCGGAGATCGAGGGGCGGGCGAACAGCGCGCGGCCGTCGCTGATCGTGCGCTGCCGCGAGGGAACGACCGACGTGTTCGTGGCCACGGGGCTGCAGGCGAACCCCGAGTACGGCCACTACCAGGAGGTCACCATCCGCTACAGGCTGGACGAGGCCTCGCCGCGGCGCCAGCTGTGGAGCGAGTCCACCAGCGGCGAGGCGCTCTTCGCGCCCGAGCCCGTCAGCCTCGCTCGGGCGATGACGCGCGCGAGCAGCTTCCGCTTCGAGTTCACGCCCTTCCAGTCGTCCGCGCAGACGGTCACCTTCGCCGTCGCCGGGCTGGAGGAGAAGCTCGCGCGCGTGGCCAACGCCTGCCACTGGCACATCTGATCCCGTATCTTGAGATTGCCTGTGCATTTCCGCTCATGACAGGGAGACGTCGTCCTGAGGCCGGCCACACTGCAAGCTGAATCTGCACAGGTATTTGCAGGCCGAAGGATCCATAGCCGGTGCCGCACGTCCGCTGAGGAAATGCACGGCCGATTTTCGATAGGTATGAATCTTCCCGGACCGGCGGGTTGGGAGACGACCGAAGAGGACGCGGGGGATGATGATCATCTCCCGCGTCCTTTGTGTTTGCGTTAGCTTCGGTCAACTTCAACCCCGATCGCAAGCCGCATGAAGATCACCGCCATCGAGCCGCAGAAGCTGCACCCCGAGCGCGTGAACGTGCACGTGGACGGCGCGTTCCGGCTGGCGCTCGCGGCCGAGCTGGTGGTCGCCGAGCGGGTGCGCGTGGGCGATGAGGTGGACGACGAGCGGCTCGCGGCGCTGGAGGCGAAGGACCGGGGATGGAAGGCGCGCGACGCGGCGCTCTCGCTCCTCTCCTACCGCTCGCGCTCGGCGACGGAGCTCACGCGGCGCTTGCGTCGGAAGGGGTTCGAGGACGAGCTGGCCGAGGCCACGGTGGAACGGCTGGGGGAGATGGGGATGGTGGACGACGCCGCGTTCGCCGAGAGCTTCGTGCGCGACCGCGTGCGCCTGCGCCCGCAGGGCCGCCGCCGCATCGCCAGCGAGCTGCGCGCGAAGGGGGTCGATGCGGAGACGGCGCGCGACGCCATCGCCGGCGTGATGGAGCGCGAGGGGGCCACGGAGCTGGACCTGGCCCGCGCCGCCGCCGCGCGCTGGAAGCCGCGCCCCGGCGAGGACCCCGCGCACGCCCGCCGCCGCCTGCAGGGCTTCCTCGCCCGCCGCGGCTTCGGCGGCGACGCCGTCCGCGAGGTCGTGCGCGAAAAGCTCCGCCCGGGGTGATCGCGCCGGTGGTTGGGAACATCGAACACGTCGCGATGACGTCAGCCTGAGTCGTCCTCGCTCTGCCGCGTCCTTGGAGGATGTAAGGAGATCGGTCGTGAGCGCCGATGCCTCAGAATGAGCGGATCAGCCTCGCGCAGTTTGCGAGGCTTCCCGTCGTTGTTGCTGCGACTTCAGTCGCCGGTGCGGGGCGGACGTGCGAGGATGGTATAGATCCTTCGGCCTGTAACGACTTGTGCGGACGAAGTGGATGGTGTGGCCGGCCTCAGGATGACGTCTCTGGGGAGGATGCTCGACTGATCCCACCAGATAAAGAGGGGGCGCTCCCCGGTTGGGAGCGCCCCTTCACCCTCTCAGCCCGCCGGGATCAGCGGACGCCGTCGCCGTCCAGGTCGCGGCCGCCGCTCAGCGGGTTGTCGGCGCGCATCCCGCCGCCCTCGTCCACGCGGCGCACGTCGCCGGTCTGGTGGACCTCGGCGCGCTCCTTCCGCAGGTCGGCCTCCACCGTCTGGGTGTCTTCCACCTGGTTCCGGCGGACGACGATTTCCTCGGCGCCCACCGCGCGCTTCTCGGCCACCACCTCTTCGCGCGTCAGCGGCACCGAGATGTGCTCCTCGGTGAACGCGCGGTCGGTGTTCACGGCGTCGGCGCCGGTGAGCTCGTGGCGCTCCACGGTGACCTCGTCGCGCATCACCGGAACTTCCTCGCGGACGTGGCGCGTGTCCACGTGCTTCTCCACCTCCACCTGCCCGGCCGACGTCTCGCGCTTGCCCACCGCGAGCTGCTCCTCCGACAGCGTGAGCCGCTCCTCGGCCCCGGCCGCGTCGCGGCGGGTGGTCTCGTCCAGACGGTTGTCGAGGCGGTCCAGGTTGTCGTTGTTGTCGCGCATCATCGGCTCTCCTGCGTTGAGTGAAGTGCCCTCCCGGTGCGGCACGTCCGCCAGATCGGGGGGCCAACCCCTGTGCAACGTTTGTTCCGCTCCCCGCGTCTGCAGCGTGCGGTTCACCTTGCATGGGACGAAATGGGACGGAGAGCCCAAACGGCGCTCCCGTCCCGACTTACGTTCGCGCTACCGCACGCGCACGCCCTCCGGCCCGCCGTCCTGGAGCAGCGTGTCGTCGCCCCGGTCGTCGTCGCCCCGGACGTCGCCGCGCACGTCGGCATCGCCGGTGTTGCGGACCTCGGCGCGCTCGCGGCGGAGGTCGGCTTCCACCACCTGTTCCTCCTGCACCCGGTGGCGGGTGATGACGATCTCCTCCGTGGCCACCAGCCGCTTCTGCACCACCAGCTCCTCGCGGACCAGGGGGATGTGGAGCTCGTCGCCCACCTGGTACGATTCGGTGGGCGAGTCGGGGGAGGTGACGGGGCGGCGCTCGACCGACACCTCCTCGCGCATCACCGGCACGCTCTCGCGCACGTGCTCCGTCTCCACGCGCTTCTGCACGTCCACCGCGCCGGCGGACAGCTGCTCCTTGCGCAGGGCCAGCTCCTCGCGCGCCAGCGTCATCCGCTGCTCGTCGCCGTCGCCCGGCGGGCGGCCCGCGCGCTCGTCGTACGCCGCCGCGCCCGCTGCCGCCGCGGCCGCGCCGGGGCCGCCCAGGCCCAGGTAGCCGGTTCCCGCGAAGGTCACCAGCACGCGCCGGCTGGAGGTGTCGATCTCCACCTGCTCGATCGGCACGCGCGTCGGGCCGCCGCGTCCGCCCTCGTTCCCGTCCACGTCCACCGTCACGGCGGCCACCCGCCGCGCCGCGGGATCCACCAGCAGCTCCCTCACCTCGCCGATCTTCCGCCCGTCGGGGAGAAAGGCGCCGAAGCCGCGGATGTCGGTGTAGCCCTCGGCCACCTCGAAGCCGTCCATCTGGTCCAGCGGGACCAGCCCGCGCATGTCGTCGTTCATCTGCCGATTTCCTCCTGCTCGAGGGCTGCCGGTGCCGCTCAGGGGCGCCTGGTGCTGTCGGTCTTGATCAGGGTGTCCTGCGCGTTCGCCGCCGGGGCGCCGCCCGCGGCCGGCGCGGCCGAGACAGTGGTGTCGCCCGGCGAATCCGCCCCGGGCGAGCGGGCCACGGTGGTGTCCTGCACCGCCGGCTGCACCGGCGCGGAGGCCGGCGAGCCGGCGGGCGCCGCCGCCGGGGCGACGGTCGTCGTGTCCGTGGCGGGCGCGGCGTGGTCGCCGCCGCGGCCGCGGAGGAGCAGGTATGCGAGCGCGGCGAGAAGGAGCAGGGGGATCAGCCACCACCACCTGAAGCCGCCGCCGCGGTGATCGTTGCGGTTCTCGACCTTGATCTCGGCCACCGTGCTTCTCCTTGCGGACGGGGGGGATGCGACGCGCATTCAGCCTGGGCGCGGGGCGGCGGGGGGTGGCAACTATCAAGCCATCCGGCGGGGGCGCGACCGGCCCGCGCGGAGGGGTGCGGCCGAGCTCCATCCACGCCGGACGGGGCGCGGCCGGCGGTCCGGAATCCCCATCTCCCTCCCGATCCTTGACCCCGCCTCGCCCGGACGCGCATCATTCCGCGCTCTCCGCAATCTTCCCATCCCCCGTTCCGCCCCGCCCATGCTCCGGAAGCTCGCGTACGTCCTTGCCGGGCTCGTGCTGCTGGTGGTTCTCCTGGCCGCCGGCGCGCGCTGGTACGTGGGGCGCGCCGAGGCCGACCCCGCGCGCGACGCGGTGATCCCCGGGCTGCACGGCAGCGTGGAGGTGTGGCGCGACTCGCTGGGCGTGCCGCACGTGTGGGCGAAGGACGAGGAAGACCTGGTGCGCGCGGTGGGCTACGTGCACGCGCAGGACCGGCTCTGGCAGATGGAGCTCTTCCGGCGCGTGGCCGACGGGCGGATGGCCGAGGTGCTGGGCCCGCCGCTGGTCGACACCGACCGCTTCCTGCGCACGCTGGGGATGGGCCGCTCCGCCGCCGACAACGAGCGCACGCTGGACCCGGAGAGCCGGCGCCTGCTGCAGGCGTACGCCGACGGGGTGAACGCCTGGATCGACCATCACCCCGGCCCGCTGCCGCCCGAGTTCCTGGCGCTGCGCTTCCGGCCCGAGCACTGGACCGTCCGCAACACGCTGGCGATCGGCAAGATCATGGCGTGGGACCTGGCGGACTGGAACGTGGGGCTGGACCTGCAGCGCGCGACCGAGGCCGTGGGCCCGGAGCTGGCGCGCGACCTGTATCCCTCGTATCCCCAGTGGGGGCCCACCATCCTGGGCGGCGACGCCGAGTGGGCGGGGAAGGGCGGCGCCGCTCCGTCCGGCTCCGCGCCGGGCACCCGCATCCCCCTTCCCGCGCCGGTCCCGGCCGACACCTCCGCCGCCGCGCGCCGCTCGGCCGTGCCGCTGCCGCGGGTTCCCGCGCTGGCGCTGGCATTGCTCGACGGCGTCTCCATCTCCCGCGCCTCCAACTCGTGGGTGATCGGGGGAGCGCGGACGAAGAGCGGCAAGCCGATCCTGGCCAACGACACGCACCTGGCGTTGCGCGCGCCCTCGCTCTGGTACCTGGGCGCCATCCACGGCGGCGCGATCGACGCGGCGGGGATGATGCTCCCCGGCTTCCCCATCATCGTCATCGGCCACTCGAAGCGCGTGGCCTGGGGATACACGAACGCGATGGTGGACGACGTCGACTTCTTCGTCGAGCAGGTCGATCCGTCCGACACCACGCGCTACATCACCCCCACGGGCCCGATGCCGTTCGTCGTGCGCCCGGAGACGATCCAGGTGAAGGGCGCGGCGCCGGTCGTGCAGCGCGTGCGCGTGACCCGCCACGGCCCGGTGCTGAGCGACGTGGACGAGCGGGTGAAGGGAAAGGTGCTGGCGATGCGGTGGACGGCGCAGGACCCGTCCACCGAGATGGCGGCGCTGGTGGGGATGAACCGCGCGGGGAGCGCGGCGGAGTTCGCGGCGGCGCTGCACGGGTTCAACAACCCGCACCAGAACGTGATCTTCGCGGACGTGGACGGGAACATCGGCTACTGGATGGGCGGCCGCGTTCCCGTGCGGAAGGGCGGCACCGGCCTTCTTCCCGTGCCCGGGTGGACGGGCGAGGGCGACTGGACCGGGTGGCTGGGCTTCGACCAGCATCCGCACGCGCTGAACCCGGCGGAGGGCTTCATCGTCACCGCCAACAACCGCCAGCTCCCGGCCGCTTCCGGCTATCCGTACCTCATCGCCAACGACTGGGCCGAGCCGTACCGCGCCCTGCGGATCCGGGAGATGATCCTGGCCGGGCGCGGCCTGACCGCGGCCGACGTGCAGCGCCAGGAGATGGACGTCCGCGACGAGATGGCGGTGCGCTACAAGGCGTTCGCCGTGCGCGCCGCGGAGCTGGCGGGCGATTCGGCCGCCGCGCGCGACCTCCGCGCCTGGACGGGGGACGCGTCGGTGGACTCGCACGCGGCGGCGCTCTTCTACGTCTGGCTGGAGAACCTGCGCCACGCCATCGGCGACGACGAGTACCGCGGCAAGCCCGTCTACTTCCCCCGCACCGCGCTGGAGCACGTGCTCGACCGCAATGGCGGCGCGTGGGTGGACGACGTGCGCACGCCGGCGGCGGAAACGCTCGACGGCCTCTCCGCCGCCGCGATGCGCGCCGCCATCGCGACGGTGGGCGCGCGCACCTGGGGCGACCTGCACGTCACCCAGATCGCCCACCCGCTCGGGGTGGTGGGGATGCTGAACCGTTCGCTGGGGCTCAACATCGGCCCGTTCCCCAACGGCGGCTCGGGGAACACGGTGAAGGTGGCGGGCTACGGCGGCCGCACGCCGCCGTTCGTGAACGCGTACGGCCCCAGCCAGCGCCACGTGGTGGACATGGCCGACGTGGACGGCGAGGGCGGCTTCGTGATCCCCACCGGCCAGAGCGGCGTGCCCACCAGCCGCCACTACCGCGACCAGACGCCGATGTGGCGCACCGGCCGGCTCTGGCGCATCCCGCTGGACCGCGGCAGGGCCGAGTCGCGCCGCGTCAGCCGCCTGGTCCTGAAACCGAGGTGACGCGCCGATGCCCGCGATGATCTGCCCCAAGTGCGGCAGCCCCATGACCACCGGCTTCCTGCTGGACTCGGCGCAAAGCCCGAAGCCCACCGAGTGGATCGAGGGCGCGCCGGAGAAGAGCTTCTGGACCGGCCTGAAGCTCGACCGCCGGCGCCGCTTTCCCCTGAACGCCGACCGTTGCGAGCGCTGCGGCTTCCTGGAGCTGTACGCCTAGCAAGCGGAGGACCGGTTCTGCGCGCGAAGGGCTCGGAATCCGACATTGGCTGGATCGAATGCTGGCGCGGGATTTCCAGCCGAGTTCGCGAAGTTTTCAGCGTGAACGCGGAGTATGCATCCCAGGATCGAACGGGATGGCGGAAGCGTGGCGATGCTCGCTATCTCTTCACGACGGTACTTGAAAATGCTGCGGGGCGTGGCAAGATTGGAGTCCCTTCCCGTCCCAACCCACCCGCATCCAGGAGTCTCCCATGCTCAACCTGAACCCCGAAGACCTGCAGGTCACCTCGTTCCAGACCGCCCCCGTCTCGGATTCGATCTCCACCGGCGGGCAGTCGTGGCCGGACGTGTGTACCTGCATCGGCATCTGCCAGCCGAGCGCGGACATCTACTGCAGCGGCGGGTGCCCGCCCGAGACCACCATGCCGGTGGAGCAGACCGTGGCGTACTGATCGCCAATCGGCAGCCGGGAGATGAGAGAACCCCCGCCGCGAACTGCTCGCGGCGGGGGTTCTCTTCGTCGTGTCCGATCGCATGCGGCGGATCAGGAGCCGGCCCCTTCGCGCAGCAGGATCGGCAGCGGCACGCGCGCCCAGTCGTCGCCCGGCCTTTGCGCGCCGACCACCGCGCCGGTGAGCGTGGTGACGCCGGTGAGCGGGAGGCCCAGGAGCGCGGCGCTCCCGGTGGGGCTGCTCAGCAGGCAGTCCTGGCAGGTGGCGCCGCTGGCCTTCACGATCAGCACCAGGATCCCCGTCGCGGTCGCCCCGCCCAGGAAGCCATACACGGCGCCGCGCCACGCGCCCTGCCCGGCGGTGCGCCGCCCGGTGGACAGGTCCACGTGCCGCACGTAGGCCAGCGGAATGGTCAGCCGGTCGTCGCCGCGCTGCACCACCAGGTCGGCGGTGTCGGCCTGCAGCACCAGCCCGGTAAAGGTGCGCGGGCTCAGGAAGTCCTGCGTCACGCGCACGCGGGCCAGCGAATCCACGGCCGTGGGGCCGCGCGCGGCCTGCGCGGCGGCGCGGGGGGCAAGCGCCAGCACCAGGGCCAGCGCGGCAAAAGCGGCTTTCGTCATCGTGCGGCTCCGCTCCAGGGACGGTACGCCGATGGACTGCGAAAGGATAACGATACAGCCCGCGCTATCCTGACGCACCCTTTTCCTCCGGCGGCGGCGCGACCAGCTTCATGGCCCCGCGCTCCAGCCGGTAGTGGAACGGCGCGGGGATGCGCGTGGTTTCGCCGTCGATGGCCAGGTAGGCGATGCGCCGCGGCATGGCGATGGTGCACTCGTCCACCAGGAACGCGTCCAGGTGCGGCGTGCGCGACACCACCTTCAGCCCGCGCGCCGCGGCCGCGATCCCCAGCGCGGTGAGGCGCGCCACCGCCTTGCCGTGCACGGCGATCACGTGCAGCCCCGCGCGCCCGTTCTCCACCCGCCCGCCGAAGGTGGGAAAGCGCGTCTCCCGTTCGCCCACGCCGATGAACACCAGCGCGGTGCGGTAGGAGCGCACCTTCCCCTCCACCCGCACCTGCACGTCGAAGCTGCGCAGCCGCGCCGTCATCCGCAGCCCGGAGAGGAAGCTGGCCATGCGGTACCCCATCCACCGCTCCATCCGGTCGCGCATCCGCACGAACCCCACGTAGGCGCCCACCGAGCTGGTGTTCAGGAACGGGCGGTCGTTCACGAACCCCAGGTCCACGCCGCGCGCCGTTCCCGTCGCCGCCAGCTCCAGCGCCTCGGCCAGCTCGGTGGGGATGCCGTTGTCGCGCGCGAAGTGGTTCAGCGTTCCCGCCGGGAGCACCGCCAGCTCCACCCCCGTCTCGCAGGCCGCGGCCGCCGCCGTGGCGATGGTCCCGTCGCCGCCGGCCACCAGCACGCGCCGGGTGCCGCGCTTCACCTCGTCGCGGATCGCGTCGGCCAGGCCGCTGGGCCCCGCGTCGCGCAGCTCGAAGCGCGCGTCGGCGGAGATGGCGTCGGCCGCCTCCTGGCCGCGCCCGGAGCCGGGGTTGGCGAAGGCGGGGATCGGCGGGGTGCTCGGGTCCGGAGCTGGGGGCAAGGCTGCCGCCGGGCGCGAAAGGTCGTTGGGCCGCGTGGGATTTGCGCGCGCCCCACTGCGCACGGATCGCGCCGCATGCGGAAAACCGCCGCGGCGCCTGGAAGAAAATCGGGGGATAACGAGGGAGGTAGATACGAAGAAGGCGCCGATTGCTCGGCGCCTTCCGGCGTTCAGCGCGCGGCCGGCGTGCGCCGCTTGGGCCCCGGCCGCTCGCGCCGGAGCAGGCTGCGGCTGGGCGCGGGCCCCTCCCCGGCCGCCTCGCGGGCACGGATCCGGAACTCCCAGACGATCATCGGCGGCATGATGACGGCGATCCCGATCATCACGATCGTGCCGAGGGTAAACACCCACTCCGTGTCACCCATCACAGGCCTCCTCGCCTTGAAGGTGGAAAGCAGAAGATAGCGAAAGCGCCCAGAATGGTAAAGATGATCGCAACGCGCTTCGAGAATACGAAGTACCGCTCTCGTCTGCGCTCCCACCGCGAGCACGGCGCGCCCCATTGCCGGCGGATCGTCTCGACCAGCGGATCGGCGGCGGTCACGGCCGAGGCGGTGCTCGCCGCCTCCGCAACGATCTCGCAATCGATGCCGGCTTCGCGTCCCGGGCTGCTCAGCTCGTCACCCAGGTAGGCTCCGTACGCAATCGCGGCGAGCACCACGCCCGTCCCGAGCGCCACCTGGAAGGTGTGGCGCAGCGGTGATGTTCGCCGGTGCCCGAACGAGATCTCGGCCAGCGCGCTGGAGCACGCGACCAGGACCAGGAAGATGATCTCCGGCGAGCTGCGCCAGGGGTTTCCATCTCCATCCTTGAAGTACCGCAGCGCCACGCTGGCGAAGTACGGCACGGAGCCGAACGCGACGTGGAAGATGAGCCACTTGGGAAGGCCTTCCATCCGGCACCGGCGACAGGTAAGTGGACGGAGAGATGGGAGGCGGGATGATAAACGAGATGCGAACGAAAGGCAAGGGCTAAAAAGGAGCTATGCTGGATGCTGCGCATCTCGCTCTCCGGCAACGACTTCCGCGCCGTCAAACCGGTTTCGGGGATCGATCGTGCAATCCGGCAGCGCACGTGCGACTTCGCCTATAGATCCTTCGGCCTGCAACCGCTTGTGCGGAGGCAACGACGGTGTGGCCGGCCTCAGGATGACGTCAATTCTGTGCGTCTGGTGCATAGTTGATTGCCAGATCTGGTATCACACCGCCAGCGTGAAGATCGCCAGCTCGGGGACGGAGCCGAAGCGGACGGGGAGCCCGGTTTCGCCGATGCCGCGGGAGACGTAGAGCGGCACCTGCCCGGCGTCGCGGAACCAGCCGCGCACGTAGCGCCCGCTCCCCGGCGGCAGCACCGGCGCCGCGCCGAAGAACGCCACCTGCCCGCCGTGCGTGTGCCCGGACAGCATCGCGCGGAACTCGCGCGCCTGCACGCCCGCGCCGGGGGCGATCAGCGAGCCGCCGACCATCTGCGCCGCGGCGTCGCGGTCCAGGGCGTCGCGGTACTCGGGGCAGTGCATCAGCAGCAGCCGCGCGTCGGCGGGCTCCGCACCGCGGACGGCGGCGCGCAGGTCGGGGCGGCCGGCGAGCAGGTCGTCCAGCCCCGTCAGCGCGAGGCGACGTCCGCGGTGGAGGTGCACCGCCGTCTCGTTCACCAGCAGCCGCCCGCCGAAGCGCGCGTAGAGCTCGCCCAGCGCGGACGGATCGATCCCGCTCCAGCGGTCCCAGTTCCCCAGGATCGCGTACTTGGGCGTGGCGGGGTCGAGCAGGGAGAGGAACTCGCGGAAGGCGGGGAGCGCGTCGCGCCGGTCGACGGAACCGCCGGTGAACAGGATCAGGTCCGGGCGCGCGGCGGCGACCTGCTCGGCGATGTGGTGATGGAGCCCGCCGACGCGCTTCAGGTGCAGATCGGCGATCTGCGCCAGCGTGACCGGCGCGCGGCCGGGAGGGGACGGGGATCGAGGTCGTGGCGGGTGACCTCCAGGCGGCGGGGCTCCACCAGCCCCGCGTCGGCCGCCAGCAGGGCGCCGGCGGCCCCGAGCGACGACGCGATGAACCTGCGCCGGTTCATCGCGCCGCTCGAGTCGTCAGGCCCCCGCGGGCGCGGCGGCGGGGTGCCGGACCGCGCGGCGGGTGACGGCGAAGTACCCCGCGACGCCGGCGAGCACGATCAGCACGCTGATCAGCTGGGCGACGGAGAACATCCCCAGCAGGCGGTCGTCCTTGGCGCGGAAGATCTCCACCACGAAGCGCTCCACGCCCGCCAGCGCCAGCCACACGAACCAGACGGCGCCTGGCGTGCGCAGGCGGTCGCGCAGCTTCCAGACGACGAAGAAGATGGCCAGCGACAGCGCCGTCTCGTACAGCTGCGTGGGGTGCACCGTCATCACCATCCCGTCGGGGACGTTGGCGGGGATGTTCACGCCGAACGCGCGCAGGTTCCCCGCGGTGGACGGCGGCGCGCCGTTGGGGAAAGCCACGCCCCACGGCAGCTTCGTGGGGCCGCCGTAGTCGTCGCCCACCAGGAAGCAGCCCACGCGGCCGATCGCGTAGCCGATCGCCAGCGTCGGCGCGCACGCGTCGGCCAGGGTGAGGACGGGGAGCTTCAGCCGGTGGACGCGGAAGAGCACCGCCAGCGCGGCCAGGATGAAGCCGCCGTACCACACCAGCCCCGAGCGCGAGAGCAGCGACGCCCACGGGTGGGCCGCCGTCTCGGGCCAGTGCAGGATCATGTAGTAGATCTTGGCGCCCACGATGCCGAAGATGGCCGCGTAGCCGGCCAGGTCCCACGCGTGCTCGGGGTCCTGCCCCCTGCGCCGGAGCTCGCGCGCCAGGATCCAGCCGCCGGTGACGAAAGAGAGCGCCATCATCACGCCGAACGACGTGACCGTGAAGCCGCCGATTCTGAACAGTACGGGTAGCATTGGGGACTGCGCGGGTGGTGGAAGCCGCGGCGTGGAGGGGCGCCGGGAAGGTCAGGAGTGATATGAACTTAGCCGAATCCAGCCGGACGGTAAAGTCATCCCCCGCCGATCGTCGTTGTGGAGGGTAGACGAGCACGTGGTGCGGCTCGCCAATCCACCCCAATCCGGCGGGCTCGTCCCTGTCCCCTGTAACCTGTCCCCTGCGGTTCAGTCGAACATGTCCCACGCCGTGCCCAGGTCCTGCTTGGAGAACACGCGGAAGGCGGTGAGCGTGTTGGTCCGCTCGATCCCCTGGATCTGCGCGATCTCCTCGGTCACGATCTCGGCGATGCGCTCGTACTCCTTCACGCGCACGATGGCGATCAGGTCGTAGTCGCCGGACACGGAGTAGACCTCGGCCACGCCGTCGATTCCGGCGATGCGGCGCGCCAGCGCGGGCACGTCGCCGGGCACGGCGCGGATCAGCACCACGCAGGCCACCATCTGGCTCATCGGCTCACCGTTCGTCGTCGTGGTTGGCAGTCGATCTTCAACGGATTGGAACCGCAGGTTCTGGGCGTGTTTGGCGCTTAGGCGCCAAACCGGGCTGCGCGCGCGGTAGGCAACGATACAACTGTTGCCAACCGCGCCGGGCCACCGCCGCGCCGTGCATCCGGCGCGTTTTGCCGGCATCCACCCACGCGCGGCGCCGTCTGAGCAACCGGGATGATCCTTGACAGATCAGACCGGGAGGATGCTTGACACTTTCTTCCTCCAGAACCCGGGGAGTTGATCTCCAAACACCCGGGGGTTAGTCCACAAACTTCCACGTCCGTTCGTTGAGGCGCGCGAGCAGCAGATCGTAGAAGTAGACCGACCACATCCCCTCTGCAATCTCCTCCAGGGCGACACTGTGGCCGATCAGCACCTCGCTCAGGAACAGGTCCCGATTGCGAAAGTGGAGAATGCCGTTCGCACGCACCGGCCGGACCACGCAGTGACCCGGGTACTCCGGCTCCGGCAGGCGCTCGGGGAGCTCGCGCGGCGAGCGCACGTACAGCGAGCCGGGCGTCTGCATCGCGAGCGCCTGGTGCGGCCGCTCGAAGTCGAACTCGGCGCGGAACCGGTCGCACCGCTCCTGCTGAGCCGGCATGTCCGCGGCTGGCGGCCATACCGTTTCCTGCTTCAGCGTCCGGTGCATTCGCTCGTGCGAGCCGTTCTGCTCCGGGTGCCCCGGCTCGATGCGGTCCTGCCGGATCCCCAGCTGCGTCCACCAGACGTTCAGCCGCGACAGCCCGGCAATCGCCTTGCTCGAGAACGGGCACCCGTTGTCCGAGCGGATGACCCAGGGCAGCCCGTATTCCCGGAACACGCGCTCCACCACGGCCTGGGTCCCGGCGTGCGTGATGGAGGACAGCACGTCGACCGCCAGCAGGAACCGCGTGTGGGCGTCCGCGATGGTGAGCGGGTAGCACAGCTTCCCGTCGCGCGTGCGGAACTCGCCCTTGAAGTCGATCGTCCACAGGTCGTTGGGCCCGGATACCCCCACCTGCGTTCGTCCCGGGTGGCTCCACTTCCGGCGCCGCGGCCGCGGCTTCGTCAGCCGCTCCCGGCTGAACAGGTCGCCAACGGTGCTCGCGGCCGGCAGCACCCGCCCGGGTTCGCGCTTGCGCAGGCACGCCAGCAGCGTCCGCGGCCCCCAGTGCGGATGCAACCGCCGTTCGGCCAGGAGCTCCTCGCTCATCTCCGCCGAGATTCTGTGCGGGCAGTTCAGGGGCGCGTGGCTGCGGGCCTTCAGTCCGTCGACCCCCAGCGCGTTGTACCGCGCCAGCGTCGCGTAGCCCGTCTCCCGGCTCACGCCGAAGCGCTCGCACAGCTCGGACATCTTGTAGAGCTTCTCCTGCGCCTTGGCTACGAACCGCAGCCGCTCGTTCTCCGAATCCGTCCGGTTCCACGGCATGGCGTCCCCCCTGTGGCTTGGGCGAGATCAACGATACCGTGTCAGGCATCCTCCCGGTCTGATCTGTCAACAATCTACCCGGTCTGTACCGTCCCGGCCCTCCGGGCGCGCATCCCTCACGCGGATCCCGCTCGCTTCCTCGCCCATGCATCCGAAACGCCCGGATGCATGGCAGCAGTCCCGGAGGGACTTTGTGCTTTTGTTGCCCCCGAATTCATTCGGGGGACGGGGCAGCCGCATCCCCCGCCGCCCGCGTCCGCCGGGGAAGAAGCCACAGCCCCGCGGCCAGCGCAAGGGGCGCCAGCGCCACCAGCCACCAGTTCGGCTCGCCCGTCGCGCCGTTCATCACCGCGCCACGTACGTCGGGGCGCGAGACGATCACCACCGCCAGCCCGTTGTTGATGAAGTGCATCCCCATGCTGGCGAAGATCGACCGCGTGCGCCAGACCGCGATCCCCATCAGCACCCCGATCCACGCCGTCGGCAGGAAGCGGATGGCCGTCTCGCCGGAGAGGTGGAAGGCGCCGAAGATCAGCGCCGTGAGCCCCACCGTCCTCCACATCCGCTCCTCGCGCGCCACCCCCTGGAAGAGGACCCCGCGGAACACCGCTTCCTCGCACACCGCCGGCGTCACCGCCACCAGCAGCAGGAGCCAGAGGAAGCGCGGCAGGTCCGTGGCCGTCGTCAGTTTCTGCATTGCCCCGAACAGCTCCTTCGGCACGTCCAGCCACTGCAGCTGCACCCATCCCAGCGCCCAGCCCAGCGGGATCCCGCCCAGCGCGACGAGCAGCGCGCCCGCCATCCCCCGCGCCGACGGCGCCCGCAGCGCCAGCGTCCGCCGCGCGTCGAACGGGCCGAGCGCGAGGAAGAGCAGGGCGGGGAGGAGGAGCAATCCCCACTCGCTGTACAGCAGTCCGCGCTCGCCGAAGCGCGCCTGCAGCGCCGTTCCCGCGTGGAAGTACAGCAGCGCGATGGCCGCGACGAACGCCAGCGACTCCGCGGGGAGCGGCACCCGGCGCGCGCCCGTGCGCACCGCGGCCAGCCGCTCGCGCCAGCCGGTCTTCGCCGCCGCGCCCGCGCCGCCGCCGAAGAGCACGTCCTCGCGCCCGAACGCCCGCGCGGCGAAGTGCAGCGCCAGCCCCGCGTACAGCACCGTCGTCCCGAACGCGACGAGGGAGGGGACCAGCGTGGCCGTCCCCGCCATCAATTCGCGGAACATCATCGCGATCCCCACCACGGGAACGGCGGCGAGGGCGGCGTTGAAGTCGATCCCCGGGAGCGAGATCACCAGGATCGGCAGCGTGCTGGCGAGCTGCACGGGGGTGAGCGCGTTCTGCGCCTCCTTGAAGCTCTGCGAGCGCACCGCGATCCCCAGGAAGAGCGCGGAGAAGAGCACCGCGAGGGGAACGAGTCCGACGAGCACCAGCGCGGCGGTGCTCCACGGCAGCGTGAACTTCACGTGCGCGGCCCGGGCGAACTTGAAGATCCCGCTCTGGAAGGTCAGCAGCATGCTGAGCAGGTTGGCGCTCGCCGCCGCCATCCCGATCACCGTCACCGCCGCGAACTTCCCCGCCACGATCTCGCGCGCGGGAACGGGCGCGGTCAGCAGCGTTTCCAGCGTCCCCCGCTCCTTTTCCCCCGCGGCCAGGTCGATCGCGGGGTAGAAGGCGCCCAGCAGCGTCATCAGGATCAGGATCACCGGCAGGAAGCGGCCCAGCGCGTACGCCCCCGTCTCCTCCGCCGTCGCGACGGACGAGTCGGCGACGGCGATGGGCCGGGCGAACGCCGGCGGCAGCCCGCGCCCGGCCAGGCGGCGCGCCAGCAGCGAGTCGTTCCACTCCCCCAGCTTCTTCCCCACCAGCTCGTGCGCGCGCTGCGAGCGGTCGTCCGACGCGTCGAAGAGCACGCGCACGTCCCGCGTTCCCGCCGTGTCCGCAGGCGCGGGGGCCAGGACGACGGCGGCGTCGGCGTGGCCGGCGCGGATCGCCCTCGTCGTCGCGCTGTCGGCGGGGAGGATGCGGAGGGTGGAGTCACGTCGGAAGAAGGCGGAGAATTCCGCGTCCGCCCCGGCGACGGCGACGGCTGCAGGGCGCTCGCTCAGGCGCCGCTGGCCGAAGAGCGTCAGCTGCTCCATCACCACCAGCAGGGCGGGGTAGAGCAGGGTGGGGATGACGATCATCATGAACAGCGTGCGCCGGTCGCGGAGCGTCTCGCGGAGCTCCTTCGCCAGCACGGTGCGGACGACGCGCCAGTTCACGCGGCCTCCCGCACGATGCGCAGGAAGGCGCGCGCCAGGTTGTGCTCGCCCGCGCGCTCCGTGATCTCCTCGGCCGTCCCCTCCTCCACCAGCCGCCCGTTGGCGATGATCCCCACGCGGTCGGCCAGCAGCTCCACCTCGCTCATCTGGTGGGTGGAGAAGATGACGGCGCGGCCGCGCGAGCGGGCGTCGGAGATGAAGCGGAAGATGGCCTCGCTGCTGAGCACGTCCAGCCCCAGCGTGGGCTCGTCCAGCACCAGCGCGGGGGGATCGTGCACCACCGCGCGGGCGATGGACACGCGCTGCCGCTGCCCGGTCGACAGCTTGCCGCAGAGCCGGTCCGCGAACGCGCCCAGGTCGAACGCGCCGACCATCTCCTCCACCCGCCGCTCGGCATCGTCGCCCATGATGCCGTTCAGCGCGGCGAAGTAGCGCAGCACCTCGCGTGCGCTCAAGCGCTGGTACAGCCCCATCGACGCGGCCAGGAAGCCCAGCCGCCGCCGCACCTCCAGCGGCTGCGCCACGGCGTCGAACCCGTCGATCCGCGCCGTCCCCGAAGTAGGCGACAGGAGGGTGGCCAGGCAGCGCAGCGCCGTCGTCTTCCCCGCGCCGTTGGCCCCCAGCAGCGCGTACACCTCCCCGCCGCGGACGGCGAGGGAGACGTCGCGCACGGCCGCGAGGTCGCCGTAGGACTTGGAGAGCCGGTCGAATTCGATCATGTCCCCGCTGCGCGGAATACGAAAGTACGGGAGTACGGAAGTACGAAACCGCGTATCGGCGCGGACGAAAGTACGGGGGCGGCGCCCGCCAGGCGAGCGCCGCCCCCGTCTACCGTCTCCATCACCGTGCGCCGATCCGAAGCGCACTCACGCACTCACGCACTCACGCACTTCCGCACTTACGCACTTCCGCACTCACGCACTTCGTACTTCCGTACTCCGCGCGCAGCGCGGCCCTCAGTGCTGGAGCGCCTTGATCTCCGGCGGGAGCGCAAAGGTGGAGTCCGGGATGGGCTCGTGCGTCACGCTCTTCACCGTGCTGGTCATCTGCTGGCCCATCATCGACATCGTGGTCTTCGTGGGCATTCTGATGCCGTCGAACTCCTTGTAGTCGCTGTAGGCCACGTCCACCTGCATCTCGCCCATCTGCGACTGCTGCTTCATGCTCGACCCGACCAGCAGCCCCGTCTCCTTGTCGAAGCAGTTCATCACCTCGATGCCGGTGCGGGTGACCATGCGCACGTTCCAGCAGCCGCGGCCGTCCACCGTGCGCTCGCCCACCGTCTCCATCGTGGCGGCCGACTTGGCCGGGTCCAGGCTGGCGTCGAAGTCGGCCTGGCGCAGCGCCTCGTTCATCTCGGTCCCGCTCAGGATGCGCGGGCCCTGCATGGCGTTGTTGGTCCACGCCACCTGGCCGTCGTAGCCGCTGGTGGTCACGCCCATGCCGGGCATGTCCACGCGCATGAACATCTTGTTCGGGCGCGACTGGTACACGTCGATGTTCATGGTCATTCCCATGGCGGGGATGGCCATCTCCACCTGGCTGTGGCGCGAGCTGAACTTGCCGATGTTCTGCCGGCCGCCCACGGCCTGCACGTACTTCTCCACGACCTGCTGCGCGGGCGGCAGGTTGGCGGCCGGCGTCTGCTGCGCCGCCGCGGCGGCGGTCTGCGCGCCCAGCGCGAACAGGGCAACGCCCAGGGTGCGGGCGAACGGGGTGCGGGTCATCTCGAATTCTCCTTCGGTGGTGCGCGCCCTCCATCGTCGGGGACGGCGCGGGAAGCGGCGGAATGGCCCCGCCGCGAGCTTGCTACCGCGCCGGGGCGCGGCCGCGTTTCACTTCGGCGATCCAGGCCAGCGCCGCCTCGAGCGCGGGGTCGCGCCCGGCCAGCAGCGCGTCGCGGGTGGGGGGCGCGGCCACGTCGGGCGTCACCCCCAGCCCTTCGAAGCGCTTCCCCGTCTTCCCGGTGAAGTCGGCCACCGCGTGCATCAGCACGTCGCCGTCGGGGAGCTTCTGCGCGTACGCCGGGAGCGCCTGCGCCGCGGTGGGCTCGCCGAACACCCGCACGCGCCCCAGCTGCTGCAGCCCGCCCGCGAAGAACTCGCTGGTGCTGGCGCTCATCGCGTCGGTCAGCACGGCCACGGGGCCGGCGAAGGGGCGCACCGGGCGCGCCTGCGTGTCCACCGTGCGGGGATAGGAGACGAGGTAGAGCGTTCCCGTCCGGGTGCGCATGATCCCCAGCGTGTCCACGCGGTCCAGGAAGTGGCCGGCGAACCCGGGCGCCATCGCGCCGACGCCGCCCAGGTTGCCGCGGAGATCCACGACGATGCCGTCGGCGTCGCGCAGCGAGTCCATCGCCGCGTTCAGCCTCTCCACGACCGGCGGCATCCAGTAGCTGAAGCGGATGAGCCCGGCGGTCGTCCCCTCCGGCCCCTGCAGGCGGCGCGAGCCCCAGGACACGGCCAGCGGGGGGAGGTTGCCGAACTTCACCATCTGCACGCCGCGCGGCTCGCGCAGCGTCAGCTCGCGCGTCACCGTGCGATTGTTTCCGTCCAGGAAGCGCACGCGCACGCGGCTCCCCGGCTGGCCGCGCAGCGCGCCCGCGGCCGACATCCACGCGTACAGCTGGCGCCCGCGGGGCTCGCGCGCGCCGGGGATGCGCTCCAGCAGCGACAGCATCTCGCGCGCGGTCTTCGCGCCCACGGCGTCCAGCGCCCACCCCGTGCGCACGCCGGCCTCCGCGGCGGGGCCGCCGGAGTCCACGCGCGTCACCAGCAGGCGGCCGTCCACCAGCCGCACCTCCATCCCCGCGTCACCCGTCCCGGACGACTGCGACTCGGCCAGGCGCTGCTGCACCTCGCCGGGGATGACCTCGAAGTGCGAGTACGACAGGCGGCCGATCATCTCCGCCAGCACGCCGCGCAGCTGCTGCACGGTCGTGGCGGCCAGCGCGCGCGGGCGGAGGTCGGCGCGCGCCTGCTTCCACGGGCCGTTCACCACGGCGGTGTCCCACAGCGACCGGTCGATCACCGACCACGCGGTGTCGAAGGTCTCCGCCGCCAGCTGGGGGGTGATGGGGGTCCCGCGCGCGGCCCCGCCGCGGGGCGACTGCGCGTTCGCGGGGAGGGCGGCGGCCGCCAGCGCGACGGCGGCCAGGGTGATCCGGGAGATGCGGTTCGTCACGGAGATCGAGGTCCGGGAGATCGGGCGTAACATCGTTGCGGCTGAAAAAGATAACCCTCTCCGGCGATTTCGGAGAGGGCCCCCGCCGAGCGGCGGGTTTCCGTCGATGAACGGTCGCGGGCACGATCCGAACCATCGCCGGATCTCACGCGGAGACGCCGAGTCGCGGAGGTGCGGGGCCAGCGACTCCGCGTCTTCGCGTGAGACCTACGAGGCCGGGGTGGACGCGATGGCGCGGACCACGTCGTCGATCCCCGCCTTCATCCGCGCGGAGGGCTGGCCGGACTTGTTGGCGATGATGGAGAAGATCACCGTCCGCCCCTCGTCGGTCGTCACGAACCCGCTCAGCGAGTCGACGTTGCCGATGTACCCCGTCTTCGCCATCACCCGCCCCGGCAGGTCGGTGAAGCGCGACCGCAGCGACCCCTCGCGCCCGGCGACGGGGAGCGAGGCGCGGACGATCGCCATCTCCGGCGCACGGTTCACGTACGCCAGCAGCTTCACGAACGCCCGCGGCGTCACCAGGTTGCCGGCGGAAAGTCCGGAGCCGTCGCGCAGCCGGAAGTCGCTGGAGTCGATCCCCACCACCTGCGTCAGGAACTCGCGCTCCGCGGCCAGCCCCGCGTCCCAGCTCCCCTCGCCGCGCGTCTCGCGCCCGACCGTCTTCAGCAGCGTCTCGGCGATCCAGTTCTGGCTGTTCAGCAGGATCGGCGCGATGACCTTCGGCAGCGGATCGGAGAGATGCGAGGCGAGCGGCGTGGCGCCGGAGACGGGGGAGCGCGCGGGATCGGAGACCACGCGCACGTCCGCGCGGCCCAGCGAGATCCCCTTGCGCTCCAGCGTCTCGCGGAAGGTGGTTCCCGCGTAGTCGGCGCCGCTGGCCACGGCGAAGTACTCCACGTCCGTCCCCGACCCCGCGGGCACCTGGCCGTAGGCGCGGATGCGGTGCGTCCCCGGCACCCGCTCCAGGTCCGCCGTCCGCGGGCGCCCCGAGCCGACGGTGACCGTGCGGTTCTCCACCTCCACGTAGCCGCTCTCGGGCTGCCAGCTCACCCGCGCCCGCTCGCCCACCGCGCCCGGGGCGATCTGCACCTGCACCGAGTTGTCGTTGAAGCCCAGCGCGCCCACCGGCGCCGCGTACCACCAGCGCAGGTCGTACGCCTCCCAGTCCGGGCGCAGGTGCTCGGCCTCGAAATACGAGTCGTCGGCCACCACGCCGCCGGTGACGCGGTGGATGCCGCGCGCCAGCAGCGAGTCGGCCAGCTCCTCCCACACCGCCGTGCGCCGCCGGCCCCCGCGGTCGGAGATGAGCGGGTCGCCGCGCCCGTACAGCACCAGGTCGCCCTCCAGCACGCCGCCCCGCAACGCTCCGGTGCCGTAGAGTGTCGTTCTGTAGCGGTAGTCCGCCCCCAGCCGGTGCGCGGCCGTGCTGGTCACCAGCAGCTTCAGGTTGCTGGCGGGGATGAAGAGCCGGTCGGCGCTGCGCTGGTACAGGACGCGGCCGGTCTGTGCGTCGCGGACCTCGATCCCCCAGTCGGCGCGGCGGAGCGCCGGGCGTGCGAGGATTGCGTCGATCCGGGCGGCCAGGGCGGTCGCGCCGCGGGCAGGGGCGGAGCCGGTTGCGTGTTCCGCCGCCTGTGGTGCTAGATTAGGCGCCGCCTGCGCACGGGCGGCGGGCGCGGCTGTTGCCGTGTGCAGCGCGGCGAGGAGCGCGAGAGTGGCGCGGGGAGTGCGAGAGATCATCGGCAGCAGGGGATGCCGGGGTCGGGTTGAGGGGCCGTACATGGGAGCGCCACGAGGCAGATGAGCCGGATCCTGTTCGCGGAAGACGACGACGCGCTGCGGCGGATGACCACGCAGGTCCTGACCTCGGCCGGGCACGAGGTGAAGGACGTTCCGGGCGGCACCGCCGCCCTGGACGAGCTGCGCCAGCGCCTTCCCGACCTGGTGGTGCTGGACTACCGCATGGGCGACCCCGACGGCTTCGAGGTCTGCCGGCGGATCAAGCACGACCCGGCCACGGCGCACGTTCCCGTGCTCATCCTCACCGCGCAGCGGGGGATCGAGGACCGGCTGGGCGGCTTCGACGCGGGCGCCGACGACTACCTGGCCAAGCCCTTCGATCCGCGCGAGCTGCTGGCGCGCGTTTCGGCCCTCCTGCGCCTGGCGCAGCGCGGCCGCGACCGCAACCCCACCACCGGCCTTCCCGGCGGCGACGCCATCTACCAGGAGCTGGAGCGGAGACGCCAGATCGGTGCCGTTTTCACCGTGGCGTACTTCGACCTGGACTTCTTCAAGCCCTTCGCCGACCGCTTCGGCTTCGCGGTGGCCGACGCGGCCATCCGCGAGGCGGCGTCGGCCATGACCACGGTGGCGCGCGGCCGGCCCGACGTGTTCGTGGGCCACGTGGGCGGCGACGACTTCGTGCTCTGCTGCCCGCCCGAGGACGCGCTCCACCTGGCCGAGGAGGCCCGCCGCCGCTTCGACGTGGGCGTGCGCCGCCACATTCCCGCCGGCCCCGGGAAGGGCGACACCTACCGCGGGCTGGACCGCGAGGGAAACGAGCGCGAGTTCCCGCTCACCCGCCTTTCCGCCGCGCTGGTGCGCATCGACCCCGAGCGCTGGCCCTCCGTCGAGCGCCTGGGCGAGATCGTGGCCGAGGCCAAGCGCCACGCCAAGGGCGACGGCGGCGGCATCGCCGAGGTGGACGCGGAGCCCTGAACCTCCGGTCTCGCGGACCGGCTCCCAATCTACAGGACCCCGAATGAATTCGGGGGCAACAACCGCACAAAGTCCCTGCGGGACTGCTGACACGATATCCGGGCTTCCCCCCCAACGCCCGACGAGAAGCGGGTCCCCGCGCCGACGCCGGGACCCGCTCTTCTTTCATCGTACTTCCGTACTCTCGTACTCCGCCGCAGGCGGGCTCAGGCGGGGAGCGCGCTCTGCCGCGTCTTCATCCCCGGCAGCTGCGCGGTGCGGATCTCCAGGAAGTCGTAGACGATCACGCCCTCGTCGGTAATGTCGCTCATCACCCGCATCCCGTCGTCCAGCGAGTTCAGCACCTTCTCGGCGCGCGCCATGGGCCACCCCATCTCGGTGGCCACCTCGGTGACCGTCAGCCGGCCGCCCTTGCGCGAGGCGAGCTGGAGGACGGGGAGCTGCAGGCTCTGGATGATGGCGTCGCGGCGCTTCTCGCGGTCGCTCTTCACCCCCTTCAGCAGCATTCCGCCCCCGCCGCCGAACAGCAATCCGAACAGCGCCGGCGCGGGCTCGCCGTTGGCCAGCCCCACCACCAGCATGAGCGCGCCCAGCATGAGCAGCGCGTACGACAGCCACCGCTTCCAGGTGGAGTCGGCGATGGGGAGCGCCACCTCGTGCGAGGGCACGGGGGGCGCGGCGGGAAGACCCGACCCGCCGGGAAGGAGGGTGATGGCGCGCAGCCCGTGCGCGCCCCAGTTCATCCCGCAGCGCGGGCACACCTTGTGGTTGAAGCGGAGCGCGAGGTAGCCGATGCCGCCCGCCGCCATGATCGGCGCGGTGATCAGCGACAGCCCCACCAGCGCGGCCACGTGCGACCCGCGGGAGAAGTACCCGGCGCTCATCCCGCGGTAGCCGCAGTTGGGGCACACCTGCACCGGCGCGCCGCCGTACGCGGGCACGCCGCCGTACGTCTGCGAGGTGGTGCTGGGGAGCGGCGCGCGCGCCGCGGCGGCGCCGCACACCTGGCAGGTGGAGCGGCCGTCGGCGATCCGGGATCCGCAGGTGGAACAGTACATGGGCTCTACGCTCCGGCCGCGGGGCTCCGCGGCTGATCTGATCGTCAGGGACCGGTCGGCGTCCACCCGCCGCCGGTCATTGGACCTTGATACGACCCACCGCGCAAAAAGATTCAGCATGCCCCGCGCCGCGCGGCGGGCACCCGCCGGGCGGTCCGGGGCCGCCATGCGTTTCCGCCGCGGGGGCCGTCCCGCCGGCGCTCCGGGCGGCCGCGGGAGGTCGTGGAGGGCTCGAAGTGCTGGAAGGGCGACTGAACGATAGCTACGACCCGCCCCGCACGGAAGCGGCGCGTGCGGCGAAGTCGAAGATCCGTCGAAGGATGCGGACGGGAGGAGGCGCGGCGGGGATGCCCCGGCCGCCGCTCAGGGCGAGGGCGGCTGGTGCGGGCTGAGAAGGAGGTGGACGAGCAGCGTCCCCACCAGGATGCCCGCCACGATGGCCGCGAGCACCACGCCCATCAGTCTTGCCCGTGCCCGCCAGGGGTTCCGCGCCACTCGCTGTCCGCCTCCGCCGCCGTCCGCAGCCGTGATGTCGTGGGGGATGGTTCCGCCCGCGCCCTTTGCGAACCGCGTGCCGCGGGCGGTTGAGGCGCGGGGTGGCGGCGGGTATCTTGCCGCGCCGGCTCACGTTGTCGCCACCGCACCCGCGCGCGCAAGGCTCCGCCCATCATGATCGTTGGCCTGGGGATCGACGTCGTCCGCATCGCGCGCGTGTGGGCGGTGCTGGAGCGGAAGGGCGCCCGCGCGCGGTCGCGCCTGTTCACCGCCGCCGAGGCGGAGCGCTGCGCCGCGTCGAAGCATCCGCCGGAGAGCTTCGCGGCGCGGTTCGCGGCCAAGGAGGCGCTGTTCAAGGCGCTGGGCACGGGGTGGGGGATCGGCGGGGCGTGGACGGAGGTGGAGGTGGTCTCCGCCGCGACCGGCGCGCCGTCGCTGCGCCTCTCCGGCAGGGCCGCCGCGCTCGCCGAAGCCCGCGGCGCGGCGCGCATCCACCTCTCCATGACGCACGACCACGATACGGCGGCCGCGGTGGTGATCCTGGAAGCGGAGCCTCCCCGATCCCCCCAATGAATTGGGGGGCAACAACCGCACGAAGTCCCTGCGGGACTGCGCCCCCGGCATTCCGGCGGCTCCGGCTCGATGAGGGAGGCCTCACCCTCTTCTGCCAGATGCGCCACGAGGTTTCTTCGCCTGGAAGAAACCTCGTGGCGCGTTTGGTCGATGCTTGGGAAGTGTCGATCGTTGATGGAAACCGGGAATCAGCTGGCGGGCTGTTCGGCGGCTTCGACGGCGATGGTGATCTCGACGTCGTCGCCCAGCGTGAGGCCGCCGCCCTCGGCCGCGCGGTTCCAGGTGACGCCGTAGTCCATGCGGTTGATGGTCGTCGACGCCTCGAACCCGATGCGGCGGTGGCCCGGCGTGCCCGCCACCTGCAGCATGCGCCCGTCCAGCACCACCGCCTTCGTGGTCCCCCGGATCGTCAGGTTTCCGTAGATCTTCAGCGCGCCGCCGCGCTGCATCTGCACGCGCGTGCTGCGGAAGGTGATGGTGGGATGGCTGGGCGCGTCGAAGAAGTCCGCCGAGCGCAGGTGCGTGTCGCGGCGCTCGTTGCGCGTGTCGATGCTGGCCGTCTGGATCTCCACGTTCACGCTGCCGCCGGCCAGGTTCGCCGGGTCCGCCACGATCGTCCCCTTCCAGCTGCCGAAGGTGCCGTTCACCCGGCTCACCAGGTGGCGGATGCGGAAGCTCAGCTCGGAATGCGTGACGTCGATCTGCCAGGTCACCGGCGCGGGCTTCGGCGCGGCGGCCGGAGTGGGCGCGGTGCCCAGGAGCAGCGCGGGAGCGAGAAGAAGCGAAGCGAGCATGCCTCCAACGGCCATCGTCGTCCTCGGGTGTTCGTTGGAACGCGGATCGGGGGTGAGGGGAGAGAAACCCCGAAGCGCGCCCCCGGGTTCCGCCGGAGATGCGCCGGAACAGAAAGGTCGCAGGGAGAACGGAGCCGGCGGAGGGATCCCGGCGTGCGGCCGGTCTCCTCCGTCGGCTCCGTTTCCTCCGCGACTCTTCCGTTCCTAGTTCCAGCCGCCGAGAAGGGCCGCGGTGGCGGCGCCGATGAGGACGATGGTGCCGAGGACGATCACGCCGATCCCCAGCCCGCCCGTCCGCGCGGCGCTGACCTTTTTGGCATCGATGCGCTCGACGTCGGCCATCGCTACGGCGGTGCGGCGCGGCGGGTCGCCCGCGTCGCCCACGATGCTGTCGGCCACCATCTGCGGGTGGCGAAGGACGAGCACGCTCTGGTCGCGGCGCGTGACGCGGACGGTGCCGCTCGCGTTGGCCTGCACCACCTGCGGCGCGGGGGCGGTCTGCGGGCGCCAGCTGGTGCAGGCGGCAAGGGCGAGCAGGGCGGCGAGCGGTGCGGCACGGAGTCGCATCGTCAGCTTTCGGAAGAGGGTGATGGAGAGGCTCACGCGGCCGGTTCGCGCGCGGCTTCGAGCAGGTCGATGAAGGTGCCCAGGCGGTCGGGGCCGATGTGGCCCAGCTGGGCCACGTGCATCCGCGCGATCTCGTCGTCCAGCGGGGCGATGGCGTCCAGCCCGCCCTCGGTGATGCGCGTCCACACCACGCGGCGGTCCTCGGTGCAGCGCCAGCGCTCGGCCAGGCCGCGCTTCTCCAGCCGGTCCAGCAGCCGGGTGACGTCGGGGTCGCGGGTGATCATGCGGTCGCCCACGTCGCCCGCGGTCAGCCCGTGGTCGCCGGCGCCGCGCAGGATGCGCAGCACGTTGTACTGCGTGGGGGTAAGGTCGTGGCGCTTCAGCACGTCGGCCAGCCCCTGCACCAGCACGTTGGCCGTGCGCTGGACGTTCAGGTACGCCTCTTCCTCGAGCGATTCGATCGGGCGGTTCTGCTTGATCTCGCGCTGGAGCTTGCCGGACACGTGTGGTGGCCCTGTTTCGGGGTGCGCCCGCGTTTTCGGGGATGCGACCCGACGATAGATGCGGGAACGGACGAAGTCAACGGAAATGGGAGTACGAGAGTACGAAAGTACGGGAGTACGAAGGAAGATAAGGGAAGTCCTGAGTCCTAAGTCCTAAGTCCTAATATAAGTGCTGAGTGCTGAGTGCTGAGTATCGGATGCACATGTGCCGGGGAGTCACGAGGATGCTCGGGTGGGAGTCCGCGAAGGCGGACTTCGGGCCGTTGTTGCCGCGATTTCAATCGCCCTTCGCGGCTTTGGACGCAAAAAAACAGCTCGCCGCCTCCGATGCCGGAAGCGGCGAGCCGTCTTTTCATCCCCTGCGCCGTCTATGGGTGCGGGGCGGGGCGGACGCGGTAGACGCGGCCTTCGTGCACCACCGCTACCTGCTCGCCCAGCGCGAAGTAACGCGCCAGCGCGGGGACGCGGCCCAGCAGCGCATAGTACTCGTCACTGCCGAACACCACCGCCGTCTCCGGCAACGTCGTGCCCTCGCGGATCTCCGCGTCGGTCCACACGCCGGAGCGCAGGTAGAAGGTCTTGCCCCCCACGTGCTGCGTGCCGCCGCCCTGGGCGGAGTCGGCGCCGACCGTCGTCGTCTCCTGCATCCCGCGCGCGCTGCGGCTCTGCGTCACCGCGGCGGCGCCGGTCACCGCCTGCAGGTCCACCATCGCCGGCGGTGGGGGAGGCGGAGGAGGCGGCGGCGGCGGCGGGGGCGGCGGGGGCGGGGGCGGCGGAATCGAGGCGTTGCCGCGGACGCGCACGCCGCGCCCGCCCGAGCGCTGCACGGGCGGGCTGGCCGTCACGTTGCCCGTCACCACGTCCATCATCGCCTGCGGCTGCTCGCGCGCGCCGGGCTCCAGCGCCAGGTACGACGTGTACGGCGTCACGATCCCGTACCGCGTGCCCAGCTCCACGATCTCGTCCCTCAGCTCCTTCTGCTCGCCGTTGCTGCGGATCTGCTCCATCAGCCACCCCACGCGGCGCGTGGCCCAGAGCCGCGGGAGCCAGTCGTTCTGCTCGGCGCGCAAGGGGAAGCGCTGGCCCGGGTAGGTGAAGGTGCGCATCGGCGAGCCGGAGCCGCTCAGGCGGATGGCCACGTCGCGCAGCTCCGCGCTGTTGCGGTACCGCCCCACCAGCGCCAGCTGCGTGCCCCGGAACAGGTCGGGGAGCGTGCGCGGATAGACGAGATCGCTGCGCACCGGGCCCATGTCCACCCGCACGTTGGTCAGCACCGGGTGGTTCACCTTGTCGAAGAAGTTGCCGACCTTCACCTCCAGGTCCTCGCGCGGGTCCACGTAGTCGGCCACGCCGCCGTTCTCGGCCGCCACGCGGTCCAGCAGCCGCGTGTTCACGTCGTAGCCCACGCCGAAGGTGAAGAGCCGCACCCCGCTGCTCCGCGCCTGGCGCGTGTTGTCCAGGATCTTCTGCACCGCCGTGTCGCCCACCGTCGGCAGCCCGTCGGTCAGGAACACGACCATGCGCGGGCGGGTGGTCTCGCGCGGGAACTGCCTCATCGCCTCGACCAGCGCGTCGTTGATGTTCGTTCCCCCCGCGGGCTGCAGGTGGCTCACGAAGTCCACGCCGCGCCGCCGCCCCGCCTCGGTGGCGGCCACCAGCCCATTCTCCATCAGACGCGTGTCGCCGGAGAAGGCCACCACGTTGTAGCGGTCGCCCGCGTTCAGCCCGCGGATGCCGTACTCCAGCGCGCGCCGGGCCTTGTCGATCTTCCCCTCGTCGCTCATCGAGCCGGAGATGTCCAGCACGAACACCACGTCCTTGGCCGCGTACTCCTGCGCGTGGACGGTGGTGGGGGGGGAGATGAGGAGAAGGTAGTAGCCGTCCTTCCCCGGCTCGCGGTAGGTGAACAGCGACATCCCGATCTCGCTGGGCGACGGCGTCCAGAAGAGCTGGAAGTCGCGCCGCTCGGCCTGCCGCCCGCTCTCGAAGCTCACGCGCACGCGGCGGTCCTCGTCGCTCCGGCGCACGTCCACCGCGTGGCTGGGCGAATACACGGTGCGCATGGGCTGCTGCGCGCGGATCTCCACCGTCCCCGTCACCCGCTCCACCGGGCTGGCGTTGCGGCCCACGCCCAGCGGGTAGCGGTAGCCCACGGTGCCACCCTCGGCGCCCAGCACCTGCGTGTAGGTGAGCTCCAGCTTCTTGGTCGACCGCGGGTTGATGGGGAAGATGCTGGCCTGGAACAGCTCCTCGCCGGCGTACTCCAGCAGCCCGGGGTCGCGGCGGCGCCGCACGATGCCGTCGTAGATGCGGCGCGCCTCCTCGCGCGGACGCACCTCGCCGGCCAGCCGCCGGTCGCCGTCCCAGATGGCGAAGTCGGTGATGCTGGCGCCGCGCGGAATGGGGAAGAGGTAGGTGCCCTCGAGCGTGGCCTGGGTCTCGTTGCGGAAGACCTGCGTCACGTGCGTGGTGGCCACCTGCCCCTCGATGCGCGTGTCGATGTTCACCGACTCTACCGGCAGCCCGATGCGCCCCTCGGGCGGCACCCACGGCGTGCGGCAGTCGCGGCATTCGGGAACGATGATCCCCTGCGCGCCCAGCGGAGCGGCGGCAACGAGGAGGAGAGCGGTGGGGAGAAGACGATGGATTCGCATGCGGTGAGCTCCGCGAGGGGTGGGTTTCCTCGGGTTCGTACCCGCGCCGGGTGCGGGATGGTTCCCGCGACGTACGGCCCGGGAGGATTCCGGAGTGGAACGTGCGACGGGACGGCGTTCTTACCGCTAAGTATTTAGCACGTCGAAACTTCAGCGGGATCAGGGGATCCGCGCCGGGGAGACAATATGCGGGCGGCGGTCCGGGTGCGGAAGCCTGGGGGAGGCCTCCCCCGCGGCTGGGGCCGCGTACCCCCTCCCGATAACGGGCCCGATAACGGGAGGGGGTAACTTCGATAGCGGCGCTCGGGCGGTGGAGCACTCGCCCGACCGCGCCGAACGTCTCATTGCGCTGAGTATCGTCGCATCCCCCAACGCCATCTCCCGCTCCGCTGTACTGCCTCTCGTGGCGCCGAATGCGATCCCGGCGCCGCTCGCGTTTCCGCATCACCGCGGCACAAGCATGACTGATCTCAAGCCGAACCATCTTCCCTCGCCCGCACGGCGCGCCGCCGCGACCGGCGGCATTCTCGCGGGCGCGCTCCTGCTCGCGGGCCTCGTCCCCGCGCAGGCGATCCGCGCCTTCGCCGCGCCGCACGACGCTGTTGCCGAGCCGATGATGGGTCGCGCGGCGATGCTGCGGCCGGTGCTGGCGCGCCGCCCGGCGGACGCACCGCCCACGCGCGAGGACAGCGCGCGGGCGGTGCACCTTCTCCAGCGCGCCACCTTCGGCGCGCGGCCGCGGGACGTGGCCGAGGTGCTGCGGATGGGCCGCGAGGCATGGCTCGACCGGCAGCTCCATCCCGAGCGCATCGACGACTCCGCGCTCCAGCGGCGCCTCGCCGCCTTCCCCGCCGCCGCGATGTCGCCCGGCGAGCTGCTGGCCGCGTATCCCCGCCCGAAGGCGAATCCCGCCCAGCGCGCCCAGCGCGACTCCGCCCGCCGCGCCCGTGAGGAAATGCGAGGAGATTCGGGAATGGTGATGAATCGCGGCGGCGCGGATGAATCCACCAGCGCCCGGCCCCGCGCCCGCCGCCGCGCCGCCGCCGGGGACACCGCGGCGATGGCGATGCGGGCGGACGGCGCCGGGTTCGCCGCGGGGCGGCGGCAGGCACGACCGCGCGGGCCGCAGGCCATTCTTGTCGACGCGGCGGGGGCCCGGCTCCAGCGCGCCGTCTACAGCGAACGGCAGCTGGAAGAGGTGATGACCGACTTCTGGTTCAACCACTTCAATGTCTTCTTCGGGAAGAACCAGGACCGCTACCTCGTGACCGCGTACGAGCGCGAGGCGATCCGTCCCCACGTGTTCGGGAAGTTCCGCGACCTGCTGGAGGCCTCGGCGAAGCATCCGGCCATGCTCGTCTACCTCGACAACGCGCAGAGCATGGTGCCGGACTCGGTGAACCCGAACGCCGGCCAGATCGACGCCGCGCGCCGCCGCCTGCTGGCGATGACGCCCGCGCAGCGCGCCGAGGTGTACCGCCGCCGCGGCGTGGATCCGGCCGTGGGCGAGCGGATGCTGGCCGGCGGCGACTCGGGGGCCGGGCGGCGGCGGGCGCGGGGGATCAACGAGAACTACGCGCGCGAGCTGATGGAGCTGCACACGCTGGGCGTGGACGGCGGCTACACGCAGCACGACGTGATCGAGGTCGCCCGCGCGCTTACCGGGTGGACCATCCAGCGCGGCGGCCGGCGCGCGGCCGGCGCGGAGCCCGCCTTCGTCTTCCGCCCCGCGATGCACGATCCGGGGGAGAAGACGGTGCTCGGGCACCGCCTCCCCGCCGGGCGCGGCATCGAGGACGGCGAGGCGGTGCTCGACCTCCTCGCCCGCCATCCGGCGACCGCGCGGCACATCGCCCTGCAGCTGGCGCAGCGCTTCGTGGCCGACGACCCGCCGCCGTCGCTGGTCGACCACCTGGCCGCCGTCTTCACCCGCACCGACGGCGATCTGCGCGAGGTGACGCGCGCGCTCTTCCTTTCCCCCGAGTTCAACGACCCGCGCTGGCGCGACGCCAAGGTGAAGTCGCCGCTGGAGTTCGTCGCGGGCGCGCTGCGGGCGACGGGTGCGGACGTCTCGCCGTCGCGCGGGCTGCTGCAGGCGCTGCGGCAGATGGGGCAGATGCCGTACGCCGCCACGCCGCCCACCGGCTACCCCAACACCTCGGCCGAGTGGACGAACAGCGGGGCGATGCTGGGCCGCATGAACTTCGCCCTCGCGCTCGCCGCCGGCCGCGTCGACGGCGTGCGACTGGACGAACAGCGGTTCGCGCTCGCCCTCGCAACGCGCGATGCGGACGCCCGGATCGCCGCCCTCGCGCGGATGGTGATGCCGGGAGCCGCCGACCCGCGCCTCGTCCGCACCATCGCCGAGGACGTGCGGCAGCAGGCGCAGCTGGACGAGCGCCAGCGCGCGGCACGGGCGCTGGGGCTGCTGCTCGGCTCGCCGGACTTCCAGCGGCGGTAGGGGGACGGGAGGATGAAGCGTGGTCGGGCCGGGGCGCGCGCATCACGCATCGCGCCCTCTCCGGCCGGCTTAGGCCGTCCACCTCTCCCGTACCGGGAGAGGTAGCTTTCCGGCATCACCGGCACGTGGAGCTATTGGCGTCGTCAGAGTTTGCAGGCCGCGCCGATGCTGGACAGCCCCCCTCGCCCGGAACGGGAGAGGGCGAGCGCTCCAAGGCGCGGGGAGAGGGCGGCGCGGGCGCAGAGGAAACGCACCGCGGCCCGAACGTGCGATCAGAAGGAGTTGTAAGAAGATGACCGACCCGATCAACCGGCGCGTGTTCCTGAAGGGCGGCGCCATGGCGCTGCTGGCGATGGCCACGCCCCCCGAGTTCCTGGCGCGCTCGCTCCTGGCCGAGTCGCGCGCGTCGGCGCGCAAGAAGACGCTGATCTGCATCTTCCAGCGCGGCGCGGCCGACGGGCTGAGCATGGTGGTGCCCTTCGGCGACCCGGCGTACTACGCGGCCCGGCGCTCCATCGCCATCCCCGACCCCGCGAAGCGCGGCGCGCGCGGGGCGCTGGACCTGGACGGGCACTTCGGGCTGCACCCCTCGCTGGAGCCGCTGCTCGACCTCTACCGCCGCCGCGAGCTGGCCATCGTCCACGCCGCGGGCTCGCCCAACCCCTCGCGCTCGCACTTCGAGGCGCAGGACATCATGGAGACCGCCTCGCCCGACCGGCGCGCGGCCGACGGGTGGCTGAACCGCGTGCTGCGCGAGACGGAGTGCGGCGAGTGCGCGGGCCGCACCCTGGCCGATCCGCGTGCCCACGCCGCCGACCACGTGGCCGGTCAGGCCGCGCTCCGCGGCGTGGCGATGGGTGCCGAGCTCCCCCTTTCGCTCCGCGGCGCCGCGCCCGCGCTGGCCATCGCCGACCTGGACCGCTTCGGCGTGGCGGGCGGGCGTGATGCGTCGCTCTCCGGCACCTTCGCGCGGATGTACGGCAACGAGCACGGCGACGTGGTCAGCGGCGCCGCGGGCGAGGGGCTGGAGGCGGCCGAGCTGCTGAAGCGCATCGACCCCGCGCGCTACGAGCCCGCGGCCGGCATCCGCTACCCGGCGACGGACTTCGGGCGCTCGCTGCGGCAGATCGCGCAGCTGGTGAAGGCGGGGGCGGGCGTGGAGGTGGCCTTCGCGGACCTGGGGGGATGGGACACGCACGTGGCGCAGGGCGGGCCGGACGGGCAGCTCGCGCGGCGGCTGGGCGAGCTGGCGCAGGGGATCCGCGCGCTGCACGACGACCTGGGCGAGCGCATGCGCGACGTGGTGATCCTGACCATGAGCGAGTTCGGGCGCACCGTGGCCGAGAACGGCACCGGCGGCACCGACCACGGCCACGCCAACTGCATGTTCGTCCTCGGCGGCGACGTCCGCGGAGGCCGCGTGCTGGGCGACTGGCCGGGGCTGGCGCCCGAGCAGCTGCACGAAGGCCGCGACCTGAAGGTGACCACCGACTTCCGCGACGTCTTCGCCGAGGTCGCCGGGAAGCACCTGGGCGCCACGCACCTGGACCGCGTGTTCCCCGGCTTCGACGCGAGCCCGGCGCGCTTCCGCGGCGTGCTGGCGTAGACTGGGCGGGAAGGATTTCACACGGAGACACAAAGGAATGGAGGCACGGAGAACTCACCCCGCGGCGAGCTCTCCGTACCTCCGTTCCATTTCACCCGGGTCCGCGCTTTCGGTCTTGCAGCCACGCGCCGCGGCGGCTCTATTTGGAATCATCCGTTCCCATCCCCGTCTTTTCCGCTCCGACTCCCCGACAAACACAGCCGATGAATCGCAAGCTCCTCGCGGCGTTGGCCGCCGCGTGCCTGTACGCCGCGCCCGCGCTCGCCCAGTCGCAGCAGCCGCCCGCCACGCCCTTCGGCCTGCGGATGGGGATGACGCTGGCCGACCTGGCCCGCTTCCACCCCGAGGCCCGGCGCACGCCGGGCGTGTACCTCATCGACGGTGCCCCGGCGGCGCAACCGGAGTTCCGCGAGTACATGATCGTGGTTTCGCCGCACCAGGGGCTCTGCAAGGTGGTCGGCATGGGACGCATCATCGAAACCCCGGAATCCGGCGAGGCGCTCCGCGCGAGCTTCGACCGGCTGGAGAGCCTGCTGGCCGGCAAGTACGGGGACGGCAACCAGATCGACGACCTGAAGGAAGGGAGCCCGTGGTCGGGCGACCGCGACTGGATGATGTCGCTGCGGCAGCGCGACCGCACCTACCGGACGACCTGGAGCACCGCGGACGGCGACGCGCTGCCGCCGAACCTGCAGTACGTGGAGATCGACGCCAGCGCCGCCTCGGAGCCGGGCCTGGGGTCCGTGCTTCTCACCTACGAGTTCACGAACTTCGCGCAGTGCCGCGGCGACCTGGACGCGCAGCGCGGCAACGCGTTCTGACGGAAGACAGAAAACGAATTTCACGCAGAGAAACAGAGCAACGCAGACGGAGAGAATCGTTCACGTCCTCTCCGTCTCTATTGCTCTGTTCTTTACGTGAGATCGCAGTTCTACAGGTCTTCGCGGTGCGACGGCGGCCGCTCGGCGGGCTCGCCCAGACCGCCCGCGCGTCCGCCGGGCCCGAGCGAACCGCCCGCCCGCGCGCCGGAGCGCGCATCACCGGAAGCGCCGCCTTCCTTCGGCAGATACTTCGCCTCCAGGCGGCTGACCTTTCCGTTCAGCCGGCCCACCAGGATGCGCGTGGCGCGCAGGTCGTGGTTGCTCTCGATCAGCATCAGCGCCATGTCGCCCGCGGCCCACAGCAGCCCGGCGAACACGATGATGCGCGTGGCCTCCACCAGCAGCGTGGGGATGGCCTCGTTGCCGCGGTTCACCAGCCCCAGGATGGCCTCGCCGATCAGCAGCAGGATCAGCAGGATCGCCAGGATCTTGAACAGCCGCGCGATGTAGCGCAGCCCCTCGTGCGGCTCCAGGTCCTCGTCGCGGACGTCCATCTCCGGCGGCAGGTGCTCCTCGGCCCGCTCCTCCAGCCGCCGCTCCGCCTCGGTCCGCGCGCTCCTCGCCTCCGCCATCGTCGCCTCCCCCCGTCCCTGAAAGGAACCCGCAGCCCTCACCACGCGCCCCAGCGGGCGCGGTATCCCCGCGTGTCGATGTGCACGAACCCGTGGTGCGCGCCGGTGGGCGTGTAGATCCCGATCCCTCCCACCAGCTCCGGGTGCGCCTTCTCCACCCGCTCCGCCGCCCGCCCGATCACCCGCGCGTCCTCCACGTTCACCCGCCCGTCGCCGTTCAGGTCGTCCATGAAGCCGTCGTTGTCGTTGTCCACCGCGATGTCCATGGCGTCGCCGTACATGTGGCGGCTGAGCGCGGCGCGGCCGCTGGGGTCGCCCCCGCTCTCGTTGTAGCTGGGGGTGCGGAAGCCGCTGACCACGAAGATGTTCTTCACCGGGTGCCCGTCGCGCTCCAGCTCCTGCAGTGTCAATTCCACCTTGTCCAGCTCGCGCGGCTGCATGGCCACGTACTTGGGCCACACGTCGTTCTGCCCCTTGGTCACGAAGTCCTTCAGCTGCACGTGCTCGCTCACCCACAGGTTCATGTTCTCGGGGGTCACCTTCACCAGCCCCGGCGGCGGCGCGTAGATGGGTCTGGGGGCGCCGCCCTGCTCGAAGGGCCAGCTTCCCACCTTGTAGGTGCCGATCCGCCCGTTCTGCTTGGCCGACAGCGGCACCAGGGTGATGACCGCCGCCCCGCTGGCCGGGCGGATGGCGTCGGCCATCTTCAGCACCACGTTCCAGATCCCCGGCGCCTGCCCCGGCTGGTCGCCCGGCACCGCGCCGCCGGGCGTGCCGCTGGCGGGCTGCAGCTGCACCTGGGCGCCCGCCGGCGCGTCCAGCGTTTCCCCCGGCTTCAGCACGCGCACCTTCACCGCGCCGCTGGCCCCGCCCGTCTCGCGCGCGAAGTCGGCCGAGAAGGCGCTCACCATCTGCTCGGTGGCGAAGGCGGCTTCGGGCGGCGCGTCGGAGGCCAGCGGCGTGCGGGTGATGGCCCCGGCCAGGGTGGCCACCGGCAGCGCGCCCGGCTGCAGGTCCTTCTCCGGCGCCAGGAAGATGCTGTACAGCCAGCCGGTGACGAACATCGCCACCAGCAGCGTGGACACGCGGTTGAAGCTGCGCTCCTGGCGCGGGCTCATCCCGGCCTTCTCCCAGCGGGACCGGTGCTCGGTCACCAGCGGGAAGAGGAATTGGTCTTCCGTGTATTCCATGGGGGCGCGCCTGCTTCAATCACCGTGCCGCCGCCGAGGAACGGTGTGAAAGTGCGAAAGTGCGAGAGTGCGAAAGTGGCCCGATCCACCGGTTGATTTGCCAACTCTCCCACTTCCGCCGCACTCCCGCACTCCCGCACTCCCGCACTCCCGCACTCCCGCACTCCCGCACTCCCGCACTTTCGCACCGTCTCCTCCGGCCCACCCCTTGCAGCCGTCCCCCGGCTCCGGGCCGATGGACGCCAACTGCATGGGAGGAAAGAAGATGGGTGCGATGCTGAAACCGATCGCAGAGCAGGTGATGGTGATCACCGGGGCCGACAGCGGGATCGGGCTGGCCACCGCGAAGCTGGCCGCGGCGCGCGGCGCCTCGCTGGTCCTGTGCTCGCGCAACGAGGCGGAGCTGGCGCGCATCGCCGCGGAGCTCACGCGGGGCGGCGCGCGGGTGGAGTGGCACGCGGGCGACGTGGCGGACCCGAATGCCATGCTGGAGCTGGCGGAGGTGGCCGTCCGCGCCTTCGGGCGCATCGACACCTGGGTGAACAACGCCGGCCTCTCCATCTACGGCCGCATCGAGGACACCCCGGTCGACGACGCCCGGCGGATGTTCGACACCAACTACTGGGGCGTGGTGAACGGCTCGCTGGCGGCGCTCCCCTACCTGCGGGGCACCGGCGGCGCGCTGATCAACGTGGGCAGCATCGTCAGCGACACCTTCGTGCCGCTGCAGGGGCACTACAGCGCCAGCAAGCACGCGGTGAAGGGCTTCACCGACGCGCTGCGGGTGGAGCTGGAGCACGACGGCGCGCCCATCTCCGTCACGCTGGTGAAGCCGGGGGCCATCGACACCCCCTTCCCCGACCACGCGGCCAACTACATGGACGCCGAGGCGCAGCACCCGCAGCCGGTGTACACGCCGGACGTGGTGGCGCGCGCCATCGTGCACTGCGCGCAGCACCCGCGGCGCTCGGTGACCGTGGGCGGCGGCGGGCGGATGATGGCGATGATGGGGCTGAAGGCGCCGAAGGTGGCCGACGCGATGAGCCAGTCGATGTTCGGCCAGCAGAAGCGGAAGAAGCCCGGCACCCTCCCGCAGGAGAACACGCTGTGGGAGCCGCCCGCCCGCACCGGCCGCACCCGCGGCGACCAGCCGGGGCCCGTCCTCCACCACAGCACCTACACCGCGGCGTCGCTCCACCCGGTACGCACGGCGCTGGCGCTGGTCGCCGCGGCGGCCGGGTACGCGCTGGCCACCGGCGGCGGCGAGGTGCTGGTGCGCCGCGGCCGCGAGGCGCTGGACAGCTTCCGCGGCCGCGACGGCGCGGACGACCCCGACGTCGACGTGCAGGTGCGCACCGCGCCGCGCTACGACACCCCCGACGTGACGATGGAGGTCGTCACCGAGGAGGTGTACGTGATGGACGCGGCCCCCGGCGACCGCTGGGTGCCGTAGCAGACTGGATGGAGAGCGGGCCCGCTGCTCCATTCCGGAGCCCCGGGCCCGCCTCGATCATGACCGTTGTGGCACGCGCGATGCATCCCCATATTGCTGCGTGCGGAGCCGTCTGGGTGGGGCGGTGAGCACGCGTGGACGGACGAAGGGGTGCGAGGAAGGTTCTCGCACCCCTTCCGTTTTTCAGTGCGGGAGTGCGGAGTGCGGGAGTGCGGAGTGCGGGAGTGCGGCGGCTGGACAGCACCGCGCCCCGCAGACGTCATCCTGAGGCCGGCCACACTGTAGCATCCGCCGCGAAGAAGACGGCAGGCCGAAGGATCCATAGCCGGACCGCACGTCCGCCGCCGGTGACGCGGGGAAGGCAGCCCATGCGCTGAGTTCCCTGCGTCTCCGCGTCTTCGCGTGAGACCCTTCAGTTCGCCGTCAGCCCCGCGCGGATGCGGCGGGAGAAGTCGGGGCTGTCGCCCCAGCGGAGCGCGGCGGCGTTCACGTGGAAGCGCTCGCGGGTCTGCTCGAAGGAGAGGTCGGTGTCGATCATCCCCAAGTCGTACGCCAGCCGGTCGCTGTAGCCGGGGAACAGCACCTTGAAGCTGAACGGCACCCGGTGCGGCGCCACCCGGTTCACGTGCTCCACGATGCTGGTGGTGCAGGTGTTGGTCAGCGTGTTGTACCACTCCGGGTGCTCCGCCAGCTCGTTGGCCCGCGTCAGCATGTCCACCAGCAGCGCCCGCACCTTCGCCCGGTCGGCGCGGATGGGGTAGAGGTAGACGGGATCGCGGCGGAAGTTGGTGCGCAGCCGCACCACGTCGCGCTCGTCGGCCACCACGTACGTCATCTCGAACTGCCGCATCAGCCCCTTCCACGGGCTGAACGTCTCCCCCTTCTCCTTGCGGATCTCGGCGCTCACGGCCAGGAAGCGTCCGTCGTCGAACTCGAAGCTGGCCAGCGTGTGCGCCGGCCCGCGCCAGTCGCGGCTGAACGGCTCCACCAGGAACCAGGCGCGCTTCACCCCGCGCAGGTCGTACGCGCGGTCCTCCCAGCGCACCGTGTAGCGGCTGGCGGTCACGTAGTCGGCGTTGCGCACGTTGTGGATGCGCACGCTGTCGCCGCGGAACTCGGCGCGGGCGACGCGCGCGTTGTCCGGCGTCCAGTCGCGCGCGTTGGACGGGCGCCGCGTGGCCCACCAGACGGCGCACGGCAGCAGCAGCGTGGCGACGACGGCGCGCTTCCTCACCACGCGCTCCGCAGCCGCGGGTCGCCGCGCTCCAGCAGCTGCCGGCTCTCCTCGTTCAGCAGCACCCACAGCCCGTAGCCGCCGATCAGCGTTCCCAGGGGAAAGCTGAACAGGTGGAGGATGCTGAGCACGATCCCCAGCACCCGCGACCACGGCTTCCAGGCCAGCAGCCCCCACCCCAGCACGATGGCCGGGAGGGAGAGCACGGCCATGATCCCCAGCACCAGCGCACCGATTCCGCCCGCCACCAGCGCGTCCTCGCCGCGCCCGGAAAACGCTCCCGCCATCCCGAACACGGTGGCGCAGCCGACGCCGACCAGCAGCATGAAGCCGCCGCTCACCACGTAGAGCCAGCCCAGGATCTTCAGATGGTCGCGCATGCTTCCCTCCCCGATCTGCAGGTTCACCAGCTCCCGCTCGCCCCGCCGCCCGACGAGTATCCCCCGCCCCCGCCCGACGAAGAAGACGACGAGGATGAGGATGAAGATGAAGACGACCACGACGACGAGCTCGACGTGGTGTGGTGCGGGCGCGTCTTGCGCGGGAGCCAGACCACGTTGCGGTCGTGGAAGCCGCAGTGGCGGCAGTCGCGCAGCACCTCCTCGCGCCCCTCGTCGTCGTACGTGGCGTACTGCAGGACGTGCTTCGCCGTCTCCACCGTCTCGTAGCGGCACGACGGGCAGGTGGACTTGCCGCTGAACCAGGCGGAGTAGCGCGCCAGCGTGTGCGAGCCGCACTTCCCGCACTTCCACACGTCGTAGTCCACCGACCCCAGGAACTCCTCGGTCTTCTGCCCCGACTCCAGGTACACGTCGTCGGCCACCTCGTCCAGCTTCACCATCTGCGTGCCGCACTGCGTGCACTTGCGCGGGCGGTTGCGCGCCGCCGAGCCCATCGCCACCACCGCCGCGGACAGCCCGCCCACGCCCAGGACGGCGAACAGCACCCCGGCGCCGCCGCCCGACGATGGGGCGGAGGGCGAGTACGCGGGCTGCGGCGCGTAGGCCGGCTCCGGTGCGGGCGGCGGCGCGAAGGCGGCCTGCCCCCGGGGCGTGAACCACTGCGCGATCCCCGCGGTGCCGCGCACGATCCCGCGCACCATTTTGTCCTCGCGGAAGTGGGGGATCATGGAGTCGCTGATCACCTGTTGCGCCGCGCTCTCGTACCGCAGCGCGCCGTCGCCCAGCTGGATGCGCACCTTGCGGTCGCCCGTGGCCACCACGAGCAGGATGCCGTCGTTCTGCGGGCGGTCGCCCACGCGCCAGGCGTTGAACAGCCCGCGCGCGAAGCCCTCGATCTCCGTCTCGCCCACGTCGTAGCGGCTCATGCGCGAGACGGTGACCACGCGCACGTCGATCCCCTGGCTGCGCGCGGGCGCCAGCAGCGTGCGGATGCTGTCCTCCATCTTCGGCCCGATGACGCCGGCCAGGTCCTGCACGGCGTTTCCGTTCCACTCCGGCCAGCCGTTCTGCGCGGCGGCCGGCGCGGCCAGGAGCACGAGGGACGCAAGCATCCCCAGGGCACGAGAGGTCATGGCGGGTTTCGACCTGAGAAGGGTGTCCGCGTCTGCGAAGCCGCAGGCGGGCGGAGACTACGGGGAAGTGGGCGCGTGTGTTTCGCGCCGGTCGGAGCGGACGAAAATGTAACCGGTTGCGGCGTTTGCGTCTACCGGTGCGCGGGGCGCCGGATCAGCCGCGCGGGGTGGGCTCCTGCTCGACCTCGCTGGTCCAGGTGCCGGGGCGGTTCAGGCGTCCGGTGCGGGTCAATCCCTCCCACCCGCAGCGGGGGCACCAGCGGCGCTGCACGTACCCCAGCGACAGGTGCGAGAGCATCCGCCCCGCCGCGCCCATGCGGATGGGCAGCGTTTCGCCGTCGCACTCGCTGCACACGCGGTCCGACGGGAAGATCAGGAAGATCATGGCGAACGCCAGCAGCACCTTGGCGCCGAACGCCACGAAGAAAAAGAAGATCCAGAGCAGCATCGGGTTCTTCCCCGCAGGGTCCGCCGGAGTGGATTCCGGCGTTCGCGACCGGCCGTGCAAGAACCACGCACCGGCCCTCGATCCGAAGGTAATCACCCCCACAACCCCTCCGGCATCGTCCCGCCACCGCAGCCGGAACGCGGGCGCGGCGGCGGTTCTGACGCGAGTCCGCCGGCATCATCTCCCGCTGCGCGGGGAGCCCTCACCCGAAAAATCGCGAAGCGCGAGACAAAACTGCCGTCTCGCCCTTCGCGATTTTTCGACCTCTCCCGACAGCAGGAGAGGTGAACGGCGACGGCAGTTCCGCGCTCGGAGAGTTCTCCTCTCGATCAGGTCTCCCCCTTCTCCTGCTGTCGTCGGGAGAAGGGGGCCGGGGGATGAGGGCTCCCGGCGCGCAGCGCCCCCGCCGTCGCAGGTCCGCACAATATCCGCAGTTACGATCTGGTCGTCCGGGATCGTGATGGAGATCCCGATCCGCCCCCGCCCCTCGCACCCCACCGCCGGTCGGGTGTATCTTCGCCGGCTCTTCATCCACCCCCGGCGAGACACGATGGCGAACGTCCTGAACGTACAGGAGCTGTACAAGTCCTACGGCCCGCGAACCATCTTCGACGGCGTTTCCTTCGCCGTGGACGAGGGGGAGAAGGTGGGTTTCATCGGCGTGAACGGCTCCGGGAAGTCGACCCTCTTCCGCATGGTCGCGGGGACGGAGAGCGCCGACACGGGGACGTTCGCCTTCCAGCGCGGCATCCGCGTGGGGTACCTGGCGCAGGAGCCCGAGTTCGCGCCGGGCGACACCATCCTGGCCGCCGCGGCCGCCGGGCGCCCCGAGCTGATGGAGGCCATCGGCGAGTACCACGCAGTCTCCGAGCAGCTCGCGCGCGGCGAGGGCGACGCGGACCGTCTCCTCGCGCGCCAGGAGAAGGCCGCCGGCCGCATCGACGCGCTGGGCGGGTGGGACTACGAGCACCGCATGGAGGCCATCCTCACGAAGCTTGGCGTGGAGCGCTGGGAGCGCCCGGTGGCCGGCCTCAGCGGCGGCGAGCAGAAGCGCGTGGCCCTGGCGCGCGTCCTCCTGCAGCAGCCCGAGCTCCTGCTGCTGGACGAGCCGACCAACCATCTCGATGCCGACACCGTGCTCTGGCTGGAGGAGCACCTGCAGGAGTACCCCGGCGCGGTGATGCTCATCACGCACGACCGCTACTTTCTGGACCGCGTGGTCGAGCGGATGATCGAGGTCTCGGTCGGCGAGCTGACGCCCTACCCCGGCGGCTACACCGAGTACCTGGAGGCCAAGGCCGAGCGGATGGAGCGCCTCTCGGTGGAGGAGGAGAAGCGGAAGAAGCTGATCCAGCAGGAGCTGGAGTGGGCGCGCCGCTCGCCGCCCGCGCGCACCGGCAAGAGCAAGGCGCGGCTGGACCGCGTGGGCGCGCTGCAGGCCGAGCAGCGCGAGAAGCGCCTCCCCACGCGCACCGCGGTGGAGATCAATGCGAACGACGCGCCGCGGCTGGGGCGCACCGTCATCAACCTCCACCACGTCAACAAGGGGTACGGCGGGCGCACGCTGATCCGCGACTTCAGCACCATCCTGCAGGCCGGCGAGCGCATCGGCATCATCGGCCCGAATGGGGTGGGAAAGACCACGCTGCTGCGCATCATCACCGGCGAGGAGGCGCCCGACGGCGGCGAGGTGGAGATGGGGAAGAACACCCGCATCGCCTACTTCGACCAGCGCCGCTCCGATTTGGACCTGGAGAAGAGCATCTACGAGGCGGCGGCGGAGCAGGACTGGGTGATGGTGGGCGGCGAGCGGACGCACCTGCGCAGCTATCTGGAGACCTTCCTCTTCCCCCCCGGGCAGCAGCGGCAGAAGGTGTCGTCGCTCAGCGGCGGCGAGCGCAACCGGCTGCTGCTGGCCAAGCTCTTCCTCACCGACGCCAACCTGCTGATCCTGGACGAGCCGACCAACGACCTGGACCTGGTCACCCTGCAGGTGCTGGAGTCGGTGCTGGCCACGTGGAGCGGGTGCGTGCTGCTGGTGACGCACGACCGCTACTTCCTGGACAAGGTGGCGACGGGGCTCATCGTCTTCGAGGGGAACGGCCAGCTGCGGCGCCACGCGGGGGGATATGACCTCTACCGCCGCCTGAAGGACCAGCGCGAGGCCGAAGCCGCCGCCGCGGCCGCCGCCCAGGCGCCGAAGAAATCCGCCACGGCCACGTCAGCGGCCAAACCGTCGGGCGATGCGAAGCCGCGCAAGCTGAGCTGGAAGGAGCAGAAGGAGCTGGAGGGGATGGAGACGGCGATCCTCGATGCCGAGCAGCGCAGGGAGGAGCTGGAGGCGCAGCTCGCCGACCCCGCGCTCTACACCCGCCCCGCCGACGAGGTCGCCCGCGCCACCGCCGCCTTCCGTGAGGCCAGCGAGCGCGTGGACGCCCTCTACGCGCGCTGGGCGGAGCTGGAGGAGATCGCGAGCGCGGCGTCGGGGGCCCGGTAGGCGAGCCTCGGCCGGGAAGGCGAATGAATTCGCGGCAACAACAGCCCGAAGTCCGCCTTCGCGCCGCCTTCGCGGACTCCCACCCCGGCATCCTCGCGAGAACCGGCACACTGGCGTCCGCCGGGTGAGCCGAACCGTGCAGGCCGCGCGGATGCCCCGTCCCTCCCCCAAAACTGCCTGGGGGAGGGACGGGCGGCCCGGCGGTGCGACGGGAGTCGCGCCGGGCGAGCCAGGGAGAGGGCCCGCGAGTCGGCGGGCGGCACGGATCTCCGGAACACCACCATCCCCCAAACTGCTTCTGCTACATTCGCAAAGTGCGGGAAAATCCCTCCGGCAGATCCGTCGGAAAGCACTTATCTCGATGCAATACAACGACATTGATCCGGCGTGCATAATGCAGAAGGGCGGGGCGTTAACATCCGCGCCACGCCTGCAACCTCGTCCTCTTCATGGGACGGTCATGGTTCTCGTAAGTCGAGGTTGTTGACAGGGATCGCTCCATGATGCTACACTGGAATTCCCCCACGCCGTAATCCAATCCAGTACACGCAGTGTGCCCATGTCCATCTCCTCCATGATCCTGGTGGCGGCGTCCCTGCACGCCCTTCCGGGAACCGACTCCGCGCGCTCGCCCGTCCCGGGGGACCTGGCCAGCCGCAGCGCGTCGCACGCGCTGACGCCCGCCAACGAGGTGGGGATGAGCGCCACGGCGCTGAGCCACGCCGAGGAAGAGGTGTGGAACGACATGCAGCGCGGCGCCTTCCCGGGCGCGGCGCTGGCCATCGGCCGCAACAGCAAGGTGGTGCTGGAAGACGGCTTCGGCACGCTGGGCCGCGGCGGGCTGGGCGACGAGGTGGACCCCGACCGCAGCGTCTACGACCTGGCCTCGCTCACCAAGGTCGTGGGCACCACGACGGCGGTGATGCTGCTGGTGGAGGACGGGAAGATGCGGCTGGACGAGCCCGTGGCCGCCTATCTTCCCGAGTTCACCGGCGGCGGCCGCGAGCGGGTGACCATCCGCCACCTGCTCACGCACACCTCCGGGCTCCCCGACGGGATCGACGTGCCCGGCGGGATGACGCCGGAGCAGGGGCTGCGCTACGTCCTCGGCACCCCGCTGCGCTCCAGCCCGGGGATGCGGGTGGAGTACTCGGACCTGGGCTTCGTGATCCTCTTCGCCGCCGCCGAGCGGGCCGCGGGCGAGCCGCTGTACCACTTCCTGGACCGGCGCGTGTTCGGCCCCCTGCGCATGCGCTCCACCACGTACTGGCCGGGCGAGGGGTGCGGCCGCTGCGCCCCCACCTCGCGCGAGATGGGCATCGGCTTCCGCGGGCACGTGCACGACCCCATCGCCCGCCGCCTGGGCGGGATCGCGGGGAACGCGGGGCTGTTCTCCACCGCGCACGACCTGGCGCGCTTCGCGGCCATGATGGCCAACGGCGGCGAGCTGGACGGCGTGCGCGTGCTGCAGCGCGCCACCATCCGCATGTTCACGCAGCGCCAGCCGGGCACCGGCACCCGCGCGCTGGGGTGGGACACGCCGGGGCGCCTGGGGACGAACATGTTCGGCAACCGCGTCTCCGACCGCTCGTTCGGCCACACCGGCTACACGGGCACCTCCATCTGGATCGATCCCGACCTGGGGACGTGGGTGGTGCTGCTGGCCAACCGCACCTACGACACCGAGGGAAACAACCGCATGCAGGCGCTCCGCCGCGCGGTTGCCGACCACGTGGTCGCCGCCGCGCAGTTCGGGGGGATGGTGGCCTCGGGCGGGGGGAACTGAGCCAAGTACGAAAGTACGAGAGTACGATAAGATGAAGATTCCCCCGCGCCGGGCGAGGCGCGGGGGGATCTCGTTTTGCCGGCCCTCGGGACGCCACCCGGCATCCCTGACGGGCAGATGCCGGACAGCAGTCCGCGAAGGCGGACTTCGGGCAGTTGTTGCCGCGAATTCATTCGCCGGGCGCCGAGCCAGAGTCGAGCCGGTGCGTTTCCGGGATCACCGATCACCCCCGATCACCAGCCCCCGTCATCTCCCCCGACGGCTCACTGCACGTGCACCACGCCCGTCATCCCCAGCGACTGGTGGGGGATGCAGTGGTAGCTGAAATCGCCCGCGGTGTTGAAGGTGAACTCGAAGGTGTCGCCCGCCGAGCCGATGCTGGCGCTGCTGAACACGCCGGGCTGCGCCGCGTTGTCGGGGGTGACGGTGTGGCCGGAGCTGGCGTCGGCCACCCACCGCACCGTCGTCCCCCTGGTCACGGTCAGCGTGCTGGGGGTGAAGCGGTTGCCGGCGGTGGCGTGGATCTCGATGACGCCGGGCGGGTTGGTGACGCCGCCGCCGCCACCGCCCGAGCCGCCGCCGCTGCTGCAGCCGCCGGAGACCAGGGTTCCGGCGACGGCGAGCGCGGCCAGGGAAATACGGATGCTGCGGATCATGGAAGCCTCTCGGGGTGTGACGGGTGGCGCGCCGGGCGTTGTGCCCGGCGCGGACGGGGCCGGCGTGGGCGGCCGGAGACGTTGAGTGGCGGCGTGGAAAGTGTTAGATTCAGGGCACGACCCGGCCTCCGCACCCGCGCAGCGCGCGCGGCCGCGGCGGCCGATCCGTTTGAATGGGACCGATGAGCCAGATCGCAGACGAGGTCCGCCGGCGGCGGACCTTCGCCATTATCAGCCACCCCGACGCGGGGAAGACCACGCTCACGGAGAAGCTCCTCCTTTACGGCGGGGCCATCCACCTGGCGGGGAGCGTGAAGGCGCGCCGCGCGGCGCGGCATGCCACGTCCGACTGGATGCAGATGGAGCAGGAGCGCGGCATCTCCGTGACCAGCTCGGTGCTGCAGTTCGAGTACGGCGGCTACGCGGTGAACCTGCTGGACACGCCGGGCCACCAGGACTTCAGCGAGGACACCTACCGCACGCTGATGGCGGCCGACAGCGCGGTGATGCTGCTGGACAACCGCAAGGGCGTGGAGGAGCAGACCCGCAAGCTCTTCGAGGTGTGCCGGCTGCGGAAGACGCCCGTGGTGACCTTCGTGAACAAGTGCGACCGCCCCGGCGCCGACCCCATCCAGCTGCTGGACGACGTGGAGCGCGAGCTGGGGATGAAGTGCTACGCCATGACCTGGCCGGTGCACGCGGGCGACCGCTTCCTGGGCGTGTACGACCGCGCCGACGAGCGCATCCACCTGTTCGAGCGCGGCGAGGACCACGGCCAGCGCCGCGCCGAGGAGCACACGGTGCGGCTGGACGACGACCGCATCCACGACATCGTTCCCGAGAACGCGCTGGAGAAGCTGCTGGACGACCTGTCGCTGCTGGAGCTGGCGGGGGCGGAGTTCAGCGAGGAGGCGTTCCTGCGCGGCGACGTGAGCCCGGTGTACTTCGGCAGCGCGCTGACCAACTTCGGCGTGGAGCCGTTCCTGGTGCAGTTCCTGGAGCTGGCGCCGGCGCCCACCGCGCGCGAGGCCAGCACGCGCACGGTTACGCCGCTGGAGCCGAACTTCACCGGCTTCGTGTTCAAGATCCAGGCGAACATGGACCCCAAGCACCGCGACCGCATCGCCTTCGTGCGGGTGTGCTCGGGGCGCTTCGAGGCGGGGATGCAGGTGAGGCACGTGCGCCTCGGCAAGCCCGTGCGGCTGGCGCAGCCCACGCAGTTCATGGCGCGCGAGCGCACGCTGATCGAAGAGGCGTGGCCGGGCGACGTGATCGGCATCCACGACCGCGGCACGCTGCGCGTGGGCGACACGCTCTCCGCCGACGGCGACCTGGAGTTCAGCGGGATCCCGCGCTTCAGCCCCGAGCACTTCGCCCGCGTGCACGTGGCCGACCCCATGCGCCGCAAGCAGCTGGACGTGGGGCTGCAGCAGCTCTCGGAAGAGGGCGCGGCGCAGGTCTTCTACGCCGAGTCCATCACCGGCCCCGCCCCCATCGTGGGCGCGGTGGGGCGGCTGCAGTTCGACGTGCTGCTGCACCGGCTGGAGCACGAGTACGGCGTGAAGGCGCGGCTGGAGCCCATGTCGTACCGCGTGGCGCGCTGGGTGGAGGGGCCGATGAAGGAGGTGGAGCGCGTGGCCGGCGGCGGCTACGGGCGCGCGCTGGTGTTCGACAGCAAGGAAAAGCCGCTCATCCTCTTCGACAGCGAGTGGACGATGAAGACCACCGCCGAGCGCGAGAAGGAGCATCTCCAGTTCTTCGACGTGGCGCCCTGAGGCGGGCGGGGCGGCGTAACGCAGGGGATTGATCACACCCCATGGAAGGGCAATCGCCGCTCCGGGAGCGGATGTCGAACGCTAGTCGCTGCCCCGCAACGGCTTAGGCCGATCGGCGGAGAAAGCAAAGTGAGGGCGGGGTGTTCCGCATCGGAACACTCCGCCCTTTTTCGTCACAACGACTATCTCTGCTGCGCGCCGGTCAGCCCGTCGCGCGGACCGGCTCGTCGGGATCGCGTCTCGCCGGCTTCACTACGATCTCCACGTCGTGCCCGAGCGCCTTGAGGAACGCGATCAGCCGCTCGAGCGAGAACAGGTGGAGCTTGCCGCGCATCATGTCCGAGACCGTCGGCTGGGTGGTGCCCAGGAGCTTTGCAGCTTTCGCCTGGGTGAGCCCACGCTCGCGAATGGTTTTCGTGATCGTATACAGCAGCCGTGAGCGGGCGAGCGCCTCCTCCGCGTCCGGAAGTCCTCCATCGGCGAATACGTTCCCGCTGCTGTACTCGAACTCCGGCTCGTCGCTCATCGTGTCCTCCCCTGATTCCCGGTGCCTTGGCCGAACTCCCGCTGGTGCACTCTCACGGCGGTCTCGAACCGCATCCGGATCAACTCGATCTCGTGCTGCGGGGTCGCGATCCCCCTGACCGACTTCTTCTTGAACGCGTGGAGCACGTAGATCGCTCCTTCCAGCTTCGTCGTGTAGACGACCCGGTACGTGTCGCCGTCGAAGTCACCTGTCAGCTCGAAAATTCGCAGGCCCTTCAGCACACCCGAAGAAAGCGGCTTGGCGCCCGGAAGACTCCGCACGCCAAGCTGGACCTGGTGGAGTGCGTGTCCGAACTCCTGGAGTGCCTCTCGCGGGAATGTTCTGTAGCTCTTCCTCGAGCTCGCAATCCAGATGAGAGGCCTCTCTGTCTCCATAACTATACGAGTTCTGAGATAATGAGCAAGGATGGATCAGCGGAGGGACGAACTTAGCGAACCATTTCGAGATTGTCCAGAGTGTGCTAAAGCTGGAATTATTGGAATTTCTGGAATTTCTGGACAAGAGAAAGCAGGGCGCCCGCGATGGACGCCCTGCTCCGATCTCTAGCCGGCGGCTGCGCGCCTAGCCGCGGCGGCCGCGGCCGTGGTCCCAGCCGCGGAAGTCCTCGGGGCGGTAGGTGGGCTCGTCGCCGATGCCGCGGTTCCAGCCGCGGTCGCGGACGCCGTACGGGTCGCCGCGGTTCGGCTGGCTGGCCTGGTGGCCGTCGTGCCATCCGCCGCGGTCCGTCTGCCCGGCCTCGAAGCCGCCGCGCATCACCCTGAAGGGTGTGCGGCTCTGGCGGTCACCGAAGGGGTCGCCGGCGTCGGTGCGCATGCGGTCGCGGCCGCCGTGCACGTCGCGGTCGTAGCCGCCGCGCTGCATTCCCGGCTGGGCGCGGAAGCCGCGGTCGTAGCCACCGTGGCGGGCGATGTCCTGGTCGTAGCGCGCGCCGCCGGCCGCGCGCCAGTCCCACTGCGCGTCGTGTGCGCCGCGGTTGCGGGCGGTGCTCCACGCACCGTCCAGCCCGCGATAGGCGAAGTCGGACGCGTCGTAGCCGCGGCCCTCGCCGCCGTGGTTCCAGCCGCCGCCCTGCATCATCCCGCGGTCGTAGCCGCGGCCGTGCATCCCGCCGCCCATGCGGCTCTCGAAGCGCTGCCAGGCGCCGCGCATCCGGTCGCCCAATCCACGCCCGTTGCCGTGCTCGCGGCCGTAGTCACGTCCGTAGTCGTGCCGGTCGAAGAGTCCCATCCGCTCCTCCTTCGTTCGGGTCCAGCTTTTCAGCCAGCAGGGGCGGTCCGGGGCGGCAATCTCCGTTCCAGACACGCGCTTGTCGCATCTCCCCCCGCCCGCTACGTTGCGCGCTTTCGATCCCCCGGCGGCGGATGGGGGATCGTGATGGGCCACACGGAGCCGGCGGAGTCAGCGGAGGACTTCGGAACCGTCCGTTGGCTCCGCGGTCCGTGTGACTTTCCTGAGGATGGGGACGGGCGATGACGGCCGAAGCGACCACGGTGTTCGACATGCTGCGCGCGCTGCCGATCCTGGCGGCGCTGGACGACGACGAACTGCGCTTCCTGGCGTCGATCGCCGAGCGGCGGACGTATGCGCGCGGGAGCCACGTCTTTCGCGAGAGCCAGCCGCGGCGCTCGTTCGGCGTGGTGCTGAAGGGGCGCATCGACATCGTGAAGGGGCTGCAGGGGCTGCCGCAGGTGCTGCACGTGCTGGCGGAGGGGGAAAGCTACGGCGAGGGAAGCCTGCTGGACGACTATCCCCACTCCACCAGCGGGGTGGTGCAGGACGACGCCGAGGTGCTGGAGCTGCCGCGCGACCGGCTGCGCGGGATCGCCGAGGAGAACCCGCGGCTCTTCGGCAAGCTGGCGATGGCGGCGGCGCAGCTCATCTCGTCGCGGCTGCGCTACGCCAACGCGCGGCTCACCGGGCGCGGGCTGGGCTACCTCTCCGGCGAGCTGCGCACCGAGCACGATCTCCTCGGGGAACGCGCGCTATCGGTCGATCTCTATTACGGCGTGCAGACTTTGCGCGCGATCGAGAACTTCCCCATCACCGGCATCCCCATCTCCCAGTACCCGCACCTGGTGAACGCGCTGGCGGCGGTGAAGGAGGCGGCGGCGCTGGCCAACCGCGAGCTGGGGCTGCTGCCGGACGAGGTGGCCGACGCGATCGTCCGCGCCTGCCGCGAGCTGCGCGAGGGGAAGCTGCACGAGCACTTCGTGGTGGACGTGATCCAGGGCGGGGCGGGGACGTCGACCAACATGAACGCGAACGAGGTGATCGCGAACCGCGCGCTGGAGCTGCTGGGGCACGAGAAGGGCGACTACCGCTGGGTGCACCCCAACGACCACGTGAACCTCAGCCAGTCGACCAACGACGTCTATCCCACGGCCATGAAGATCGCGGCGAACTGGGCGATCGAGGACCTGACCGCCGCGCTGGGCGAGCTGCGCGACGCGTTCCGGGCCAAGGGCGCCGAGTTCGCCGACGTGCTGAAGATGGGGCGCACGCAGCTGCAGGACGCGGTGCCGATGACGCTGGGGCAGGAGTTCAACGCCTTCGCGGTCACGATCGGCGAGGACATCGACCGGCTGCGCGAGGCGGCGGCGCTGATCCGCGAGATCAACATGGGCGCCACGGCCATCGGCACGGGGATCAACACCGAACCGCGCTACGCCGCCACCGTCTGCGAGAAGCTGTGCGAGGTGACGGGGCTGCAGCTTTCCACCGCGCCCGACCTGATCGAGGCCACCAGCGACACCGGCGCGTTCGTGCAGCTTTCCGGCGTGCTGAAGCGCGTGGCGGTGAAGCTGAGCAAGATCTGCAACGACCTGCGCCTGCTGTCGTCCGGGCCGCGCACGGGGCTGGGGGAGATCAACCTGCCGCCCATGCAGCCGGGCTCGTCGATCATGCCGGGGAAGGTGAACCCCGTGATCCCCGAGGTGGTGAATATGGTGTGCTTCCAGGTGGTGGGGAACGACCTGACCATCACCATGGCCGCCGAGGCGGGGCAGCTGCAGCTGAACGTGTTCGAGCCGGTGATCGGCTTCAACCTCTTCCAGTCGGTGGACATGCTGGTGCGTGGCTCCGTCGTCCTGCGCGAGCGGTGCGTGGTGGGCATCACCGCCAACCGCGAGCGGCTGTACCGCATGGTGTGCGATTCCATCGGCCTGGTCACCGCGCTGGTGCCCTACATCGGCTACGAGCGCAGCGCCGCGCTGGCCAAGGAGGCACTCGCCACCAATCGCGGTGTCTTCGAGCTGGTCCGCGAAAAGGGCTGGCTCTCGGAAGAGCGGCTGGCGGAGATCCTGACGCCCGAGGCGATGACGCGGCCCAGGGCAATGCCGCATCCGGTGGAGGCCTGAAAGAAGGGTTTTACGCCGAGGCCGCCCACCCGGCGAATGAATTCGCGGCAACAACGGCCCGAAGTCCGCCTTCGCGGACTGCTCCCTCACCACACCGGCGGGAGCCGCGGGTTCTCGCGGCCTCGGACGAGCGAAGGAGCCGCCGGAGCGGCAGGATGGTGAGGGGCGAGTCCGCGAAGGCGGACTTTGTGCTTTTGTTGCCGCGAATTCATTCGCCGGGCGTACCCCGCGCCCATACCATCACATCTCCATCGCCCTCGAATCCCGCGCGGTGGTACAGGGTGCGGCTGCGCTGCGTCGGCCAGAGGAAGGCCTGGTGCACGCCCGCGGCGGCGCACTCGTCCAGCGCCGCCGCCAGGAGACGCACGCCGACGCCGCCTCGGGCGGATTCGCGGACGTACAGGTTGGTGATGTAGCCGTGCACCTCCGGCTCATCGACCGGGTTCGGCATCTTCTCCAGCATCTGCAGCCACACCGTCCCGACGATCTCGCCGTCGACCTCCGCGACCCACGCGCGCCACGAATCTCCATCTCCCAATCTTGCGCGCATCCACTCCGCGCAGCGGGGGACGAACGCGTCGCGGTCCTCGTTCGGCGCGGTGATGGCGGCGCGGAACTCCCAGCGCAGCGCCGCCAGCGCGTCCGCATCTTTCGTGGACGCGCGGCGGATGGTCACGGCGACGTCAGATGGACTCGTCGGAATCCTCATCTTCATCATCGTCATCCGCCGGCGCGGGCTGGCCCTGCTGCTGCGTCTGCGGGGACGGATTCCAGCCGGCGGGCTCGGGGCCCAGGATCTCGCGCGCCTGGATCTGCGCGAGGTTCAGCTCGCGGCGCAGCGTCTCGTACCGCTCCGTCGCGTCGCGGCCGATGCGCTGGTCGGCGTTCGTGGTGAGGCCGTAGAGATACTGGATCTGCGCCTGCAGGCCGGGGCGGCTGTAGCGGACCGGCGGCGTGACCAGCACGGCCTCGAGCGCGTTCAGCCGCGTGAGCGAATTCCCCGTCGCCGTGCGCCTGGCCTCGGCGACGCGGGCGACCAGGCGGTTCACCTCCGTCACCATGTCGCGGACGCGCAGGTTGTGCGCGAGCTGCGCTTCCAGATCCCCCTGCGTCACGCCGTCGCGCGCGATCCGCGGGTCGATGGGCAGGACCAGCGGCTGCGTCGCGGTCCAATCCCCCACCGTCATCCGCACGGCGTAGCTCCCCGGCACGACGACGGGGCCGTTGCGGCCGTTCCCGCGCCCCGTGTCCCACGGGCCGGGGAGGGCCAGGTCCCACACGAAGCGGTGCATCCCCGGCGTCTTCGCCAGCACCATCGTTCCCGCGCGCTCGGGCGGCAGGCTCGCGCGCGACGTGTCGCTGCTGAAGCTGCGCAGCACGCGCCCGGAGGCGTCGAGCACGTCCAGCCGCACGTCGCCCGACGGACGCTCGGCCAGCCAGTAGTCGATCATCGCCCCGGACGGCGGATACTGCGGCGCGTCGGGGCGCGCGACGCCGGACTCCGGGCCGCCGAAGCCGCCCGACCAGCGCGCCCGCACCGCCTCGCGCGGCCGGAAGAGCCAGGCGCGCGAGCGGGCGACGGAATCGGCCAGCTGGTGCAGCGGCGTCAGGTCGTCCACGATCCAGAAGCCGCGCCCCTGCGTGCTGAGCACCAGGTCCTGCCGGTGCACCTTGATGTCGGTGACCGGCGTGTGCGGCAGGTTCAGCTGGAACGGCTGCCAGTGCGCGCCGTCGTCGAAGCTCACGTACATCCCGAACTCGGTCCCGGCGTACAGCAGCCCGGCACGCGACGGGTCCTCGCGCACCACCCGCACCGGCTCGCCCGCGGGAATGCCGTTGGCGCCGTCGGTGATCCGCGTCCACGTGCGCCCGTAGTCGCTGGTGCGGTAGACGTAGGGCGCGAAATCGCCCAGCTGGTAGCGCAGCACGGCCACGTACGCGCCGCCGCGCCGGTGCGGGCTGGCCTCCACCGTCTGCACGCGCCCCCCCGGCGGCAGCCCGCGCGGCGTCACGTCGGCCCACGTGCGCCCGCCGTCGCGCGTTACGTGCACGGGGCCGTCGTTGGCGCCCGTCCAGATCACCCCCGGCTCCAGCGAGCTCTCGCGGATCGCGTACAGCGTGCTGTACGTCTCCTCCCCCGTCACGTCGATGGTGATGGGCTCGCCCGACACCTTCGACTGGTAGCGCGGGTCGTTCGCGGTCAGGTCGGGGGAGATGCGCTCCCAGGTCACCCCGCCGTCCGTCGTGCGATGCAGGTACTGCGAGCCGTAGTAGACCACGCGCGGGTCGTGCGGGCTCACCTCCATCGGCGACACGCGCTGGAAGCGGTAGATGAGCTCGCGCGGCGGCATCCCGTAGAGCGACTGCGCGCCGACCCAGTACTGCTGCTCCTGCCCGCTGCGCAGCGACATCCGCGAGAACTGTCCCTTGCACGAGCCGTAGACGGTGTCCGGCCGGGTGGGGTGGGGGATGATGGGCCCCGTCTCGCACCCCGGCCCCTGCCGCCACGTCTGCGCCGGGTCGTCCACCCCGTTCTGCTGCGCGGGGAGCGAGTTCACGATGACGGTGGCGTTGTCCTGCTGCGCGCCGTACACGCGGTAGGGGAACTGGTCGTCCACGTAGACCTGGTAGATCTCGGCGGTCGGCTGGTTCAGCTGCGTGGACCAGGTGCGGCCGCCGTTCAGCGACACGTTGGCGCCGCCGTCGTTGCTCTGGATCAGGATCTCGGGCGTGCGGGGGTTGATCCACAGGTCGTGGTTGTCGCCGTGCGGCGTGCGCTGCGTGGTCCACGTCCGCCCGCCGTCCACGGACTTGTAGAAGCCCTCGCTGCCGACGTAGACCACGTCCGCGTTCGTCGGGTCGGCGGTGATGTTGGTGTAGTAGAAGGGGCGGGAGACGAGCTCGCGCTTGTCGCTCACCTGGCGCCACGTCTCGCCCGCGTCGTCGGAGCGGTAGAGGCCGCCGCCGGGGCTGGCCTCGACCAGCGCGTACACGCGGCGCGGGTCGGCGGCGGAGACGGCCACGTTGCTCTTGCCGAACAGCCCGGTGGGAAGGCCGCCGCCCAGCTTCCGCCACGTGGTCCCCCCGTCGGTGCTGCGGTAGATGCCGCCCTCGCGCGCGCCGGAGATGATCGTCCACGGCTTCCGCTCCCCGCGCCACATCGAGGCGTACACGACGTCCGGGTTCCTCGGCTGGAGCTCGAGATCGACCGCGCCGGTGCTGTCGGAGACGAAGAGCACCTTCTCCCACGTCCGCCCGCCGTCCCTCGTCCGGTACACGCCGCGGTCGCGGTTCGGCGCGAACGCGTTCCCCAGCGCCGCCACGAACACGGTCTGCGGATCGGAGGGATGGATGCGCACCGCGCCGATCTGCCCCGTCGCTGCCAGCCCCGCGTGCGTCCACGTGCGCCCCGCGTCGGTGGAGCGGTAGACGCCGCGCCCGGTGGAGACGTTGCTGCGGATCCCATCCGATCCGGTCCCCGCCCAGACGACGTTCGGGTCGGAGAGGGCGACGTCCACCGAGCCCATCGACGCCTCGCCGAAGAAGGGGTCGGAGACGTTCACCCACGTCTGCCCGGCGTCGGTCGTCTTCCACACCCCGCCGCCGGTGGAGCCCATGTAGAAGGTGTACGGCTGGCTGGGCACGCCGGTGACGGTGGTCACGCGCCCGCCGCGGCTGGGCCCGATCTGGCGGTAGCGCAGGTCGCCGAACAGCGCCGGCGCGAACCCGCCCGCCGGCGCGGCATTCTCCTGCGCGCGCAGGGTGGGATTGGGGACCAGGGCGATGCCGAGCAGCACGGCGGCGGTGGGCCGGAGGCGCATCCCGTCTCCTTCGGTTCGTTCGTGTCGTTGGATGGTGTGGATGGCTGATCGTATACAATCCGGGCGGGGACGGCGCCAGTGCGGAGGGGGTGATCCGGCCCGGCGGGGCTCCCCGGCGAATGAATTCGCGGCAACAAAAGCACAAAGTCCGCCTTCGCGGACTCACTCCCGGGCATCCTGGCGAATGCTCGGGGATCGATGCACCCTCGGGTTTGGCTGGAGGACGGGTGAAGCGGCGGGATGCGGGGCTGGATCTCGCGAGGGCGGCCTGATCGGCCTCACCGCCGCGGCGGCTCGCGGAGGTCCGCCAGCCACACCGGGCGCGGGGTGTTGCTCTCGCGGCAGCGGCGGTCGATCACGGCCAGCACCTCGCCGGCCGTCTTCTCGCGCTCGCCCGGGGCGAAGTGCTTCACCAGCAGCGAGAGCGCGGCGGTGGCGGAGTCGTGGCTCAGCTCGGCGTTGCGGTTCTGGATCTCGCGGATGTACCACTCGGTCAGCTTCCGCGTGGTCTTGATGTACGGGTCGGCGCCGTCGATGAACCCGCGCAGCCCCGTGGGGCTCATCCCGATGTCGCGCGCGGCGTGGCGCAGCGAGGTGGCGTCCACGTACAGGCGGGCCGCCTGCCGCAGCGTATCCGTGGGCGCACCGTCGCGTTGCGGCATCGTTCGTCGCCGGCGTCAGATCGGTAAAAGATTACACTCCCGCCTACCTTAAGCCCCCCCGCCGCCCCGCCGCAAGTAGTTAACGAAGAAAACTGTCACGCGTCGCCATCCGCCGCGGAAGGCGTGGATTTCGCCTCCGCGACGCGCGGCGCTTCAGGACTCCGGGTCCAGCTTCAGCGCCGCCGAGTTCATGCAGTAGCGCAGGCCCGTCGGCGCCGGGCCGTCGCGGAACACGTGCCCCAGGTGCGCGTCGCAGCGGCTGCACACCACCTCGGTGCGTCGCACGAACCACGAGCGGTCGTCGTGCTCGTCCACCGCGCCGTCCGCGGCGGGGCGGGTGAAGCTGGGCCATCCCGTGCCGCTCTCGAACTTGTCGTCCGAGCGGAACAGCTCGTTCCCGCAGCACACGCAGCGATAGGTGCCCTGCCCGTGCTCGTCCCAGTACTCGCCGGTGAACGCGCGCTCCGTCCCCTTCTTCCGCGTCACGTCGTACTGCTCGGGGGTGAGCTGCGCCTTCCACTCGGCCTCGCTCTTCCGCACCTTCTCCTGGACCCTGTCGGCCATCCGCTCCTCCTGGACTATCGAGAGATCTCGCTCGCGCGAGCTGGTGAACTGCAGGTTTCGGGCGTGTTTGGCGCCTGGGCGCCAAACCGGGCTGCGCGCGCGGTAGGGCACGATACTACTGTGCCCAACCGCGCCGGGCCCCCGGCGGATTCGTCGCTTCCGCAGCTTCATCTCCATCCCGCGGCATCATCGCCGCCGCCCCGCCGGGTTCCCGGCCCTCCGGGCGCGCATCCCTCACGCGTCCGGGGTGCATCCGATTGGATGGCGAGGGGTTACGTATCTTCCACCCACGCTTCGTACACCCGCCGCCGCGCTCCGCTCCGTCTCCGCATTGGCCCGCATCGCCCGCCGCCGTGACATCCGCCGCCCCGCCGATGCATATTCGGACGGCAGCCGTGTGCGATCCCGCGCCCGGCCCGATCCCCCAGTCTGGAGAAGAAGCATGGCCAAGCTCAAGCTCGATCTCGAGAACCTCGCCCTGGAGTCGTTCGACAGCGTGTCCGACGTGGCGCCGCGGGAGAAGGGGACGGTGCAGGGCCACGACGCCCCCCAGACGCAGCAGGTGAAGTGCACCTACTTCTGCACCTACGCCTGTCCCACGGGGATGGAGTGCTGAGGCACGGCTGAAAGAAGCATCACACGCAGGAAACGGAGGGAGCTCGGCGTGCACCGGGCTCCCTCCGTTTCCTCCGCTTCCTCCGTGTGATCCGCGGTTCGTCAGCGCTTCTTCCTGCGCCGGGCCGCGCGGGCCACGTCGATCGCCTTGAGCACCCACGGGCGGAGCGCGTCCGCATCCTCCAGCAGGTCGGCGGGAAGCTCGTAGTACCGGATGATCATCCTGCCGTCCTCGAACGGCGCGAACGGCCCCATCCCGGCGGCCTCGAAATCGCCGCGGTTGCTGTCGTCCACCTTCAGGAAGATGGTGTCGTCGTCCAGCACCGCGAAGAACAGCCCGTCGGAGTAGATCCCGACGCCGCCGAACATCCGGCGGTGCGTGACCGCCGGCGCCACGCGCGCCAGCTGCTCCAGCACGAAGTCGCGGTACTCAGCGGTGACGGCCATCGCTCCCCTTCCCCGAAGCCAGCTCCGGCCGGCGGAAGTACGCGGCCGCCCGCTCCAGCAGGTCGCTGTCCGTCTCCACCCCCGTCACCACCTTCGGCAGGCGCCCCGGCGCGGCGAAGACGTACCCGACGGGACGGGGACAGCGCACCAGCCGCAGCCGGCTGTCAGTGCGCAGCTTCACCCACTCGCCGAACCGGTCTTCGGCGGCGACGCCGTGCCCGCGCAGCGACTCGGAGGCGTGCGACCAGTGCCACGAGAAGTCGTCGAGCACCGTCGCCAGGTCGTCGTCCGCATCGACCTGCCCCTGCGCCACCCGGTAGCAGGCGACCACCGTCGGCCCGCGGACTGCGACGGCGGACGTGTCCACCTGCTGTGCGGCGACCGGCGCGGCGGACGCGAGCAGCGCGGCGGCGAGCGCGGCGCTCTTCATCCCCCCGCCTTCTGGCTCCAGTAGAAGCCGGTGCGGCTGAGCGGGTCCAGGAACAGCCAGCCGTGCGGCGGCCCGGCCACCTCGTACGCTTCCAGCCGGTTTCCCGCCTTCCCCAGCATGGTCCGCGGGTTCAGCGTCCACCACGGCGTGAAGCCGGGGCCCACCACCTGCACCGCGCGCGCCTCGTTCAGCGACAGGCGCTTCAGCCCCGACGTCATCCGGTCGTGGTCGGCCGGCTCGTAGGTGAAGCGCACCCAGTGCAGCCCCTGGCGGTCGTCGCGGCGGGTGTGGATCTCGGTGGCGCCGGGCGGCACCAGCGGCGGCAGCGCGTCGGCGCCGGACTTCGGCGCCTGCGCGTACGACGGCCAGAACCCCTGCGGCTGGTCCACGTACGTGCAGACGGTGGGGTACAGGCCGACGAGGACGGCGATGGCGGCGAACACCAGCAGCAGCACCACGTTCCTGCGGCGGCGCAGCCGGTCCTGCTCCGATATTTCCGGCATGGTCGTTGGGATCGGGACGAGGGACGAACGACGTTGGGACGCGCAAAGATAGAGCGCCCCCCGGCGAGCCGCGAGGCCGCCGGGGGGCGCTTCGTCATCCCTCACCCGATGCGGTTACGGCGCGTGGCGGGTGAACACCATCACCGGTTCGGGCGAGAGCGGCGGGAGGCGCAGGATCAGCCGGTTCCCCACCACCTGATAGCCCACCGGGTGCTGCAGCGCCCACTCCTGCGCGTCGAACGGCGAGCGGGCGCCGGCGGCGCGGCGGTCCACGGTCATGCTCCCGCTGGGGTGAAAGCGCAGCTCCCCGCCGCCCGCCTCCACGCTTCCCACCGACTTGCCGTACGCCAGCAGCCCCGGCGCGATGGCCGACTTCGTGAACGTCGCCGACTCCATGCTGAACGCGCCGCCGGGGCCGAACTGCACCGTCATCTGGCGCAGGCCGCCGGGAAGCGAGCCGTCGGTGGGCTGGATGCTCCAGGTGCCCAGCAGCTCCGCGTCGGTGGGCGCGGTGGCGTCGTTCCCGCACGCCGCCAGGGCGAGCAGGGCGGCAAGTGCCAGGGTGATGCGAGGCGTTCGCATGGCCGTCGTCTTCCGGAGTGGGCGGGACCGCTGAGTGAACGCACGAGCGCGGCCGCCCGTGACGGTTTCGGCGGCCGATCGGGATGAGCGGTGGATGAAGCCCGCGCGGCGGGCCGGGGGAGGAGGGCCCGCCGCCGGAGGACGACCCTCCAGCGCCCGGCCCGACGACGGAACCCTACTCCACCTCCACGCCGCGCCCGCGGCAGTCGTCCTGCCCGGGCTCGCGCGCCTGAACCACCTCGCGGATGGCCACGGCGCGAGGATACATCCCCATGTGCCCGAACATCCCGCGGTCGGTGACCTCGGCGCGGACGGTGACGAACACGGTGCCGTACTCGCCGTCCTTCACCAGCTCGCGGTAGCGCGCCATCAGCGGGCCGGCGTCGGACACCCACCACCGCTCGCGGCCGCCGCAGGCGGTGAAGGACTGCTCCTCCCACCGCACCGTGTAGTGGCCGGTCAGCTGCCGCGGCTCGCCGCCGGGCGCCGCCGCCGCCAGGCCCAGCACCCCCGCCGCGGCGGCGATCGCGAGGCTCCGCTTCTTCATCCTGCTCACTGCTCTTCCTGCCTGGTTGAACACCCGGCCTCCCGCGTTACCCTATCCGTAAGACACGTGCAACGCGCGAAAGGTTGCGATTCCCGATCCATCTTTGTCCAATCTCGATCTTCCCGCAATGGACAACGGCCGGGCTCGCATGGAAAAATCGAGGAAGCAGAGAACCCTTCCGCGGCTCGCGCGGCCCATCTTTCCCCGTGAGAGCTGAGACGCTGGTCATCCGGCGCACTCTCGCACTCTCGCACTCTCGCACTCTTCCACTTCCGCACTTCCGTCGGTCGCGCACGGTGCGTGCAGGCTCGCCATCCGGACTGGGTGATTCGTCTCTCCTCGGACCCGACCACTGATGCGCATCCCGATCGCCGTCGCCTGCCTGGCCGCGCTGTCCGCGTGCACGCCGCCCGTGTCATCCCCATCCCCCGCCGCCGATGGGGTGCCGGGGGTGCGGCGCGAGTTCCGCGCCGTGTGGGTGGCCACCGTGGCGAACATCGACTATCCCTCGCGCCCCGGGCTCCCCGTGGACAGCCAGCGCGCGGAGCTCACCGCCGTCCTGGACCGCGCGGCGGCGCTGCACCTGAACGCCATCGTCTTCCAGATCCGCCCCGCGGGCGATGCGCTCTACCCGTCGCAACTGGAGCCGTGGTCGGAGTACCTCACGGGCGAGCAGGGCAGGGCGCCGGAGGGGGGATGGGATCCGCTCGCCTTCGCCGTGGCCGAGGCGCACCGGCGCGGGATGCAGCTGCACGCGTGGTTCAACCCGTACCGCGCCAGCCATCCCACGGAGAAGACGCCGCCCGCGGCCAGCCACATCAGCCGCACGCACCCCGAGGTGGTGAAGCAGTACGGCCACTACCTGTGGATGGATCCCGGCGAGCCGCTGGTGCAGGACCATTCCATCGCCGTGATCCTGGACGTCGTCCGGCGGTACGACGTGGACGGCGTGCACATCGACGACTACTTCTACCCGTACCCGGAGAAGGATTCCGCCGGCGCGACGATCGACTTCCCCGACGAGCCCAGCTGGCAGCGCTACCGCGCCTCCGGCGGCCGCCTGTCGCGCGACGACTGGCGGCGGAGCAACGTGGACCGCTTCGTGGAGCGGATGTACCGCGAGGTGCACCGCGCCAAGCCGTGGGTGCAGGTGGGGATCAGCCCGTTCGGCATCTGGCGCCCGGGAAATCCGCCACAGATCGTCACCAGCTTCGACCAGTACGCCGTCATCTATGCCGACGCGCGCAGGTGGCTGCGCGAGGGATGGGCGGACTACTTCTCGCCGCAGCTCTACTGGCGCATCGCGGCGACGGGGCAGAGCTACCCCGTGCTGCTGGACTGGTGGGAGCGCGAGAACGTGCGCGGGCGGCAGCTGTGGCCGGGCAACTTCACCAGCCGGACGTTCGAGGGAGATCCGCAGCCCTGGCCCGCCAGCGAGGTGATCGGGCAGATCTACGTGACGCGCGGGCGGCTGGGCGGGGGAACGGGGAACGTACACTTCAGCATGAAGGCGTTCGCGCTGAACCGCGACAGCCTGAGCGAGCGCCTGGTGCGCGAAGCCTACCGCGACCGCGCGCTCCCGCCCGCGTCGCCGTGGCTGGCGCGCGGCCGCCCGGCGCGCCCCGCGCTGGCGCTCGCGCGCGACGCGTCCGGCGTGCAGGCGGTGTCCATCCGCGCGGGCGGCGGCGCCGCGCCGATGTGGTGGGCCGTTCGCGCCCGCGCCCAGGACCGCTGGACCACGGACGTCCTCCCCGCCGCGCAGACCACGTGGACGCTCCCCCCCGGCACCGACCAGGCCGCCGTCTCCGCCGTGGACCGCGTGGGGGTGGAGGGCCCCGTGGCGGTGCTGCGGGTGTCGCCGTGACGATGGGTTGCGGAACCCCTCATGCGCGCCGAATGCGCCTTGCGCGATCGTGTGAGACGTTGGTGTGGCGCGCGTAAACTGTTGCGAGTGCAGGAAGCGGCGAATCACCACCCGCTCCGAAGATGCCGCCTGTGGACAGAGTTGACGGGAACGGACTGGTGTTTTAGCTTCAAGGCAACCGAAGACAGGAGGGGTGCGATGCCGACGAGGATCACCCGGCTTTCCCGCGAAGGCACGCGAGAGCTCATCGAAGAGATGAAACGCCCGGCGGCCGATACACCCGAGCGGCGGGCGACTCTCGACGCCGTTCGCGAGATGCGGCCGATGATGGAGAAAGCCATGCAGCGGAAGAAACCGGCCGACAAAGGCTGATCGGTCGGTTCGCCGCTCGCGAGTAACGTGGCAGGTCTTTCAGGCCTGCCATTTCCTTTGCATCGACCTTCAGCCGAACATGCTGCAGAATTCCATCATCGAGAAGATGGAAGGTCCGCCGCCGGCGCGTTTCGACTGCGGGCGGTCCGACCAGAACGCATTTTTCCACGGATATTCGTGGTCGGACCAGCAGGCGAGCCTCTCGACGACCTACCTCATCTGGCGGAGCGGCATTCTCGCGGGATTTGTCACCGTCAGCATGAGTGTTGTTGCGCTCGATCCCCGGGAGCGTGATCCGGTGATCCGTTTTCGTGACGTGAGTGCGCTCAAACTCCTCCAACTCGGGGTCGATCGCGCATTCCAGGGGAGCGGTCTCGGACGGTACGCCGTACGGTGGGCTCTCGGATTGGGCCAGATCGTTGGGGAGAAGGTCGCCTGCCGTTACGTGACACTCGACGCGCAGCCGGATCTCGTGCTGTGGTACGAGCGCCAGGGGTTCGTCCCCAACAAGCTGGCCCAGAAGCGGCGCATCGCCGACGCGCTGCAGCATGGGCGCGACCCTGAGCGCATTGCCGTGAGCATGCGCTTCGATCTTCGCGACATCGAATAAAACATCACCCCCGATGCGTGTCCGCGCCGGGGGCGATGCAGTTTCGTACTTCCGTACTCTCGTACTTCCGTACTGCTGTTCAGCTGTTCGCCCCGGCCGCCAAGCCGCCGGGGAAGCGGCTGGCGCGGATGTCGACGCCGCGCTGGCGGAGCGCCTCGATGTACGGCTCGGCGGGGACGCCCTCGTCCGGCGTCCACACGCCCGGCTCCACGTCGCCGGCGGCCTGGAGCGCGCCGGTGATGGCCAGCGAGTAGCCGGTGGTGCGCATCATCGCGGTGATCCCGGTCTCCGGGTCGAACCGGTCCAGCAGGTCCCAGCGCAGCAGCAGCGGCTGGCCGTCCTTGTCGCCCTCCACCTCCACGCGCAGCGCCACCAGGTCCGGGCTCTGGCGCGGGTCCTTGGTCAGCTTGCCGCCGGCCACCTTGATGAACACGTCGCGCGGCACCACGCGCTGACCCTTCACGTCCACCGCGTCCAGGTCCAGCAGCCCCAGGTCGCGGATGGCCTCCATGATCCGGGCGTGGCCGGGGTAGCGCAGCGTCTTGTACTCCATCGTGGGCACGTCGCCGGCGTAGCGCTGCGCCATGGTCGACAGCCCGCCCGCGGTGTGGAACGCCTCGAGCGTGCCCGCGCCGGGAAAGTCGATCTCCTCGATCTCCGACAGCGCCTTCACCTGCGTGGGCTGCCCGTCGCGCAGCACCCACGACAGGGTGGTGTAGTAGTCCACCACGCCTTCCATGCTGTACACGATCTGGTAATTCAGCGGCGGCTCGGGGTGCTGCGGCAGGCCGCCCACCTTGATGGACACGGAGCGCACGGTGTCCATCTGCCCGATCCCGTGCTGCGCCAGGATGTTCACCATCCCCGGCGCCAGCCCGCTGTCGGGGACGGCGCTCACGCCCTTCTCCCGCGCGCGGTCGTGCTGCCCCTTCTGCTGCAGCACGATCTCGGTGTTCCCGCCCAGGTCGGCGTAGTGGGCGCCGCAGTCGATGGCGGCCACCAGCATCCCCAGGTTGAAGTGGTAGGGGAAGGCGTTCATCACCGCGGCGGCGCCCTCCATCACCTCGCGCACGGCGCCGCGGTCGGTGGCGTCCACCTGCACGGCGGTCAGCCGGCCGCCCAGGTACGGCTGCAGGAACCCGGGAAGCGCGTCCACCTTGAGGTCGGCGATCACCACGTCGTGGCCGGTGTGCCTCAGCAGGTCGTACGCGCACGCGCTCCCCTGCTGACCCGCACCGAGCACCAGCATCCGCATGTCGCAGCTCCTTGATTCGCAAAAAGATACATGTCCCGGACGCGGGGCGGCGCCGGGACGTGGGGCACGCGGGCGCGGTTCAAGCCGCGCGCGAGAGGGGCGGAAGATAGCGGGCGCGGGCGGCGGATGCAAAATCGCGGCAGCGGATGAACCGTGTTGCTCGGCCGGGGAGCCACGGCGGGCCCAGGCTGTCGTGGCGCACCCCGAAGCTCTCCTGCGATGAGTTCTCCCGTTCGCGCAGATCTGCGGATTGAGGCCGGGCGGGCACGATGCAGCCCCTCGGCGCAGATCCCAATCCAGCTACCTCTCCCGGTACGGGAGAGGTGGACGGCCTAAGCCGGCCGGAGAGGGCGCGAGGCCGGAGGACGAGCCAAACTCATCTCCCCCATAGTCTTTCCCTGCTTCCGATCTCCTTCTGCAGATACAACTCTGTCCATCTACTAGAACTATAGTTGACATCTCCGCCGCACCCGATTAGCATCTACTACAAGATTAGTAGATGCGGCGGGCGGACACCTCGTGAGGACCGGCGATGATCGCTTACTGGATGCTGTACTGCGCGGCGGTGGGTGTGCTGCTGAGCCTCGGCGCGCTGGCGCTGGAGCGGGCCGTGCGCCCGCTCGGCTGGGCCACGCGCTGGGGATGGGCGGCCGCGCTGGTGCTGACGCTCGCCGTCCCCGCGGCCGTCCGCCTCCTCCCGACGCTCCGTCCCGCTCGCGCCCCTGCGGCCATCACCCTGCGCGGCGTGGAGGTCGCGGCGACGGTGGCGACGTTGCCGCGCAAGGTGCGCCCCGCGTTCGACCCCGCTCGGCTGGACGCGCCGCTCGCCGCCGTCTGGGGCGCGTCGTCGGCCGCGGTGGTGCTGGCGCTCGCGGGGATGGCGGGCGTGCTCGGGCGCCGCCGCCGCCGCTGGGCGCGCGTGGAGATCGACGGCATCCCCGTCCTCGTCTCCGGCGAGACGGGGCCGGCGGTGGTGGGGCTCCTCCGCTCGCGCATCGTCCTCCCCCGCTGGGCGGTAGACGCCGACCCCGGGGCGCGGCGGCTGGTGCTGGAGCACGAGCAGGAGCACGTCCGCGCGGGCGATCCGCGCCTCCTCGCCCTGGCCCTGCTGGTGGCCGCGCTGACGCCGTGGAACCCCGCCGTGTGGTGGCAGCTGCGCCGGCTGCGCCTGGCCGTGGAGGTGGACTGCGACGCGCGCGTCCTTGGCCGCCGCGCCGACGTGGGCGCCTACGGCGCGGTGCTGCTGGAAGTCGGCCGCCGCACGGTCCACTCCCGCCTGGCCGCGGCGGCCTTCGCCGAACCGGTGTCGTCCCTCGAACGGAGAATCCGCATCATGACCGCACCCCGTGTCCGCCGCCCGCTCCTCCGCGCCATCTCCTTCGGCGCCGTGGCCGCCGCGCTCGCCGCCGCCGCCTGCGAGACGCCCGCGCCCACGCAGCCGTCCACCGCCACCGCGCGCGCCCTCTACCGCGCGCCGGGCGAGGAGCCGAGCTTCCCCAAGATCCCCCTGACGCCGCGCAACGCCGTCGCACGGTATTTCCCGCAGGTGCTGGAGAGCGGGATGGGCGAGAACGAGCGCCTCCTCTTCGTCCTGGCGCCCGACGGGCAGGTGGTGCGGCACGAGCGCATCGCGGCCGGCGCCGACGGCACCGGGCTGGGGACGCTGGCGGGCGACATCCCGAACGGCACCATCCGCTCGGTGGACGTCATGAAGCGCCCCGCCGGCGAGCTGGGGCCGACCCGCGTCGGGATCGTGTGGGTGCAGTTGAAGGGCGAGGGTGAGGCGATGCCGATGCGCCGCAGCGAGACCGGGGCCGACGGCATCGCCCGCGAGACCGCGACGGCCCGGTTCAAGATGCGCGTCTCGGAGGTTGACGGGGGGACGGCCGCGGCCGGGGTGCCGACAAGGACCGAGGCCGGCGGTGCTCCGGACATGGACGACGTCGGAGCGGCGATGCGGCGCTTCTACACGCCGGCGATGGCCGCCGCGGGGCTCACCGGGAGCGCCACCGTCACCTACACCGTGGGTGCCGACGGCAAGGCGCGCGACGTCCAGGTCGCCGCGAGCCCGGCCGAGCTGGAGCCCGTGGCGCGGCAGGTCGTGGCCTCGCTGGTCATGCAGCCCACGCACGGCGCCACACCCGTGCGCATGTACCTGCGCTTCTCGCCCGAGACGCGCGACGCCGCCAGCCGCTGAACGAACCGGGAGCCGGACGTGGAGATCGCATTCACCGACCGCGAGCTGGACGTGATGGGCGTGCTCTGGGACCTGGGCGGCGGGTCCGTGGCCGAGGTGCGCGACCGGCTGCCCGACGACCTGGCGTACACCACCGTGCTCACCGTTCTCCGCACGCTGGAGGAGAAGGGGTACGTGGGCCACGTCGAGGCCGGGAAGGCGTACCGCTACCACCCGCTGGTCCGCCGGCAGGACGCGGGGACCAGCGTGCTGCGCCGCATCACCCGCAAGCTGTTCAAGGACTCGCCGGAGCTGCTCCTCACCCAGCTGGTATCCGACCGCGGGCTGAGCGACGACGAGCTGCGGCGGATGCAGAAGCTGCTGGAGGACCGTCTGCGCGGCGGAGGCGAGGAATGATCCCGCCCCGGCCGAAACCCCCGATCTCCGGATGGAGGGCCCGTTCCATGACCGCGCGCCATCGCTACCGTTTCCTCCCGTTCGCCGTGCTGGCGCTGGCCGGATGCGCGGCTCGCGTGCCCGCCGCCAGCCCGCCCGGCGCCCCGGCTCCGGCGGCCGCGGCGGCCGGGGCCGCGCCCGCTTCGCCGCTTACCCCGCGCGCCGCGCTGGAGCGGTACTATCCGCAGATCCTGGCCGGCGGGATGCCGGCCACCGACGTGGTCCTGCTGGTGGTCTCGCCCGGCGGGCGGGTGATGAAGCACGCCCTGCTGCACACCATGCAGGGCACCACGGGGGTGCAGATCGAGCAGCAGCTCCAGCCGTTCGGCACCGGCATCGCGAACGTGAACATCATCAAGACGAAGCCCGGCGAGCTGGGGCCCACGACCGTGAACATCGCCTGGGCCGATCTCTCCTACGAACCCTCCGAGCCCGAGGCTCCCTAGACCGGGCGGGCCCCGAATCCACGAAGCAGCGCCGGGATCCCGACGGGCCCCGGCCGCGCCGAGAGCCTGGCGCCGTTTGCGAGGCTTTTCGTCGTTTTGGAGATGCGGGCTGCGGCCGATGATCGACGTCGCCAGAAATTCCCGACGTCCACCGCCGTGCTCTGCCGCCGATGCAGAATCGACTGCCGGAATGCGCGGCCGGTTTGTCGTTTTGACTGACGGAAACTGGTCTGCCGCTTGCCTTTTCACGGGGCCAGCCGGCGGGCAGACGACGCCCGCCCCATCGGGAGAGTTCCCGTGTCAACGGCCATTGCGGGCCGATGAACCGTCAACACAGGAGATGAGAACCATGGCCATCACCCCCACCACCAACCGCTGGGCCCCGGCCGATCCGTTCGGGCTGCTGGACCAGGTGTTCGGCAACACCGGCGCGCGCGCCGGCGGCAACCTGATGCGTGCCCCCGAGACCGACGTGGTCGAGACCGAGCGCGAGATCCGCGTGCACGTGGAGATGCCCGGCCTGAAGCGCGACAACATCGAGGTGGACGTGGAGAACAACGTCCTGACCATCCGCGGCGAGAAGCGCGAGGAGCGCACCGAGGGGCAGGACGGGCGCTACCACCTGGCCGAGCGCCGCTACGGCACCTTCGCGCGCTCGTTCGTTCTCCCGCGCGACGTGGACGCCGACGGCATCCAGGCCGCCTTCGAGGACGGCGTGCTGACCGTGCGCATCCCCAAGAGCGAGAAGGCCCGCCGCCGCAAGATCGACGTGGGCGGCAACGCTACCGCCCAGCAGGTGAGCGGCGGCCAGCAGGGCCAGAACGGCAACGGCGAGCAGCAGAACGGCTGATCGCGAGCGGACCACGGCAGCAGGAACGATGTCGGGCCGGCGGCATGTGCCGCCGGCCCGCGTCCCTGTCTGTTTCGTCAGTGCGCCGTGTGCTCCAGCAGCGTATGGAAGTGGTGCGTTCCCACCTCCCGCCGCGGTGAGTAGCGGCCGCGGTGGTAGAGGCGCGATTTGACGCCTTTCTGCACCGCCTCCACCACCTCCTCATCCTCCATCTCCACGCGGTGGAGGCCGGCGCCGGCGCCCTGCTCGCGCTTGGTGGCGTCCCAGACGTAGCTGAGGAACGACACGCGGGTGCGCTCGGGGCCCAGCGGCTGCACCAGGTTCACCGACAGCCCCCACGGATAGAAGTTCAGCATCAGGTTGGGAAAGAGCCACCAGTAGTACGCCGCCACCCGCGTCCCCTCGTCCGGGTGCCCGGGCGGGAGCGCGAACGCCTCGGCGGCGTGCTTCGTGGTGCCCAGCTGCAGGCTGCACCAGTCGAACGTCTCCGTTCGGTACGTGGAGTAGTCCAGCGCGTCGCTGAGAGAGGCGTGCACGTACGGGATGTGGAACTCCTCCAGGTAGTTGTCCACGTACAGCGCCCAGTTGGCCGAGATCAGGTAGTCGCGGCTGGTGGCGGCGTCATAGACGAACTCGTCCAGCGGGAGAAAGCCCACGCGCTCGCGCACCGGCCCGATCCACTCGTCGAACCCGCACGCGGGGTCCAGCGCGGTAAAGTGCAGCGGGCCCCAGCGCTCCAGCGGCAGCCGCGGCAGGTCGTCGGCGGGCGAGGGGAAGTTTTGCACGCCCTCGAACTCGGGCATGAACGTCATCTTCCCGTCCAGCGCGAAGCGGCGGCCGTGGTAGCGGCAGCGCAGCCCGTGCGCGTGCGTCTCGCCCTCGCAGACGACTGTCCCCCGGTGCGTGCAGACGTTGCTCAGGCAGCGCGCCTCGCCGTCGTCGCCGCAGGCCAGCACCAGCGGCTCGTCCAGGCACCCCTCCAGCAGGGTGAACGGCAGAAGGTGTCCGGGCGCCTTCACCCGCTCGGCGCCGCGCACCATCTGCCAGCTGCGCGCGAACACCCGCTCCCGCTGCAGCGCGTACCACGCGGGGTCGTGGTACACCTCCGCCGGCAGCGTCTCCGCGCGGGCGATGTCGGGGTCGATGGTGAAGGGGCGCAGGGGCATGGAGATGCGGCGCGTGCGGGAGATGGCGATTCGTCCGGGGATCCGCCGCCAATGTACGCGCCCGCCGCGGCGCCACCAAGCCGCGCCGCGCCGACGATGATCGTAATGTGATGTGAAACCGGATTCGAGATCGATCGTGCAATTCGGAAGCGCACGTGCGACCTCACCTGTAGATCCTTCGGCCTGCAACCGTCCGTGCGAGGGCAACGACAGTGTGGCCGGCCTCAGGATGACGTCTCTCTGTGCGTTTGTAATGCAGAGGTGATTGCCAGATCCGGTATGAGGAGATGTGCGAAGCCGGGGAGGGAAGACGGCGCCCGTCCGCACCGGAGGCCCGCGCCGGCGGGGGCGTGCGTGCGGGCGCCGGGTTCAGCGGCGGCTCAACAGGCGCAGGGCGACTTCGTGGTGCAGTACGTCTTGCCGCAGTTGGTGTCGATGCAGGTCAGCAGGCTCGAGGCGTACATGTCCTGCGCCTTCACCGTTCCCAGCACCTCGGCCGGCTCGGCCGCGACGAACGACTCGATCGTGAGATCCTCTGCGTTCAGCTTCAGCTTCCTGTTCATGGGATTTCCTTTCGGGTTTGATCGCGAGCGACGCGGGCCATCGGTGACATCACATTATCTGAATACGTCACATTTAACAATGCAGATTGTCTAACCGGATGTGTCGTCATCATCCCCCGCCTTCCGTATCTCCGCTTTCATTCTCGTTCTGGAAGCGGTTGATTCTCTTCCGACGATCCGGGCGGCGTGGTCGAATGTGCCATTGAGCGTCGAAGATGGATGCGTCCGGGCGAGCGGCGGATGGGAGGCATGGCTTGACATCCGGCCTAATCGAAACTAATCTGGTTACAGATTCGGTCCCACGGAGTGGAAGCAGGGAGATGATCAGCAGCAGGGTGGCGGTCGCGGTGCACGTGCTGGCCTACATGGCCTGGAAGCGGTCCGAGGCGGTGACCTCGGAGCGCATCGCGGCGAGCGTGAACACCAACCCCGTGGTGGTGCGCCGCATCATCGGCGCGCTGCGCAACGCCGGGATGGTGAGCGTGCAGCCCGGCGTGGGCGGCGGCGCGTCGCTGGCCCGCGAGCCGGGCGACATTTCCCTGCTGGACGTGTACCGGGCGGTGGAGGACGGCGACGAGCTGTTCTCGCTGCACCCGTCGGAGCCGTCGCGCGCCTGCAACGTGGGCGGCAACATCCGCGACGTGCTGCGCCCCATCTTCTGCCGCGCGCACCAGGCGATGGAAGGGGTGCTGGGCGAGGTCACCATCGCCGACGTGGGGCGCGAGGTGATGCGGCGCGCGGGCATGGACGGCTGCTGCGGCGAGAGCTTCGCCGGGGCGCACGCGGAGGCCGTCCGCCAGCAGGCCTGAGCGGCCACCGCGGACGCGGTTTGCTGTCCATCTATCTGTAACCAAAGCAGTTGCGGTTGACGGTGCGGCGGGAGCGCGGGACCAGGGAGAGGAGGGCACGATGCGGAAGATCGGCGTGGGGATCGACTGGGTCCGGGTGGCGGTGGTGGCGGGCGCCCTCCTTTCCCTGGCCGTGCCGGCGGCGGCGCAGGCCGGGCGGGTGCTGGGGCGGGTGACGGACGCGGTGGGGAACCCCGTGGCCCGCGCGGAGGTGGCGCTGGTGTCCGCGGACAGCGGCGCCGCGCCCCGCAAGGCGACGACGGGGGAGACGGGGGGATTCGACTTCGCGGCGGTGCCGCCCGGGCGGTACACGCTGCGCGCGGCGGCGCCGGGGTTCCACCCCCGCGAGGTGCGGGTGGAGCTGGACCGCGACGCGCGCGAGACGGTGATCGCGCGGCTGCGGACCTCGCGCGGGGTGCCGCGCCTGGCCACGGAGCGCACCGGCGGGAACCCGGCGCCGCGGCCCTGACGGCGACGCGCGGGTGAGGAATCGGGCAGGGGAGACGTGGGGACCGGTGTGTCCGTATCTGCAACTGTAACGATTACGGTTGCGTTTGTGTCACGAACGTGGCGACGACGGGGAAAGGAACCAGGAACGCAGATGAACGGCAGAAACACGGATCGGAATCTGTTCACGCCCTTCCAGCTCGGCCCGTACGAGCTGCGCAACCGGCTGGTGATGGCGCCCATGACGCGCAGCCGCGCCGCCGACGGGAACGTGGTGACGGAGCTGGCGGTGGAGTACTACCGCCAGCGCGCGTCCGCGGGGCTGATCGTGAGCGAGGGAACGCAGGTGTCGCCGCAGGGGGTGGGGTACACAAACACGCCCGGCATCTACGGCGACGAGCAGGTGGCCGCGTGGCGCGGGGTGACCAACGCGGTGCACGCCGGGGGCGGCCGCATCTTCGCGCAGCTCTGGCACACGGGGCGGGTGTCGCATCCGTCCTTCCACGGCGGCGAGCTCCCCGTGGCCCCCTCGGCCATCGGCTTCGAGGGGCAGGTGTTCACGTACGAGGGGATGCAGACCTACGTCACCCCCCGCGCGCTGGAGACGGAGGAGATCGCCGGCGTGGTGGAGCAGTTCGCCCACGGCGCGCGGAGGGCGTACGAGGCGGGGTTCGACGGGGTGGAGCTGCACGGCGCCAACGGCTACCTGATCGACCAGTTCCTGCGCGACGGCAGCAACCAGCGCACCGACCGCTACGGCGGCAGCCTGAACAACCGCGTGCGCTTTCTGACCGAGGTCACGCAGGCGGTGGTGGACGTGTGGGGCGGCGACCGCGTGGGCGTGCGCCTGTCGCCCCGCGTGGCGGCCAACGGGATGTCCGACTCGGACCCCGAGGCCACGTTCTCTTACGCGGCGTACGCGCTGAACCCGTTCGGGCTGGCGTACCTGCACGTGATCGAGGCGCTCTCCGGGCCCATGGCGGCGCCGGGGCCGCGGGTGACGCCGGCGCTCCGGGCCATCTTCCGCGGCCCGCTGATCGCCAACGGCGGCTACACGGGCGAGGCGGCCGGCGAGGCCATCGCGCGCGGCGAGGCGGACCTGGTGTCGTTCGGGGCGGCGTTCCTGGCCAACCCGGACCTGCCGCGCCGCCTGCGCGAGGGGGCGCCGCTGAACGAGCCGGACCGCGCCACCTTCTACGGCGGCGACGCGCGCGGCTACACCGACTATCCCACGCTGGACGAGGTCGCCGCGAGCTGAGCGCGGCGGACGGGCCGCCCCGGCACCGCGCCGGGGCGGCGTTCCCACACGGAAGATGGACAAATGTTCGCGCTGCTGACGCTTCCCCGCGGAGTGCCCATCGACCCCGAGCTTCCCGCCCTCGCCGCGCTGGCGGAGGACGAGGACGGCGAGCCGGCGGGGATCATCATCCGCCCCGGCCCCGCGCCCGAGCGCGTCCCCCTGCGCGACGCGCTGGCCGGGACGCGCGCGCTCGCCCTGGCGTGACGCAGGGGCGGGCGCGGGGCCGCGCCGGGCGATAGATTGGCATCGCGCCGGAGCGTACTTCGCCCGGCGGTGTATCCACCGGCTTCGCCGACCCGCTTCGATGAGGGATCGGCCCGCTCCCCACCGGCGCGTACCCACCCACGCACCCGGAACGAAAATCGACGCCGGTTCCACCGCGGACCGGCCTGGAGAGGATTGATTCGCTTGGCGACCCCCGACCCGAACGGCGGCGGCAAAAAGAAGAAGAAGGCGATGGGCTCGCCCGAGGCGTGGCGCGAGGCCCGTGCGCTGATCTGGCACCACCGGCGCTACCTGGCGCTGGGGATGGTGCTGACCATCCTGAGCCGGCTGGCGGGGCTGGTGCTTCCCGCCGCGCCCAAGTTCGTCATCGACCGCGTGATCAACGGCGGCGACACCGGGCTGCTGATGCCGCTGGCGCTGGTGGTGGCCGGCGCCACGCTGATCCAGGCGGTGGGCTCGTTCGCGCTGTCGCAGATCATCAGCATCACCGCGCAGCGCGCCATCACCGACATGCGGCGGCGGGTGATGCAGCACGTCACCCGGCTGCCGGTGCGCTACTACGACGGCACGCAGACCGGCATCCTCATCTCCCGCATCATGACCGACGCGGAGGGGATCCGGAACCTGGTGGGCACGGGGCTGGTGCAGCTGGTGGGCGGCGCCATCACCGCGGTGTTCGCGGTCGCCGCGCTCCTGTACCTCAACTGGCAGCTCACCCTCTGGATCGTCGGCATCCTCATCGCCTTTGGCGCGGTGATGGGGATCACCTTCACGAAGCTGCGCCCCCTCTTCCGCGAGCGCGGGCAGATCACGGCCGAGGTCACGGGGCGGCTGAACGAGACGCTGGGCGGCATCCGCGTGGTGAAGGCGTACGGGACGGAGAAGCGCGAGGAGCGCGTGTTCACCCGCGGCGCGCACCGCCTGTTCCGCAACGTGGCGCGCTCCATCACCGGCATCTCCGCCGTCACCTCGGCGGCCACGGTGGTGATCGGCCTCGTGGCGGTCGTGGTGATCCTGGTCGGCGGCCGGGCGATCATCGCGAAGCAGATGACCGTGGGCGACCTGTTCAGCTATCTGGCCTTCACCGCCGTGCTGGCCGCGCCGGTGATGCAGATCGCCAGCATCGGCACGCAGATCACCGAGGCGTTCGCCGGGCTGGACCGCATCCGCGAGATCCTGGGGATGCGGACGGAGGACCAGGAGGACGCCACGCGCGACCACCTGGACCTGATCCGCGGCGACGTGCGGCTGGAGCGCGTGTGGTACGAGTACAACGAGGGGCAGCCCGTGCTGCGCGACGTGACGGTGGACGCGCCCGCGGGGACCACGACCGCGCTCGTCGGCAGCAGCGGCTCGGGGAAGAGCACGCTGGTGAGCCTGGTGATGGCCTTCAACCGGCCGACCCGGGGGCGCGTGCTGGTGGACGGGCGCGACCTGGACGAGGTGAAGCTGGCCGACTACCGCGCGCAGCTGGGGGTGGTGCTGCAGGAGAACTTCCTGTTCGACGGCACCGTGGCCGACAACATCCGCTTCGCGCGCCCCGACGCCACCCGCGCCGAGATCGAAGAAGTGGCGGAGCTGGCCAACGCCGACGAGTTCATCCGCGCCTTCAGCGAGGGGTACGACACCATCGTGGGCGAGCGGGGGATCAAGCTCTCGGGCGGGCAGCGGCAGCGCATCGCCATCGCCCGCGCGCTGCTGGCGGACCCGCGCATCCTGATCCTCGACGAGGCTACGTCGAGCCTGGACAGCGAGAGCGAGTACAAGATCCAGCAGGGCCTCCGGCGCCTGCGCGAGGGGCGCACCAGCTTCGTCATCGCCCACCGTCTTTCGACGATCCGCAGCGCGGACCAGATCCTGGTGCTGGAGAAGGGCGAGATCGTGGAGCGCGGCACGCACGCCGAGTTGATGGCGCTGCGCGGCCGCTACCGCGAGCTGCACGACCGCCAGTACGCGCTGGAGAGCGACCGCTTCATCAACCCCGGCGAGGACTTCACCCCCGAGCCCGAGGTGGCCGCGCCCAAGGTGAGGGTCGCCGCGACCTGACAGCGGGCCGCAATCCAGATGCACGAAGAGGCGCCCCTGACCGGGGCGCCTCTTCGTTTATCTCACCGCTCCTTTAAATCTCTTGCGAGTCAAAGAAGTGGCGATTATGTTCGCCTTCGCCCCGTAAACTCCATCAACTTTGGGGAGGGGCAAAAGAAAGACCCCGGGATCATGCTTGCGCAGAGGATTAACCCGGGGGCTGTGCCGACAACAATACACCGGAGCCGGCCATTTTGCAAGCCCCCTACCTGGATTCGATGTGGCGCGCGCTCTCGCGCGAGCGGCTGGGCTCGTACCGCTTTCGCGGTGACGACGACGTCGGCGTGGTCTCCACGTACCTGTGGAACATGGCGCTCTCCGAGGCGCTGTATCCGGCGCTGCACGGGCTGGAGGTTGCGCTGCGGAACAGCCTGTTCGACGCCGCGCAGCAGCGGTTTGCGGGGGCATCCCATCTCCATGTTCCGTGCTGGCTGGATGCCGATCCGCCGATCCTTGCGCCGGAGGAGCGGAGCCGGGTGGAGGCGGCGAAGTCGGCGCTCCGTTCGCGTGGGAAGCCGCTGGACGCGCCGCATCTGATCGCGGAGCTGACGTTCGGATTCTGGACGGCGCTGCTGGACGTGCGCTACGAGCACCGGCAGGTGCTCTGGCCGCACCTGCTCCCGGCCGTCTTTCCCGCGGTGCCGCCGCAGATGCGCAAGCGCAAGACGATCTCGTCGCGGCTGAACCGCGTCCGGCTGCTGCGCAACCGCGCCTTCCACCACGAGCCGATCTGGCACTGGCGCGACCTGGAGGAGCAGCATGCGGCGGCCCGCGAGGTGCTAGAGTGGATCAGCCCCGCGCTCGCCGCGACGCTCGCGCCGAACGACCGCTTTCCCCGCGTGCTCGCGAGCGGGCGGCACGCCTTCCGGGACGACGTGGAGCGGGTGAGGTGCGAATCGGACGGCGTTCCCGCGAAGGTCCCGGTACCCATGCTGGTGCGGGTTGCGCGCAAGCGCCCGGGCGCGGAAGATGCCGCGTTCGACGGGCCGCCGGCGTAAAGCCGCGGGCGATGCCGGCCGACGTTCATCCTTCCCCGTCATGGCCATGAATCTCCACAAGACTATGTTCCGCAAGGGTTTGATTGCCGCCGCCATGCTGCTGCCGTCGATCGTGCTCGCCGCGCCGGCCGCGGGGCAGCGCGCGGAGCGTGTCATCGTGCGCGGACAGCTGCTCGACCGCGCGGACGGACATCCGCTCACCGCGGCCAGGGTGGCGATCCCCACGCGGAACGTGGCGGTCTACACCGACTCGAGCGGCGGCTTCGTGCTGCCCCCCATGCCGGCGGGGACGTACGACGTGGAGATGGAGCGGCTGGGGTACCACGCCATCCGCGCCAACCTGACGCTGGAGAAGGACGACTCGGTGGTGGTGCGGCTGGCGCCGGAGCCGCTGGCGCTGGAGGAGCTGAAGGTGTTCGGCAACAGCCTGCTGACGCGCACCGAGCGGTCGACGGTGAGCGCGCGCTCGTTCGACGCGCGGATGTTCGACACGTACTCCGGCGGGAACACGCTGGCGTTCCTGGGCGACTACGCGGGGATCCACGCCATGCCGTGCACCGCGACGGCGCCGGGCTCCAACTGCGCCACCATCCGCGGGCTCCCCGAATCGGTGGGAGTGTGGATCGACGGCCAGCCATCGATGTTCGGGCTGGAGGAGCTGCGGACGATTCCCGCGCAGGAGATCTTCCACATCAACGTGTACATGGGCGGCGCGCTGGTGGAGGTCATCACCCGCGAATACGCGCGGGAGGAGGCGCACCACCGCATCAAGCACCCGCTTCCGCCTTTCATCACCATGCGCGCCGTGCAGCTGCAGGGGAGGATCCAGAGCCAGCAGTGAGGTGCGAGGGGCGGCTGAAGCCGCAGCAACAACGACGGGCCGCGGACACGATCCGCGGCCCCGCAATTATTTTGACGCACTTCCGCACTTCCGCACTTCCGCACTTCCGCACTTCCGCACTTCCGCACTTCCGCACTTCCCCTGTCCACCGCGTCGTCGCAACTGGCGGAAAGGCGTGGCGGCGCGTAGCTTCCCGGGTCCCTCGCGCGCGCCCGCGCACGGGCACGCAGCCCGCCTTCCGGGGTATCAGTCCGGGTCCCGCGAACCACGCCGGGACAAGGTTCTCCGACGCTCCCACGACACGCTGAATGGCCGACGACATCACGCCCCCCGACATGCCCGAGAACGGCGACGAGGCGAACGTTCCCGGGCCCACCGCCCGGGTCCTGCCGCGCCTGATCGAAGACGAGATGCGCGAGTCGTTCATCGACTATTCGATGAGCGTGATCGTGCAGCGCGCCCTTCCCGACGTGCGCGACGGGCTGAAGCCGGTGCACCGGCGCATCCTGTTCGCCATGCACGAGGCCGGGCTGGCCCCCAACCGCCCCTACAAGAAGAGCGCGACCGTGGTCGGCGACGTGCTGGGCAAGTACCACCCGCACGGCGACGCGTCGGTGTACGACTCGCTCGTGCGCATGGTGCAGGACTTCTCGCTGCGCTACCCGCTGGTCGACGGCCAGGGGAACTTCGGCTCCATCGACGGCGACAGCGCGGCGGCGTACCGGTACACCGAATCGCGCCTCGCGCCGCTGGCGACGGAGATGCTGGCGGACATCGACAAGGAAACCGTCGACTTCGCCCCCAACTACGACGACCGGCTGGTGGAGCCGCGCGTCCTTCCCGCGCGCATCCCCAACCTCCTGGTCAACGGGTCGAGCGGGATCGCGGTGGGGATGGCGACGAACATCCCGCCGCACAACCTGCGGGAAGTCGTCGCCGCCTGCGTGCACCTGATCGACCACCCCGACGCCGACAACGCCGCGCTGATGCAGTTCGTGCGCGGGCCGGACTTCCCGACCGGCGGCGTGATCTACGGGCGCGACGGGATCCGCGAGGCGTACGAGACCGGGCGCGGGCGGGTGATCGTGCGCGCGCGGGCCGAGATCGAGGAGAAGGACGGCGGGCGCGGCGGCGAGCGCATCATCGTCACCGAGATCCCCTTCATGGTCAACAAGTCGCGGCTGATCGAGCACATCGCCGAGCTGGTGCGCGACAAGAAGCTGGAGGGGATCAGCGACCTGCGCGACGAGAGCGACAAGCGCATCCGCGTGGTCATCGACCTGAAGCGCGACGCCATCCCCCACATCGTGCTGAACCAGCTGTTCAAGCACACGCAGCTGCAGAGCACCTTCGGCGTGATCATGCTCGCCCTGCACAACGGCGAGCCCAAGGTGATGCCGCTGAAGGACATGCTGCGTCACTTCGTGGCCCACCGCCACGACGTGGTGGTGCGGCGCACCGAGTTCGAGCTGCGCAAGGCGCGCGAGCGCGAGCACATCTTGGAAGGCCTCAAGATCGCCGTCGACCACATCGACGAGGTGATCGGCATCATCCGCTCGTCGGCGACGACGGACGAGGCGGGGACGCGGCTGCGCGACCGCTTCGAGCTGTCGAACCGGCAGAGCGACGCCATCCTGAACATGCGCCTGGCACGCCTCACCGGGCTGGAGATCGAGCAGCTGGAGGCGGAGCTGGGCGAGCTGCGGGCGACCATCGCCGACCTGGAGGACATCCTGGGCGACCGCGAGCGCCGCTTCAGCATCATCAAGGAAGAGCTGCTCGAAGTGGCCGACAAGTACGGCGACGAGCGGCGCACCGACATCCTGGGCGACACGGCGGGGCTCTCCATCGAGGACCTGATCCCCGACGAGGAGATGGTCATCACCGTCAGCCACTCGGGGTACATCAAGCGCATCCCCAGCGACACCTACCGCTCGCAGGCGCGCGGCGGGCGGGGGATCGCCGGGATGGGGACGAAGGAGGAGGACTGGGTGGAGCAGGTGTTCCTGGCCAGCACCCACGACTACCTGATGTTCTTCACCCGGCAGGGGCAGTGCTACTGGCTGAAGGTGCACGAGATCCCGCAGGGGCAGCGCACCAGCCGCGGCAAGCCGGTGGTGAACCTGATCAACATCGACGCCGACGACCGGGTGGCGGCGCTGGTGCCGGTGCGCGAGTTCAGCCACGACCGCTTCCTGATCTTCGCCACGCGCAAGGGCACGGTGAAGAAGACGGTGCTTTCCGCCTACGGCAACCCGCGGCGCGTGGGGCTGAACGCCATCAACGTGCTGGAGGACGACGAGCTGATCGACGTGCAGCTCAGTGACGGCGGGTGCGAGGTGGTGCTGGCCACGCACGCGGGGATGGCCATCCGCTTCCCCGAGACGCACGTGCGCGAGATGGGGCGCGCCACCACCGGCGTGCGCGGGATCTCGCTGGAGGAGGGCGACTTCCTGGTGGGGATGGTCGTCGCCAAGCGCGGCAACCACCTGCTGGTGGTCACCGAGCTGGGCCTGGGCAAGCGCACCGAGCTGGACGCGTACCGGCTGCAGCGGCGCGGCGGCAAGGGCGTGATCAACATCAAGATGGCCGGGAAGACGGGGCACGTCGTCGCGATGAAGGTGGTGCACCCGCACGACGAGCTGGTGCTGATCACCCGCCAGGGGATCGTGAACCGGCAGGCGGTGGACGGAATCCGGCTGATCGGCCGCAACACCATGGGCGTGAAGCTGGTGAACCTGGAGAAGGGCGACACCGTGATGGACGTGGCCCGCGTGGTGAACGAGGACGAGGAGCCGCGCCCCATCCTGGCCGATGCCGACGCCGAGGGCGCGCAGGAGATCGTGGGCTCGACCGCGCTGGAGGAGATGCTGGACGTCGAATCCGAAGACGACGGCGACGAGCTGGACGAGGTGCCGCCGCCGGTGGAGGACATCGTCGACGAGCTGACCGACGACGACGGGCCCGAGCCGTTCGATGTCGAAGACCAGTTCCGCGGCGAGGACGAGAGCTGACCGGGTCTCACGCGGAGACGCGGAGACGCGGAGAGGAGTGACGGAGGGCGGAGCGCCGCGAGGTGCTCCGCCCTTTTTCCTGCGCTCTCGACGGCGATCTCACGCAGAGACAGTCCTGAGCGGCATTCCGGATCAGCGAAGATGGCGGCGAGGGAGTCCGCGAAGGCGGACTTCGGGCCGTTGTTGCCGCGAATTCATTCGCCCCTCTCTGGAGGAGCAGAGGGGGATGCTGAACGCCTCCGCTCCTCTGCTGCCCGGCGTGGTCCTGACGTTTAGATTGCGCGCATCACGCGAGACCGGGAGGTGGCGGGATGTCGATCGACCTGATCACGGTGCCGTACGACTCGGGGCATCGCGGCAAGCGGATGGGCGCGGGGCCGCTGCGCTTCGCCGAGGCGGGCGCGGCGGAGCGGCTGCGCGCGGTCGCCGGGAGCGTGCGCGAGACCGCCGTGGGCGTGGAGCCGGAGCTGGCGACGGAGATCGCCACGGCGTTCGACCTGGCGCGCGCGACCGCCTTCGCGGTACGGACGGCGCTGGGGCGCGGATCGCTGCCGCTGGTGCTGGCGGGGAACTGCTTCTCCGCGGTCGGAACGCTGGCGGCGCTCCCCTCCGCCGGCACCGGCGTGGTCTGGCTGGACGCGCACGGCGACCTGAACACTCCGGAGACGACCGTGAGCGGGATGCTGGACGGGATGGCGCTCGCGACGGTGCTGGGCCGCTGCTGGACGGGACTCGCGCGGCGGATCGACGGCTTCGCGGCGATGCCGGAGGAGCACGTTCTGCTCGCCGGCGCGCGCGACCTGGACGAGGGCGAGCAGCGCTTCCTCGACCACTCGCGCATCCTGGCGCTCGGGCCCGCCGCGGCGCGCGACCGCGACGATGCGGCGTCGCAGCTGGACGCCTTCGCCGCGCGCGTGCAGCGCATCTACCTGCACGTAGACCTGGACGTGCACGCGCCCGAGGCCGGCCGCGCGAACGGCTTCCAGCCCGCCGCCGGCCTCACCGCGGACGAGGTGCGGCGCTTCATCCGCGACCTTGCCGCCCGCGTCCCCATCGCCGCCGCCGCGATCACCGCGTACGACCCCGCCGTGGACGCGGACGGGCGGATGCTGGATGTCGGCCTGGAGCTGATGGAGCTGATCGCGGAACTCGCAGCGCCGGCCGAAGCAGGGTCGTAGCGGAGTAAACTGTCGTGCGATGAGCTCTCCCCTCCCCCCGCGGAGCGGGTGGACGGGCCGGGGGAGGGGGCCAGCCGGGCGGGCAGGATGTCGCCTCGCGGCGCCGATGCTCGTCTCGCGTTCTCCCGGCGCGCATCCTGCTCTCCGCCGCACGCAACCCGCGACAATCCTGATCCGCCATCCTCCATCGCAGCCATGAGCGACGCCCCACCGCCGCCGAATCATTCGTCCGCGCCGCCGATCCCCCGGGCGGTGGTGCGCGTCGTCCTGCTGGGCTACATGACGGCGGGGAAGAGCACCGTAGGGCAGGCGCTCGCGCGGCGGCTGGAGTGGCGGTTCCTGGACTTCGACGTGGAGATCGAGCGTCGGGAGGGACGCACCATCGGCGACCTGGTGCAGGGCGACGGGCAGTCGGCGCTGCGCGAGATGGAGGCGGCGCTCACGGAGGAGGTCGCCGAGACGCCCTACCTGGTTCTCGCGCCCGGCGGCGGGTGGATCACGCGCCCGGAGCTGCTGCGGAGGCTGGGCGGCGACACGCTGGCGGTGTGGCTGAAGGTGTCGCCGGAGGAGACGGCGCGGCGGCTGAAGATGGACACCATCGAGCGACCCTTCCGCGAGTTGGACGATCCCGTGCCGCGCATCGCGGAGATGATCGAGGCGCGCGAAGACCTGTATCGCCTCGCCGACATCTCCATCCCCACCGACGGCCGGTCCGTGGAGTCGATCGCGTACGAGATCGAGACGATCGTGCGGATGCGCGCGCTGGCGGCGTTCGCGCCGCCGGCGCAGGCGTGAAGGGAAGTGCGGAAGTTGGTGGTGGGACGATTCCGGCGCAGCGCGGCTGCCCTCTCACCGGCGGCTGAAGCCGCAGCAACAACTACGGGAAGCCTCGCAAACTGCGCGAGGCTGTTCGGCTCGGAAGCCGGCTCCGGCTGCGAGGACACCTGGGCACGCCGGCGTTCTGATCTGACCCGATGCTGTTTCGTACTTCCGTACTCCTCGTACTTTCGTACTTCGGTTCAGTCCCAATTCTCCAGCACGTCCTCGAACTCGCCGGCCATCGTAGGGTGGCCGTGGCGGTAGGCGGCGTCGATGCCCTGCTGGTAGGCGGCCTTCGCCTCGTCGTCGCGGCCCAGCTCGCGGAGCGCTTTGCCGAGCCGGCCGTACGCGTTTCCCTCGTCGTCGGTGAGGGCGAGGTATTCGCGCAGCTCGCGGGCGGCATCTTCCCATCGACCCGCCTTCTCGAACTCCAGCGCCAGGCCGAAGCGCGGCCGCGGGTCGTCCGGCCGCGACTCCGCCATCTTCATCAGCGCAGTGATGCGCGCGTCTTCCTGCACGTCGTCGTCTCCCTGTCCTCTGTCCCCTGTCCCCTGTCCCCTATCCCCGCTCGGCGCTGAATCTGCCGACCCGGCCGCGCGTTGTCACGCCCCGCGCGCGGGTGGTATCTTCCGCCCATCACGCAGACGCCGCCGCCCTGCCGCGAGAGGGGGAAATCGCCGTGCCACGACCGCGCGAGCACCTGATCGCCAACCTGGAGGCGGTGTACCGCGAGCACTACGCGCGCGCCCGGGCCGCGGGCGACGAGCGCGAGCAGGCGCGGCTGGATCTCGATTTCCGCCGCGACCAGCTGTACCTGGAAGCGATCCTGGACGTGCGCGACGCCCTCGCCGGGCCGCGCACCGCCCCGGCTGAAGGGCAAGCGAAGGGTGAGAAGTCCGTCCTCGACCAGATCAACGACCTCCGCAGCCTCGCCCGGCTCCCCTTCGGGCGCTGACGGGGCCGCCGCCGCGCGCCCGCCGGCCGCCGGGCGCTCGCCGCTGGCCGTCGTGTTCCTCACCGTGTTCCTGGACCTGGTGGGGTTCGGCATCGTCATCCCCCTCCTCCCGCTGTACGCCGCGCGCTTCGGCGCCGGGCCGGTGGCCGTGGCCTGGCTGCTGGCCGTGTACTCGCTCATGCAGTTCTTCTTCGCGCCGTGGTGGGGGCGCGTTTCCGACCGCGTGGGCCGGCGCCCGGTGCTGCTCCTGGGGCTCTTCGGCTCGGCCGCGTCGTACCTGGCCTTCGGCCTCGCCGGCTCGCTCCCGGTGCTCTTCGTCGCCCGCGCGGCCAACGGGCTGGCGGGCGCCAACGTGGGCGTGGCGCAGGCCTACGTCGCCGACGTCACCGGCCCCGAGGACCGCGCGAAGGGGATGGGGATGATCGGCGCGGCGTTCGGGCTGGGCTTCGTGGTGGGCCCGGCGATCGGGGGCGTGCTGTCGCGCTACGGCATGGCGGCGCCGTTCCTGGCCGCGGCGGGGGTGACGCTGGCCAACGCGCTTCTGGCGGTCGTCCGCCTCCCCGAGTCGCTCCCGCCCGCGCGGCGGCAGGCGCAGTCGCGCGGCTTCGGGCTGGCCGACCGCCTGCGCCTCCTCTTCGGCGGGGCGACGAGCGGGCGGCTGCGCGCGCTGTACGCCGCCGGCTTCCTGGCCACGCTGGCCTTCGCGGCGATGGAGGGGACGTTCAGCCTGTGGGCGGACGCGCGCTGGCACGTCTCCGCGCACAGCGTGGCGTACCTGTTCGCGTACCTCGGCGTCGTCTCCGTCATCGCCCAGGGCGCGCTGGTCGGGCGGATGGTGAAGCGCGCCGGCGAGCGGCGGACGGCGCTGCTGGGGATGGCGCTGATCGCCGCCGGCCTCGCCGCCGCGGCGCTGGCGACGTCGATGGCGCTGCTGCTCGCCGGCGTCGGCGTGCTCGCGCTGGGGCAGGGGATGGCGTCGCCGTCGGTGTCGTCGCTGATCTCGCACCAGGGCGGGGCGGGCGAGCAGGGGCGGCTGCTGGGCGTCTACCAGTCGCTCTCCGCGCTGGGGCGCGTGGCCGGGCCGGTGATCGGCGGCGTGGCGCTGCAGCACGTGGGGCTCTCCGCGCCGTTCCTGGCGGCGTCCGGCATCGCCGCGGCGGCGGCCGTCGTGCTGGCGCTGCTCGCGGGAGGCGCGGCGTGATCCGGCCGCCCGCGCTGAAGCCAGGCGCCCGCGTCGCGCTCGTCGCCCCCGCCGGTCCGCTGAGCGAGGGCGCGGTGGAGCGGGCGGTCGAACGGCTGGGGGGATGGGGATGGGAGGCCGTGGTGGGCGAGCACGCGCGCGGCCGCCACGGCTACCTTTCCGCGCCCGATGGCGATCGTGTGGCGGACTTCAACGCGGCGCTCCGCGACGATGCGGTGGACGCGGTCTGGTGCCTGCGCGGCGGCTACGGCGTGATGCGCATTCTGGACGCCATCGACTGGCACGCGCTGGCCCGCCGCCCGAAGCCGGTGATCGGCTTCAGCGACAACACCACGCTCCACCTGGCCATCCAGCGCCTGGGGATCGTCTCCTTCCACGGTCCCCATCCCGCGACGGAAAACCTGACCGCGTTCTCGGAAGATGGGCTGCTCCGCGCGCTCACCGGCACCGGGCCCGCGGGCGTTCTCCCGTTCCCGGACGATACCGGCCTCGCGGAGACGATCGCCCCCGGTGCGGCGGAGGGCCGGCTCGTCGGCGGCAACCTCGCGCTCGTCGCCGCGACGGTGGGGACGCGGTTCGCGGTCGACGCGGACGGCGCGATCCTCTTCCTCGAGGAGGTCGGCGAGGCCGCGTACCGGCTGGACCGCCTGCTGACGCAGTTGCGGCTGGCGGGCGTGCTGGACAGGGTTGCCGGTGTCGCGCTCGGCGGCTTCACCGAGGTCACACCCAACGGCGACGATCAGCCCGAAGCCATCGACGTCCTCTGTGATCGCCTGGGCGATCTGGGAATCCCCGTCGCGTACGGCTTTCCCTTCGGCCACGTCGAGGACAACTGGACGCTCCCCGAGGGCGTTCGGGCGAGGCTGGATGCGGATGCGGGGACGCTGGAGCTGCTGGAGGCGGGGGTGGATTGACGGGGGGACGAGAGGCGAGGGGAGAGGGGAAGCAAGGTGCGCTTCGGATGCATCCGCGCCGCCCTCTCCCCGCGCCTTAGAGCGCTCGCCCTCTCCCGTTCCGGGCGAGGGGGGCTGCCAAGCCATGCGCGGGGCCTGCAACCTCTGTCCGCACCCATGTTTCGGGGTGGCGGAGATGCGGGATGGCTACCTCTCCCGGTACGGGAGAGGTGGACGGCCTAAGCCGGCCGGAGAGGGCGCGATGCGGACGTAACGAGCCGCCGCCGACGCCCGCGCGGATGTCTTTAACTCTTTGAATTGTAGATAGATGACTACATCCCCGACCCGCATCTCCATCGGCCTGGAGCAGGGCGCGGACGGATACCTGTGGGTGCATCCGCTCGATGCAGCGGGGTGCGCGGGCGTGGGCGCATCTCCCGGCGAAGCGCTGGCGGCGTTCGAGCGCGACCTGAACGAGTGGCTGCGCTTCCTGGCCTCCGTCGGCGAGCCCGTCCCCCCGCCCGACGCCGAGCTGGAGATCGCAGTGGACGAGTGGATCGAGACCGACGCGAAGACCGCCATCGGCGAGAGCGCCGCCCTCTTCGCCGCCGACCTGCGCGCGCTGGGCGACGACGAGCTGCGGCATGGCGTGCGGCTGCTGGGCGACCTGCGCGGAACGCTGCTCGCGCGTATCCGCCGCATCCCCCGCCGCGGCGTCGACGCCGCGCTCGACGCGCCGGCCGAGGGCGGGTGGACCATCCGCCAGGTGCTGGAGGAGCTGGCCCGCGCCCAGTGGTGGACGCTCGGCCGCCTGGGCGCGTCGCCGATGGCGGAGACGCCGGATTCGACCATCGGGCGGCTGGACACGGCGATGGCGCTGGTCGTCCAGCATCTGGGCCATCTGGACGCGGACCGCCGCGGCGCGCGCGTGGAGCTGGACGGCGAGGAGTGGACGCCGCGCAAGGTGCTGCGCCGCCTGCTCTGGCTGGAATGGACGCTCGGCCGCGCCGCCGCCGCCGCGCTCGACCACGGGGAATCCGCATGACGATGAAGATCTACACGAAGACTGGCGACCGCGGCGAGACGGGATTGTTCGGCGGCGGGCGCGTGCCCAAGGACCACGTGCGCGTGGACGCCTACGGCGAGGTCGACGAGCTGAACTCCACGCTCGGCCTGGTCGTGCTGCACCTGGAGGCGGCGGGGGAGGGGGAGATGGCGGCGGGGCTGCGGCAGGTGCAGGCGGACCTGTTCACCCTCGGCGCGAACCTGGCCACCCCCGCGCCGGAGGACGGCGGCCGCGAGAACGCCTTCATCCCGCCGCTGGACGCGGCGCGCATCGAGGCGCTGGAGCGCTGGATCGACGCGGCCGACGCGGAGCTGGAGCCGCTGGCCAGCTTCATCCTCCCCGGCGGGGCGCCGGCAGGCGCGGCGCTGCACCTGGCGCGCACCGTCTGCCGCCGCGCCGAGCGCCGCGTGGTCGCGCTCTCGCACGAGGCCACGGTGGGGGCGGACGAGATCAGGTATCTCAATCGCCTCTCCGATCTCCTCTTCACCCTCGCGCGCCTGGCCAACCGCCGCTACGGCGTGGCCGACACGGCGTGGGTGCCCAACCCGCGGTGAGGGTGGTGAGAGCGGGATGGCTGGCGGGCGGTGGCCCTTCCCGGGAATGGAATTCCCGGGCAACAAAAGCACAAAGTCCGCTTCGCGGACTGCGGCCTCGCCCCCGGCGCGCTTCGGATGCCGAGGCGCAACCTTGGCGGGGATCGCGCCGAGGCTGCAGAACCGCCGCGATACCGGATGGCAGTCCCGCAGGGACTTTGTGCGGTTGTTGCCCGGGAATTCCATTCCCGGGAAGATGTCCGGATCTCACGGTTGTACGCGGCTTGCGGGGTGGTGTAGATTGGGTATCGTACAGCAGTGAACCAATCGGCGCCCCGCCGATTCGAGCCACATAACCGGAGGTGGATGATGCCTTACGACGAGCGGTTCATCACGCCCATGCGCCAGGAGCTTACGCGCCTTGGCGTGCAGGAGCTGAAGACGGCCGAGGAAGTGGACCAGGAGCTGGCCGATGCGAAGGAGCCCACGCTGCTGGTGGTGAACAGCATGTGCGGCTGCGCGGCCCGCAACGCGCGCCCCGGCATTGCCATGGCGCTGGAGGCGGCGCAGAAGAAGCCGCCGAAGATGACCACCGTGTTCGCCGGGCAGGACCTGGAGGCCACCGCCCGCGCCCGTGAGTACATCCACGGCTATCCGCCCTCGTCGCCGTCGATCGCGCTGCTGAAGGACGGCGACGTGGCCTACATGATGGAGCGCCACCAGATCGAAGGACGCACGGCAGACGCCATCGCCCGCGACCTCGTCACCGCCTTCGAGCAGTACTGCTGAGCCGCGGCTGAGCAGGAACCGGATCAGCGGATCATACCAGGCGCCCCGCGGCAGAGCAGCCGCGGGGCGCTTTGGCGTCCGGGGACCAACCGGCCGTGCGCGTCCGCGGCCTCGCGCCCTCTCCCCGCGCCTGAGAGCGCTCGCCCTCTCCCGTTCCGGGCGAGGGGGGCTGGATTGACATGCGCGCGGCCTGCAACCGCATCTTCCGCCGATGCTTCTGTGTGACGGTGATGCGTGACGGCTACCTCTCCCGGTACGGGAGAGGTGGACGGCCTGAGCCGGCCGGAGAGGGCGCGATGCCGCGGGCGCGCTCCACGCCGTTTCCCGCGCGACCAGCGCCCGGCGCGCACGCCGCAAATCGCGGTGCAGAGCGCGGATTGCAACCGATTCGGACGCATTCGTCCCCATGCATCTCATCTAATCTCAAGCATTTGCGCGCGATTTCGGCGCTGAGCTCGAACCGGAACGGATATTTCTCTTCTCCGCGGCGGGAATGTTGAACGGCCGGCGCTCTCCGCGCCGGGTTTTCTCGGTCTCGCCGCCCGCAACCTCACCGCGATCCCAGACGTCGCGGTTTGCGGGCCCAGAAATGCGCCTCCCGCCTCGGGAGCACGGGGGAGCCGGCGCCAGCCGGCTCCCCCGGCTCGTGTTCCCCTCCTCGAACGAGCGTTCGACGCCCGCCTTGTGCGGCGCCCGCCGCGCCCGGCATATTCGCGAACAATCGTGCGCCCCGCGGGGTGTATCATCCTCACGGCGATGCACTTTCGCACTCTCGCACCTTCGCACTTTCGCACCTTCTCCCCAGGCATCCATGCCCAGGACCGCCACCGCGCTCAAAACTCGCAGCCCGCTCGTTCCGCTCGCGGCCGTGGAGCGCGACACCATCCTCAAGCTCTTCCTGGACGCGGTGGACCGGTACAGGCGGCCGGACGCGCTGCAGTACAAGGCGGGCGGCCAGTGGCACCCCATCTCCCACCAGGAGCTGGAGTCGCGCGTGGCGGCGTTCGCGGCGGGGCTGGGCGAGGCGGGGATCGGGCCGGGGGCGCGCGTGGCCATCCTCTCCGAGAACCGCCCCGAGTGGGTGGTGGCCGACTACGCGGTGCTCGGCATCCACGGCATCGACGTGCCGCTGTACCCCACCCTTCCCGCGCATCAGGTGGAGTACATCCTGCGCGACTCGGGCGCGGCGGCGGTGTGCGTCTCCAACGCCGCGCAGCTGGCCAAGATCCAGGAGATCCGCCACGCGCTCCCCGACCTGAAGCTGGTCGTCTGCTTCGAGGGGCGGTGCGGGGAAGACCGGGTGCTCGGCTTCGATGACGTGGTCGCGAACGGGAAGCGGGCCATCGCCGGGGGGCGCGCGGGCGACTTCCGGCAGGGCGCGCGGGCCGTCACCCGCGACGACGTGGCGACGCTCATCTACACCTCGGGGACCACCGGCGCGCCCAAGGGGGTGATGCTCACGCACTGGAACCTGTGCTCCAACGTGGCCGCCTGCCGCCAGCACGAGGTGCTCGATCCGCAGCCGGGCGACGTGGCGCTCTCGTTCCTCCCGCTGTCGCACGTGTTCGAGCGGATGGTGGACTACTGGTACTTCGATTCGGGGATCGGCATCGCCTACGCCGAATCGATGGACAAGGTGGCCGACAACCTGATGGAGGTGCGCCCCACCGTGGCCGTCTCCGTCCCCCGCCTCTTCGAGAAGATCTACACGAAGGTGACCGGGGTGACGGGGGTGAAGAAGGCGATCGTGGGGTGGGCGCGGCGCACCGGCGAGGCGGTGGTGGACGCGCGGATGGCCGGCCGCGAGCCCGGCGCCGTGACGGCGATGCAGTACCGGCTGGCGGACCGGCTGGTGTTCTCGAAGCTGCGGGAGCGCACGGGCGGGCGGCTGCGCACCTTCATCTCCGGCGGCGCGCCGCTGGCGCCGGGGATCGCGCGCTTCTTCTGGGCCGCCGGCCTCCCCGTCTACGAGGGGTACGGGCTGACGGAAACCTCGCCCGTGATCGCGGTGAACAAGCCGGCGAAGTGGCGGCTGGGGACGGTGGGCCCCATCGTCCCCGGCGTGGAGGCGGCGATCAGCGACGAGGGCGAGATCCTGACCCGCGGCCCGCACGTGATGAAGGGGTACTGGAACAACCCCGACGCCACGGCCGAGCTGATTGACGAGGACGGCTGGTTCCACACCGGCGACATCGGCGAGCTGGAGGACGGCTTCCTGCGCATCACCGACCGGCTGAAGAACATCATCGTGACCGCCGGCGGAAAGAACGTGGCCCCCGCGCCCATCGAGAACCTGGCGGCGATGTCGCCCTACGTGGCGCAGGTGGTGATGATCGGCGACCGGCGCGCCTTCCCCAGCCTGCTCGTGGTTCCCGACTACGAGCAGCTGGACGCCTGGGCGAAGGGGCAGGCGATGGAGACGGCGGACCGCGAGGCGCTGGCCCGCCAGCCGAAGGTGCAGGAGTTGTTCGAGCGCGAGACGCTGGGGCGGCTGACCGGCTTCGCGCGCTACGAGGTGCCCAAGAAGGTGCTGGTGATCCCCGAGGAGTTCACCATCGACAACGGCCTGCTGACGCCCAAGCTCAGCATCAAGCGCCACCTGGTCGAGAAGAAGTACGCCGACGACATCGACCGTCTCTACACCGGCCACTCGCCGGACTGAGATGAATCCTCTCCAGGAACTCGTGATCGATGTCGTGATGGGCTGGATCGCCGCCGAGCGCCTCCTCGCGATCTTTCACGACGGCGCTCGGTTGATCGACGAGGAGGAATTCTGGCGCCGGGCCGGAATGGAGAGTTGATCGAAAAGGATTGGAAGGCTGACGCAGGCGGCGGATCGTGCACGGTTCGCCCGCCTTTGCGTTTCTGCTGCCGTCGCGCCCTCTCCACGAGCCGGCGCGGGTCGAGGTGCATCTCCTGCTCGCCGTCATCCTGCTGCAAGGAAGCCGGGGGTACGTTACGATGCGGCAGTGTCCTTGCGTTTGCGGGGATGTGGGGCGGAGGATGAGGGAACCTTGGGGGGGATGACGATGACGCGACGGTGGATGGCGGCGCTCGCGGGCGCCATGCTGGCGGCGGCTCCGGCGGGCGGGCAGACGCTGAACGCGCCCGACACGGCGGCGCAGCGCAGCCCGCACCTGTTCCGGCACCGCGACCTGCTGATCGCGGGCGGGTTCGTGGCCGGCGCGGTGGTGATGTCGCCGCTGGACCGTGCGCTCGCGCGCTCGCTGCAGGACTCGTCGGTGCAGACCAACCGGGTGCTGTCGAAGAGCGCCAACGGCGTGCGGCTGCTGGGCGCGCCGGGCTCGCTCATCATCTCGGGCGGGCTGTACGCGGCGGGGCGCGCGTTCGGGCGGCCGCACCTGGCCGACACGGGGCTGCACACCTTCGAGTCCGTCATGATGGCCGAGGCCATCACCACGCTGACCAAGGGCGTCGTGGGGCGCTCGCGGCCGTACGCAAGCCCGCGCGACCCATTCGACTACGGCTTCGGGCGCGGCTTCCACGGCGACAAGCACCAGTCCATGCCCAGCGGCCACACCAGCGCCGCCTTCGCGGCCGCGGCGGCGGGCGCGAGCGAGATCGGGCACTGGTGGCCGCGGCACCGCACGCTGGCCGCGGTGGGGCTGTACTCGGCGGCCAGCCTGGTCGGCATCAGCCGGATGTACAACAACAAGCACTGGGCGAGCGACGTGGTGGTGGGCGCGGGGATCGGCGCGTTCAGCGGCTGGAAGGTCGTGGGCTACACGCACGCGCATCCCAACAACCCCGTCGACCGCCTCCTCCTCGGCGCCCGCGTGGCCCCCGCGGGGAACGGCGGAATGGCGATCATGTGGTCGGCGCCGACGCGGTGAATCTCCCCAGAGTACGAAACCGGCATCGCAAGGGCGGCTGAAGCCGCGGCAACAACGACGGAAAGCCTCGCAAACCGCGCGAGGCTTCAATGCAGAACGAGACAGGCACGAGCGCGGAGTTCCGGCTCGTGCCTGTCGTGCGTCTGCGCGTGCCGAAGATCTACTCGATCTTGTCGCGCCAGGAGAGGACTTCGGGATCGGCCTTGGGGAACTGGGGATCCATCTTCCGCAGCATGCGGACGACGGTGCGCGCGACCAGGTAGTCGCGCACGCGCTTGTCGTCGGAGGGGACGACGAACCACGGCGCCCACGGCGTGCTGCACCGCGAGATCAGGTCGCGGTAGGCGCGGCTGTACTCGCGCCACTTGGCGCGCGCGGCCAGGTCGCCCGCGCGGAACTTCCAGTTCTTGGTGGGATCGTCCAGCCGCGCCAGCAGCCGCTCCTTCTGCTCGTCCCGCGAGACGTGCAGGAAGAACTTGAGGATGGTGACGCCGTTCTCGGCCAGCATCCGCTCGAAGTCGTTGATCTGCCGGTAGCGCTTCTTCCACACTTTCGGCGGCACCAGCTCCTCCACCCGCGGCACCAGCACGTCCTCGTAGTGCGAGCGGTTGAAGATGCCGATGTACCCCTTCTGCGGAACGAAGTGGTGCACGCGCCAGAGGTAGTCGTGCGCCAGCTCGTCCTCGCTGGGCGCCTTGAAGCTGGCCACGTACGAGCCCTGCGGGTTCAGCGGGCCGAACACGCGCTTGATCGCCCCGTCCTTGCCGCCCGCGTCGCGCGCCTGGAAGACGACCAGGAGCGAGCGTTTGGCCTCGGCGTAGAGTGCGGTCTGGTAGGTGGACAGGCGCTCGGCGAGCTTGGCCAGCCGCTGCTCCAGCTCGTCGTCGTCGGGCAGCCCGGCGGGGCGCGCGGCATCCTCGTCGCGCAGCCGCACGCGCTCGCGCTGCTTCACCGCCTTCAGCTTCATTCCCCCTCCCGTTGCAGGTCTCCGGCGCCGCTCACGGCCGAACGACGACTCCGCGCACATCCCGAGCCGACGTGCTTTCCAGCGATGGATCTGTCGGCCTGCAACCGGCTGCGCGGAAACCGGTAGAGGTATGGCCGGCGTGGATGAAAAGGTTCCGGCGCAGGCGATCACCGGCGACTGAAGTCGCAGCAACAACTACGGGAAGCCTCGCAAACTGCGCGAGGCTGTTCCGCGCACTCCGCGGCATCGGCGCTCATCGCCGATCACCTTTCATCCTCCCCCGACCCGCTCTGCGCGGGGACGACTCACGCCGCGGCGTAGACGCCCAGCTCGGCGCTTTCGCCCGCCGGCATCGCCGCGTCGCGGCTCTTCAGCGCCTCCTCGGCGGCGGCGTCGACCTCGGCGGTGACCTCGGCCTCGATGCGCTCCAGCACGTCGCGGGCAATGCCCTCGCCCTCGAGCCATGCCTCGTACATCCCCACCGGGTCGCGCTTCCCCCACTCGCGGAAGGTGTCGGCGGAGAACAGGCTGCGCGCCTCGCGCTCGTCGTGCGTGGCGTGGCCGCCCATGCGGAAGGTGTCGGTCACCAGCAGCGTGGCGCCCTCGCCGGCGCGGGCGCGGTCGGCGGCCACGCGCGCGGCGCCGTACGCGTCCAGCACGTGGTTGCCGTCGAAGCGCCCGCCGGCCAGGCCGTACATGGCCGGCCAGTCGTCGAAGGCGCCGGCCGAATGCACGGCCACCCGCGTTCCCAGCGCCACCTGGTTGTTCTGGATGATGAAGATCACCGGGAGCCGCTTGACCCCCGCGAAGTTCAGCGCCTCGTGGATCCCGGCGTGCTTGGTCGACCCGTCGCCGATCCAGGTCATCCCCACGCGGTCCTGCCCGCGCTGCAGGAACGAGAGCGCGATCCCGCTGATCACCGGCGGCACGTCGCCGATGTTGGAGATGGGCGAGAGCACGCCGTAGCGCAGGTCGCCCACGTGCAGGTCGCGCCCGCCGTTGGGCCCGTCGGCGGTGCCCAGGTAGGTGCGGAAGATCTCGGCGATGGGCATCCCCATCTCGTGGCACGAGCCCGCGTTGCGGATCATGGGCGCCACCACGTCGTGGTCCGGGCCGCTGCGCCGCAGCGCGTGCACGGGGCCGATGGTCACGGCCTCCTCGCCGGTGCCCAGCCACGCCTTGCTGATCACCCCGTTCTTCACCCAGCGCTTCAGCGCCACGTCGTGCAGCCGGTTGCGCAAAAGGCCGGCGTAGATCGCCAGCAGCCCGTCCTGCGACAGCGCGCGGATGGCGGCGCGGCGCTCGGGGTCGGCGTCGATGCGCTCGCGGTACTGCCGCAGCAGCTCGGGGTCGGCGGTCCAGTCCAGGTACTCGGGGGGATCGTACGCGGCAAAGCGCTTCATCGGTGCGGCAACGGCAGGCGGTTCAAGGAGATGCGGAACGGAGCGGAGCATACGCCCGGGGCGCGTGGGCGGCAAGGGCGGGGAGGAGGAGTGCTGAGTGCTGGGTGCTGAGTGCTGAGTGCTGAGTGCGCGGCCGGCACCCGGGAATGGAATTCCCGGGCAACAAAAGCACAAAGTCCCTTCGGGACTGTAGCTCCGGCATCCCGGCACCTCACTGATGCTGGTGCAGCGTTGAGTTCTCCCCTCCCCCGCGGAGCGGGGGAGGGGGCCACCCGGGCGGGCAGGGTGCAACCGGAGAGAGCAGATGCTGGATGGCAGCCCCGCGCAATAGTTGGGGGGAAGAGAAGATGCCGGAGAGCAGTCCCGAAGGGACTTTGTGCTGCTATAGCCCGGGAATTCCATTCCCGGTCAGCGCGTGCGCTCATCAGTCAGCACTCATCCTTCTCCACCCGCGGATTAGCCGATCGTTAGCCGCGCATTGCCCCATCCAACCTTCCGCGCGGCTGGTGCGACATATCCCCCGTCGCCGCGAACGATGCGAGCGGCATGATCGTCATCTACCGAATCCGAAATCTCCCTGACGGAGACCTGACCGATGCGTACGCGTACCCTCCTCGCCGCAGCCCTGCTCGCCACGACGGCGCTCCCCATCGCCCTCGCCGCGCAGGCGCCCGCGCCGGTGGCCGAGCGCCGGCTGGACGCCGCCACGCGCCGCGCGGTGGTCGACAGCGCGGCGAAGCTCCTGATCGCCAACTACGCCTTCGCCGACACGGGGCGGATGCTGGCAGCGCACCTCCGCGCCCGCCTGGCCGCCGGCGCGTTCGACGGCGCGGCCACCGAGGCGCAGCTGGGCGAGGCGCTAACCCGCGAGATGCAGGCGTTCAACCACGACGGCCACCTCTACACCGCCTACCGCCCCGCCGCGGGCACCCCGGCCGCCATGGCGCTGGCGTCTTGGAAGAACGGCGGCCCCATGCGCGGCGGCCCGCGCCAGCTCACGGCCGAGGAGGTGGCGGCCCAGCGGCGCGCCAACTACGGCTTCGCCAGGGTGGAGAAGCTGGACGGGAACGTGGGCTACCTCGAGATCACCCAGTTCATGACCGGCGACGAGGCCACCCAGGCAATCGACGCGGCGATGGCGTTCCTGGGCCACGTGGACGCCATGATCGTGGACGTGCGGAGGAACGGCGGCGGCAACCAGATGGCCCACTACGTGGCCAGCTGGTTCCTGCCCGACGGCACGCCGCAGACGTGGAACTACACGCGCATCGCGGGCGACACCATGAAGAACGTGAGCGTGCCCGTGGGCGGCGCCAAGCGGCTGAACATCCCCGTCTACGTGCTGACCAGCGGGCGCACCTTCTCGGCGGCCGAGGCGTTCGCCTTCACCCTGCAGTCCGCCGGCCGCGCCAGGGTCGTGGGGACGCGCACGGGCGGCGGGGGATACAACAACATGATGTTTCCGCTGACCGACCAGATGGGCATCTCCATCTCCATCGGCCACGGTTTCTATCCCACCACCGGGCGCGGCTGGGAGGGCGCCGGCGTGCAGCCCGACATCGCCACGACCACGGCCGAGCAGGCGCTGGCCGCCGCGCACGCCGACGCGCTGAAGACGCTGGCGGAGCGGGAGACGGATCCGATGCGCAGGCAGGAGCTGGCGTGGACGCGCGAGACCGTCGAGTCCGCGCTGCACCCGGTCGCGCTGGACCCGGCGGCGATCGCGGCGTACGCCGGGACCTACGGCAACCGCGTGGTGAGCGTGGACGGCGGACGCCTGATGTACCAGCGCCGCGCCGACCGCCCCGCCGACGCGCTGACCGCCATCACCGCCACCGAGTTCGCGCCCACGCCCGCCGAGCGCATCGACTTCGTGCGCGACGCGTCCGGCGCCGTCATCGCCCTGCGCGTCCGCACCGCCGCCGGCGACGTGACCACGCTGCGGAAAACGAACTGACCGGGATTTCACGCGCAGAAGCAGAGGAGCAGAGAACCGCGATCCGTTCTCTGCTCCTCTGCTTCTTTCCGTGAAACCCGCTGTTGTCGTTTACGACGTCGATTCGAGCGTCGCCTCGAGCTGGATGTCGACGCCGGCGAGCGCCTTGCTCACCGGGCAGCCCGCCTTGGTCGCCGTGGCGATCTGCTGGAACTGCGCGTCGTCGATCCCCGGCGCCACCACGCGGCTTTGCAGCTTCATCGTGGTGATCCTGAAGCCGTCCGGCTGCTTCTCCACCGTGCAGGCCGCCTTCGTCTCCACGCGGGTGGCGGTGTGCCCCGCCTGCTCCAGCCCCACCGCCAGCGCCATGCTGAAGCACGCCGCCTCGGCCGCCGCCAGCAGCTCCTCGGGATTCGTCCCCCCCGCGTCGCCGAAGCGCGAGCCGAACGAATAGCTCCCCGAGATCGCGCCGCTCTCCCCCGCGAACCGGCCCTTGCCCTGCTGCAGCCCGCCTTCCCAGACGGCGCTCGCGTTGCGTGTCGGCATCCCCGCCTCCCTCAGTCGTCGCCGTGAACCGCCGGCGCGGCCACCTGCCGCGCGCGGGGCGGAGAATGTACCCGCCGCCGCGGCTCAGTGGCAATCGCCGTGGCCGTGGTCCTCGAAGTCGTCGTTCACCCCCACGAACTCCCAGTCGTAGCCGTCGGGGTGAAACACCAGCCGCAGCACGCCGTGCACCCGGTTCTGGTGCACCTCGCTGTTGTCGTCCAGCTTCTCGTGGAAGTCGTAAAACGGCGCCCCGCCGGTGCCCACCACGAACTGGCGCACCCCGCGGTTCCGGTCCTTGCGCCCCGCCGGGTCCTGCGGCGCGAAGCGCTCGTACACGTGGTCGTGCCCGCCCAGCACCACGTCCACGCCGCCGTCGTACAGCGCGCGGAAGGCGGGCTTCATCCGCTCCGAATCGCCGTGCTCGCCGGAGCTGAAGCGGGGGCGGTGCATGTACGCCAGGGTGCACTTCACCGGGTGCGCCGCCAGGTCCGCGCGCAGCCATCCCACCTGCTCGGAGGTGGAGTCGATGCCGACCTCGCTGTTCAGCACCACCACGTGCCATCCCTCCAGATCGTAGCTGTACCACCCCTTCCCGCGCGGCCCCGCGGCGGCGCCGAAGAACTCGTAGTACGCCGCGCCCTCCTCGGTGCGCATGTCGTGGTTGCCGATCGCCGGGCGGGTGCGCGCGCGGTGGCGCCCCCAGGTGGGCGCGTAGCAGTCGCGGTACTGCGCGCGCGTGCCGGCCTGGTACACGTTGTCGCCCAGCGGCGCCACCACGCCCGAGATGTGGTCCAGCAGCCGCGCCGTCGACTCGTCGCTGCGCCACCAGCACCCGGCGATGTCGCCCGCCGCCACGATCGACGTGTGCGGCGGCGTTCCCGCGGGCGTCCGGTCGCGCGAGCACGCGGCGAGCGCGACGAGCACGGCAACGGCAAGGGAGATGGAGAGGGGATGGGGGATGGAGATGCGGCGGCGGCTCGGCACGGCGGCGCTCGGGAGTCGGGAAGATGGGACGCACCGTGTGGGGCGGAACGGCGTCCGCTAGATTCGGTCGCTCACGCAAGCTATCCCCCGTTCCCGCGCCCCGCATCCCCATGTGCCTGGTCCTGATCGCCTGGGATTCGCACCCCACGCACCGGCTGATCGTAGTCGCCAACCGCGACGAGTTCTACGCGCGCCCCACCGCCCCGGCGGGCTGGTGGGACGACGCGCCGCAGGTGCTGGCCGGGCGCGACCTGCGCGACGGCGGCACCTGGATGGGGGTGACGCGCGCCGGCCGCTTCGCCGCCGTGACCAACTACCGCGAGCCGCAGATGTACCGGCAGGGCGCGCCGTCGCGGGGCTTCCTGGTCGCCAACTTCCTGCTCAGCCGCGCGCCGTCGCTCGGGTTCGCGGCGGGGCTGATGCCGGTGGCGCCCGGCTTCAACGGCTTCAACCTGCTGCTCTTCGACGGGACCACGCTGGCGTGGACCTCCAACCGCGCCGCCGGCGCGCGGACGCTGCCGCCGGGGGTGTACGGGCTCAGCAACCACCTGCTCGATACGCCGTGGACCAAGGTGGTGAGCGGCAAGGCCGACCTGCGCGCCGCGCTCGCCGCGCCGGAGGCGGAGCTGGAGGCGCGCCTCTTCGCCTCGCTCGCGCGCCGCGACCCCGCGCCCGAGGCCGAGCTTCCGTCCACGGGAATCGAGCCGGAGCGCGAGCGGGCGCTCTCCAGCGCGTTCATCGCCACGCCGGAGTACGGCACGCGCTGCTCCACCGTCCTCCTCCTCACCCGCGACGGCGAGGTCACCTTTGTCGAGCGCACGACGACGCTCCCCGCGACGGACGGCTTCACCGAAGTTCGCCACCCCTTCCGCGTCGACCAGCCCGGCTGATTCTCACGTGGAGACGCGGAGACGCAGAGAACTCACCGATAGTTCGGCCTTCTCGCAGATGACAAAGAAGACGTCATCCTGAGGCAGGCCACGCAGGACTCGCGTGCACACCACAACATGCAGGCCGAAGGATCTATAGCATGTCCAGCACGTCAGCCGGCGTCCCACCGGCTGACGTGCGATCCGGCTATGGATCCTTCGGCCTGCAAGCGATTGTGCTGACGCGGCGGTGGTGTGGCCGGCCTCAGGATGACGTCGTTTCTGTGCGTTTACGGCGATGGGGAATGCATGTCCGCGATGAGTTCTTCGCGTCTCCGTGTGAGATAAAGCGATGCCGGGCCGCCCACGATGTGGACGGCCCGGCATCTTCATCCCCCAATTCTGCGGATGCTACGGACGGGCACCGCCGGTGGCCTGCTGCACCGTGCGGGCGCCGATCACGCGGCCGGCCTGGTCCAGCGTGTACTCCACCAGCGCGCCGGAGGTGAGGCGCACGGTGCGCACCACCTGCCCGGCCTGGTTCGTCACCGTGTTCACCACCGGCAGGCTGGTGAGGCTCCCCAGCGTGCGCGATCCCACCACCTGCCCCGCCGTTCCCAGCGTCCGCTCGACCAGGTTGCCGGAGGCGTCGAGCGTGGTCTGCACCGTCTGGCCCAGCGTGTTCACCGTCTGGCTCAGCACGCCGCCGGGCGCGGTCAGGTTGTTCAGCGTCTGCCCGGCCACGCCCACGGTGCGGTCCACCACGCCGCCGGGCTGCAGCGCCGTGTTCGCCACGCCGCCCACCGTGCTCACGGTGCGGTTCAGCGTCCCGGTGAGCTGGGTGACGACCTCGGGATGGTTGTCGACGAAGGTCAGCGTGCGCTCGATCACCTGCGTCACGTTGTCCAGGTCTACCAGGAGCAGCGCCTGCGCGTGCACCCCGCGGATCCCCAGGCTCACCTGCCCGATCTGCACGTCGGCGCCCGCCTGCACGCTCACCAGGTTGGCCACGCGCGCGTTCAGCGCCACCCGCGCCTGCAGGTTGTCGACCTCCAGGGTGATGCGCTGCACGCACAGGTTCGGCACCACCAGCACCACGTCGTAGCCGGCGTACTGCGGCGGCGGGCCGGGTTGGCCCCCGTTCGCGCCCGAAAAGCTTCCCGGCGCGGTCGAGCATCCCTCGGCCGCCCCGGCGGGCTGCGCCGGCTGCCGGTTCCGCTGCGCGCCGGCCGCCGCGGGCGCCAGCACCGCCAGCGCGACCATGGCGATTCCTCCCAACCTCTTCCGCATTCTTCCCTTCCGCGTGCGCGTGGGAACCGCCTCCCATCGATCGGGCGGACATCGCGGGCAGAAAACATGCCGGTTCGCGGGGCACGGAAGTTGATCGCCGGGGCGGCGTGACCATCGCCCGCTCGCTCCTCCGCCTTGCCGCCGCGCTCGCGCCGGCGCTCGCCGCGGCCCCGGCGTCCGCCCAGGCCGCCGTGCCGGCGCAGTGCTCCGCCGCGGGCGATTCGGCGCGCGCGGACACGGGGCGGGCGGACGTGCGCATCCTGGCCTCCGTCTCCATCGCCGAGCTGCGCTTCGACGCAGAGCCGCGGGCGAGCGTGCGGACCACCGGGTGCGGCGGCCTGGATCCGGTGCGGGTGATCGAGCGGCGCAACCTTCCCGAGCGGGTGGAGCCCGGCGTCACCTACCGCGACGTGTACGTGGCGGTGGAGATCGTGGGCCGCGTGGAGTCCGCCTGCATCGCCGCGCTGGCGGGGGATGCGCCGCTCGCGGGCATCTGCAACACGGCGGCGGGCGACACGGCGCGGGCGCCGCCCCGGCCGTAGCGGGCGCGGCATGCCCCGTGCGCCGGGTCCGCGCGCGGGTGGGAGATGCGGGTTGGGAGATGAGACGAGGTTCGGCGCGCCGGGCGATGGCTCCCGGCGGCACTCACGGGCTAGCGGAGGTGGGGATGAAGGGTCCCGCAGTGGTGATCGCGCTCGCGCTGGCCGCGGCGCCGGCGGTTGCGGCGGCGCAGCAGGATACCGCCAGCACGCGCATCCAGGGGCAGATCCGCCCCGTCGCCCCGCCGCCCCCGGGCCAGCCGCGGGTGGTGTCGGCCCCGGCGCAGCAGGGGGGCACGCCGGGGTACGACGTGATCCTGGAGGTGCCGGACCTCTCGGTGGACTCCATCGGCCTGACCGTGCAGAACCTGCGCGCGCACCTGGCGCTGGCCGCCAACGCCGCCAACCTGGTGACGCTCGACGCCGGCGCCGACGTAAGCATCGACCGCGTGCGGCTGGAGATCGTGGGCGTCGAGGCGCAGGCGTTCCTGTACGTGGACCTGGACAACGTCACGCGCATCGTGAACCGCGTGGTCGCCACGCTGGACCGCAACCCGCGCATCCTGACGCAGGTGCTGAACGTGGTGGACAACACCGTGGGCACGGTGGGCGGCGTGGCCAACACGGCGCTGGCGCCCAACGGCGTGGTGAGCCGCACGGTGGGCGTGGCGGGGCAGACGCTGAACAACGTCACCGCGCCGGGCGGGCTGCTGAGCCAGACGGTGAACACCGCGGGGCAGACGGTGCAGCGCGTGCTGCAGAACGGCGGCATCGTGGAGCGCACGCTGAACGCCGCCGGCGGCGTGGTCAGCTCCCGCACCGTGACGAACCTGCTGAGCCTCCCCGTGCTCCAGCAGACGACGAACACCGCCGGCCAGGTCGTGCGCCAGGTGCGCGACCAGAGCGGCGCCGTCATCGAGCTGGTGCTGAACCGCGCCGGCCAGGTCGCCAGCTCGCGCGTCCTGAGCGCCGCGGTGCCGCAGCGCTGAAGAAGGGCGAACAGCTCGAAGTCAACGCGGAGCCAGCCAAGTCGACGGAGGAACATCTCCGCCGACTTCGTTGGCTCCGCGTGATTGTATTGGACTCCGCGTGAGTTTTAGCGGTGCGGCCGATCGGTTCTAGTGTGGGGCGAAAATGCGACCGAGGTCGCGGCTACAACGGCACACACTCCGCCTGCGCGGAGTTCTCGCGGAGGCGATTTCCGCGCGGGCGAGGAACGACGAGGTGCGCCGGCGCATCGGCGATCTCACCAACGGCGGCGTTCGAGCGGATGAAGTCCGCGAAGGCGGACTGCGTGCCCTTGTAGCCGCGAGTTTACTCGCATCTTCCGCGTTATTTCACGCGCCATTTCTTCTCGCCACGCACTCACGCACTCCCGCACTCCCGCACTCCCGCACTCCCGCACTCCGTCACTCCAGCTCGATCCGCATCTTCACCCCCGCCTCGCCGACCGCGAACGCGTCGTAGTACTCGCCGAACCCGGACTCCAGCGCGGCCGCCACCGCCTCGGCGCGCTCGCGGCCGTCGGAGATGGCGAAGAGCGACGGGCCGGCGGAGCTGAACATGGCGTAGAGCGCGCCGGCCTCGCGCGCGGTGCGCAGCACTCCGCGCAGCACCTCGCGGTTCCAGAGGTCCTCCATGATCACGTAGGTGCCGATCTCGTTCAGCTCCCACCCGTGCGAGAGGAAGGCGCGCGCGTCGTTGCGCAGCAGCGCCGGCTTCATCCGGCGCTCCAGGAAGGGGAGCACGCGGTCGTGGTACTCGCGCTGGTACTGGAAGCAGAACTCCAGGCTCTCCAGCTCGTCGGCGTCGCCGATGCCGTGCACGCCGCCCTGCCCGAAGCTCTTCACCCGCTCGGCCGCCAGCTTTGCCGTGTCGCCGCGCGCGGTGACCACGAAGAGGCCGGACGTGTCCGCGTTCCCCACGTAGCGCGCGAACTGGTCCACCCACACCAGGCCGCCGTACTGCAGGCACGCCTCGCCCACGCCGGTGTCCATCCCCCAGTAGATGTGCACATTGTCGGTGTCGGCGTTCTCCACGAAGTTCTGCGTGAGCATGTCCCAGATCTCGGGAACGGAGAACGGGGTGCCGAAGAGCGCGTTCAGCCCCGAGAGCACCGCGGTGTTGAAGGTCACGTTCGACCCGAACCCGCTGTGCACGCTGCCGATGCGCCGCGGCACGCCGACCGAGACGGTGGAGGGATCGTGCCCCACCAGCTCGCAGAAGAGCCGCACCAGGTGCAGGGCGGTGGGCACCATCTTCCCCCCGCTCCCGCCGCCGCCGACCGACACCTCCACCTCGCCGTGCGCGCCGGTGGTGGAGAAGCCGAAGCCGCCGCCGCCCGGGATGCGGGGGCGCATCTGGAAGAAGTCGATCACGTTGAAGTGCAGCCGCGCGGGGGCCCACACGCGGGCGCGGGAATGCACCGGCGACGCGGGCCGCCGCCATTCGTCGCGGATGCAGAGCTGCTCGCCGGGGAGGAAATAGTCCATCTTCGCCGCCATGGAAGTCTCGCTGCCAAGTGGTGGGACTGCGATGAACCGCGGGTGGGGGCTCAGCGAGGGGAGCCGAGCAGGTACGCCAGCTTGCTGGTGGTCTTCGCGCGCAGCCGCGCCCCCAGCGCGGCAACGATCCCGTCGGCGATGGGGCGGGCCCGCGGCACGTGCCCGGGGGCGTAGTCCACCTCGATGATGGCGGGCTCGGGAAAGGGGCTGTCGCGCAGATCGTCGACCTCCACCTTCACCCCGAAGTCGATCACGCGGATGGGCGGGTGCACCTCGCCCACGCCGCGCAGCTCGCCGGAGACGATCTCCCTTCCCGCCCCGTCCACGCTGCGCCCCCGGACGACGGGGAAGGTGTAGCGCACCTTGTCGAACGCGGCCACCTGCCGGTACCCCTCACGGGCGTAGCGCTCGAGCAGGCGCTCCAGCATCGCCTCGTCGTTGCGCGCGAAGGTCTGCACGAAGCCGCTCAGGGGGCGGGGGATGGCGTCGGCGCCCCACCCGGTGGCGATCACCTCGAAGGCAATGGCGCGCGGCGGCTCCACGTGCTGCCGCACGCGCACGGACACGCGGCGGCCGAAGAGGTCCAGCCCCGGCGTGTCGAAGTAGCGGTCGATCACGCGGCGGACGTGCGGCTCCACTCCCGTGACCTCGCGGCACACCTCCACCGCGCGCGCCACGGGCACGCCGGCGAACCACGAGACCTCGACGGGGCTGATGCGCACGAACAGGCTGGGCGCCCAGTCGTCCGGCACCAGCAGCGCGTCGGGGACCACGAAGCCGTCCACGGCCGCCGTGTGGCGATCGATCGGGGGCGCGCCGGATGAGGTCATCCTCGGACCGGACAGTCGTACATGGTGCGCGTGGATTGTCGCCTCGTATACGGAAGATGATAATCGCGGCGCGTTCAGCAGAACAGGGGCGCGGCGGGCGGCTCCCCGTCGGCCCACACCCGCTTCAGCAGCCCGCCCTCGCCCGAGCCGGAGGCGCGCAGGTGGTTCTGCACGTAGCGCACGCCGTCGACCACCCGGTCCTCGGGGATGTGCGTGTGCCCGAACACGTGCACCCGGGCGGAGACCCGCCGCAGCTGCGCCTCGATCTCCACGCTCCCGGCCACCAGCGGCAGTCCCTTGAAGCGCAGCCAGCGCACCGGCGGCACCAGCTCGGGCCGCGGGACAAAGTGGGAGAAGGAAACCACGGGCGCGTCGTAGCCGCGCAGGTGCGGCTCGTTCATCTCCGCGAACAGGCGGTCCACGCGCCCGGCGCCCGCGGGCCAGCGGCAGAAGTAGCGGTCGCTCCACGCCTCCAGCGACTCGGCATCGGCGTCGCCGGCCACGTCGAACGAGGCGTCGTACCACGAGAAGAGCGGCACCACCCAGGCGCCGCCCACCCGTGCCGGCGCGGTGCGCACGCCCACGGCGCGGCAGGCGGCCAGCACGGCGTGGAACTTCTCCACGCTGTCGCGCGCCTCGCCGCGCACCCACAGCTCGTGGTTGCCGGGAACGAAGAAGACCTCGGCGAACCGCTGCCGCAGCTCGCCGAGGACGTCGGAGACGATGGAGAGGTTGTCGGCCACGTCGCCGGCCACGATCAGCGCGTCGCCGCGGTGCTCGCCCGCGGGGATGCGCTCCAGCAGCCGGCGGTTCTCACGGAAGTCGGAGTGCAGGTCCGACACGGCCCAGATGCGCATGCCTCTACGGTTGAGGTCGTAATGGGATCGGGACGAGTGCTGAGTGCTGAGTGCTGAGTGCTGAGTGCTGAGTGCTGAGTGCTGAGTGCACGAGATGCTCTTCACCGGGGCACTCAGCACTCGGCACTCAGCACTTCTTTTTACCGCCCCAGCCCCGGCGGAATCGTCAGCGTCAGCTCCTGCCCCGGGGTGACGTAGATCTCGCTGATCGTGGTTCCCGTGCGGCTGCTGCCCACCGGGTCGGCCATGAAGGCCAGCGCCCGCCCGATTCCCACCACGCTGGTGGGGATCACCAGCCGCTGCGTGCTGTTGCCGGTGACGGTGCCCAGGCGCCGCCGGGTGCCGCCGTAGACGGCGAACACGTCCACGTCCAGCCACGACTGGTTCTCCACGCGCACGTAGGTGGCGGCCTGCGGGGTGGGGGCGTTCTTTCCCGTTCCCACGCAGGCGGCGGCGCCCAGCGTGGCCAGGAAGAGGGCGATGAAGAGCTTCATCGTGCGTGTCATCCGTCTGCTCCTTCGTTCCGGAAGATTGGATGCGTCTCGCGGGGCCGCGTCACGGGGTGAGCATGGGCGTCTGCCACGGGCGGAAGAGCGCCAGCGCCACCATCAGCAGCAGCAGAAGCGCGAACAGTGCCACCACCGCCACCAGGCATCCGCGGATCATGCACCCGCTGGGCTCCTTTACCGGCTCCACCGGCAGCTTGATCACCCCGTCGGGAAGATCCGGGTCCCGCGCTCTCCACGCCATCCGCTCCACGTCCCCTCGTCGTGACGGATCCGGCCCCAATCCCAGAACAGCCGGATCCCCATGATTGTTCCGCCATCTCCCTTCGAAGACGATGAGGAGAGATGCGCCCGCGCCGCGACCGTTCCATCCCACGCGGAGTTCACACAGATGACGTCATCCTGAGGCCGGCCACGCTGCAATTTGCGTCCGCGCAGTAAGTTGCAGGCCGAAGGATCCATACTTTTCGAGCACGTCCGCTGGAGAACCGCGACGAAACTTCGTTGCGTCCGATCGGATGACGTGCTGGCCGGCTATGGATCCTTCGGCCTGCAGGCGGTTGTGCCGACGTGCCGATGGTGTGGCCGGCCTCAGGATGACGTCTTTATCGTTATCGCTCGCGTGAGCCGTGCCCACGGTGAGTCGCGCCTCTGCGTCTCCGTGCGTGGCGAACCGCTCCGCGTCTCCGCGTCTCCGCGTGAGATCCAGCGATGCGGGAGCCCCGCGCAAGCCTCAATCTTTCGCGGAATCAGCCGCGGCGGAAGATGCGCCGGTAGCCGCCGGCGATCAGCGCGGACACGTCGGCCATGATGCGCGGCAGGCTCAGCCCGCCGGGATACGCCAGGTAGCGCGGCTCCCACACCGGGTGGAACTTCTCCTTGTACGTCCGCAGCCCCTGGAAGTTGTACAGCGTGCCGCCGCGCTCGAAGAGCCAGCTGCCGATGCGCGTCCACACCGGCGCCACCGCGCTCATCTCCAGCCCGGAGAGCGGCGCCATCCCCAGGTTGAAGCGCCGGTAGCCGTTCTCCTTCCCCCACAGCATCACCTGCAGCAGCAGCACCTCCATCACGTTCTTGGCGGCCGACCGGCGGTAGCGCATCAGGTCCACCGACAGCTCCGTCCCGTCGGGCCCCGGCCACACCGTGGCGAACGCCTGCACCCGCCCCTCGCTCTCGATCACCGCCAGCGGAAAGCGGCGCACGAACGCCTCGTCGAAGAAGCCCAGCGAGAAGCCCTTCTCCGCCACCGCCTTGTGCGCCAGCCAGTCGTCCGACACGCGGCGCACGTCCGAGATCACCGAGCCGATCTCCTCGCGCGGGACGATGCGGAAGCGCATCCCGCTGCGCGCGAAGCGGTTCAGCACCAGCCGCAGCGGCTTGCGCTCGGCCCCCTCGAGCGAGAAGGAATCGAGCGGGACGAACGCCTCTTCCCCCAGCTTCACGAAGGTCAGGCCGAAGTCGGCGTACTGGTGCAGCCGATCCTTGCTGACCTGGTAGAACACGGGAATGCCGCCGAAGTCGTCGCACCGGCCGAAGAACTGGCGGATCAGCGCGCTGGTGCACGCCGGGTCGCCGATGGGGTCGCCCAGCGCCACCCAGGTGCGCCCGTGCACGCCGTACATCAAAAAGGCGTCGCGCTGCGGGCTGAAGAGCATGCTCTTGTCGCCCAGGAACGCCAGGAACGGCTGCGTGTGCGGCTGCAGGGCGATGAGCCGCCCCGCGTCTTCCATGTCGCGCGGCGACGGGGGCACCACCTCGGGCGGGGCGGGGCGCATGATGCGCAGCACCCCGAAGGCCAGGATGGCCACCGTGGCGCCGACCGAGGCGCGGAGGAAGCGCGGCGCGTCGGCGTTGATGGCGAAGCGCCACCACAGCTCGCTGCTGTACTCCACGTGGCGGAAGGCGAAGAACCCCAGCCAGATGGAGGCGCCCACGACGGCGACCACGGACGCGAACCAGCCGGGGGAGAAGCGCGCGGCGAAGAAGTGCGCGCGCCGGTCGAACACCGGGCGGCTGGCCGCGAGCGCCGCCAGCAGCGCGGCCAGGAAGAACGCCTCCTCGTAGTCGCCGCCCTTCAGCAGCGACGCGGCGATCCCCAGCGCCAGCGCGCCGCCCGCCACGTACCACGCGAAGCGCAGCCGCCGGAACACCCCGTTGGAGATGAAGAGCAGGCCGACGCCGAGCACCGATCCCAGGAAGTGCGAGGTCTCGATGACGGCCAGCGGGAGATACTCCGCCACCCAGTGCACCCGCTCGCGCTCCACCGGCGTGGCGCCGGAGACGAGCAGCACCACGCCGGCCAGGAAGGTGAAGATGGCCAGCAGCTTGGGCGTCACCTGCCCGGTCAGCGCGCCGAACGCCCCGCCCCAGCGCGCGATGGCATGCCGCCGCAGCCGCAGCTCGTCGGCCACCAGGAAGGCCAGCGCCCCGCCGAGGGGGACCAGGTAGTAGACGATGCGGTAGAGGAGGAGCGAGGCCACCAGCTCGGCGGGAACGCCGTAGCCGCGCAGCAGGTACGCCATCGTCCCCTCGAACACGCCCACGCCGCCGGGAACGTGGCTGATCAGCCCCAGCAGCTGCGCGGCGATGAAGGCCGAGAGCATCTCCGGGAAGTCCAGCCCGGTGCGCGGGATCAGCACGTACAGCACCGCCCCCGCCAGCGCCCAGTCCACCGTCGACAGGATGAACTGCAGCGCCACCGTTCCCGGCGGGGGGATGGGCGCCTGGAAGCGCCCCATGCGGATGGGCCTGCGCCAGAGCACCGCGGCCAGCGCGTACGCCGCGGCCACGGCCAGCATCAGCACGCCGGCCGCGTGGATCACGAAGGCGCCGGCCAGCGTCACCAGGTCCGGGTGCGGGTCGAACGCCATGCTGTAGCCGCCCAGCACCAGCAGCCCCAGCCAGAACGTTCCGTTGTAGAAGATGATGATGCGGGAGATGTCGCCCGCCGTGAGCCCCCAGCGCGAGTAGAAGCGGTAGCGCACGCTGGTGCCGCTGATCACCGCCCACCCCACGCTGTTGCTGATGGCGTACCCGGTGTACGACGCCAGCCCCACCTTCCACCAGCTCTGCCGCTTGCCGATGTAGCGGAAGGCCAGCAGGTCGTACAGGCAGAGCACCGCGTAGTTCAGCAGCGTGAACCCCACCGCCCACCACAGCGCGTCGTGCGGCAGCGCGCGCAGCGTGCTGCGCACGGTGGCGTAGCTCACGCGCCGCAGGTCCGACTGGATGACCGCGATCCCGGTGGCGAACAGCGCCAGCGCGATCAGCGGCTGCACCCACCGCCACACGCGCGAGCGGGTGCCGGCGGACGCGGCGGGCGGTTCGGCGGAAGCGGGGGCTGCGGCGGTCGGCTCGTCCACGCGGGGGAAGTGCGGGGGAACAAACAGTGGGAGGCGGTCGGAATGTACGCGACGCGCGGAGGTCGCGGAAGCGGGAGGGGATGAAGTGCGGGAGTGCGAGAGTGCGAGAGTGCGGAGGGTCGATGCGCCGCGCGGAGTTGGTGCGTCACGGGCGATGTGCCCGCGGTCGGGCCTCTCCCCGCGCCTTGGAGCGCTCGCCCTCTCGCGATCTCGGGAGAGGGTGGGGTCCCGGCGCGGCCTGCAGCCTCTGGCGTGCGGAGAGGTTGCCGTGTGGCGGTGACGCCGGATAGCTACCTCTCCCGGTACGGGAGAGGTGGACGGCCTGAGCCGGCCGGAGAGGGCGCGATGCCGGAGGCGACGAGCCGATGCCCATCGCCTCCACCGTCGTCTCCGTCGATCCCTCGCTTACAACCCCGTCCCGGTCGCCCTCGGGCGGATCTGCGCGAGCACGCCGGCCACGTCGTCGGCCAGCACCACGGCCAGCTCGCCCTCGCCCAGGAGCGACATGGCGCGCGTGACGGCGGCCTGCTCCGTTTCCACCTGCTCGATCTGGTCCACGCGCAGGCCGGCCTGGCGCAGCCCCTGCACCAGCAGCCCCGCCACCTCGCCCGGCTGGCGCCCGCGCAGGTCGTAGTCCTCCTTCACGATCGCGAAGTCCAGCACGCCGCAGAGCGCCGCCACCGCGCGGATGTCCTCGTCGCGGCGGTCGCCGGGAACGGCGATCACGCCGATGCGGCGGCGCGCGGGGATGTCGGCCACCATCTGCATCAGCCCGCCCACCGCGGCGGCGTTGTGCGCGTAGTCCACCAGCACGCGGCTCTCGCCCACGCGCAGCAGGTTCAGCCGCCCCGGCGTCATCGACGGGCTGGGGAAGAACGAGAGCAGGCCGGCGCGGATCGTGTCGTACCGCACCCCCTGCACGTAGGCCGTGGCGATCGCGGCCAGGATGTTCCCCTGCTGGAAGCGCGCGGCGCCGCCCATCATCAGCGGCACCTCGTTCACCCCGGCGATGGGGATGCGCAGCCGTCCGCGGCGGATCACGAACGTGCCGTCCTCGATCCGCGCGCCGATGCCGCCGCGGCTGATGTGGTCCTCGAACTGCGCGTTCTCGCCCTCTTCCATGGTGGAGAAGAACACCAGGTCGCCGCCGGTGCGGTCGCGCATGGCGTAGACCAGCGGGTCGTCGGCGTTCAGCACCGCGTGCCCCTCGCGCTTCACCACCGCCGGGATCACCGACTTCACCTCGGCCAGCTGCTCCACGGTGTTGATCCCCCTGAGCCCCAGGTGGTCGGCCGAAACGTTCAGCACCACGCCCACGTCGCACTCGTCCCACCCCAGCCCCGCGCGCAGGACGCCGCCGCGCGCCGTCTCCAGCACGGCCACGTCGACCGTGGGGTTGGAGAGGATGATGTTGGCCGAGAACGGGCCGGTCATGTCGCCCTCCATCACCAGCCGGTTCTGGAGGTACACGCCGTCGGTCGTGGTGAACCCCACCGTCTTTCCCGTCTGCCGGAAGAGGTGCGCGGTCAGCCGGGTGGTCGTCGTCTTCCCGTTCGTCCCCGTGATGGCGATGACGGGGATGGTGTACCCCGCGCCCGGCGGGTACAGCATGTCGACGATCGGCGCCCCCACGCTGCGCGCCTTCCCCTCGGTGGGATGCGTGTGCATCCGCAGCCCCGGCGCGGCGTTCACCTCGATGATCACCGCCCCGTTCTCGCGGAAGGGAACGGAGATGTCCTTCGACAGCACGTCGATCCCCGCGATGTCCAGTCCCACGATCCCCGCCGCCATCTCGCAGGCGGTGATGTTGTCGGGATGGATCTCGTCGGTGCGGTCGATGCTGGTGCCGCCGGTGGACAGGTTCGCCGTGGCGCGGAGATACACCATCTCGCCCGCGGCGGGAACGGATTCGCAGGACAGGCCGCGGGTGCGCAGATAGTCCGCGGTCACGTCGTCGTCCGGGAGCCGCGTGAGCGTCTTGCTGTGGCCGCGGCCGCGGCGCGGGTCGCGGTTGGCTTCCACGATCAGCTCGCGGATGGTGCGCGTCCCGTCGCCCACCACGTGCGCGGGAACGCGCTCGGCCACGGCGGCCAGCCGCCCGTCCACCACCAGCACGCGGTAGTCGCGCCCGTGCACGTAGTTCTCCACCACCACGCGCCGTCCGTACGCCTGGGTCACGGGCCAGGCGGCGCGCACCGCGTCCTCGTCGTCCAGCCGCCCCGAGATGCCGCGGCCGTGGCTGGCGTCCAGCGGCTTCAGCAGCACGGGGTAGCCGATCTCCCGCGCCACCTCCAGCGCCCCGTCCAGCGTCGTCGCCGTGTCGCCCTGGGGAACGGGAAGGCCGATGTTCCCCAGCACGCGCCGCGTGTCGTCCTTGTCCTGCGCGATCTCGACGGCGATGGCGCTGGTGTAGTCGCTCATCGCGGCCTGGATGCGCCGCAGGTTCTTCCCCAGCCCCAGCTGCACCAGTGAGAAGGAGTTCAGGCGGCGCACGGGGATGCCGCGCCGCGCCGCCTCGTCCACGATGGCCGCGGTGGACGGGCCCAGGCGCACGCTCTCCAGCAGGTCGTGCAGCTCCTCCACGGTGCCTTCTACGTCGAACTCCTCGCCGCTGATGCAGGCGCGGACCAGGCGCACGGCGTCGCGCACCGCCTGGATCCCCACGTCCTCCTCCTCGTACGCCACGATCAGCCACCACACGCCGGGGTCGCCGGACTCCACCACGCGCCCGAACGACACGTCGGAGCCGGCCAGCGTCTGCAGCTCCAGCCCCACGTGCTCCAGCACGTGGGGGAGGTGCGTGCCCTCCTCCAGCCGCGCCAGGAAGCCGCCCTCGCCCGGGCGCGAGCACGGGTGCTCGCGCAGCGTGGGCAGGAACGACATCAGCCGCTCGTTGAAGCCGGGGATGTCGGTCGATGGAACGTCCTCGAGCGCGCCGAGCGTCAGGTCGCAGGCGATGACGGGCGCCAGGCGCCAGAAGTTTGGCCCGCGCAGGGGGCGCAGCCGCGAGATGCGCAGCTCGTCGGGGTCGAAGCCGGCGAGGCCGGCGGCGGACTGGCTCTGGAGTTCGGACATGGATCGGGTGGGGGCGGGTGGATGCCCCGCGGGGTTCAGCCGCGGGTGCTCCGAAGCTGCTCCCAGGCCTCGGGATCGCGCATGCCGCCGCCGCGCGCGGGCGTGGCCCGGGCGCTCCGCGCCGAGTCGCACTCGATGCGGCGGGCGAACGCGCGCCCGCCGCCATGCTCGTCGCGCGCCGGCGCGGACCGCGGTTCCGGCGTGGTGCTGGCGGCTGTCGGGATCATGCTCACTTCGTGTCCTGCGGCTGCGTTTCCAGGCGCGGGCGAAGGGCCCGGCGCCGGCGCAGCCAGGGGCGCAGAGAGTATGCCATCGGTGGATTACACCGCAAGAAGCGCCTGATTCCTCCCCAGCTATCCCGAACGGAGGTGACGGCGAAGGGACGATGCGGGGAGAAGCTTCGGCTCGTGTCTCCGCCATCGCGCCCTCTCCGGCCGGCTCAGGCCGTCCACCTCTCCCGTACCGGGAGAGGTAGCCATCCCGCACCACCGCCACGACCAAGCTCCTTCGCTACCGGGCTTCGCAGGCCGCGCCGATGCTGGACAGCCCCCTCGCCCGGAACGGGAGAGGGCGAGCGCTCCAGGGCGCGGGGAGAGGGCCCACCGCGGGCACCGAGCCCGCCCTTCGCCACCCTCGCGCGGAGCGGAGATCTCCTCGTCCCCGTCGTGGGGAATCACAGGAGGAAGGGGATGACCGCCATCTCGTCATCCCCTTCCTCCTGTGTTCGATCGAGATCCCCCGCGGGCAAGATCCCCCGGCCGTGTGAAGATCCTACCCCGGCCCCGGCAGATGCAGCGTGAACGCGGCGCCGCCCGGGTCGGCGTTGCCGGCGGTCAGGTCGCCGCCCATCGCCCTGGCCAGGCGCCGGGAGATGGCCAGGCCCAGGCCGCTCCCCGGCTCGCGCTTGGCCTTGGTGCCGCTGGCGATCTGCAGGAACTCCTCGAACACCGCCTCCTCGCTCCCGCCGGGGATCCCCGGCCCGGTGTCGGACACGCGGATCCAGCCGCGGCCGCCCTCGACCGACGCGGCCAGCGTCACGGCGCCGTCGTCGGTGAACTTCACCGCGTTGGACAGCAGGTTCACCAGGATCTGGCGGACGCGGCCGGCGTCCACCTCCAGCAGCTCGTCGCGGTGGCCGTCGATCTCCAGCCGGATCTCCAGCCCCTTGCTGCGCGCCTGCGGCTCCACCGCCACCATCGCCTCTTCCACCAGCTCGCCCAGCGTCACCGGCTCGCGGCTGAACTCCATCCGCCCCGCGTCCAGCTTGGCGATGTCCAGCACGTCGTTCACCAGCTGCGCCAGGTGGCCGCTGACCTGGCAGATGCGCTCCACCATCTCCAGCTGGTGGGGATCCAGGTCGCCCATGATCCCGTCCTGCAGCAGCTCGCTGTACCCCATGATGGCGGTGATCGGCGTGCGCAGGTCGTGGCTCATGGCGCTGAAGAAGCGCTCGCGGCGCACCGCCGCCTGGCGCAGCGCGTCGTAGCGGGTGGCGTTGCGGAACGCCGCCGCCGCCTGCAGGGCCACCGTCTCCACGATCCGCACCGTCTCCGCATCGACCTCGCGATCACCCTGCCACCCGGCCACCAGCGCGCCCCCCGCGCCCTCGCCCGCCAGCGGCACCGCGACCGCGCTCGTCCCGTCGGCGGACGCGACGGCGGTGCGGCCCCGCGCGCGCGCCTCGTCCGCCAGCGCGAGGAGGCGTTCGGCGGCGTCGGGGGACGGGTCCGCGGCGCCGCACCACTGCCGCGGCGTGTCGAAGATGGGGATGGCGGCGAGCGCGAGCTCGGCCCCGGCCAGCTCGGCCAGCGTGCGGCAGACGATGGAGAAGATCTCCTCCGGGTCGACCGTGTCCGCCGCGGCGACGGCCATCGACCGCAGCGACTCGAGCTCGCGCACGCGCGCGTCCGGCATGGGCGCGGTCGCGGCGGTGGCGGAAGGCTCGGGTGCGGTGACGGTCTCCTGCGCCATCGGCGTCGCGGGCAAAGGGGGATGGACGGACGCGCGGCGGTGGCGCCGTGGCGCGGGGGCAGTATCTTTGCGCCCCGCGCCGGGCACGCCCGCCCGGCCCGACCGAGCCAGGAGAGCATGACGTGAGCCTTCCGCCGCTACGTCTCAGGAAGAACGAGGACCGCAGGCTGCGTGCCGGGCACCTGTGGGTGTTCAGCAACGAGATCGACGTGGAGCGCACCCCGCTCCCCGGCTTCGAGCCGGGCGAGATGGTGGAGGTGCAGGACGCGCGCGGCGCGCCGCTGGGCGTGGGCTACGTGAACCCCCGCTCGCTCATCGCCGCCCGGCTGGTGAGCCGCGACCGCGACGCCCGGCTGGACCGCGCGCTGCTGAAGCGCCGTCTCGCGCGGGCGCTGAGTCTTCGCGAGATGCTCTTCGACCGCCCCTTCTACCGCCTGGCCTACGGGGAGAGCGACGGAGTGCCGGGGCTGGTGGCCGACCGCTTCGGCGACCACGTGGTGGTGCAGCTCACCACCGCGGGGATGGAGCGGGCGAAGGACGACGTGGTGCAGGCGCTGCGCGACACGCTGCAGCCGGCGGGGATCCTGTTCCGCAACGACTCGTCCGGCCGCGCGCTGGAGGGGCTGGACACGTACGTGGAGACGGCGTTCGGCGAGGTGCCGGCGGCGGTGCCGCTGGAGGAGAACGGCGTGCGCTTCGAGGCCCCGGTGGCGGGGCAGAAGACGGGATGGTTCTACGACCACCGGATGAATCGCGCGCGGCTGATGGCCTACGCCCGCGGCCGCCGCGTGCTGGACGTGTTCAGCTACATCGGGGGATGGGGGGTGCAGGCCGCGGCCGCCGGCGCGGAGCACGTGGTCTGCGTGGACGCCTCGGCCGAGGCGCTGGAGCACGTGGCCCGCAACGCCGCGCTGAACGGCGCCGCGGAGCGCGTGTCCACGCGCAAGGGCGACGCGTTCGACGTGCTGCGGATGATGGCGGCGGAGGGAGAGAAGTTCGACGTGGTGGTCCTGGACCCGCCGGCGTTCATCAAGCGCAGGAAGGACCAGAAGGCGGGCGAGGAGGCGTACCGGCGGGTGAACCAGCTGGCGCTGGAGGTGCTGCGGCAGGACGGCATCCTGGTCTCCGCCAGCTGCTCGTACCACCTCCCGCGCGAGGCGCTGCAGGACGCCATGCTCCGCGCCGCGCGCAACCGCGGCCGCTCGCTGCAGATCGTGGAGCAGGGGCACCAGGGCCCGGACCACCCGGTCCACCCCGCCATCCCTGAAACCGCCTACCTGAAGGCCTTCTTCGGGCGCGTGGGATAGACGGAAAGGGGTTTCGTACGAAATCCGGGAGAAGGATCGGTGCATCCGACCCACTCACGTGCTGCCGCGCCCACAGATCCTTCGGCCTGCAAGGTGTGGTGCCGATGCGAGTTGCGGTGTGGCCGGCCTCAGGATGACGTCGGGTGGGTGCAGCGCGGATGCAGAAACCGGTCTCCCGGGTGATGCCAGATCTGGCAATCAACTGTGCATGATAGACGCACAGAGATGACGTCACCCTGAGGCCAGCCAGACCGTCGTTGCCTCTGCACGGGCGGCTGCAGGCCGAAGGATCTACAGGCGAGGTCGCACGTGCGCTTCCGGATGAGACGCAGAGGCACGGAGAACCGCGATGAGTTCTCCGTGCCTCTGGTTTTCCGTGCCTCTGGGTGAGATCAGCTGAGCCGGACCTTCACGACGACCTTGCGGACCGCGTCCCGGCCGCCGGCCATGCACCCCGGCTTGTGTCCGTCGGGGGGATGGAAGATGGCGACGTCGCCGGTGCGGAGGAGGAGCGAGCTGGAGGCCTTCGGCTCGGCGTAGAAGACGATGTCGTTCGAGGCGTCGAACGGCGTCTCCACCACCAGCGAGCCGGTGGGCGCATGCAGGATGCGCTCGGCGCCCGCGGCCACGTACTGCACGTCGACGTAGGCGCGGTGCGATTCGAAGCGCTTCTCCGTGGCCGGGCCGGTGTCGTAGCTGGAAACGAGGGCGAAGACGCGGGCGCCGTCGATCGCGTGCCGCCCGTCGGCAAGCGACGGGTCGAAGGCGCGGAGCCACGCCAGCCCCGCCGCGATCCCCGGCGCCAGCGCGGCGTAGGCGTCCGCGGCGGCAAGCGTGGTCAGGATCATTCGCCGCCCGTCTCCACGTGGTCGATCCCCTGCGCGGTGATGCGCACCGTCAGTCCGTGGCTCCCGCTCTTCCGCACGAACCCGTGGTCCTCGTGGTAGCGGACGACCCGCTCCGCGTCCTGCCGGGTGATCCCCAGCTCCGCGGCCAGCTCGTAGCCGTCCAGGTACTCGCTCTCGCCGCCCTCGCTCTGCTCGTACAGCCGTTCCAGGAACCGCCGCCGCAGCTCGCGGCGGCGGCGCATCTCGTCGCTCATGCGGGGGTGTAGAACACCTGCGTCCACCGCAGGTCGCGGTAGCCCACGCCGGTGCGGGTGTAGCGGCAGTTCTCGATGTTGCGGCGGTGCCCCGGCGACTCCAGCCAGCCGCGCACCACCTCCTGCGCGCTCTGCTGCCCCATGGCGATGTTCTCGGCCAGCGCGCGGTAGCTGCCGCCGCCGGCGCGCAGCCGGTCGACCGCGGTGTGCCCCTCGGGCGAGGTGTGGTCGAAGTAGTGGCGCGCCGCCATGTCCTCGCTGTGCGCCTGCGCCGCCTCGGCGGCCGCGCCGTCCCACGCCAGCGGCGCGCACCCGGCGCGGGCGCGGTCCGCGTTCACCAGCCGCGTGACCTCGGCCTGCAGCGCCGTCATGCGCGCCTCGTCACCCGCCGCCCGGGCGGCGGTGTGGACACCGGCGCGGGCGTCCACCCGGGCGCCGCTGCCCGCGGTGCGGACGGGAGCCACGCGCTCGCTCGCACTGGCGTACGACGAGACCGTCGCCATGCACCCGGTGAGGGGGAGCGCCAGCGCGCCCATGACCATCATCGTCACCCCGGTCCTTCCCACTTCTGCAGCTCCTTCAACAGGTCGGCCATGCGGACGTCGTATGCGTCCGCGGAGGCGTCACCCTCGTCTACATCGTAATTTTGTTGTGGAGTTTCGAGGATGAGCGGGACCCCCCGGCTGCGCCTGTCTTGCAGAAGCCATGCGAAAGCGTCGCGCCCGATCTGGCCCTCTCCCAGGAGGACGTGGCGGTCGCGATTGCTGCCCAGCGCGCCCTCGCTGTCGTTGAGGTGAAAGAAGCCCGGGCGCTCGCCCGTAGCCTGTTCGAATTCGTCCAGGATCTCCGAAAAACGGCGCCGTGACTGGTTGATGTCGTATCCGGAAGCGTACAGGTGGCAGGTGTCCAGACCGTAGCCCGTGCGTTCGCGCAGCTCGTCGGGAACGTGGCGGAGGATGTCGCCGACCTCGGCGGCGGTGCGCCCGAGCGTCTTGCCGGCACCGGCAGTGTTTTCCACCAGCAGCCGCGTTTTGCCGACTGTGTTGCGAAGTGCGAGGGTGATCGCGCGGGCTACCCGCTCGGCCGCTTTCGCGGTGTCGCCGTCGCTGGCCGAGCCGGGGTGGAAGCAGACCTGGCCCACGCCCAGGGTGGTGCTGCGCTCCATCTCCTTGGCCAGGCCGCCGGCCGCGCGCTCCCACTTGGCCTCGTCGGCGGTGGCCACGCTCAGGACGTAGGCGGCGTGCACCATCACGTGCTCGGGCTTCATCCCGACGTCCTCCAGCGCGGCGTGGAAGCGCTCCACGCGCTTGGGGCTGATGCCGGACTTGTCGCCGTAGAAGGTGGGCTTGGCAGTGAAGATCTGGACGGCGCTGAGCCCCGCCGCCGCCGCCCGCCGCGCGGCCATGTCGATCCCGCCGTTGTCCACCGCGTGCGTGCCGAAGATGTGGTCCATGCGAGTTCTCACTGTTGATCAGGAAGCGGGCGCCGGTTCGCGAGGCGCGGAGTGCGGTTCAGGTGTCGAAGTCGCGAGGAGGATCTTGCTCCCAGGCATCCCCCCATGCGACTGGGGCTTGGCGTCGCCCGGCGCCGCGGCCCTCTCCCCCCCGGCGCCCTCCCCCCAAACTGCCTGGGGGAGGGGGAGATGGTGGCTCATTCTCCGGCTTCGTCCCGTTGCGACGGGTCTCGCGGGCCGAGCGCTGCCGCGATTTTCGCGAGGACGGAGGCGACGTCGTTCAGCACTTCTTCGTTGCGGAAGCGGATCACCTTGAAGCCGGATTGCTCGAGGGCGCGGGTGCGGTACTCGTCACGCATCCGCTGCTCCTCCTCGTCGTGGTACTCGCCATCGACCTCGACCACGAGCTTGCGCGCGCGACAGTACAGGTCGAAGACGAAGCGCCCGACCGCGTGCTGCCGCCGGAAGCGGTAGCCGTCCAGCGCGCCGCGCCGGACCTGCTGCCACAGCACGTCCTCCGCGCGAGTGGATGCCTTCCGCATCTCCCGCGCGGCCAGATCGAGCTCCTGTGTCGTCCCGCGAATCCTGCGATGTCTGAATCGCATCGAAATCTCGCAAAACGCGATTAGTCTCCCCCTCCCCCAGGCAGTTTTGGGGGAGGGGGCCGGGGGGAGAGGGCCGCGGCGCCGGGCTGACGATGATCCCCGTCGGATGCCGAGAAAGCTGGAAAGCCGCAGCGACGCCGCGGCTCGCTCAGGCCCGCATCCGCCCGCGGCACATCTCGCGCAGCCGCGCCTCGTTCCCCTCCAGCTCCGTCACCAGGCGGCGGACCTCGGCGGTGGAGGCGGCGTTGGGGAGCTCGGCGCTGATCTCCTGCGCCCCCGCGGCGCGCGGGAGGAACACCACCGTCACCTTCCACCCCTCCACCCCCGTGGCCTTGCGCGCCACCAGGTCCACGCTGTACTCGGCGCCGTCCACCTCCAGCCGGTTCGCCAGCCGGTGCTCCTTCCACGAGGAGCTCCGCGATAGAGCCATCGCCGTCCATCTCCAGTGTTCGCCGGTGTGGCCGCCCCGGCTCCGCCAGGGCGGTTGTCGGCGGGCGGCGGAGGGTGCATCTTTCTTCGTCCGGATCGCCCGCCGGAGCGCCGGTTTTGCGGCGCCGCAGCAAGATAGCCGGGCGCCGCCGAGCCCGGCAAACAAGGCCCCCTCACCCCACGATCATCCCATGCCCTCTCCCGTCTCGAGCTGGTTCGAGCGCCTTCCCGAAGAGGTGGACCGCAAGCTGGAGCGCGCCGAGGCCCTGGCCCGCGAGGACATGGTCGAGACGCACGCCCGCCTGGCCACCGACCTGGTCGGCATCCTGGCGCCGCGCATGCCGTTCGACGACGCCATCGAGCGCTACCTGGAGAGCCTGGGGCTGGACGGCGAGGACGCCGAGGCGGTGGGCACCCGCGCCGTGGCGCTGCTCGACGCCACCGACGTGCGCGAGGACCTGGCGCGGGAAGGGACGCGCGGGTGGGGATTCAACTGGCGCTACGCCACGCCGCTGGGCGCGCTTCGCTTCATCCAGCGCCAGAAGAAGCGCAGCGACGAGGAGCGGCTCTGGCTGGAGCTGGCCGCCGCGCGCGCCGAGGAGAAGCTGGCCGACGCCCACGCCCGCCACGCGCAGACCTTCGTCGACATCCTGGACGAGGAGGTGGACCCCGCGCGCGCCGTGGAGCTGTACGTGGAGCGGCTGGACCTCCCCGAGATCCGCGCGCGCATCGTGTACCAGCGCGTGCTGGCGCGGCTGGCCGAGTCCGAGCTGCCGCGGCTGAACGAGGACGCGCCGCCGGCGCCGCCCGCCGAGGTGGTCCCCGGGAGCGGCGCCGCGGGCTGACCCGGCGTCCAGCATGGACCTTGCACCCCGCGTCCGGCCGGACGCGGGGTGCTTTGCCTGGCGACACACATTTCGGGGGAATGGGACGGAAGATGACGACGCTCGGGAAGCAGGCGGCCGCCGCGGCCGCCCTCGCGCTGCTGCTCGCGGCCTGCGGGGGCGACAGGGGCGGCGCGGAGAAGGGCGATGCCGGGAAGGCGGGCTCGCCGGCCACGGCCGGGGGCGACACCTCCGCCACGGCGGCCAACGGGAGGCAGGCGAACGGCGGTGCGGCGGCGGCCGCGCCGGGGCAGGACAACGGCCCGAAGGCCAACACCGGTCCCAACGAGCTGGGGCGGATCCTGGTGCTGGAATACCACCGCATCGGGCCCAAGGAGGGCGAGTGGTACCGCAGCGAGGAGCACTTCCGCAACGACCTGAAGATGCTCTACGACCGCGGCTTCCGGCCCGTCACCATGCGCGACGTGGCCAGCGGGAACATCAACCTCCCGGCGGGGACCTCGCCGGTGGTGTTCGTGTTCGACGACTCGTCGCAGGGGCAGTTCTACTACCAGCCCGACGGCTCCATCGACCCGCACACCATGGTGGGGATGTGGGAGGCGTTCAAGCGCCAGAACCCCGCCTGGAGCGGCGGCGGCACCTGGTGCGTGCTCCCGGGCGCCGTCTACCCGAGCAACTTCTGGGGCGAGAAGAAGAGCAACGAGATCGCGCGCGAGCAGCGGGAAGCGACGATCAAGAAGAAGGTGGACTTCCTGCTGCAGAACGGCCACGAGATCTGCAACCACACCATGTGGCACGCGCAGCTCTCCAAGTACCCGGACGCGTTCGTGCAGGAGCAGATCGGCAGCGGGCAGGATTCCATCGCCCACTACCTGCCGGCGGACTACAGGATCACGACGTTCGCGCTGCCGCTGGGGCTGTGGCCCCGGAACCGGCCGCTGGCCTGGCACGGCACCTACCGCGGCGGCAAGTCGTACGACTACCAGGTAGTGCTGGAGGTGTCGGGTGGCGCCAACGTGTCGCCGTTCGACCGCTCGTGGGACCCGCACTCGGTGGACCGCTTCATCGCGGCCCCGAACGCGCTGGAGAACCAGCTGAAGCGGTGGGACGCGAACCCCGCCGAGCGCTACGTCTCCGACGGCGACCCGAACACGGTCAGCTACCCGCAGCGCGAGGCCTCGAAGGCCGGCAACCTGCGCGGCAAGCAGGGGAAGGTGGTGCCGGATTCGGGACCGCCGGCGGGTGGGGCACCGGGCGCGGCTCCAGCGGGGGCGGCTCCGGCGCCAGCAGGGACGAAGTCATAGGACAAGTGCCAAGTCCCAAGTGCCAAGTCGGGTGAAATAGCGCGGGGCGGCCGATCATCGGCCGCCCCGCTCTGTCCTGGCACCAGATCGATACACACCTGGATGCCGGAAAGCAGTCCCGCAGGGACTTCGTGCCGTTGTTGCCCCCGAATTCCATTCGGGGAGAGCAGGAAAGCGAGAGATCGGCGGCAACCCGCGCCATCCCTGCCGCCTCGCTGTGACACGCGGCGTCCCTGCGCGTAGACAAGGCGCGGCCGGGCGCGTGCTTGCGCGCGGTCGTGCGGCGGGGCTACGCTGTTGCCGCGCATCCACTTGCGGATGCTGGAGCGCGGCCGGAGCGATGCTTGCCTTCAGCGCGGCGCGGCTGCCGCGGCTTGCGCGGCGCATCGGACGCGGCGCCCGACGGCGCCGGACCCAACCCCGAAAACCAGGAAAGCCCAAGGCCATGAAGAAAGCCATCGTGGGTCTGTTCGCGGTTGCGGCGCTGGCCGCCGGCACCGGCCGCGCCGCCGCGCAGGGAACGCTGCCGATCTCGCTCGAGGCGCGCATCGACGCCGGCATCCCCACCGGCGACCTGGGCGACGCCACCGAGGTGGGGCTGGGGTGGGGCGTGCAGGCGGCCTTCGACCTGACGCCCAACTTCGCCATCTACGGCGGCTATTCGCAGTTCAGCTTCGACGTGAAGGACACCGACGGCGTGAACGTGAAGGACGACGGTTTCGACCTGGGCGGCCGCGTGCTGCTGGGCACTGGCGCCGGCGTGTGGACCCCGTTCGCGCAGTTCGGCGTGCTCTTCCACGACGACACCGGCTTCGAGGTCGGCCTGGGCGCCGACTATCCGGTGGGCACCGGCGTCTCGCTCACCCCGCTCGCGCGCTTCCGCAAGGTGGGCGACGCGCAGTACTTCGGCGTCGGCGTGGGGCTGTCGCTGCGGCCGTAGCCCGCGCTTCGCGTCGGAGTACGAGAGTACGGAAGTACGAAGCGCGAGCAGCGCCCGAGGGAAGATCAACCGCGCGGGCGGCCGATTCGGCCGCCCGCGCTGCTTCGGTGATGTCGAGCGCGCCGGCATCATCCACCGCCCGGATGCTTCGGCCGCAGTCCCGCAGGGACTTTGTGCAGTTGTTGCCCGCCAATTCCATTGGCGGGAGGCAGGAAGGGCAGGGGATAGCGGAGGCGGAGGCGCCCCGATGTCGTCCCCGCACTGGCACGCGCCGCATCTCCGCCGTAGTCTCATCTGCCCGCGAAACGGATGGGACGCCGCCCCACACGGAATCCCCATCGTACTTCCGTACTTCCGTACTCCCGTACTTTCGTACTCCCAAGTGATCGTCGACGGCGGATTCTCCCCGCACATCGAGTTCAGCCGCGAGGAATGGGCGCGGCTGCGCGGCAACACGCCGCTCACGCTGTCGCACGACGACCTGGACGCGCTGCACAGCGCCGACGAGCACGTGAGCATGGACGAGGTGATGGAGGTCTATCTCCCCCTCTCGCGCCTGCTGAACCTGTACGTGGCCGCCACGCACCAGCTCTTCCGCGTCACCGACACCTTCCTGGGCAGCCCCGCGGCCAAGGTGCCGTACGTGATCGCCATCGCCGGCTCCGTGGCGGGGGGGAAGAGCACCACGTCGCGCATCCTGCAGGCGCTGCTGGCCCGCTGGCCGGACCACCCCAAGGTCGACCTGGTGACCACCGACGGCTTCCTCTTTCCCAACGCGGTGCTGGAGGAGCGCGGGATCATGCACCGCAAGGGCTTCCCCGAGAGCTACGACCTGCGGCGGCTGGTGGGGTTCCTGGCCGAGCTGAAGTCCGGCGCCGACGAGGTGCGCGCGCCGGTCTACTCGCACCTCGTCTACGACATCATCCCCGGCGAGGAGATGGTGGTGCGCCGCCCCGACATCCTGATCCTGGAGGGGCTGAACGTGCTGCAGAGCGGGGCGGGCACGGGCGACCGGCCGCCGCGCGTGTTCGTCTCCGACTTCTTCGACTTCTCCATCTACATCGACGCCAGCGAGGCGGACCTGGAAACGTGGTACCTGCAGCGCTTCGAGCGCCTGCGCGAGACCGCGTTCCGCGACCCGAGCTCCTTCTTCCACCAGTACGCGGTGGGGATGAGCGAGCCCGAGGCGATGGAGTTCGGCCACCAGGTGTGGGCCACCATCAACGCCGTGAACCTGCGCGAGAACATCGAGCCCACGCGGGAGCGCGCGCGGCTGATCCTGGAGAAGGGGAAGGATCACCGCATCGAGCGGGTGTGGCTGCGGAAGCTGTAGACGAAGTGCGGAAGTGCGGGAGTGCGGGAGTGCGGGAGTGCGGGAGTGCGGGAGTGCGGGGCGATGATGGTGGGCCGCGTGGCATTAGAGATGGGCGGGCTTTGGTGCTCGCCGCGGGCCCTCTCCCCGCGCCTTAGAGCGCTCGCCCTCTCCCGTTCCGGGCGAGGGGGGCGGGGCAGCGGCGGTGCGGCCTGCGAAACTCCGCTCACGCGAATGGTTTCGGTGTGCCGGGGGCCAGCCGGGCGGGCAAGATGCATTCGTCCTGGCACTGATGCTGGAAGGCTACCTCTCCCGGTACGGGAGAGGTGGACGGCCTAAGCCGGCCGGAGAGGGCGCGATGGCGAGGCGGCGCACGATCGCCTGAAAGCAAACGACCCAACGGTCTTGAAGCGAGATGGGGATGATGACGATTCCCCGATCGCGCGCACGACGGAGATCTTTCGATGGCGATGAACCCCAACGCATTCCTCCAATCCCTCGGCATCCGGCACCCGATCGTGCTGGCGCCGATGGGCGGCGGGCCGAGCACGCCCGAGCTGGTGGCTGCCGTCTCCAACGCGGGCGGGCTGGGGATTCTCGGGACGGCGTACATGGCGCCCGGGCAGATCGCCGACGCCATCCGCCGCATCCGCGCGCTCACGGACCGCCCGTTCGGCGTGAACCTGTTCGCCGGCGCGTGGGCGCAGCCGGCCGGCGTGGATGCCGCGCCGATGCTGGCGATGCTGGGCGAGGCGCACGCGCGGCTCGGCATCGACCCGCCGGTGCTGCCGGAGGTGCCGCCCGACCCGTTCCCTGCGCAGATGGAGGCGGTGCTGGAGGCGCGGCCGCCCGTCTTCACCTTCACCTTCGGCATCCCCGCGCCCGAGGTGATGGCGCGGGTGCGCGAGGCGGGGATGCGGAGCTGGGGGACGGCGACCACGCTTGCGGAAGCGCGCCTCCTCGCCGAGGCCGGCGCCGACGCGGTGATCGCGCAGGGCGCCGAGGCCGGGGCGCACCGCGGCACCTTCGCCGCGCCGTTCGAGGCGGCGATGGTGCCCACGCTGGAGCTGGTCGCGGGGATCGCGCGCGAGGTGCGCATCCCCATCGTTGCGGCGGGCGGGGTGATGGACGGGCGCGACGTGGCCGCGGCGCTGGCGGCGGGCGCATCCGCGGCGGCGCTGGGGACGGCGTTCCTCGTCACCCCCGAATCCGCCGCGTCGGAGGCGTACCGGCGCGCGCTGCTGGATGCGCGCGACGACACCACCGTCATCACCCGCGCCTTCTCCGGCCGCCCCGCGCGGGGACTGCGCAACGAGTGGATCGATCGCGTCGCCGCGAACGAGGGCGCCATCCTCCCGTATCCGCTGCAGAACGCGCTCACCCGCCCGATGCGCACCGCCGCGGGCCAGAAAGGCGAGCCCGGCTTCCTCTCCCTCTGGGCCGGAACCGGCGTCCCCCGCGCCCGCCCCATGCCCGCCGCGGATCTGGTGCGCACGCTCGTCGCGGAGATGGAGGACGCGAACGGCAGCTGAGATCGCACCGATGAAGTCCGCGAAGGCGGACTGCGTGCCGTTGTAGCCGCGAGTTCACTCGCATTTTTCGCCGACTATCCCGATCTTCCCGATCAATCCCGATCAATCCCGATCAATCCCGATCACCGATCTATCCTATTCTTTGCCCATCTCCCTGACCCCCGACGCCGCACGCGCGCTGATGCTGGCCGCGATGGGCCTCGACCGCCGGCCGCGCCGCCGCGCGACGAAGGCCGACGTGCTGGCGTGCATCCGCGGCATGGGCGCGCTGCAGATCGACACCATCAGCGTGGTCAACCGCAGCCCGTACTTCGTGCTGTGGTCGCGGCTCGGCGCGTACGAGCCGCGCTGGCTGGACGAGCTGCTGGCCGGGGGCGCGCTCTTCGAGTACTGGGCCCACGAGGCGTGCTTTCTTCCCATCGAGGACTACCCGCTCTTCCGCAACCGCATGCTGGACCGCGGGTGGATGAAGTGGCGCTTCAGCCACGCGGTGATGGAGAAGCACCCCGACCAGGTGGCGCGCGTGCTGGAGACGATCCGCGAGCACGGCCCGGTGCGCTCCGCGGAGCTGGGCGCGCCGAAGTCCGGCAGCGGCTCGTGGTGGGGATGGAAGCCGGAGAAGCGCATCCTGGAGTCGCTCTTCACCGCGGGCGAGCTGATGATCGCGCGGCGCGAGGGGTTCCAGCGCGTGTACGACCTGCGCGAGCGCGTCCTCCCCGGCTGGAGCGACGCCGCGCTCCCCTCGCGCGAGGACGGCCACCGCGCGCTGGCGCTGAAGGCCGTACGGGCGATGGGGATCGCGAAGGCGAAGTGGGTGGCCGACTGGTACCGGATGGCGAAGAAGGACACGCCGCGCATCGTCCGCGAGCTGGCGGCGGAGGGGGCGCTGCTGGAGGTGGCGGTGGATGGCTGGAAGGAGCCCGGCTACGTGCACCCCGGGCACCGCGCGCTCGCCGAATCCGCCGCGGCGGGGAAGATCCGGCCGGTGCTGACGACGCTGCTGTCGCCCTTCGACCCGCTGGTGTGGGACCGCGCGCGCGGCAGCGAGCTGTTCGGCTTCGACTACCGGCTGGAGTGCTACACCCCCGCCCCCAAGCGCGTCTACGGCTACTTCACCCTCCCCATCCTCCGCCGCGGCGCCCTGATCGGCCGCGTGGACGCCAAGGCGCACCGCAGCGAGGGCGTGTTCGAGCTGAAGACGGTCCACCTCGAGCCCGGCGTCCGCATCACCCAGGGGCTGGTGGACGACGTCGCCCGCGCGGTGCGCGAGTGCGCGGCGTGGCACCGCACCCCGTGCCTCGCCGTCCGCCGCAGCAACCCGCCGGAGCTCGCCGCAAAGCTCTCCGCCGCGATGGAGATGGAGTAGCCGCGCAACTTCGCCCGCGCGCCCGCGTATCAGCACGTGAGACCGGCGCGCGGCGAACGGCTGCGCACTCTCGCACTCTCGCACTTTCGCACTCCCATGCCGCTGACTTCGTCGGAGAAGAAGGACTACATCCTCCGCATGATCGAGGAGATCCGGCACATGCTGGCCGGGATGATGGGCCGCATGCGCGAGGGCGGCTCGCCCGACGAGATCCTGGCACGGGCGCGAGAGGGCGTCGGCAAGCTGCTGGGCCCGCTCGCCTCGGTCGCCCCGCGCATGGATTCGGTGACCGCGGGGCAGATGGTGGGCGAGCCCGACGTCCTGGGCGCCTGGGCCGAGGTCACCGCCGCCGAGGCGGACGTGCACCGCGCGCGGGGCGACGACCCCGGCGCGAACGCCGCCGCCCGCCGCGCGCTGGAGCTGGCCGTCGAGGCGCACCTGCGCACCCCCGCCGACCGCGCCGACTTCCTCGCGCTGGTCGCGCGCCTGCGCCCGCAGGTGGACGCCGCCGCGCTCGTTACGCGCCACCGCGACGCTCTCGGCGCCATCCCCGTGGACTGACCGAGCCGGGCGGGCAGGATAGAGTCATTGCAGCGCAAGAGTTGCCGAGCTACCTCTCCCGGTACGGGAGAGCTGGACGGCCTAGGCCGGCCGGAGAGGGCGCGATGCCGGAGGCGCGCACGACCTTCCGAACGCCCTCTCGACGCATTCTCCGATTGATCCCATCTCCCCGCACTTTGTCATCCCGCGCGGCCGCCGTGTCAACTCATCGGCGCGCCGCGCGTTCTTTCACGAACCCGAAACCGGCCCACGCTTTCCCGATCCGTCTCATGAAAACGCGCATCATCGCCGCCGTATTCGCCCTCGCCGCGCTGGCGGGGTGTGACCACAACCCGTTCGCCGCCCCCGAGGGGCTGGTGGGCACGTGGCAGAGCGACACCTGGACCGCGACCTTCCCCATCCCCTCCGGCGCCACGCCGGGCACCATGCGAGAATTCTGGTCGCTGGCGCCCGCGGGCACGTACAGCCGCCACACCGAGTTCTGGACCGCCGCGGGCGCGGCGTACACCACGTACGTGGAGACGGGGACGTGGGGCACGGAGGGCGACGAGCTGGTGCTGACGGCGCTGATGGCCGCCGAGAACCCGCAGCCGCTCAGCGCCCAGCCGCTCGAGCCCCGGCTCATCAAGCCGCGGGTGATGCGGAGCGTGTACGCCGTCGCCGGCACCGAGCTCACCCTCTCGCCACCCTGCTCCGGCTACGCGATCTGCGACGGCCCCTCGCGGGTGCTGCACCGGGTCCTCGAGAACTGACCGGCGCGGCGAGTGCGCGGCGCGGGGGTGATGCGTTAGCTTTGCGCATCACCCCCGCACTCGTTGGGAGCCCCATGCGCCGCATCTCCATCCCCCTGATCACCGCCGCCGTGCTGGTCGCCGCCTGCCGAGCCGCGGGCGGCGCCGCCGAGCCTCGCCCGTCCGGCGCGCCGCTGCAGGCCGTCGTCTCGCTCACCGCGGACTGGGATTCCACCGGCGCCGTGCTCCAGCGCTACGAGCGCGCGAGCGCCCGCGCCCCCTGGCGCGCGGTGGGCTCGCCCTGGGCGGCGACGGTCGGGCGGACGGGGCTGGCGTGGGGGCGCGGCCTGGCCGCATCGCACGGCGCCGGCCCGGAGAAGCGCGAGGGAGATGGAAAGGCGCCGGCCGGCATCTTCCGCCTGGGCCCGGCGTTCGGCTACGCGCCGGCGGACTCGGTGGCGTGGATCCACCTGCCGTACGTGCACAGCCTGCCCAGCGTGAAGTGCGTGGACGATGCGACCTCGCGCTTCTACAACCGCGGTCTGGTGAACCAGGACACCGTGGCCGCGCCCGACTGGGACAGCCACGAGGAGATGCGCCTCGCCAGCGGCGTATACCGGCTGGGGATCTGGGTTTCGCACAACGACGCGCCGCCGGTGCCGGGCGGCGGGTCGTGCATCTTCATGCACGTGTGGCAGGCGCCCGGCGTCCCCACGGTCGGCTGCACCGCGATGGACGGCGGGGAGATCGAGGTACTGCTGCGGTGGCTGGACCCGCGCGCCCGCCCCGTGCTGGTGCAGGCCCCGCGCGCCGCCTACCCCGCGCTCGCCGCGGCGCTGGGTCTCCCGGCGTCGTCGTAGCCGGCCGATCGCTGCACCGGGAACCACGATTCGCCGCGCCAGAGGCGGCTGAAGCCGCGGCAACGACGAAGGAGAGCCTCGCGAACCGCGCGAGGCTTCAACGGCATCGGGTCGCGGGGCACATCCGGAATCTCGCGCGGCCTTCCGCACTTGCGCCCGCCGCAGCGCGGTGGCAGCATCCTGCCGATCCCGATCGATGGGCCCCCAGGATATGCGCAGGAATGGCCGTCCCCGACTTTCCGACCGATCATCCCCATCCGCCGCGCGAGCCGGTGCAGGTGCGCACGGCGGTGCTGCTGGCGCTGTTCTTCGGCCCGCTGGGGCTGATGTACACCAGCATCGGCGCCGGACTCTTCATGCTCTTCCTGATGGTCGTGCTCGGCCTGTTCACGGTGGGGATGGGGATCCTTCCCGTGTGGGGACTCTGCGTCGCCTGGGCCTACCTGGCCGCCACCCACGCCCGCGACCACCACGCCCCGCCGGGCGACGGAGACGCGGGCTGATCCGAACTCCGCGGCGAATGCCGAAGGGCCCCGGGCGATGAACTCGCCCGGGGCCCTTCGCCGTCATCGGCCGGCCGCGTCTCAGTGGACGTGGTCGGTGTCGCTGGTGCGGATGGTGACCCACCCGTTGTAGGTCATGTCCTCGCGGTACACGTCGGCGTCCACGAAGGTGTCGCCGTAGTAGTCGGTGCGCGAGCTGTTGGGGCGGTACACGATGTTGCCCAGGAAGTCGTCGTCGCTCTGGAACATCGCGCCGGTCAGGTTGCGCAGCGCGTTGGCCGTGGCCGGGTTGATCAGGATGTGCCCGGTGGCCACCTGCAGCAGCAGCGTGGTGGCGCGCTGCGCGGCACGCAGGTTGTCGTACAGCTGGTTCAGCGTCGAGCGGCCGCTGTACACGATGTCGCAGGCGGTGTCGTCGTCCTCCCACATCTGGATCGACCACGGCGCCGAGTACACCGAGAAGTACGCCGAAACCTCGGCCTTGGTCAGGAGCTGGCCCTGCACGCTCCACGACGAGTGCGTCCAGTCGTTGGCGTTCTGGTCGAAGTACTTGGCGCCCGAGCCGTTCTGGCCCGCGCAGGCGATCTTCTCGCCCTGGCTGTCGGCGTACAGCGTGGGCCCGATCACGAACACCTCCACCTCGGCGTCGCCGCGCGGCCACGACTCGCGCAGGTCGCTCATGTGCGTGGCGTCCATGTACACGCCGGCCGGGTAGCTCGGCGCGCTGATGCCGCCGCCGCCGCCACCGCCGTCGGTGGGGCACTCCGTGATGGCCGTGGTGGGATCGCAGTCGCCCGGCGCGATCATGGCGCGGGGGCCTTCGATCTCCGAGCCGTCGGAGAAGCGCGAGCGCGAGCGGATGTTCTTCTCGCCCGGGCGGGCCAGGGTGCCCAGCGAGCGGCCGCCCTGGTCGTCGGCGTTCGAGAACTGCGCCGGCATCGGCTGCGTGAACGCGTTCTCCTGCGTCACCAGCACCAGCACGGGGGTGGCCGGGGGCGTGTCGTTGTTCAGCGTCACGGGCGAGCCGCTCAGGTCGAAGCCCACCGGCGCCGCGTCCTTCACGATCTGCGAGGCCACGATCAGCTCCGGGCCGCCGGTCCAGGCGGCGCGGTGCTCGGGCACCGGCATGTAGAACTCCAGCGGGCGGATCGTCCCGACCATCTGCAGCACCGCGGCGCGCGGGTCGGTGGCACCGGCACCGGGAGCGCGCGTGGCCTTCTCGCCCGCGAGCTTGTCCAGCAGCAGCGCGCCGCCGCCCTGGCCGCGCAGGTAGGAGCGGAGCTCCAGCTTGTGCTCGCGGCTGTAGCGCGAGGAGCGCAGATCCGCGAACACGCGCTGCCGCAGCTCGGGGTCGCGCAGCGCCACCGCCACCATGCGGGTCAGCTCGGTGGCCGCTTCCTGCTCGGGCGAGATGGCGGGCGCGGGGGCCGTGGTGGGCGCGAGCGGGGTGTCGGCCTGGTCGGCGCAGGCCGCCGCGAGGGCGCAGGCGGCCAGCACGGCCGCGGTCCGCGCGGGGCGCGGGAACTTCCACTTCGACATCTGGGGGGCGTCCTTCCGGTGGGTGGAGAAGGGGACGATCGCCTCGCGCTGGATGGGACGCGAAGGCGTAAAACAATCCGCCTCAGGCGTGCGGGTGAGGTCGCACAGAGCGCCTAAGTCGTTGGGCAGCAATCGGATGAGCCGCGCTCAACGTTTCCGAAGCTATAAACAAATGTCTGGTATTACAAGGGGAAGAATGGATTAATATCTGGCCGTTCAGGCGCGTCCAGTCACCGCGCTCCCATCGCTGCGCCTGTGGCCCGCCAGCGTGCCGGCACCCACGAACGGGCGGGAATCATCCCCCCGAAAAGGAAAGTGCGCCGGACCCGAGGGCCCGGCGCACTCCCGCACTTCCGCACTTCCGCACTAACGCACTTCCGCACTTCGTGCGGTCAGACGCAGCAGGGCTGGCACACGCTGAGGTCCTCCGTGCCGCCGCAGAACCGGGTCCGCGGGAAGGCGGCGCACTCGCTCTCGGCCGAGGCGGGAAGGATGCCGCAGGTGCCGCCGCAACTGGCGGTGCACACGTCGCTGCACACGTCGTGGCCGCGCACGGTGCCCTTCAGCGCCCGCTCGTTCGCGATCTCGAAGCTCTCGACCGCGAGCTGCTCCAGGTTCAGGCTCATCTTCTTCATCGTTCTCTATTCCTTCCGCGAATCCGGTTCAGATGGGACGGGATGCGTCAGACGCAGCAGGGCTGCGATCCGCAGATGTCCATGGTGTCGCCGCAGAACTTGGTCTGCGGCAGGGCGTTGCACTCGGACTGCACCGAGTCCAGCGGCGCGCCGCAGGTGCCTTCCGCGCTGTAGGTGCACAGGTCGCTGCACACGTCGTGGCCGCGCACGGTGCCCCTTCTCGCGCGGTCGCTGTCGGTCTCGAAGCTTTCCACGGCGAGCTGCTCCAGGTTCAGCCGCATCTTCTTCATCGCTGTCTCTCCTTGAAAGTCGATTCGGGGATCGATCGGGCGCGGCCCGGTGATGGGTCCGCTCCGGAGCGCGGGCCGCGCGGGCGCTCCGGAGCGGTGTGGGTGGATCGGAAGGGTCAGGCGCAGCAGTTTCCGCTGCACAGCGGCGTGGCGGCGAAGTCGCCGTCCTTCTCGGCCAGGCTGTCCGGCGCGATCCCGCAGGTGCCGGGCGGGCAGCTGAACGTCTGGCAGCCGCTGTTGGCGCGCACGGTCCCGCGGCGGTCTTCGGGAACGAAGGTTTCGAAGCTCTCCACCTTCAGTCCGGCCAGGTCCAGCGTAAGCTTCTTCATCGTCTACTCCTCGTTCGGGTTGCGCCTCGTCAGACGCAGCAGGCCGGGGTGCAGTTCGGGGCGAACGTCCCCGCGTAGTCGCCGTTCTTCTCGATGTCGCTGAGGGGCTGGGCGCCGCAGGTGCCGGGCGGGCAGCTGTAGGTCACGCACCCGCTGTTCGCGCGCACCGTTCCGCGGCGGTCCTCGGGAACGAAGGTCTCGAAGCTCTCCACCGTCAGCGCGGCCAGGTCCAGCGCCAGCTTCTTCATGGCGTCCTCCACGTGGGATCGGGGACCGCGCCTCAGTAGCAGCAGGCGGGGGTGCAGTTCGGGGCGAAGGTCCCGGCGTAGTCGCCCTTCTTCTCGATCTCGCTGGCGGGCGGGGCGCCGCACGTGCCCGGCGGGCAGCTGTAGGTGATGCAGCCGCTGTTGGCGCGCACGGTCCCGCGGCGGTCCTCGGGGACGAAGGTCTCGAAGCTCTCCACCTTCAGCCCGCCGATGTCCAGCGTAAGCTTCTTCATGGAACCCTCCTCATCAGACGCAGCAGGCCGGGGTGCGCAGCCCGTTGAAGATCAGCGCGTAGTCGCCGTTCTTCTCCAGGTCGCTCGCGGGGATGTTGCCGCAGGTTCCCCCGCAGCTGGCGGTCACGCACGCGACGTTGGCGTGCACCGTCCCGCGCTTCTCCTCCGGAACGAAGGTCTCGAAGCTCTCCACCTTCAGCTCCGCCATGTCCAGGTTCAGCTTCTTCATCGCGCCCTCCTTGGGGGATGGGGAACCGCGGCGGATCACCCGGTGGTGTCGCCGCACAGGTCGGGATAGGTGCAGTCGCGCTCGAAGGTGCGCATCGTCGTCGGCAGCGTCGCGGCGGCCTCGGGATCGGCGGTGGCGAACGACTCCACGGCCAGCTCGTCCAGCTCCAGTCTCGTCGGTCTCATGGGCGATCCTCCCGGCTCAGGCGACGGCGACCGTGCCGCCGATCGGGCACAGGTCGGGCGTGGTGCACCCCGGCTCGTACGTCTTCATCGGCGCGACGGCGACGGTTCCGTTGGGGCAGAGGTCGGGGGTGGTGCAGCCCGGCTCGTACGTCTTCATCGTCCCCACCGCCGGGTCGGACGACGTGGTCGGGAACGATTGGACCTGCAGGTCGCCCGGATTCAACAGAAACGAATCCATCGGTCCTCCTTGCCGGGTTGAGGTGATCGCGAGACGGACGAAAACGCCCCCGGACGCGGGGTGCGCCGGGGGCGGAGGCGTGCGGCGGTCAGACGCAGCAGTGCGGGATGCTGGCCACGTAGCCGTAACAGATCTCGGTGTCGGGCGGCGGCGAGAAGCCGCAGGTCCGGGCGCAGCTGGGGTAGTCCGGGTCGGTGTATCCGTGGGCGCGCACCGTCCCGCGGGCGCCGCCGGTGTCCGCGGTGCGGAAGCTCTCCACTCGCAGGTCGCCCGGATCCAGCAGCAGCTTCTTCTTCATGTTCGTCTCCATCCACTTCACCCCGCGGCGGATTAGGCGCGACGGAGTGAGCAGTCCCGGCGACGGCTGTGCGCGTCGTGCGCTTACCGTCAGGTGTTTCCGAGCGCTGCAATCGAATTGCAGACCAACATCTAAATTCGACTGAAAACGGAAGAAGTCAAGACACTCGCCTGCGATTCTCATCCTGCTACGGAACGAGGATCAGCAAAGCCGGTTCCTTCGAGGGCAACGATGCTTCTCTACCCGCCCGGATACAGCCCATCGAGGTCCGCGAAGGCGGACTTCGGGCCGTTGTTGCCGCGAATTCATTCGCCCTTCCGCACCTGAGACTCACCACAACGCCCTTGCGCCGAGTTAATCAACCGATTAATCAATTCCATCATGGAAACCGAGGCGGCCACACGCGACCTGATCCTCGACGCGGCGGAAGAGCTGTTCGCGCGGCAGGGGTTCGATTCCACCACGATCAAGCAGATCGGCGCGCGGGCGGACGCCAACCCCGCGCTCATCTACTACTACTTCGGCAGCAAGGACACGCTCTACCGCGCCGTCCTCAGCCGCCTGTTCGAGTGGCTCCTCGGCGCGGCCGCGCGGCGCATGGAGCCCGGCCTTCCGCCGGACGAGGCGGTCCGGACGCTCATCGATTTCCAGTCCGGGCGCCTGCGCGAGCGGCCCACGCTCCCGCGCATCCTCGCGCGCGAGATGATCGACCCGCACGCCGAGCACGCCGCCGAGCACATCGGCCAGCTCGCCGGCGGCGTCTTCCGCGTCGTCTGCCAGCTCATCGAGCAGGGGCAGAAGAGCGGGCTCTTCCGCCCCGACCTGGACCCGCGCTTCTGCGCCATCAGCGCCGTCTCGCTCGTCCCCTACACCCACATCGTGCGCCCGGCCATGGGCGTGCTGCTGGACCGCGGCCCCGGTGCCGCCACCGACGACGACCTTGCCGCCTACGCCCGCCACGCCGCCGCGTTCGTCCTCTCGGCGCTCGAGGCGAGGCGGGGTGGAGCAGAAGATACGGAGGAAGGATGAGACGGATCGCGCTCGTGCTCCTGCTGGCCGCATGCGGGCGCGGCGCGGATGCCGACATGGCCACGGGAACGCTGGAGATGACGGAGACGGATGCCGCGCCGCTGCAGCCCGCGCGCGTCGTCCGCATGAACGTGCGCGAGGGCGACACCGTGCGCGCGGGCGACACCCTGGCCGTGCTGACGCAGACGGTCGCGGTCGGCGACGTGGGCGTGCGCGAGGCCACGGTGCAGCAGGCGCAGGCGCGGCTGAACGAGCTGCAGGCCGGCTCCCGCCCCGAGGACGTGGCCCGCGCGGGCGCCGACCTCGCCGCCGCGCAGGCCGAGGCCGACCGCGCCGCCCGCGACGTGGAGCGGCTGCGTCCGCTGGCCGCGCACGGCACCGTCAGCCGCCAGCAGTTCGACGCCGCGCAGACCGCCGCGCGCGTGGCCGCCCGCCGCCGCGACGCCGCGCGCGAGGTGGCCGCCGCCGTGCGGAGCGGTCCCCGCCGCGAGGAGGTCGAGGCCGCGCGCGCCCAGGTTTCCGGCGCGCAGGCGGCGCTCCGCACCTCACAGTCGACCGCGAGCGACCTGACGCTGACCGCGCCCGTCTCCGGCGTGGTCGTCGGCCGCTACGCAGAGCCGGGCGAGGTGATCGCCGCCGGCCAGCCCGTCGTCACCCTGGGCGACGCGGCGCACCCGTACACCCGCGTCTACGTCGGCGAGCGCGTGCTCCCGCGGCTGCGCGTGGGCGACCCGGTCGACGCGCGGCTCGACGGCTTCCCCGAGCGTGTCTTCCGCGGGCGCATCACCGCCGTGAACAGCAAGGCCGAGTTCACCCCGCGCGTGGCGCTGACCGAGCGCGAGCGCGCCGACCTCCTCTTCGGCGTCCGCGTCGACTTCCTCGCGGGCCAGCCGATGCTGAAGGCCGGGCTCCCCATCACCGTCACCTTCCCCCGCGCCGCCGCGCGATGACGGACCCCGGCGCGCGCGACCCGTCCGCCGCCCCCGCGGTCGTCACCGACGGCCTGCGCAAGGCGTTCGGCCCGCTCGTGGCCGTCGAGGGACTCACGATGAGCATCGCCGCGGGCGAGGTGTTCGGCCTGCTGGGCCCCAACGGCTCGGGAAAAACGACGACCATCCGCATGCTCTGCGGCCTGATGGCCCCCAGCGGCGGCAAGGCCACGGTGGTCGGGTTCGACGTCGCCACGCAGTCGGAGATGGTGCGCCGCAACATCGGCTACATGTCGCAGAAGTTCGGGCTGTACGACGACCTGACGGTGCTGGAGAACATCCGCTTCTACGCCTCCGTCTACGGGCTGGCCGGCCGCGAGCGGCGCGAGCGGATGGACGAACTGGTCGACGAGCTGGGCCTGGCGCAGCGCGCGGGCCAGCTCGCCGGCACCCTCAGCGGCGGGTGGAAGCAGCGGCTGGCGCTGGCGTGCTCCACCGCCCATCGCCCGAAGATGCTGTTCCTCGACGAGCCCACGGCCGGCGTGGACCCCGCCGCGCGCCGCACCTTCTGGCAGCTCATCTACGATCTCGCGCGGCGCGGCACCACCATCCTGGTCACCACGCACTACATGGACGAGGCCGAGCGCTGCCAGCGCATCGCCTTCCTCTCGCGCGGCCACCTGATCGCCGTCGGCACCACCGCCGAGATCACCGCGCAGTTCGGCCAGCCCACCATCGAGGACGTCTTCATCGAGCTCCAGCGCCGCGACGAGGGAGCGATCGTATGAGGGGTGAGCTGTTGGAACCGCAGGCTTTGGGCGTGTTTGGCGCCGAGGCGCCAAAACGGGCTGCGCGCGCGGTAGGCAACGATACGACTGTTGCCAACCGCGCCGGGCCCCCGCCGCGCATGCATCCGGTCGATTCCGCGGCCTCGGCGCGGCGCGGCGGTGTCCCGGCCCTCCGGGCGCGCATCCCTCACGCAGCGGCCATGGCGATCGGCGGCCGCCGCGATGCTTCTCCCCCCGCCCCGATGCCGCGGCCGCAGTCCCGCAGGGATTTCGTGCAGTTGTTGCCCGCCAATTCCATTGGCGGTGAAGATGCCTGCCGGAGCGCCCCGGGCGCCGGACGACGCGCTGAGTTCCGCACTATCGCACTTTCGCACTCTCGCACTTTCGCACTTCCGTTCGCGGAGCGAGCCCCATGAGCCTCCGCGAGCAGATCCGCCACTGGCGCCTCTGGCCCATGCTCTGGAAGGAGTTCGTCCAGATGCGCCGCGACCGGCTCACGCTGGGGATCATGGTCATGATCCCCGCCATCCAGCTGGTCATCTTCGGCTTCGCCATCCGCACCGACGTCCGCCACCTCCCCACCGTCGTCCTCGACGAGAGCGGCACCACCGAGAGCCGCCGCCTGGTCGACGTCATGCGCAACACCGGCAACTTCGACGTCGTCGCCTACGTGCAGAGCCGCGCCGAGGTGAAGCGGATGATCGACCGGGGCAGCGCCCGCGCCGCCGTCGTCATCCCCCCGGACTTCCAGCGCGGCCTCAAGCGCGGCCGCGGCGCCACCGCGCAGGTCATCGTCGACGCGGCCGACCCCATGGCGTCGCAGAGCGCCATGTCCGGCGCCATGCTCGCCGGCCAGGCCAGCGCCGCCGAGCTCACCGGCCGCCGCGCGGCGGCCATCCCGCTGCTGGACGTGCGCGTGCGGCCGTGGTACAACCCCGCGCTCCGCAGCGAGGTGTACATCGTCCCCGGGCTGGTGGGCGTGCTCCTGTCGATGACCATGATCCTCATCACCTCGCTCGCCATCACCCGCGAGCGCGAGCGCGGCACGCTGGAGCAGCTCATCGTCACCCCCATCGGCAAGACCAGCATGATGCTGGGGAAGATCCTCCCCTTCGTGCTCGTGGGGTACGTGCAGATGACGGTGATCCTCCTGCTCGGATGGGTCCTCTTCGGCGTCCCCGTGCGCGGGAATCTCCCCGGGCTCTACGCCATCAGCCTGCTCTTCGTGCTCGCCAACCTGGGGCTCGGACTCTTCGTCTCCACCGTCGCGCGCACCCAGGCCCAGGCGATGCAGCTCTCCTTCATGCTGCTGATGCCCAACATCCTCCTTTCCGGCTTCATGTTTCCCCGTGAGGCCATGCCCAGGGCGATGCAGTGGATCAGCACCGCGCTCCCGCTCACGCACTACCTGCGCGTCCTCCGCGGCATCCTCCTGAAGGGCGTCGGCGTCGGCGACCTGTGGCAGGAAGCCGCGATCCTCGCCGTGATGGCGATCGTTATCCTGATGCTCAGCGTTGCCCGCTTCTCCAAGACGATCGAGTAGCAGGCCGGTCCGTGCGAAGGCGTGAATCGTGCGGCGCGCGGAGACTCGCGGGATCTTCACTCACGCCAGGAGGGAGCCGATGCGCACGAGATCGCTGATCCGCCGGGGAGCGTTCGCCGCCGTGGTGGCGGCGTCGCTGGGGTTCGGGGCCGCGCAGGCCACCGCCACGCCCGCGAAGTCGGACGCCGGGTTCCGCGGGTGCTCGCAGAACGCCTGCGACATGAAGTGCGCGAAGACCGGCCAGACCGGCTTCTGCGACGGCCGCGGCTGCCGCTGCCTCTGACGCCGCAGGCGACCGGGAAGGGAGATACGGAAAAGAATGAGGCGCGCGGCCCGGAACCCGGACCGCGCGCCCGCTTGCTGCCCGGACGCACGGGGAATCCGGATACGCGGCGCGGGCGGTGGGGGGTGCGCGGTTCGATGCTTCTCCCGCAGATGTGGCGGGCGGGAGTCCGCGAAGGCGGACTTCGGGCCGTTGTTGCAGCGAATTCATTCGCCCTCCCCTCCCCGGCCGAGCGGAACCGATCTCCCGCCGCGGCGTATCAACCGCACACTCGACAACGAAGCGGGCAGTCCGGCAACCCTCCCGGTGAGGGCGGGCGCGGGGGTTGACTCCGGAGGAATTCTCCGGTAACTTCCTCGTCTTGCACTCCGCCGGGAGAAGTGTATCCAGCGCACCATCGGCCGAAAGGCGCGGCGGGCGCATGGAAGCTCTCCGCGAGTGCAGCAGACGCCACGAGGCCTTGCCGGTCGCAACGACGCGGCAAGGTCTCCTGTTCGTCTTTTTCGGGCAGAGGTGCCCGGAAGCGTCGGAGGACGGGCTCGCGTAGCTCAGCCGGCAGAGCACTTCCTTGGTAAGGAAGAGGCCATGGGTTCGAGTCCCATCGCGAGCTCCTGGACGGCCCTCCGGACCGACATCAAACCCCCGGATCGGAACCAGCAAGGATCATGGCCAAGGCGAAGTTCGAGCGCAACAAGCCGCACGTGAACGTGGGCACCATCGGCCACGTGGACCACGGCAAGACCACGCTGACCGCGGCGATCACGCGGATCCAGGCCGCCAAGGGGCTGGCCGACTTCATCTCGTTCGACAACATCGACAAGGCTCCCGAGGAGCGCGCCCGCGGCATCACGATCGCGACCGCGCACGTGGAGTACCAGACCGAGAAGCGGCACTACGCGCACGTGGACTGCCCGGGCCACGCCGACTACGTGAAGAACATGATCACGGGCGCGGCGCAGATGGACGGGGCGATCCTGGTGGTGAGTGCGGCCGACGGCCCGATGCCGCAGACGCGCGAGCACATCCTGCTGGCGCGCCAGGTGAACGTGCCGTACGTGGTGGTGTTCCTGAACAAGGTCGACATGGTCGACGACCCGGAGCTGCTGGAGCTGGTGGAGCTCGAGGTCCGCGAGCTGCTCAGCGAGTACGACTTCCCGGGCGACGACACGCCGATCATCAAGGGCAGCGCGCTGAAGGCCCTCGAGTCGGGTGATCCCAGCAGCGAGTGGGGGCAGAAGATCACCGAGCTGATGGACGCCATCGACAGCTACATCCCCGAGCCGGTGCGCGAGACCGACAAGCCGTTCCTGATGCCGGTCGAGGACGTGTTCTCGATCACGGGCCGCGGCACCGTGGCCACGGGGCGCATCGAGCGCGGCGTGATCAAGGTGGGCGAGACGGTGGAGATCGTGGGGATGAACTCGGAGAAGAGCACCACGGTCACCGGCGTGGAGATGTTCCGCAAGCTGCTGGACGAGGGCCAGGCGGGCGACAACGTCGGCCTCCTTCTCCGCGGCGTGGCCAAGGACGAGATCGAGCGCGGGATGGTGCTGGCGAAGCCGAAGACCATCACGCCGCACACCAAGTTCAAGGCCGAGGTGTACGTGCTGACCAAGGAGGAGGGCGGGCGCCACACGCCGTTCTTCAACGGGTACCGCCCGCAGTTCTACTTCCGCACGACCGACGTGACCGGCGCCGCGGCGCTGCCGGAGGGCGTGGAGATGGTGATGCCGGGCGACAACGTGCAGATGGTGGTGGAGCTGATCACCCCGATCGCGATGGAGAAGGAGCTTCGCTTCGCCATCCGCGAGGGCGGCCGCACCGTGGGCGCCGGCGTCGTCACCGAGATCGTCGAATAAGGCCGGTTGGCGGGAGGCGGAGCCCCCTCGCGTAAGATACGCGGGCCGGCGCCGCCTCCGCTCTGACTTGCACGACGAACGTCAACCGACTGAGCTGAGAGGAAGTACCGATATGGCAGGCAAGATCCGGATCCGGCTGAAGGGCTTCGATCACGCGGTGATCGACCAGACCACGGCCGACATCGTGCGCACGGCGGAGAAGACGGGGGCCACCATCAGCGGCCCCATTCCCCTTCCCACGCGCGTGCAGCGGTGGACCGTGCTGCGGTCGCCGCACGTGGACAAGAAGAGCCGCGAGCAGTTCGAGCTGAAGACGCACAAGCGTGTGATCGACATCCTGGACTCGCGCCCGCAGACCGTCGACGCCCTCACCAAGCTGGATCTTCCGGCGGGTGTGGACGTCGAGATCAAGGTGGACTGAGGGAGGCGAAACCATGAACGCGATCATCGGACGCAAGCTGGGGATGACCCAGATCTTCGACGAGGCGGGCGCCGTGGTGCCCGTGACCGTCATCGAGGCCGGGCCCTGCCCGGTGGTGCAGGTGCGGAGCCAGGAGAAGGAGGGCTACACCGCCGTCCAGCTCGGCTTCGGCCAGCAGAAGGACACCCGCGCGAGCAAGGCCGAGAAGGGCCACGCGCTGAAGGCCGGCCTGCAGGCCGCCCCCGCGGTGCTGAAGGAGTTCCGCTTCGACGAGACCCCCGAGGTCGGCTCGACCGTCACGGTGGGCGGCTTCGAGCGCGGCGGCCGCGTGAAGGTCACCGGCGTGACCAAGGGGCGCGGCTTCCAGGGCGTGATGAAGCGCCACGGCTTTGGCGGCGGGCGCGCCAGCCACGGCGCCACCCGCATCCACCGCGCGCCCGGCTCCATCGGCGCCGGCACCAACCCCAGCCGCGTGATCAAGGGGAAGCGCATGCCCGGCCACATGGGGGCCGAGCAGCAGACCGTACGCAACCTGCTGGTCGCCAAGGTGGACGCCGAGAAGAACCTGCTGTACGTGCGCGGCGCGGTGCCGGGGCCCGTGAACGGCGTGGTTTTCGTCCAGAAGCAGTGAGGCCCACGAGATGCTGACCGCACGATACTACAACGCCGCCGGCGAGCAGAACGGCGACGTGCAGCTCCCCGAGGAGCTGTTCGACGGGCGCGTCCACGAGGCCGCCCTGCACCAGACGGTGAAGGCGTACCTGGCCAACCAGCGCCAGGGGACCGCCGCCACCAAGACCCGCGGGATGGTGTCCGGGGGCAACCGCAAGGCCTGGCGCCAGAAGGGCACCGGCCGCGCCCGCCAGGGCTCGATGCGCGCTCCGCACTGGCGGGGCGGCGGCATCGTGTTCGGACCCAGCCCGCGCAGCTACCACCAGGACGTGCCGCGCAAGGTGAAGTCGCTGGCCCGCAGGAGCGCCTTCAACCAGCGCGCCATCGACGGCCAGATCGCCGTCATCGAGCGCCTGGCGCCCGAGGCGCCCAGGACGCGCGCCTTCGCCGAGCTGCTGGGGAAGATCGGGGTGGCCGGCGCCAAGCGCGTGCTGATCCTGACCGACGGCTCCAGCCGCAACGTGTACCTGTCGGCGCGCAACCTTCCCAACGTGGAGGTCATGCCCTTCGCCCAGGCCAGCGCCTACGACGTGATGGTGGCGCGCCAGGTGGTGATCGAGCAGGCCGCGCTCGACCAGGTGAAGCAGGGTGCCGGCCAGACCGCCGATGCCGACGCCGAGGAGGTGGTGAATGCCTAAGGTGAACGTCAACGAGGTGATCGTGCGCCCGCTCGTGACCGAGAAGAGCCACGACCAGCTCGACCGGCTGGGCGCCTACACCTTCGTGGTGGCCAAGGACGCCAACAAGATCGAGATCGCCCAGGCGGTCGAGAAGCACTTCAACGTGAAGGTCAGGGACGTCCGCACCATGCGCTACGCCGGCAAGGAGAAGCGCATGGGCCGCCACGTGGGCCGCAAGGCCTCGTGGAAGAAGGCGGTCGTGACCCTCGCGGAAGGCGACTCGATCGAGCTCTTCGAGGGAGTGTAACATGCCGACCAAGCAGTTCAAGCCGGTGACCCCCGGCACGCGCTTCCGCTCGACCAGCGACTTCGCCGAGGTCACCCACAAGGGGCGCCCCGAGAAGGCGCTGACCGAGAAGATCTCGGGCACCGGCGGGCGCAACCACCACGGGCACGTGACCAGCCGCCACAAGGGCGGCGGGCACAAGCGCCTGTACCGGGTGATCGACTTCAGGCGCGACAAGGCCGGCGTGGCCGGCAAGGTCGAGCGCATCGAGTACGATCCCAACCGCACGGCCAACATCGCCCTCGTGGTCTACGAGGACGGCGAGCGCCGCTACATCCTGCACCCGCGCGGGCTGCAGGTGGGCGACAGCGTGGTGGCCGGCAGCGGCAGCGACATCAAGCCGGGGAACGCGCTTCCGCTGGCCGAGATCCCGCTGGGCACCACCGTGCACAACGTGGAGCTCCGCCCCGGCAAGGGGGGCCAGATGGCCCGCTCGGCCGGCGCCGGGGTGCAGATCGCGGCCAAGGAGGGCGACTACGTGACGCTCCGCATGCCCAGCACCGAGATGCGCATGGTGCGGCGCGAGTGCATGGCCACCGTGGGCCAGGTGGGGAACGTGGACCACGAGAAGCAGTCCATCGGCAAGGCGGGCGCCAACCGCTGGCGGGGCAAGCGCCCCAAGGTCCGCGGCGTGGTGATGAACCCGGTGGACCACCCGCTGGGCGGCGGCGAGGGCCGGAGCTCCGGCGGCCGTCCCCCGGTGAGCCCCTGGGGCAAGCCCGAGGGCGTGAAGACCCGCCACAACAAGAAGGCGTCGAACAAGCTGATCGTCCGCGGCCGCAAGCGGGGCCGGGCGACGAAGTGATACAGCAGTGCCAAGTGCCCAGTGCCCAGTGCCTGGTGGACGATCTTCCACTTGGCACTGGGCACTGGGGACCAGGCACTTACGTTCGCGTCCACCACTGGCGCCGGAACTCCCCGGCATCACGTGGACTCAGACCCGCGGGAAGGCTTCGCAGGTCCCGCCGGGGAGACTAAGTGCGATGAGGAAAGAATGCCCAGAAGCCTGAAGAAGGGGCCGTTCGTAGACGACAGCCTCAGCAAGAAGATCCGGGCGATGAACGAGAAGGGCGAGAAGCGGGTCGTGAAGACCTGGTCGCGCAGCTCCACCATCACCCCGGACTTCGTCGGACACACGCTTGCCGTGCACAACGGCAACAAGTTCATCCCCGTGTACCTCACCGAGCAGATGGTGGGGCACAAGCTCGGCGAGTTCGCGCCCACGCGCACCTTCAAGGGGCACGGCGGCAAGCTCGTCGACAAGCGCGCCAAGGCGCGCTAGAGAAAGGGGATGACTGAGATGAAGGCACGTGCAATCGCCCGCAACGTCGGGATGAGCCCCCGCAAGATGCGGATGGTCCTGGACCTGATCCGCGGCCGGGGCGTGAACGAGGCGTACTCGATCCTCAAGTTCTCGAAGAAGGCGGCCACCCGCCCCATCGAGAAGACCCTGCGCTCGGCCGTGGCCAACGCCACGCAGGCCGCCGACGCCACGGGCCAGTTCGTCGACGTCGACGAGCTGGTGGTGAGGGAGGCGTACGCCAACGAAGGTCCGCGGCTGAAGCGCTTTTCGCCCCGCGCCATGGGGCGGGCCACGCCCATCATCAAGCGGACCACCGAGCTCACCATCGTCGTCGACCGCAAGGAGTAGCCCGATGGGACAGAAGACGCATCCGAGGGGCTTCCGCCTGGGGATCGTGGCGCCGTGGCGGAGCAAGTGGTACGCCGAGCGGAACTTTCCCACCCTCCTGATGGAGGACGAGAAGATCCGCAAGTACCTGAACCAGCGCCTGGGCCACGCCTCGATCAGCGAGATCGACATCGAGCGCAAGCCCGGCAAGACCATCGTGACCGTGCACACCGCCCGTCCGGGCGTGGTGATCGGCAAGGGCGGCGCCGAGGTGGACAAGCTCCGCGACGAGCTGGCCCGCCTCAGCCCCGGCAACGAGGTCGCCATCAACGTGGAAGAGGTCAAGCGCCCCGAGGTCGAGGCGCAGCTGGTGGCCGACTCCATCGCGCACCAGCTGGTGCAGCGCGTGAGCTTCCGCCGCGCCATGAAGCGCGCGGTGCAGAACGCCATGCGCGCCGGCGCCGAGGGGATCAAGGTGCAGGTGGCCGGCCGCCTGAACGGCGCCGAGATCGCCCGCACCGAGGGGTACAAGGAGGGGCGCATTCCGCTCCAGACCCTGCGCGCGGACATCGACTACGCCCAGTCCACCGCCCGCACGACCTACGGGACGATCGGGGTGAAGGTCTGGGTGTTCAAGGGCGAGGTGGTCGAGAACCGGCGCGGCCGCACCTACTCGACCGACGCCTGAGGAGACTGACCAATGCTCGCACCGAAGAGAGTCAAGTACCGCAAGCAGATGAAGGGCCGCATGCGCGGCGCGGCCACGCGGGGCAACTACGTGGCGTTCGGCGACTGGGGGCTGCAGAGCCTGGAGCCCGGCTGGATCTCCAACCGCTCCATCGAGGCGGCCCGTATCGCCATGACGCGCCACATCAAGCGCGGCGGCAAGGTTTGGATCCGGATCTTCCCGGACAAGCCGATCACCAAGAAGCCGCTCGAGGTCCGCATGGGCAAGGGCAAGGGCAACCCCGAGGGATGGGTGGCCGTGGTGCGCCCGGGCCGGATCATGTTCGAGCTCGAGGGCGTGGAGCCCGAGGTGGCCAAGCGGGCGCTGCAGCTGGCCGCCGCCAAGCTTCCGGTGAAGTGCAAGATCGTGGAGCGCGAGCGCACCGACGCGGCTTCGGCCGCCGCGGCCGCCGCGCTCACCGGCCAGCAGCAGGGAGGTGAGGCGTGAACGCCCCCGAGATCCGTGACATGACCGACGGCGAGATCCAGGACCGCATCGAGCAGCTCCAGGAGGAGCGCTTCCGGCTGCGGTTCCGCTCCGCCACGCAGCAGCTGGAGAACCCCATGCTGCTGCGCAACCTCCGCCGCGACATCTCGCGCCTGAAGACGGTGCTGCGCGAGCGCGAGCTGCAGAACCAGGGGAGCCCCCGATGAGCGCCGACAACGCCGTGAACCAGGCGGAGACCGCCGAGGACCGCGCCCGGCGCAAGACGCGCGTGGGCATCGTGGTCTCCGACAAGATGGACAAGACCGTGGTGGTGCGCGTGGAGCGCCGCTACGCCCACCCGCTGTACGGCAAGCAGGTGACGCGCAGCAAGAAGTACCACGCCCACGACGAGAACAACGAGTACCACACCGGCGACGTGGTGCGCATCACCGAGACCCGCCCGCTCAGCAAGCTGAAGCGCTGGCGCGTGTCCGAGCTGATCGAGCGCGCCCGCTGACAACGGCGGCGACCCCGCCCTCCGCGAGCGACGGCCTGATTCCGTCGCCCGCGGGGCGGGGCCCTGGATCTTAGGAGCAGACCAATGCTGCAGCAGGAATCGATCGTCCGGATCGCGGACAACTCCGGCGCCAAGAAGGCGCTGGTGATCCGCGTGCTGGGCGGGAGCAAGCGCCGCTACGCCTCGGTGGGCGACCAGATCATCGTGGCGGTGAAGGACGCGCTTCCCGACGGGACCGTGAAGAAGGGCGACGTGGCCAAGGCCGTGGTGGTCCGCACCACCAAGGAGGTCCGGCGCAAGGACGGCAGCTACATCCGGTTCGACGAGAACGCCGCCGTCATCATCAACGACGCGGGCGAGCCGCGCGCCACGCGCATCTTCGGGCCGGTCGCCCGCGAGCTGCGCGACAAGCGCTACATGAAGATCGTCTCGCTGGCCCCGGAGGTGATCTGATGGGCAAGATGAGCATCCGCCGGGGCGACCGCGTGAAGGTCATCTCCGGCAACGACAAGGGCGTCGAGGGCACCGTCATCCGCGTGGACCGCGAGAAGAACCGCGTGGTCGTGCAGGGGGTGAACGTGCGCAAGCGCCACCGCAAGCCCTCCGCGACCAGCCCCGAGGGCGGGATCGTGGAGTTCGAGGCGCCGATCCACGCCAGCAACGTGATGCTGCTGGACCCCAAGTCGGGCGAGCCCACGCGGGTGCGCTCGGCGCAGGGCGCGGACGGCCAGCGCGAGCGGGTCGCGGTCAAGAGCGGCCAGGCGATCCCGCGCGCGTCGTAAACCACGGGCATCTGCCGCCACCCCGGGCTCCGGCCGATTCGCATCGGCCGTGAACCGGGCGCGCGGTGCGGTGTACCGAGCGACTTCCACCTTGCGTCACCGCCCCCCCGGGCCTCGGAACCCGAGGCCGCGCGGGGGATACGGAACGGAGAGAACCGATGGCGAAGAAGGACAAGGCGCAGGCCGCGCCGGCGGCGGACGACGCCCCGGCCGAGACCGGCCCGCGGGTGAAGCCGCGGCTGCAGCGCTACTACGAGGAAACGGTCCGCGGGAAGCTGCAGGAGCAGTTCGGCTTCCAGACGCCCATGCAGGTTCCGCGGCTGGAGAAGATCACGATCAACGTCGGGCTGGGCGAGGCGCCGAAGAACCCCAAGCTCCTCGAGGGCGTGGTGGCCGAGATCGGCCAGATCACCGGGCAGAAGCCGGTGATCACCAAGGCCAAGAAGGCGATCTCGAACTTCGCGCTCCGCGAGAACTCGCCCGTGGGCGTCACGGTCACGCTGCGGCGCGACCGCATGTGGGAGTTCCTGGACCGGCTGGTGAACGTGGCCATGCCGCGCATCCGCGACTTCCGCGGGGTGCCCACGCGCTCGTTCGACGGCCGCGGGAACTACACGATGGGCGTGAAGGAGCAGCTGATCTTCCCCGAGATCGACTACGACAAGGTCGAGAAGGTCCACGGGATGGACATCTCCTTCGTGACCAGCACCACGAAGGACGACGAGGCGCTGGCGCTGCTGCGCGAGCTGGGCATGCCGTTCCGCGGCGAGTCGCCCGTGCTGGTGGCGGCGTAACACGGTCTCGAAGCGCGCACCCGCCGGCGACGGACGCCGGCGGAGGCGCGCCGGTCACTACCACCACGGTAACTACGCGATGGCACGCAAGGCCCTGATCGAGAAGAGCAAGCGCAAGCCGAAGTTCAGCGTCCGGGCGCACAACCGCTGCAACCGCTGCGGCCGCCCGCGCGCCTTCCTGCGCAAGTTCGGGCTCTGCCGCATCTGCTTCCGGCAGATGGCGCTGAACGGGGAGATCCCCGGGGTGCGCAAGGCGAGCTGGTAAGGGACCGGAAGTGCCAAGTGCCAGGTCCTGAGTCCTGAGTGAAACTGCGTCAGACGCATCGACCACTTGGGACTTGGGACTGAGGACTTGGGACTTGGCGGTTCGAAGACAATCACTCACTTCCTGAAAGTCCGGCGCTCGCTCGCCGGATACTCTAGGAGAGATTCAGCATGGTGACGGATCCGATCGCCGACCTGCTGACCCGGGTGCGCAACGCCCAGATGGCGCGCCACCGCCGGGTCGACATGCCGGTCAGCAAGCTGAAGGTCGAGGTTTCCCGCCTTCTCAAGGAAAATCACTACATCCACGACTACAAGATCCTGGATGACGGCAAGCACCCGGTGCTGCGCCTGTACCTGAAGTACTACCAGGACAAGCCGGTCATCCGCGAGCTGCGCCGCGTGTCCAAGCCCGGCCTGCGCCAGTACGTGGGCGTGGGCGAGATCCCGCGCGTGCGCAACGGGCTGGGAATGGCGCTGCTCAGCACCTCGCGCGGCGTGATGACCGACCGGCAGGCCCGCGCGGCCAAGGTCGGCGGCGAGCTGCTCGCCATCGTCTGGTAAGGAGAACACGACAATGTCGCGTATCGGAAGAAGGCCCGTGGCGGTTCCCGCCGGGGTCGACATCACGCTCGACGGCAACACCGTGCGCGTGAAGGGCCCCAGGGGCGAGCTGCAGCGCACGCTGCACAGGGACGTGATCGTGCGCCGCGAGGACGACGGCCAGATCGTGGTGGAGCGCCCCAGCGACCAGCCGGAGCACCGCTCGCTGCACGGGCTCAGCCGCACGCTGGTGGCCAACATGGTCGAGGGCGTGACCACCGGCTTCACCAAGACGCTCGAGATCGTGGGCGTGGGGTACCGCGCCGAGACCAAGCCCTTCGGGCTGACGCTCGCGCTGGGCTACAGCCACCCCATCGACTACAAGGCGCCCCCGGGGATCACCCTGCGGGCCGTCAATCCCACCACCGTCGAGGTCAGCGGGACCGACAAGGAAGTGGTGGGGCAGGTCGCGGCCGAGATCCGGTCGCTCCGTCCGCCCGAGCCCTACAAGGGCAAGGGCGTGAAGTACCAGGGCGAGGTGATCCGCCGCAAGGCGGGGAAGGCGGGCGGCAAGTAAGCCGCCCCGCGGCCCACGGCTGATCATCGCATAGTCAACCAGAGAAGACACGGAAATGGCGAGAGCACGGATCCGGACCAAGACGCGCGAGGACAAGCGTCTGCGCCGCCACCGCAGGGTGCGCGGCAAGGTCCATGGCACCGCGGAGCGTCCGCGGCTGGTCGTCCACCGCTCGATCAACCACCTGGAGGCCCAGGTGATCGACGACGTGGCCGGCCGCACGCTGGTGGGGCTCAGCACCAACGCCCCCGACCTGCGCGCGCGCAGGAGCGAGCTGAACAAGACCGACGCCAGCCGCGAGCTGGGGAAGGCCGTGGCCGAAAAGGCGAAAGCCGCCGGCGTAGACAAGGTCGTCTTCGACCGGGGCGGCTACCTGTACCACGGCCGCGTGAAGGCCTTCGCCGAGGGTGCCCGCGAGGGCGGCCTCGACTTCTGAGGAGAGCAGAGACCATGGCTGAGAACAGAGGCGGAGGCGGCGGTCGCGGGCGCGGCGGTCCCGGTGGCCCCGGCGGCGGGCGCGGGCGCGGCTTCGGCGGCGGTCCCGGCGGCGGCGGCGAGCAGGGCGGCGGCGACCGCGAGGGGCGCCGCGGGCGCGGGCGCGGCGAGGGCCGCGACGGCGGGCGCCGCGACGACCGGCAGGGGAGCGACCTGAAGGAGAACGTGATCCACATCAACCGCGTGGCCAAGGTGGTGAAGGGCGGCCGGCGGTTCTCGTTCACCGCCCTGGTGGCCGTGGGCGACCAGGCGGGCAAGGTGGGGATCGGCACGGGGAAGGCCAACGAGGTGTCGGAGGCCGTGCGCAAGGCGCTGGAGCAGGCCCGCCGCGCGATGGTCCGCATCCCGGTGCGCGAGGGCACCCTCCCGCACGACGTGATCGGCGAGAGCGGCGCCGGCCGGGTGCTGCTGCGCCCCGCTGCCCCGGGCACCGGCGTGATCGCCGGCGGCGCGGTGCGCGCGGTGCTGGAGTGCGTGGGCGTGCACGACATCCTGACCAAGTCGCTGGGGAGCAACAACCCCTTCAACATGGTGCTGGCCACCATGGACGCGCTGAAGAACCTGACCACCCGCGAGCAGCTGGCCGCCGAGCGCGGCGTGCCGGTGGAGGCGCTGGGAGGTGCCCGTGCCTAAGATCAAGATCACGCAGACCAAGAGCGGCGTGGGCGCCCCGGAGAAGCATCGCAAGACCCTCCAGGCGCTCGGCCTCAAGCACCAGCGGTCCGTCGTGCAGGACGACAACGACGCGATCCGCGGGATGATCTTCCAGGTCCGCCACCTGGTGAAGGTGGAGGGCGTTGAAGGGCAGGTGAACGATGGCTGACCTCAGCAACCTGCGCCCCCCCGAGGGGTCGCACCGCGACACCAAGCGCCTGGGCCGCGGCCCAGGGTCCGGCCAGGGGAAGACGGCCGGCAAGGGGCACAAGGGCTCGATGGCGCGCGCCGGCCACAGCGGCCCCGGCGGCGGCAAGCCCCACTTCGAGGGCGGCCAGATGCCGCTGCACCGGCGCCTTCCCAAGCGGGGGTTCACCCCGCTGGACCGCGTGGAGTACCAGGTGGTGAACCTGTGGCAGCTCGAGGCGCTGGCCGAGGGCGACGTGACCCCCGAGACGCTGAAGGCCCACGGGCTCATCGGCCACGCGGGGCGTCCGGTGAAGGTCCTGGGCACCGGCGACCTGACCCGCAAGGTGAACGTGTCGGCGCACCGCTTCAGCAAGTCGGCGCGCGAGAAGATCGAGGGGCTGGGCGGCTCCGTGCAGGAGATCGGCTGACATGGCGAACCCCGTCGCGAACCTGTTCAGAATCCCGGAGCTGAAGGAGAAGATCCTCTTCACGCTCCTGGCCCTGTTCGTCTACCGGGTCGGCGCCCACGTGACGGCGCCGTGGATCGACGTGGTGGCCCTGAAGGAGTACGCCGGCAACCTGGGCAACACCGCGTTCGGGATCTACGACATGTTCGTGGGCGGGGGGCTGTCGAAGGCCACCGTCTTCGCGCTGGGCATCATGCCCTACATCTCGGCCAGCATCATGTTCCAGCTGCTGGCCACGGTGGTCCCCAGCATCGAGAAGATGCAGAAGGAGGGCGAGGACGGCCGCAAGAAGCTCACGCAGTACACGCGGTACGCCACCGTCATCCTGTCGCTCTTCCAGGCGTACGGCTACGCCATGTTCCTGGAGACGCAGGTGCCGGGCGCGGTGGCCAACCCCGGGTGGGGCTTCCGGCTGATGATGATCCTCACGCTGTGCACCGGCGCCGTGTTCGTGATGTGGCTGGGCGAGCAGATCACCGAGCGCGGCATCGGCAACGGGATGAGCCTGCTGATCTTCTTCTCGATCCTCGAGGGGCTGATCCCGGGGCTGTTCATCACCGGGCAGCAGGTGGCCAACGGCGACATCAAGCCCTTCGGGGTGGTGGTGCTGCTGGTGAGCATGGCCGCGGTGGTCATGGGCACGGTGGCCATCACCATGGCCATGCGGAAGATCCCGGTGCAGATCCCGCAGAAGGTGATGGGGCGCGGGCGCATCCGGCAGGGGCAGAAGAGCTTCATCCCGCTGCGCGTGAACATGGCGGGCGTGATGCCGATCATCTTCGCGCAGTCGATCATGATCCTTCCCGCCACCCTGGCCACCTTCGCGAAGAACGACCGCATCAAGGCGTTCGCGGACTTCTTCCAGGTGTTCAGCGTGCCGTACTACATCGTGTTCACGCTGCTGATCATCTTCTTCACGTACTTCTACACCGCGATCATCTACAACCCGGTGGACATCGCGGAGAACCTGAAGAAGCAGGGGGCGTTCGTTCCCGGGGTGAAGCCCGGCGCCCGCACGGCCGAGTACATCGACCGCGTGATGAGCCGGATCTCGCTCCCGGGCGCCATCTTCCTGGCGGCCATCGCCATCGTGCCCTCGGCGCTGGAGCGCGCGTTCGGCGTGACCTCGCTGAACCGCGTCCTCGGCGGCACGGGTCTGCTCATCGTCGTCGGCGTGGCGCTCGACACGGTGCAGCAGATGCAGCAGCACCTGCTGCTGCGGCGGTACGACGGCTTCATGAAGAAGGGCCGCGTGAAGTTCCGCGGCCGGCAGCAGCGGTACATCTGAGAGGGAACAGGGAACAGGGGACAGGGGACAGGGAACGGCAGGGCGAGACCGCGCGCGTCGGCGGCCGGCCTCCGATTCCGTCCCTGTCCCCTGTAACCTGTAACCTGCAACCTGTGGTTCTGGAGCCGGAATGGACCTGATCCTCCTCGGCGCCCCGGGAGCCGGAAAAGGCACCCAGGGCGCCCTGCTGTCCGAGAAGCTGGGCACGCCCAAGATCGCCACCGGCGACATGCTGCGCGACGCGGTGCGCGCCGGCACCGAGCTGGGGCGCCAGGCCAAGGGCTACATGGACGCGGGCGAGCTGGTGCCCGACGCCGTGATCCTGGGGATGGTGCGCGAGCGTCTGGCCCAGCCCGACGCCGCGAACGGGGCCATCTTCGACGGCTATCCGCGCAACGCCGCGCAGGCCGCCTCGCTCGACGAGATGCTGGCCGGGATCGGGCGCCGCATCGACGCCGTGGTCTACCTGGAGGTGGACGACGACGACATCGTGCGCCGGATGGGCGGGCGGCGGACGGACCCCGAGACGGGGCTCGTGTACCACGTGGAGCACAACCCGCCGCCGGCCGAGATCGCGCCGCGCTGCGTGATCCGGCCCGACGACGTGGAGGAGACGGTGCGCAACCGGCTCGACGTCTACCGCCGGAGCACCGCCCCGCTGGTGGAGCACTACCGGCAGGCCGGCGTTCCCGTGCACACGGTGGACGGCGGGCGGCCGATCGAGGCCGTGCAGGGCGAAATCCTGGGGCTGCTCGAGCGGTGATCCAGCTCTACCTGGCCGAGGAGATGGAGGCGATCGCGCGGGCCGGGCGCATCCTGGCGGCGCTCTACCGGGTGATCCCCGAGCGGGTGCGGCCGGGCGCCACCACGGCCGAGCTCGACCGCTTCGCCGAGGATTTCATCCGCTCGCACGAGGGCGCCGTGCCGGCCTTCAAGGGGCTGTACGGCTTCCCCGCCACGCTCTGCACCAGCGTGAACCACGAGGTGGTGCACGGGATCCCCTCCAGCCGGCGCAAGCTGCAGGAGGGCGACATCGTGAGCGTGGACTGCGGGGTGAAGCTGGACGGCTTCTACGCCGACGCGGCCAACACCTACGCGGTGGGCCCGGTCGCGCTGGAGGTGGCCACGCTGCTGGAGGAAACCAGCGCGGCGCTCCACCGCGGCATCGCCGAGACGCGCCCCGGGCACCGGCTGGGCGACGTGGGCGCGGCCATCCAGGAGGTGGCCGACGCGCGCGGCTACGGCGTGGTGCGCGAGCTGGTGGGCCACGGCGTGGGGCGCAAGCCGCACGAGGAGCCGCAGGTGCCCAACTACGGCAGGCGCGGGCGCGGGCTGAAGCTGGTGGAGGGGATGGTGCTGGCCATCGAGCCCATGTTCAACCTGGGCGTGGCCGGCGTCCGCACCCTTCCCGACCGGTGGACCGTGGTGACGGCCGACCGCAAGGTCTCGGCCCACTTCGAGCACACGGTGGGGGTAACGGCCGACGGCCCGCGCATCCTGACGGACGGGAGCTGAGCGGCGGGATGGTCCTCAGAGGCCGTCCGGGGTTGCCGAAAGGCGGCAATGTAGTTAAGTTTTCAGGCTTCGTTTTCCACGGGGATATAGAGAGGCGACGATGAAGGTCCGCGCGAGCGTGAAGCCGATCTGCGAGCACTGCAAGGTGGTGCGCCGCAGGGGGGTGATCCGCATCATCTGCAAGAAGAACCCGCGCCACAAGCAGCGCCAGGGTTGATCGGCGCCCTAGTCAATCCAGGCTGAAGGAGAAACAGGATGGCCCGCATTGCCGGCGTCGATCTCCCCCGCGAGAAGCGGATCGAGATCGGCCTGACGTACATCTTCGGGATCGGCCGCCCCACGGCGCGCAAGATCCTGGAAGAGGCCGGGGTGAGCCCGGACGAGCGCGTGAACAAGCTCTCGGACGAGGACATCAACAAGCTGCGCCGCATCATCGACGCGACCTACCGCGTGGAGGGCGTGCTGCGCGGCGAGATCGCCCGCAACATCAAGCGCCTGATGGACATCGGCTCGTACCGCGGGCTGCGGCACCGCCGCGGGCTGCCGGTTCGCGGCCAGCGGACGCACACCAACGCCCGCACCAAGAAGGGCCCGCGCCGCGCCATCGCCGGCAAGAAGAAGCCGGGCAAGAAGTAAGACGGTCCGCGGAAGATCCGTCTTCCTCGGACAACCCTGGTCGGGGCGGCGCTCCCGCCCCGATGATCACGCCCGCGCACGCCGCGGGAAGCGGGATCCGAACGCGCGGTAGGCCGCGCACCACACACAGGAGCAGGACCCGATGGCCAAGCCGAAGGCAGCGGGGCGCCCGAAGACCAAGCGCCACGTGGACAGCGAAGGGGTCGCGCACATCAAGGCGACCTTCAACAACACGATCGTGACCATCTCCGACATGGGTGGTAACGGGGTCGTGTGGGGAAGCGCCGGCAAGGCCGGCTTCAAGGGCAGCAAGAAGAGCACGCCGTTCGCCGCGACCGTGGCGGCCGAGCAGGCCGCGCGCGAGGCGCTGTCGCTGGGGATGAAGCGCGTGCACGTGCGCGTGCAGGGCCCCGGCAGCGGGCGCGAGAGCGCGATCCAGGCGCTGGCCGCCGCGGGGCTGAACATCCGCTCGATCCGCGACGTCACGCCGATCCCGCACAACGGCTGCCGCCCGCCCAAGAAGCGCCGCGTCTGATCGGAAAGTCCCGAGTCCCAAGTCCTGAGTCCCGAGTGGTTCACCCGGGACTTGGGACTTAGGACTTTTGCAGTGGCGTAAACCCTCGCGACCGTCGGGGGGACGAAGCCGAGAAACGACACATCTCACGGAGAGAACGGTCTCAACATGGCCCGTTATACCGGACCCGTCTGCAAGCTCTGCCGCCGCGAGGGGCAGAAGCTGTTCCTGAAGGGGATCAAGTGCTTCACCGAGAAGTGCCCGGTGGAGCGCCGCCCCTACGCCCCCGGCCAGCACGGCCAGAGTGGCGGCGGCCGCCGCAAGAAGGCGAGCGAGTACGCCCACCAGCTGCGCGAGAAGCAGAAGGTGAAGCGCATCTACGGCGTGGCCGAGAAGCCGTTCCGCAACCTGTTCGAGAAGGCCGCGCACCAGACCGGCGTGACGGGCGAGAACCTGCTCGTGGCGCTGGAGAGCCGGCTGGACAACATCGTGTACCGCATGGGCTTTGGCGCCAGCCGCAAGGAGGCGCGCCAGATCATCAAGCACGGGCACGTGCAGGTGAACGGCCGCAAGCTCGACATCCCGAGCGCCCAGGTGGGCCCGGGCGACGAGGTGCGCATCGCCCCCAAGAGCAAGGACATCCTCCCGGTGGAGGCCGCCCTTGCCGCCAAGAGCCGCCCCACCAGCGTGGCCTGGCTGGCGGTGGACGAGGGGAGCCGCACCGGCCGGATGCTGACGCGCCCGACGCGCGCCGACATCCCGCTGGCGGTGCAGGAGCAGCTCATCGTCGAGCTCTACAGCAAGTAACCGGTGCCGGAAGCGGGCCCGGCGGCGGCCGTCCTTTCCGGGGCGGCCGCCGCGCGGGTCCTTTCCCGCATTCTTTCCTCACTACGGAGGGATAGAGTGGAACTCGATATTACCGGCCTGCAGATGCCGAACCTGCCCGAGCAGCCGCGCACGGGGCAGATCGTGCTTCGCCCGCTGGAGCGCGGCTTCGGCCACACGCTCGGCAACACCATGCGGCGCATCCTGCTGTCGAGCCTGCGCGGCGCCGCGGTCTGGGCGTTCCGCACCGACGGCGTGCTGCACGAGCACCAGACGATCGCGGGGGTGGTGGAGGACGTGCACCAGGTGATCCGCAACCTGAAGACACTGGTGCTGCGGATGACCGAGGACGCCGACGAGGCGGTGCTGGAGCTGCGCGCGCGCGCCTCGGGCCCGGTGACGGCCCGCAACATCACCGCCCACCCGGCGGTCGAGGTGGTGAACCCCGACCACCACATCCTGACGCTCACCGAGGACCGTGACCTCAGGATCGAGCTGTACGTGAACAAGGGCCGCGGCTTCGTGCTGGCCGAGGCGCACCCCATCCCGCGCGGGATGCCCGCCGACCTGGTGCGCGTGGACGCCGTCTACAACCCGGTGACCCGCGCCAACTTCGTGGTCGAGGACACGCGCGTGGGGCAGCGCACCGACTTCGACCGCCTGGTGCTGGAGGTGGAGACCAACGGGGCGATCGACGTGCGCAACGCCGTGCAGTACGCGGCGCGGCTGGCCATCGAGCACCTGGCCTTCCTGGCGGGCGGCACTCCCGAGTGGCGGCTGGACCGCAGCTGGGGCGAGGGCGCCGGCGCCGGCGCGGCGGTTCCCGCGGGGCGCGCCCCCGTGCCGCCCCGGCTGCAGGAGCTGCTGCACCGGCCCATCGAGGACCTGACCGAGCTCTCGGTGCGCAGCCGCAACTCGCTGCAGAAGGAGAACATCCACACGGTGCGCGACCTGGTGCAGCGCACCGAGCAGCAGATGCTCTCGATCGACAACTTCGGCAAGAAGAGCCTGCAGGAGATCAGCGAGTTCCTGGCGGGCCACGGGCTGCGCTTCGGCCAGGAGCTGGAGCAGACCGACGACGGCACGCTGTTCTGGGTGCTTCCCGAGAACGACGGCGGCAACACCGACATCGCGGCCGGCGACCTGTCCGGCGAGGAGCAGTGAGATGAGACACAACAACCGCGGGCGCGCGCTGGGGCGCACCCACGAGCACAAGAGCGCGCTGCTGCGCAACATGGCCACCAGCCTGTTCCGCCACGGCCGCATCGAGACGACCGAGGCCAAGGCCAAGGAGCTGCGGCCGTACGCCGAGAAGCTGATCACACTGGCCAAGAAGGGCGACCTTCACGCCAAGCGGCTCGCCGCGCGCGAGATCCAGGACCGCGACGTGCTGGTGCTGCTGTTCA